>Ga0181523_10003785_pt1 | contig 13532 bp, 9 predicted proteins | sample PEATcosm2014_Bin_43_FD_119752 | JGI IMG/M metagenome (GOLD analysis project Ga0181523, IMG submission 119752) | Peatland microbial communities from MTU Mesocosm Facility, Houghton, MI, USA - PEATcosm2014_Bin05_30_metaG | ecosystem: Environmental > Terrestrial > Soil > Wetlands > Peat | place... | reverse complement strand
CGTGTACAACAAGTTTGAAAACCTGATGTCCTTCCTCAAGGCGCAAGGAATTCGTGGCCTGGTGGGCAAGAACGATTGGCCTCGATTCACTGAAGAGGAGCCGGAGATTTATGAGGAGAAAGAGCTCGACAAACTCTTCGCAGCTTGCGATGCGGAAGAACGTCTCTGGTATCAGTTTTTCCTGATGACAGGCGAGCGTGAGCAAGAGGTGATGTTCACCTACTGGTCGGACGTGAACTTCGCAGCATCCACCGTCAGGGTGAGCCACAAACCGGACAGGGGATGGACACCGAAGGCATATAAAGAACGCGAGATTCCCATTCCCGCGAAGCTGACAAAAAGCCTGAAGGCATCGAAGGCGAAGTCTGCCAAGGATTGCAATCTGGTGTTCCCGACTGCGGGATGCAGACCCAAGCTAGATTTCTTAGACTGCCTGAAGACCATTGCGGAACGTGCAAAGCTCGACCCGGAAGACTTCTGGCTTCACAAGTTGCGCGCTACTTTCGCTACGCGGTGCCTGTGGGCTGGTGTTGATCTGCGCACCGTCCAGCAGTGGCTTGGTCACTCCGACATGGAGAGCACCATGCGGTATCTGAAGCCGTCACGCAGTCAGCAGACCCGCGAGAAAGTGAACGAGATTTTCGCCTAATCGTGTCGCACGGTTCGATGGTCGTCCCGCCCCGCGCTAGGGACAGAGGCCTGCATTCGTCCGTTCAATTCACTGAGAGCATTCTGCAGGGCTTCCACGGTGCTCGGGGGGTATTGCGACGGGGGATGCTGGCGCGTGTGATACTGGCGATGGCGATACATAAACCGCAACCGGACCCGCCACGTGGCGTCCGGATTCCCAGGTCGCATCCTGTTTCTGGAACCCAGCATATAGACATTGTATGCAATCAAGTTAGGCATACCGAAGAGTCGTCGACAGTAAAATTTTCTCAAGAGCACTTATCGCTGTCCAAGTGGCACGGCCACAATCACTTGAAACAAGACAGAACCATGACTTGGATTTTCCCTGCGTAGATTTACCTTGACATCTCTTGTGCGTATGGAGCTTTTATGCGCGGAGCAAAATCAGGGACCCACGCTCAGAACGATGGGGGTCGGTACCACCCAATGAAGGGAGAAAAAACATGAACGCAAATCATCGTTCCAAAGCAACACGGAAATGCCTGGTTGATTTTGGGAGACTGTCATGTCACTGGGCGTTTCTGCTGATCGCCGTTTCATTTTCTAACTCCGCAGCTGCGCAAACGATCACTGTGTCTGTATCTCCGGGAGTCGCGTCGGTGGCGACAGGGGGATCACAGAGTGTAAGTGCCACCGTAGAAAACGACTCTACGGGTGAGGGCGTGACCTGGGTTCTCACCGGAGACGGAACAAGTGAAAGCTCACCCGGTTGTTCCGGTTCCACTTGTGGAACGCTGACGAATGTTGCCGCCTTCTCGGTTACGTACATGGCACCCTCAACGGTGCCCAGCCCTGCGACCGTTACGTTGACGGCTTATTCAAAAGCCAGCAACACCAGCTCCTCTTCGGCGAACATCGTGGTCACGTCAGGCTCGCTGAATGTGTGGATATCGCCGACCGGCGCAACTGTGTCGACTAATGAATCGCAGCAGTTCGCCGCCGTTGTGTCGGGAAATTCCAATACGGCGGTGACGTGGGAAGTGAATGGCGCGACGGGCGGCAACTCGACCGTTGGCACAATCTCGACCTCCGGCCTATACACGGCTCCAGCGACCGTTCCCAGCTCCGGACCTGTGACTATCACGGCTGTCTCCCAAGCAAACACCGGGATATCGGCATCGGTTACTGTTGCTGTTATATCGCCGTACGCATCGATAGGCGCGACGCCTCCTTGGATTCCTCTGCCCCTGCATGGCGTGACCGTGGCCGACTTCAACTTTGCGGGTAAAGTACAGGATATTAGGACCTCGAGTTATTTATCTGAGGTGCTTACTTCTCTGAATAATCTCACGGACCAGCCCACGGTCAGGATTACGCTCACACTTTGCGGAGTGGGCGACGACGGCTCTTGCTCGTCCCCCTCTCCTGCCAGCGCCTATACATCAGCCATACAGACGCTCAAGTCACAAACGCGTCCTCCATTTCTACTCGGCGAAGTGCTCGATTCCAGTTACCAGGGTTGCTTCACCGTGACCACCGCTGAGGCACGTTGGAACGATTACGTTTCTACGCTCGGGTCATACGTGGACCTGTGGGAGGTGGGCAATGAAATCAACGGCAACTGGTTAGACAGCCAGGACGCTGGCGGTACCGGTAAGATTAGCTGCCCGTGGACGACGCCATCAACAACCGATGCGAACGTCGTCACCGATATGATCAATGCATACAACATCGTCAAGGCCGCGGGCAAGCTCGCGGAGATGACTTTGTATTATCCGGGTGCCGGATCGAGCTGCGATAGCCCAGCGGCATTCGATCCCATCACCTGGACGGAAGCCAACGTGCCACTCAACATGAGGAACGGCATGGATTATGTGCTCCTCAGTTACTACCACCAGGACTGCACCGGCGGCACTGACCCAAGCGCGGCCGCGTGGGGTACTTTCTTCACGCAAGTGCAAAACCTGTTTCCCAACGCGAAGATTGGATTCGGAGAGTGGGGCTACAGCACCAAGAAACTGACAGGCTCCAAATTGACGACGCTACTCAGCGAAGGCTACGGCATGGACCCCTACCCGCTGCCGTTCTCGAACAACTGGGTGAGCGGTGTGTTCTTTTGGGAGTGGGCGGACCTTGCCGTGCCCTACAGCTCAAGCTCTGGGTCGGTCTGGGAAGTGGTCAACACGGACATGCAGAGCCAGCCGTAAGAGCCAACTGTAATCTGCTGAAGGGGCCAGCCAGAGGGGTTGGCCCTTCTTCTCATCTTGCGAATGCAGCCCAGCCTTCCCGATTCCCACATCAGTTTTTTCGCACTGAGATTACCGAAGCCGTGTAGCGATCGCCACGCAACAACGAGAGACTATATTCGATGGCCACATTTTGAGCGTCATAAGTTGTCTCCCGGATCATAAGAAGCGCGTTTCCGATTGAAGTTTGAAGTGTTCCCGCTTCTTCTTCTCCGGCAACCACAGCTCCGATCACCTCCTCCGCCCATTGCAGCTTGCGCTTGTACCCATGCTCGAAAATGGAATACAGAGATTGTTTCTCAAGGTCTTGTTTGTCGATGCCTGCGAAGATACGGGCGGGAAGGTAACTGGTAACTACGGCTACCGGCTCATCGTTCACAGACCGGAGGCGCCTGACCCGGTATACCCGCTCTCCCGGGGTAAGCTTCAGGGCCTGAGCCGTTTCCAAGTCAGGATCCTCCAGACCCATACTGAGCAGGCGGGCTGACGGATTAAGGCCTCGCCTCTGCATCTCCTCGCTGAAGCCGCGCAGTTGCTGGAAATTCCAGGGCACTCGTCCAGAGCCGACCACGGGCCGCTTACCCTTCGCAATCACCAACAGTCCTTCAGATCGTAGTTTTTGAAATGCCTGGCGGACGGGCATTTTGCTGATCCCGAGAGCCTGGGCAATCTCACCTTCGGAGCAGAACGTCTGGCCCTGGCTCAACTTGTTCTTCTTGATCAGCTCCCGCACATGATCCACAATCTGCACGTAGTAGGGTACGAAACTGTCGCTGTCGATCGTGAGACCGAGCCTCTCTACTGTAACGGAATCGGGAACTGCAGAGTGTTGCGGCAAGACGCCCTCCGGTAAGTCCAAGCGACATAGTATACAACGTAGATACCACGCTTTTCAATTTGCTAGTCAACATCCGCACAGGGCGCATTTTTCAACGACTCGCTCTTCGATATAAACTATTTATTATCAGGTTGTTACTACTGTATTGATGAGTTGCGTTGGGTACCAGAAGCCCCTGATTCCTGCTCGTTATCGAAAAAATGTTCTTGACACCATATATACATACGAGGTTCATATGCTCTTGTACTGGAGATCCTTCCTATGGTTGCCAAGATTGCCGTCCGCGAGAGCGTCCACTCGTCTTGTCAGAGTTTTGCTCACTCTGTAGTTGCGATCACTTTTTTACTATTCGCATCCTTGACTGTCGACGCTCAGGTGGCATCGGGGAAGATCGTCGGCACGGTCAAAGACGCTTCCGGAGCGATCATATCCGCGGCTGCGGTGACCGTGGTAGAGACGCAAACAAACGCCGCGAGAAAAACTTCAACCAACAGCCAGGGTGAATACGTAGTCACCGAGTTGAAACCCGGCACCTACACCGTGAAGGCGGAGCAGAAGGGTTTCAAAACGGCGGTTGAGGCTTCGTTCAAGCTCGATATCAACCAAGTAGTGCGTGTAGATTTCTCTTTAGTCGTCGGCTCGGTCCAGGAACAGGTGGTGGTCACGAGCGCCGAGCCGTTAGTGGAGTCGGAAACCTCTTCGATCGGGCAGGTAATCGATGAGAGCCGGGTTCATGAGCTTCCCCTCAACGGACGAAATTTCATTCAGCTTGCATATTTGAGCCCCGGGGTCAACATCGGTCCGGCCAGCACCGGCGGCACCGGCAACGTACAACAGGGCGATATTCCCGAGGATGAGCGCGGAAACGGTTCGATCCAGGTGAATGGCCTATGGGCAACTAACAACAACTACCTATTAGACGGATTCGACAATAACGAGCAACAGATTGGTTTCGAGTTGATCGAGCCTCCCATCGATGCCATCCAGGAATTCAAAGTTCAAACGAACAATTTCGGCGCCGACATTGGCAAGGGCGGTGCGGTCGTCAACGTTGTGACCAAGGCAGGCACCAACCGCTTCCACGGCAGCGCATTCGAGTTTTTTCGCAACTCCTTCATGGATGCAAAGAACTATTTCGACGATCCCACCGCGCCCATCCCGCCCTTCCAACGCAACGAATTCGGAGGCTCTTTCGGAGGGCCGATCTTTCGCAATCGCACCTTCTTTTTTGTTGACTATCAGGGACGGCGCATCCGCACCTCCACCACGTATCTTTCGCCCGTTCCCAGTCCCACGGAGGTTGGCGGAAACTTTTCCGATCTCTTAACCGGCACCTCGCCCACGGCCATCGTTGACCCGGTGACGAACACCCAATTCATGGGGAACGGCTCACAGCCGAACGTAATCTCGGCCTGTTCGAGTCCCGGAGGTCTTAGTCCTATCGGCCAGGCATGTCTCGATCCCGCGGCGCTCAATGTTGTCGCGCTTTTCCCGCAACCGAATGTTTCACCCAGCCTCGGCGATCTTTTTCTTTACAATCCGGTCAACAGCAACAACCAAGACTCATTCGACGTTCGCGTGGATCATCAGATCAGTTCAAAGAATAACCTTTTCGCCATCTTCAGTTACGGAAACGTCCAGGATCTCAATCCCGACCCGTTTCCCGGAACGGCCGGCGGAGGATCATTCACCGGCAACATCAACAACAAAGCGCTGCTGGCGGGCCTCAGCGATGTCCATGTGTTTTCCCCCAGCAAGATCAACGAACTAAAGATCGGTTACACCCGCTACCAAGTCAATGCGGTTCCCTTCTTCGAAGGACAGCCGCTTGCGACCCAACTCGGGATTCCGGGAGTCAATGATCCGAGTAACCCCCTCACGGGCGGCCTGCCCAACATCCAGATCAGCGGTTTGAACCCCTTGGGCAACGGCGACTGGTTTCCTGAAATCCTGAACGAGAATAATTATCAATTGTTGGATTCCTTCACCTACATCCACGGTCATCATTCCCTAAAGATGGGTGGCGACTTGCGACGCCGCCAGCACGGTTTCTTCCAAGTTCAAAATACTCGGGGAGACTTCTTCTACACCGGCCAATTCACCAACGACCCTCTGGCCGATTTTCTCATCGGTTACACGCAGAGTCTTTTCCGCGACACGCAAACCGGATCCTTTGGCATGAGTTGGTGGGAGTTTGGCACGTATCTGATGGATGACTACCACGTATCTCCTAAGCTGACTCTCAACCTTGGGTTGCGGTATGACGTGTACACGCCCATGGTCGAACAGCACAATCGCCTGGCCAACTTCGACTTTCGAACCGGCTTGTTTGTCGCGCCCGGAGTTACTCCTGGCACGAGTCGCTCCGGCGATGTAGTCACTAACTGGAAGAACTTTTCTCCGCGCATCGGATTGGCGTATTCGCTTGACAACAAAACTGCTGTGCGTGGCGGCTACGGCATTTTTTACGACATGCAAGCGGACCAGAACGATACCGAGCTGGCCTACAATGACTTGCCCGGCGTCTATGGCAGCCAGTCCTTCACTGCTCCTCTGGGACCAACTCCGGTCATGATTCTCTCCCAGGGCCCGCCGCCCATTATTTTTTCGAGCATCACTGACCCCACCGGCCGCGCGAGCGCCGCCTACTTCCACAACCCCACGACCTACATTGAGGAATGGAATCTGAACGTCCAGCGCCAGATCGCGAAGGACATGGTGCTCCAGGTTGGATACGAAGGCACGCGGGGCGTGCACATGACGTACTTGAGAAACCTGAATCAGGCCCTGACGCCGACTTGGCAAAACTTTTCCGGCCCCACCGGAAACGAAGGCCGGCCCTATGACTCCACCGTTCCCAACATCGCCGCCATCCGCACCGAGGGCCACGACATCAGTCTGATCAATAACGGCTTGCAGGTGCGTTTTGAAAAGCGATCTTCCCATGGATGGAGCATGCTCAACAGTTACACCTGGCAGCACACCATCGGTCAGGCCACCGAAAGCGAGGTGCCCAACTCTGACGGAGAACCGCAAGATACTTACAACATGCGCGCCGAGCGCGGAAACGTCACCCCCGACTTTCGTCAGCAGTTCACTTCGGCATGGTCCTATGAGCTCCCGTTTGGCCCCGGAAAGCGCTTCTTCAATGGCACAGGCCCCACGAGTTGGCTTACCGGAGGCTGGCAGTTAAACGGCATTATCTCGCTATACTCTGGTCAGGCGTTCACCCCCTATTTGTCGTACGATCCAACCAATACCAGTTCTGGAGGTCCGCGTCCGGACTTAGTTGGCAATGCTTATGATTTCTCCAATGCTGCCGTAGGTTTCAATTACGGCAACAACGCAATCGGGGGCGCCACGCCAGCCTGCAGCACGTCGACCAGCCAAAACGTCAACTGCTGGTACAATCCAGCCGCCTTCTCTTTGGCCGCGATTGCCCCCGGTCAGCCGACGCCTCCGCCGGGAACGAGTTACGCGACCGGGTTCGGGGACGCTGGCCGCGGCAGCCTTCGTGGACCAGCCTTTTACGACACCGACTTCTCCGTCTTCAAAGACTTTAAATTGAAAGAGAGAGGCCAACTGGAACTACGGGGCGAGATTTTCAATCTCTTCAATACGCCGCAATTTGCACTGCCCAACAATTTGGTTGACACTCCAAACGCCGGGCAGATCACAAGTACGCTGCATGAGTCCCGGCAAATCCAGGTCTCGTTAAACATTTCGTTTTAGTGCGTTGTCCAGCCGATTCGAAAACAGTTCCTGGTTCCTCGGCCTCCAGCTACACTTTGCAGCAAGCGAACCTCAGGAGGGCATGAACGCATGCAATTCAGAATTATTCGACCGTTTTCGCTGGCTGTGGCCGCAATTTTCTTCACCTTGTTCCCGTCGTTTATTTTGGCCGGCGAGAGTCCCAGTTCCAACGACAGCGCGGCCGGTGATTCCGCAACGCGCTTGCCAGCCGTCCGTATCGATGGCAATTATTTCTCACACGATGGCCATCGCTTTATCCCTGTCGGTGCAAACTGGGTGCCGGCGAAGACGGCCATGCAATGGCCCACGCAATGGGATCCGAGAGCGATCGAAGCCGATTTCGCGAGAATGCACGAGCTGGGTTTCAACACGATTCGTCTCGACTTTGTTTGGGCTTGGATTGAGCCGCGGCCCGCCGACTACAACCCGGAAGCGTTTCGCGATCTCGATTTCCTGATTTCCCTAGCTCATCGCTATGGCATCTATCTGCATCCCAGTCTTTTGATCGGCGGGGAGGTGGGCGAAGCATATTGGGACGTGCCGTACCGGCAGGGCAGGCACCCTCATTCTGATCCGGACATGCTCAGGATCGAGACCGATCACGTCGCCGAGTTGGCGCGTCGCTATGGGAAAGAGACTGCGATTCTCGGCTGGGATCTAACCGACGAACCTCCGTTCTGGATTGCCTCCGACACTACCACGGATGCCATGGCGATCAACTGGACGCGGCTGCTTTCCGGGGCGATCCGGCGCCGCGATTCTCTGCACCCGATTGTCGTTGGGACCAGCATGGAGGATGTCGGGCGCGGTCCGTTTCGCCCCGATAATCTCCGCGAAGAAACCGACTTTTTCAGTGTTCATCCTTATTCCATTTATGCGCCCAAGCTTTTCCTCGACGCCATGCTTTCCGAGCGCGGCACCTATGGATCTGCTTTCGAGACCGCTCTGTCGGGCGGAGCCGGACATCCGGTCATGGTGCAGGAGATCGGGGCTTCGTCGGCCCAATATGATCCCGATCAGATCGCAAAGTTTCTGCGCGCGAGCCTCTACTCGGGGCTTGGTGCCGGAGCCAACGGATTTCTCTTATGGTGCTATACCGATGCGGCGCCAGAGCAGTTCCACAAAGTCCCGTACCTCCGCTCTCCCCATGAGACACAGTTCGGACTGACCACATGGGATGGTAAAGACCGTCCTTCGGCCAAGATGTTCAAGGAGTTTGAGGACATTGTTGGCCGGCTGGATCTCACCGGAATTGAACCCGCTCCGGCGGAAGCGGGGATCATCGTTCCCTATGAATGGTCAAAGCCGCATGGCGACTTCTCTCATTTCGGCTTGACCGGGCCGGAGGTTGTGCCGTACGTCTCGACGGACGAAGGCGGTAATGTAGCCGGACAATCGCAGCCGAGTTTCGGCGAGGAAAACCTCTGGATTACTGGTTCGTGGTTGTCATCTTTTGTGCTCGCGCGGCGCGCCGGGATGAAGGCGGATTTCCCGCGGGAGTATGACGACTGGCAGAAGCGCCCGTTGCTGCTGATGCCCTCGCCATTGACCAGCACCGATAGCTTTCTGGTGCACGTGCACTCGGACTTCTGGGAAAAAGCGAAGCAATACGTTTCGAAGGGAGGCGCGCTCTACGCCTCGGTTGCTGCGGACGCTGCCATACCCGAGATGGAGTCGTTGTTTGGGGCAAGACTCGTCGATGCCAACCCGAAGGACGATATCACGCTGAAAATCGTCGTCCCGTTCGGCGGTTTGAAAGTGGGAGATACCTTTCATTACACGGTGCCTTCCGCCACGCCGCGTTCATGGGGTGCGATTCTTGAGGTCGAGGGCGGCACGATCATCGCGGTTGACCAGGACAACAGGCCGGCCCTGATCGCCAACACTGTGGGATCGGGCAAGACGCTGTTGAGCGCCTATCCCTTGGAAAACTATCTTGCGAATCTGCCGGCGGCTTTTGACAAGCCCGAGACCACGCATCGAATCTACGAAGCGTTTCGCGAGTGGTCTGGCGTTAAACCGCTCTTCCGCAGCGACCAACCGTCGGTGGAGGTCTGCGCGCTGAGCGGTGGAACTCACGGGTACGTGGTCGTAACCAATCACGGTTCCGCGCCACAAAGCGTGACCATCACCGCGGCGGGCGCCTTGCATTCCGTCACTGGAATCACGCCGCAAGGTACAGTGCCATTCCAGATTGCGGGCGCCACCTTCAAGGTCGACATAGGAGCTTATGAGGGTAAGGTTTTCGAGTGGAAGTAGCCGAGAGCACACACGGGAGAAACAGGAGAAGCCATTGATTGGAGCGGTTGATATTGGCGGAACCAAGATCGCTGTTGGGATGATTGACAGAGATGGCAAAGTCCTAGCCTGCTTGGAATGCCCGACGGACCCCGATCGCGGTTACTCGGAGGCGCTGCAACGTATCACAGAGATGCTCCGAGCCGCTGCGCAGAGTGCAAACACGCAAATCGCTGGCATCGGGATTGGTTCTACCGGACCCGTGTACCCGCTGACGGGCGAGTTCGGCGATGTCAACTTCTTTCCCCATTGGAAGGGAGAGAATCCGGTGAGAGATCTGAGCCGAACTTTTCAAGTGCAAGTGGCGATAGAGAACGATGCCGACGCTGCTGCTCTTGCAGAAGCTGGTTGGGGCGCGGGCCAGAACAAAAGGAGACTGATTTACGTGACGATCGGAACCGGAATCGGGACGGGACTTATTTTCGATGGACAGCTCTACCGCGGCGTGGACCAGTCTCATCCGGAGATCGGCCACCATGTCATCGACGCTTCCGGGCCCTTGTGTATGTGTGGTTTTCACGGATGTTGGGAATCCCTGGCTGCCGGCCCGGCGATGGTCTCGTGGGTCGAGAGCAACATGCCGAAAGACTACCTGCACCGCGAAAACCTAACCGCCAAGCGGATTTGTGAACTCGCCCGAGCGGGAGATGAGTTGTCGCGCCAAGCGGTCGACCGGGAAGCTCGCTACCTAGGTCTGGGCTTGGCCAATCTGGTCACGATGTTCACGCCCGATGCCATTGTGCTCGGAGGCAGCCTGATGAAGAGCGCGCCTCTTTTCCTGGAAAAGATTCGCAAGACCATTAGCCGCTGCTGTCGCTTTGTTCCGTACGAGAAAACGGAACTGACGCTGGCTTCTTTAGGCGAGGATGCAAACCTGATCGGCGCGGCGCGGGTGTGGCATCACCGCTTCGAACCAAAGGGAGGACACCGTGCTTGAAGATCTCGCAACGATCGAAGGCGAATATCTTCGGGACATTCTTCAACAGCCACAAGCTTTGGAGAACACGCTCGCCAGCCTGGAAATGTCCAAGCCGCTGCAGGAAGTGGCGGCACGACTGAACCATGGCAAGTTCCAGAGAGTTGTGCTGACCGGCATGGGCTCCTCGTTCCACGCCCTTCATCCGCTGAACCTGGAACTCATCAGCCACGGCTTTACTGCCCTCATGGTCGAAACCTCCGAACTGGTGCACTACAAGAATCGGTTCTTCGATCCCAAGACTTTGATTATTGCCGTATCGCAGTCGGGACAAAGCGCGGAGATGGTGCGTTTGGTGCAAACGAACCACAAACGCTGCACCGTGCTCGCTGTAACGAACACCCCCGATAGCCCTCTTGCTAAACACGCGAATGCTGCAGTGCTCACTCGGGCGGGCCACGAGTTCTCTGTCTCCTGCAAGACCTATGTGACCGCACTGATGGCGTTGAAATGGCTGGGGGATGTTCTCTGCGAGCGCGATCTGCGGCGAACGCGCCAGGAGTTGAAGCACGCTGCTCCCGCCACTGCCGCCTACCTTGCCGATTGGAAAGACTACGTGGGGACTTTGGCTCAGGTGCTCAAGAACACTCGCCACCTATTTCTGGTCGGACGCGGAGCGTCGTTGGCCACGGTCGGCACAGGCGCATTGATCGTAAAGGAGTCCGATCACTTTCACGCAGAGGGCATGAGCAGCGCCGCTTTCCGCCACGGGCCCTTTGAAATGCTGGGAAGCGAAACCTTCGTGCTCGTCTTCGCCGGCGACGCCAAGACGCGGGACCTGAATCAGCGCTTGCTCGACGACATCCGGCAGCAGGAGGGACGGGCCGAACTTGTCGACAAAGATGCTTCCCTGCCTTGCTGCCGCATTCCGGAACACAGTACTAGCGTCCGCCAAATCCTGGAAATCCTGCCGGTGGAGATGATCACATTGGCGCTAGCGCTCCAGGCGGGACGCGAGCCGGGCCGTTTTGAACTGGCAAGCAAAGTTACAACTACAGAGTAAGCGCGGCGAAAAGGATTTGTAACTATGGCGCGAAATCGCTACATGGTCGGCTTGGTCTTCCTGACATTTTTCGTAATGTCGCTGTTGACCAACATTCTGGGGCCCATCGTACCCGACATCATCAGCAGCTTCGGCGTGAGTCTCACAGCCGCTGCTCTTCTGCCTTTCTCCTTTTTTATTGCCTATGGCGTGATGTCAATTCCGGCGGGTTTCTGGGTGGAACGCTTTACGGAGAAGCCGGTGATGATTGCGGCTTTCCTCGCCGGCACCATCGGATCGTTGAGCTTTGCTCTTTTTCCTACCTACCACGTTGCCGTCGCATCGCTGTTCATCATGGGTGCCGGAATGGCAACGCTTCAGGTTGCCATCAATCCTCTGCTACGGGTGGCGGGCGGCGAAGAACATTTCGCATTCAACTCCGCATTCGCGCAGTTGATCTTTGGTACCGCGTCCTTTGCCAGCCCGCGAATTTACTCCTATCTCGTCGAGAACCTGGGCAAGCCTTCTGCCAAGGGCAATCTGCTGCTTGAGACGCTCGGCAGGCTCACTCCGCCCGCGCTCCCCTGGGCCTCGATGTACTGGATCTTTGCGGTATTCACGGTCCTGATGATTGGCGTGCTCGGGTTCATGCGCTTCCCTCGAGTCGAACGCACCAGCGATGAAGGGGCCGGTTCTCTTCAGATGTATGGCAGTCTTCTGCGCAAGCCGATGGTGTGGGCGTTTTTCCTGTGTGTCTTTGCCTACGTGGGATGCGAGCAAGGAACGGCCGATTGGATGTCGAAGTTTCTCGCCCAGTATCACGGCTACGATCCGCATACGACCGGTGCGACCGCCGTCTCCTGGTTCTGGGGAATGCTCACCGCCGGATGTTTCGCGGGCATGGGACTGCTCAAGCTGTTTGACAGCCGCGGAGTGCTGATCGGTTTCTCGATCGGGGCGTTGCTTTGCCTGACCGCGGCATTGTTTGGTCCCGCGCGCGTGTCGCTGATCGCGTTTCCGGCCGTCGGTCTTTTCGCTTCGATAATGTGGCCGGTGCTGGTTTCTCTGGCATTGAATTCGGTTTCCGAACACCACGGACCTTTCGCTGGAATTTTGAGCACAGGGATCATGGGCGGAGCGGTGGTTCCGGTGATCATCGGGCGCATTGGAGATTTCGCCGGTCTGCGCGCCGGTGTCGCTTTTCTGTACGTGACCTTCGGATGCGTTCTCAGCGTCGGTTTCTGGGCTCGGCCGATCATCACGAACGCCACGATTTTGCATCGAAACAGCGCAGGCGAAGCCTTACCGGGCCAGAAAGCTTGAGGTCGAAATCAGGTGGAAGTAAGAAGCCTGCGGCGAATCTTCGATGAGGAGCATACATGTTCAGCCCCGTTCGTAGGTGCGCGTTCTGATTGGAGTGACGCTTCCTGCACTTGCTTTTGCTACCCTGGTCCTGCTCGAGCCGCTTTAGAACCAATACTCTGTGAGTACGGCCGCAGGTTCCGCGTTTCGATGGAGGGCTAGACCTCTGGTTTGCTCTTCGCAGTGTGCATTCCGATCTAAGTACTTAAAGAGGCCAAGAAGCTTTCGTCTGATCTCTGGATTCCAATATAAGAACGAATGCATTATTACCCTGAAGTCGCATCTGCTGAGCGAGGGATTGCGCTATTGTCCAAGTGGGGTGATACCAGTGATACCGTTTTACGGGGAAACACAGCCAATTAGCGGAAACTACAGAAACTGTACCCTAGGTTCGTATTCGCTTGTAACTCGCTAAAACAAAGGATATTATCGCGGAAGTGTAGTGTT
>Ga0181523_10003781_pt1 | contig 13543 bp, 14 predicted proteins | sample PEATcosm2014_Bin_43_FD_119752 | JGI IMG/M metagenome (GOLD analysis project Ga0181523, IMG submission 119752) | Peatland microbial communities from MTU Mesocosm Facility, Houghton, MI, USA - PEATcosm2014_Bin05_30_metaG | ecosystem: Environmental > Terrestrial > Soil > Wetlands > Peat | place... | reverse complement strand
GTTGTTGAAGCCGTAGCGCCGCTGTTTGAAGAAGATCGGCCCCTCGCTGTCGAGCTTGATAGCGACGGCGATCAACAGCATGATCGGCGCAACGGCGATAAGCACCAGCGAGCCGATCATCTTGTCGAACAGCCATTTCATCACGACGTCCCAATCGGCGATCGGCCGGTCGAAAATATCGAGCACCGGCACGTGGCCGATATAGGAATAGGCCCGAGGGCGAAACCGCAACTTGTTGCTGTGGGCGGCGAGCCGGATATCGACCGGGAGCACCCACAACTTCTTCAGCATTTGCAGGATGCGGCCTTCCGCCGAAATCGGCAGCGAGAAAATGACGAGATCGACGCGGGTGTGGCGCGCGAACTCGACGAGGTCGTCGACCGTGCCGAGCTTGGGAACGCTGTCGCTGCTCAGTGAGCTGCGATCGTCGCCGCGATCGTCGAACACTCCGATCACGCGTACGTCGGAATCGCGCTGCGCGGCAAGCGTGGCGATCAGGGCCTCGCCACTGCCGCCCGCTCCGACTACGACCGTGCGGCGGTCAAGACGGCCCTGCCGCGTCCACCGGCGGACCAAAAGGAAGAGTCCGCGCCGAAATGTGATGAGCGCGATGAGTCCGACCACATAATAGCTGCCGAGCCAGGCCCGGGAGAATTGGTCGCCTGCTCTCGTGAAGTAGGACGCAGTAACCGCAAGCAAAAACACGACCGACCACGCCGAAGCGAGCCGCATATATTGTTTCTCATGCCCGCGAAAGGCCTGGACCTGATAGATATCGGCCACCTGGAACGCCAGCATTGAGAGCAGCGCGATGCCGGCGATGCAGCCGATGTAGTAGCGCGCGGAATCGGCGGCCGCCGCGACGGATGAGAGATAAAGGACAACGCCCACCGTCGCCACGAGAGCGACTTCAATGACCCGGACGATTCCCGCGAGGACGATTGGCGAAAACGGCTCTTTGAATTGCTGCCCCGCGACCGCAAGCGCTGCGGAGGAAAGGGCACGGGGCGCCGCAGCCTTCGCAGCCGTGCGCGGCAATGCCTTGACCGCGGATGACACCGCGGCGGCAGTCTCGAATATCGTGCCTTGGTCGGGACCGGACATAGTCGTTAAAATACTCCCCGGAGCCGCGTGGCGCCCCGTCCGCGCGCCGGCAATTTGCCGGCAACGTAGTGAACAATCTTCAAAAATTGGTTATGTGAATTGAGCAACTTTTCGCGCCGCAATGGCCTCTCGATAGGCCGCAAGATTGGCTTCAACCATCGCGCACAGCGAGAACTCGCTGTGGACGCGGGCCTTGAGCACCTGCGTGCCGGAACGCATCCGTTCCGGATCGTCGAGCGCGGTCGCTATCGCCGCAACAAGCGCGGCGCTGTCGTCCGGCGGGATCAATCGATTCGCTTGCGGCCCGAAGATTTCCGGAACGCCGCCGACGTCGCTGGCGATGATCGGAAGTCCTGCGGCGGCGGCTTCCAGAACCACATAGGGTAGCGACTCGGCGCGCGAGGGGATGACCAGCATTCTCCCCATCGTGAATGCCGTGCGCGCCGGACAGTGACCGATGAAGCGGACCTGATCGGCTAGTCCCTGCCGGTCCGCCAGTGCCTGCAGTTTTGCGGCGTCCGGACCTTCGCCTGCGATGGTCGCGCTGACGCGGCGGCCAGATTGCCGGAGGATGGCCAGAGCCTCGATCAGCACGTCGATCGCCTTTACCGGACGCAGTTCGCCCACACACACGATATCGGTGGCATCACTCCGCGGTACGGCGGGGTCGAACTCGGCCTCAGCAATGCCGTTGCGTACGATGCGCACCATTCCGCGCGGCGGGGCAACCACAGTGCGATAGAGCTCGGCGATGTAGTTGCTTTCGAACAGAAACAGATCGGTCCGTGGATTGAGGATCCGTTCGATCAGCCGATAAAAGCCGCCGCTCAGTGTGCCGGGGGAATAGACCAGGGAGCCGCCATGCGGTGTGTAGGCGCGAATTGCGCCGGCCGCGGTAGGTGTGAGGCGCGTCAGCGCCGCGCCCTTCGCGCCATGGCCATGCAGCACGTCGGGCGCCAGTGCCCTAAGCCGCCATGATATGCGCCACAGCGCATGGAGGTCGCGCGGGCTGATCTCGCGCGCGATCGGAACCCGCTCAACGCCGAGGGCAAGCCGCGGCGCGAGCTCGGCAAGAATAGCGTCGGCGCGCGCCCCGCCGGTGGTCGAGTCCACGATTAGGCCGACGCGATGGCCACGCTCGATTTGGCCGTTCGCGACGTCCATCACATGCCGGAAGAGCCCGCCAAGCGGCGCGCGCAGAATATGCACGATCTTGAGACTGGTCGGCGAATACCCAGCGTGCCGCGGCTCGCCCGCTGGCGCGCGCGTCATCGTGAGCGGCCCGGCCACGCGGCCGAATGTCGCCCGGCCGAGACCGGGATTGATCGGGCGCGGATCGCCCATGTGCGGATCCCTAAAATTGACGCCAAAGGATTAAGCCGGATTGAGGACCCGGGAGGTTAATAAATCCTCACGCAGAGCCCGCGGCAGAACGCGTAGCGGGCTTAACCACTACAAGCGATCGATGGGCCGCTTTAACCGGATAGCAACCTTAATAGTTTGTGATCGGCTATGGCTCTGCGGTCTGTCGGCAAGTACGTTTCCAGGAGTTTTTCGATGAGTGTGGCGTCGCCGTCGCCCCGCACGAGAGGCCCATTTGACGCCGAGCTCGATCTGCCGGCGCTCGGTCAGGCGCTCTGGCGCAAGAGATGGAAAGTTTTGATCCCGACGCTCGTGGTCGGGTTGCTCACGTTTGCCGTCGTCCAGATCATCAGCCCCCGCTATTCGTCGGAAGCGCGCGTCTATCTGGAGGAGCGCGACAACGTCTATCTGCGTCCCGATGCCGACAAGGCGACGACCCAGCCGACCATCGACGATGAAGCGGTGACGAGCCAAGCGCAGATCATTTTGTCGCGCGACCTCGCCCGCGAGGTCATCAACAAGCTCAAGCTGGGCGATCGTCCCGAATTCGACCCGACACTGTCCGGCGTTTCGCCGATCAGGGCGGTACTAGGCCTTTTCGGATTGGGGAAAGACCCGCTCAGCATGAGCCATGAAGAGCGTGTACTCCAGGCCTATTATGATCGTCTGAGCGTGTATCCGGTCGAGAAATCGCGCATCATCGACATCGATTTCCTGTCCGAAGACCCCGTCCTTGCCGCCGAAGTCGCGAACGCCATCGCCGACGGCTATCTGGAGCGTCAGCGCCAGGTCAAACAGGATCAAGCAAAGTCCGCCGGGCAATGGCTTTCCGGCCAAATCGACACGTTGCGTAACAACGTGGAAACCGCCGAGGCCAAGGTCGAGGCTTTCCGCGCCAAGGCCAACCTTCTGGTCGGCACCAACAACACGACGCTGTCGGCGCAGCAGCTCGGCGACGTCAATGCTGAACTAGCCGCTGCGCGCGCACAAAAGGCTGACGCCGAGGCGAAGGCCAAGATGATCCGCGACATGCTGCACTCGGGCGGCCCAATCGAATCCTCCGATATCCTCAATTCCGAACTTATCCGCCGGCTTGCCGAGCAACGCGTCACGTTGCGCGCTCAACTCGCGGAGCAATCGGCCACATTGCTCGATAATCATCCGCGAATAATCGAATTGAAGGCGCAGATTTCGGACCTCGATAACCAGATCAGGGACGAAGCGGCGACGACCGCGCGTTCGTTTGAAAACGATGCCAAGCTTGCCGGCGCGCGCGTCGACTCGCTCACGGCAAGCCTCGATCAGCTCAAAGATCAGGCGGCAACGACCAATGGGCAGGACGTGCAACTGCGGGCGCTCGAGCGCGATGCCAAGTCACAGCGCGACCTGCTGGAATCGTATCTGGCCAAATATCGCGAGGCGACAACGCGCGATACGGCAAACTCGTCGCCCGCCGATGCCCGCGTGGTCTCCCGCGCGACCGTGTCCAACGTTCCGGACTATCCAAAGAAATTGCCGACGGTGCTGATCGCGACATTTGCGACGCTGATGCTGAGTTCGGGCATGATCGTAACCAAAGAGATTCTGGCGGCTCCGGCCCACCCCGTTCCCGAGCGCGCAGACCAGCCCGCGGTGATAGCGGACGGCTTGTCGCCCCGATTAGCTGCCGTCGCGAACGAGCCGCCGCCACAGCCGCCTGCGCCCGGCTTTCCCAATTACTCGATTGCGACCGTTGCGGACAACGTGCGGCATTCCGGCGCCACCGGAGAGCGGCTTGCCGTGTTTGGCGCCGTGCCTGGAATAAATACCAGCCAGACGGCGATCAAGCTGGCGCGCGTGCTGGCCGATGACTCCCGTGTCGTGCTGGTCGGCCTTGCGTCGGGCGACACCGCGATCAGAGGGATATCGAACGAGCCGTCCGCCAGCGGGCTCGCAGAACTTGCCCGCGGCACGGCCACTTTTGGCAGCATCATCACCAAGGACAGGCTTTCCCCGCTGCACTTGATCTCGGCGGGGCAGGCGCCGGTCGACCGGATCGGCCTTCTTGCCGCGCCCGGGATGGTCACCAACTTCAACGCATTGGCGCGTAGTTACGATCACGTCGTTATCGATGCGGGCGATGCCGCGGGGCTTGAGATCGAGCGTATCTCCGAGATTGCCCCGCAAGCGGTGCTGGTTACCGACACACTGGCGAATCCCGCAACGAATTCGGCCCGGGGTCGCCTCCTGGCGTCGGGATTTGCCGACGTGAGGATCCTCGTGGGCGGATACGGGACTTCCGCCGAGACCGCGGCCGCCGCGTAATCGCACGGTAGATGGCGCGCGATACAATGGCGGTGGTTGACCTGGCTGCCGCCTTGGCAAAAGATCATCGATACGCTTCGACGAGGGAACGCCGGTGGCCGGTCTGAAACAGACGATCATTCGCGGCGGCCTGGAATCACTGTATTTCACCGGCGCACACATCGCGCTACAGCCGTTTGTCGGCGGCGTCGGAGCGATTTTGACGCTGCATCATGTCCGCCCACCGCGGCCGGACCGTTTCCAACCCAATCGGCTGCTCGAAGTGACGCCGCGCTTTCTCACGCGGGTGGTGAAAACTTTGCGCCGATCGGGTCTCGATCTCATCAGTCTGGACGAAATGCATCGCCGCATGACCGAGGGCGATTTTTCGCGGCATTTCGTTTGTCTCACTTTCGACGATGGATATCGCGACACCCTGCAATGGGCTTATCCGATCTTGAAGGAGGCCGGGGTTCCTTTCGCGGTCTACATACCGACGAGTTTTCCGGATCGGCTCGGCGAATTGTGGTGGCTGGTACTTGAAGCGGTGATTGCGCGCAACGATCGCATCGGTCTTGCGATCGGGGGCCAGGACCGCAAATTCGACTGCCGAACGGTTGCGGAAAAGCGCGCGCTCTACGACGAAATCTACTGGTGGCTGCGCGGCCGGCCGACCGAAGCCGAGTTGCGCGATGTGGTCCGCAGCCTTGCCGCCTTTTATCACGTCGATATTGCGGCGTTTTGCCAGGATCTCTGCATGAGCTGGTCCGAACTCGCGAATCTCGCGGCCGACCCGCTCGTCACAATCGGTGCGCACACCGTGAATCATCCGATGCTGGCGAAGCTCGCCAAGGAGACCGTTCGCTCGGAGATGGACCTGAGCCGCTCGGTCATCGAGGCGGCGCTCGCCGTGCGGCCGCAACATTTGTCCTATCCGTTCGGCGACCGCTCGTCAGCCGGGATCCGCGAATTCGAGATCGCGGCGGAACTGGGTTTCAAGACGGCAGTGACGACCCGGCCCGGCGTCCTGTTTCCCGAGCACAGCCAACGCATGACGGCGCTGCCGCGCATTTCGCTCAACGGCGACTACCAGCGCATACGCTACGTCCGCGTGCTGCTGTCGGGCGCCGCGACCGCGATGTGGAACGGCTTCCGCCGCCTGGATGCGGCTTGAGCGGGTTTCAGCGGTCGACGGCCTGTCGTCAAAGGTTTTGAACTGCCGAGCTTACCGATAGCAGATTACTGACGTCGGATTCCTGGCCGGCTCATCCACGACACGATCGGCATTGCGGGTAAAACCCAGCCTAGGCCGGCGATCACGTAATAGGCGATCGACAACCCGGTGCGGTCGCGGATGGCTGGCGCCTGGGCGAGCGCCATCGCGACCAGCGCCCACACGACGACGAGCACCAAAAGAGCGACGGCGCCGATGAATTTGCGCAGACGGATGGGCATGGCAGCGGCGACACCGCGTCGGTTGCGAGGGTAGGGCGCAGCACTATATGGTCCGCGCGCCGCATACAAGCGACCGACTTCCAGCAATTGACGATGGCAACCCAGGTTTCATATCGACAGCAGCGCGCGGTCCGGTTCTGGCTCTACGCCGTGGCCGCACTCGTGCTCGCGATGGTCTTGGTCGGCGGTGCGACGCGGCTGACCGAGTCAGGCCTGTCGATTACGCAATGGCAGCCCGTCATGGGCGTAGTGCCGCCGCTCAATGGAACGCAGTGGCAAGCCGAGTTTGAAAAGTATCAGGCCATTCCGCAATACCGCGAGCTCAATCCTGGCATGAGCCTCGACGCGTTCAAGACGATATTCTGGTGGGAATGGACGCACCGGCTGATCGGCCGCACCATTGGCGTAGTGTTCCTGCTGCCGCTCTTGTGGTTCCTGTGGCGCGGCTGGATCGGCCCGGGACTGCGCACGCGGCTGTGGGTGATTTTCGGACTCGGCGCGCTGCAAGGCGCGGTTGGGTGGTGGATGGTGGCATCGGGTTTGGCCGATCGCGTGGAAGTTTCCCAATACCGTCTCGCGGCGCATCTCGTGCTCGCGTGCGTCATCTACATTGCGATCCTGTGGACGGCGCGGCGGCTGGATGAACAGTCGTCCGTACCGGCGTCCAGCGCAATTCGCGCGACCGCTTTCGGGCTTCTCATTCTTGTGTTGGCGCAAATCTATCTTGGCGCGCTAGTCGCCGGTTTGCGCGCTGGTTATGTCTATAATACCTGGCCGCTGATTGATGGCACATTCGTGCCTGATGCGTCACGGCTGTTTTTCGATGTGCCGATCTGGCGGAACTTCTTCGAAAATACGCTCACGGTGCAATTCGATCATCGCATGCTCGCCTATACGATATGGTTTGTCGCGCTGGTTCATGCCTGCAATGTTGCGCGCGTCGTAAAAACGGGCCCCGTCGTTGTCGGCGCCGCCACCCTTGCCGCGGCGGTTACGCTACAGGCGGCGCTGGGCATTTTTACGCTTTTGATGGTCGTGCCGATTTCGCTGGCGCTGCTGCACCAGGCCATGGCGATGATCGTGCTGACGGTCGCGACAATCCACGCCGCATCCGTCGGCGAACGCGCGCCGCGCGCGATCGCCGCGCCGGCACGAGCGTGAGGACGGTTCAGTCCGCCAGCGCCTGTTCGAGGTCGGCGATGATGTCTTCCTTATCCTCGATTCCGATCGACACCCGCACCACGTCGGGTCCGGCGCCGGCCTGAACCTTTTGCGCATCGCTGAGCTGGCGGTGCGTGGTCGAAGCCGGATGAATAATGAGGGATCGGGTGTCGCCGATATTGGCAAGGTGCGAGAACAGTTTGACATTCGAGACCAGTTTCACGCCGGCGTCATAGCCGCCCTTGAGCCCGAACGTGAACACCGCGCCGGCGCCTTTGGGGCAATATTTCTGGGCGAGGTTGTGATAGCGGTCGCCCGGCAGGCCCGGATAGCTGACCCACGCGACTTGCGGATGCGCCGCGAGCCATTCCGCGACTGCCTGAGCATTATCGCAATGCTTTTGCATTCGCAGCGGCAGCGTTTCGATGCCGGTGAGGATGAGGAAGGAATTGAACGGCGATATCGCCGATCCGATGTCGCGCAGCGCCAAAACCCGGCAGGCGATGGCGAAGGCGAAATTGCCAAATGTCTCGTGCAGCACGATGCCGTGATATTCCGGCCGCGGCTCGCACAGCATCGGATAACGCCGCTCGCGCGACCAGTTGAAGGTGCCCCCATCAACGATCATGCCGCCGATCGAATTGCCGTGGCCGCCCAAAAATTTGGTCAGCGAGTGCACGATGATGTCGGCGCCATGCTCGAACGGCTTGCACAGATACGGCGTGGCGAGCGTATTGTCGACGATATAGGGAACGCCGGCGCGCCGCGCGATTTGCGCCACTGCCGCCATGTCGGTGATGACCCCGCCGGGATTGGCGATTGACTCGGTAAAGATCGCTTTGGTTTTCGGTGAGATGGCGCGCTCGAACGAGCCGATGTCGTCGGGATCCGCCCACACCACGTTCCAGCCGAAATTCTTGAACGCGTGATTGAACTGATTGATCGAGCCGCCATAGAGCTTTCGCGACGCCACGAATTCATCGCCGGGCTGCAACAGGCAGTGAAAAATCAAGACCTGCGCCGCATGGCCGGATGCCGCCGCGAGTCCCGCCGTGCCGCCTTCGAGCGCGGCGACGCGTTCTTCGAGCACCGCCGTCGTCGGGTTGCCGATCCGCGTATAGATGTTGCCGAATGTTTGCAGCCCGAACAGTGAGGCGGCGTGATCGACGCTGTCGAAGACATAGGACGTGGTCTGGTAGATCGGCGTCGCGCGCGCGCCGGTCGTCGGATCGGGTTGCGCGCCGGCGTGAACGGCAAGCGTAGAGAAGCCCGGGATGCGATCGCTCATGGGTGTTTCCTCGCGGCCGCCTCTCGGGCCGGTCTTCGTTCTGGAAAGGCTTTGTCCCCGGTTTATAGGACCGGTCGGGCGCGTCAAGGCGCGGCAAGGCTGTTGCGTTAACGCGTGAAAAAGCACGAAGGCCGCGCTAGCGGGCGCGCCGGCGGCAGAAACTTCTTCTCTAAAAACGGTCCGAAGTGGATGTCAGCGAGCGGATACCGTCCGCGGATTGAAATGGGTTAGCGCGCTGCGGCATGCCGGCGACACTCGGCTGCGATTGGAAATGAGGCAGGCCGCCACCCGTTCGCGATCCGGGATGAACTGTCCGCAGACCGACATTGCATCTTGCATACACGCCTGCTGGCCAGATCCGTCTGCCGATGCGATGGCGGATGAGGATGCGAATCCTAGCGCGACGAGCGCAAGTACAATGTTCATTCTCATGGCATCCTCCTGAGGAAGGCTGCTTCATTCTAAGCTTCGACGTTCATTGATTAGACGCGCAAGCGGTCAAAAAGGTTCCGAACGATATTAACCGGCGCCAAATGTGCTTAATGCCACCTTCCGCGCAGTGACCGCGAGTGCGTCCTGCGAGGAGGTCAGCGTGGCCGGCGCGAGCCTCTATCGGAAGTGTTTGATCGCTTCGCGGCAAGCTGGCGTGATTTTGCCGCGGTTGGCCATCAGGCAATGCGCCACGCGCACGCGGTCAGGGATGAATTGGCCGCAGAATGTCTGAGCGTCCATCATGCAGGCGTTTTGGTCCTGCTGCTCCTCGGCCATGACGACGACCGGCCCGAGCATCAGGCAAAGCAGCGCAAGCGCGATTACGAAGCAAGATTTCATGACCCGCACCCAACCACCCCACTAAGACGTCACGACGCATTAGACGCCGAAGTCGTAAAGAAAGTTCGATAGGCAAACTACCGACCGCTTTCCTCGCGCTGCACGCGATCGGCAGCTTCGGTCGCGCCGCCTTGGGCGCTCGTGCGGTCGAGCGTCATGCGCTGCACGCCGCCAATAGTCGCCTTCTTCGAAGACAACGTGCGGGTGTTGACGCCCATCCAGGCGATCTCCGACGACAATCGGCCGTATTCGATCTTGGGACAGCGATTCATCACCACCTTCAAACTGTTGGCTTCGGCCAGTGCGGCCGCCTCGTCGTTGCGCACGCCGAGTTGCATCCAGATCACTTGCGGTCGCGCCTTGAGCGCGAGCGCCTCCTGCACGATTGCGAGCGCGTATTGCGAGCCGCGAAAAATATCGACCATGTCGATCGGCTCGGGGATATCGGCAAGCCGCGCATAAATCCGCTGACCCAGCATCGTTTCACCGGCATGACCCGGATTGACCGCGATCATGTGATAGCCGCGTTCGAGCAGATACTTGAAAGCGAAGTAACTCGGACGGCTTTCCTTCTCCGAGGCGCCGACCATCGCAATCGTCTTCACGGTGTTGAGGATGCCGCGGATATAGCTGTCCGGATAGGAATCGTGATTCATCGCGGGTTCCTAACGGTCAGCGGCGGTTGCTCAGAGTCTTCATTAGCGATCCTGCCACTTCGGCTCGCGTTTCTCGATGAATGCGCTGATGCCTTCCTCGGCATCGCGCGCCATCATGTTTTCGACCATGACGTCGGACGTATATCTGTATGCGTCGGCAAGCGGCATCTCGACCTGCCGATAAAACGCCTCCTTGCCGGTCTTGACGGTGAGCGTCGACTTGGCGGCGATTGTCTCGGCGAGCTTGAGCGCTTCCGCGCGTTCGTGACCGGCCGCGACGACGCGATTGACGAGGCCGATGCGCGCGGCATCTTCCGCCGAGAGCAGTTCGCCGGTCAGCAGCATCTCCATTGCGTGTTTGCGCGACACGTTGCGCGACAGCGCCACCATCGGTGTTGAGCAGAACAGCCCGATATTGACGCCGGGCGTTGCGAATTTCGCAGACTGCGAGGCAACCGCTAGATCACAGCTCGCCACCAATTGACAACCCGCCGCCGTCGCCGTCGCGTGAACGGCGGCGATGACCGGCTGCGGCAGCGCCACGATTTGCTGCATCACCCCGCTACACATCCCCATAATGTGTTTGAAATAGCCGCGGCCACGATCGTCGTCCTTGCGATGCGCATTGAGTTCTTTGAGGTCATGGCCGGCGGAGAAGGCCGGGCCGTTGGCGGCAAGCACGACGACGCGCACCGTGCGGTCGTGTGCGATGGCCGTGAGCGCGTCGCCGAGCGTCTCGAGCAGCGCCTCCGACAGACTATTGCGCGCGTGCGGCCGGTTCAGCGTTAGGACGGCGGTGCTGCCCTTGTCCTCACGCAGGAGAATGAGTGAAGAGTCGGTGGCGGCAGCGGCGGCGGCGGGTTTAGCGTTCATGTGACGGTCCATAATTTGAGCCGATGCGGTTTTTTTCTGTTTTTGCGGTCTCATCGCGCACATTATATATCGGAGTATGCGGTCACCGGGAGGTAAACATGAGCGGCGGCAAAGCAATGGCGGCGCCGAAATTGACGCGCAAGGAACTCACCGACCGCTTGGGTGCCGAATTCCCGGAAGCGTCCCACGCCATGGGCGAGTATGAAATCGAGGAGGTCTGGCATGGCGGTTGCCGGCTGCGGCAGCGCTACAACGCGCGATCGTTGCGGCCGGGCGGCACGTTGTCCGGAGCAACCATGATGTCGCTTGGCGATTTCGCCATGTATGTGGCGGTGCTTTCGGCGGTCGGCTGGGTGCCGCTCGCGGTGACCACCAATCTGACCATCAATTTTCTCAAAAAGCCCCCTGCGCGCGACCTGCTCGCCGAGGCGCGCTTGATCAAGCTCGGCAAGCGGCTTGCCGTCGGTGAGATCGGCATTCGCGCCGACGGCGAAGACGACCTCGTCGCCCATGTCACCGCGACCTATTCGATCCCGGCGTGAAGGGATAAAGGTACTAAAATACCTCTAGCCCAAGGGATTGAAAAATATCCAAAATAGCGCCTGGCGGATTGACCATTGACGTTGTCTCCGCTAGAAGCCTGCGCGCGGCGCCGGATTGCCGGTCGCTACCTCCTAACGGATGCAGATATGAAAACTTTTTCGGCAAAACCCGCCGAGGTCGAAAAGAAGTGGGTGATGATCGATGCCGACGGCCTTGTCGTCGGCCGGCTCGCTTCGCTCGTGGCGCTGCGGCTGCGCGGAAAACATAAGCCGACATTTACCCCGCACGTCGATGACGGCGATAACGTCATCGTCATCAACGCCGCCAAGGCGGTCCTCACCGGCCGCAAAGTCGAGCAGAAGATTTATTACAAGCACACCGGCTATATCGGCGGCATCAAGGAGCGCACTGCAAAGTCGATCCTGGCGGGCCGCTATCCCGAGCGGATCGTCGAAAAGGCCATCGAGCGCATGCTGCCGCGCGGGCCGCTCGGCCGCCGCCAGCTCGGAAACTTACGGGTCTACCCATACGCCGAACATCCGCACGAAGCGCAGCAGCCTGAAAAAATCGATATTGCCGCGATGAACCGCAAGAATACGAGGACCGCGTAATGGCCGAGACGATCCAGACGCTTGAGGAGTTGTCGACGCTAAAGCCCGCGGCGGCGCCGCAGCCGCCCAAATACGTGCAGAAGCTCGACACGCAGGGCCGGGCGTATGCCACCGGCAAGCGCAAGGACGCGGTCGCACGCGTCTGGATCAAGATGGGCGCCGGCAAGATCGTCATTAATACGCGGCCGGTGGAAACCTATTTTGCCCGGCCGGTACTGCGCATGATGATCCAGCAACCGCTCGTCGCGGCGAATCGCCAGGGTCAATATGACGTGGTGTGCACCGTTTCCGGTGGCGGGCTCTCGGGTCAAGCCGGCGCGGTCCGCCACGGTCTGTCGAAAGCGTTGCTGCGGCACGAGCCCGATTTGCGTTCAGTGCTCAAGCGCGGCGGTTTCCTTACCCGCGATTCGCGTGTCGTCGAGCGCAAGAAGTACGGCCGCGCCAAGGCACGCCGCAGCTTCCAGTTCTCGAAGCGCTAGTTCGCCTCAGAAAAACGCCAGCGTGCGGATTTCGATGCTTTCGCGCGGGCGAGCGTGCGGCGGCGCGGTCGGATCGTCGAACGCGGTATGCGCGGTCCAGCGGGCGCGGCCGTCTTGCTCCGAATCATAGACCTTGAACACCAGCGCCTCTTCGCGCCGCATGCGCGGGAACCAGAACCATTTTTGCGCCGCATCGTAGGTGATGGCGTAGGTCTGGCCGATGCGGTTCGGATAGCGCCGCTCCGAGATGACAAGATTGTTCGACGACAGCGTGCGTGCATCGCAAATTGCGAGCGGAAATGTCTCGACCGGGTGACGGATCGGCCGCCAGACCTGGATGATCGCATAGCGGCGTTTGAGTAATTCGTCGGCTTCGCCGGGCAGAAGGTCGCGCACGCGCTGCGGACCGGACCATTCGGTATAGTCGTTGTGCACGCGGCGCACGACTTCGCGGATTTTCCTCGATTCACGCAACGCATCGTCGGCGGTGCGCAGCGTGTGATCGAACACGACGACGCGCTTGGCGCCACTCTCTTCTTTAATCAGCGCTTCCATCTCCGGATAATAGGCGCGCTTGATTTCCGCGTCGTCGTAAAAGTCGGCGATCTTGGTGTCATGACGTACAAAGCGGAATCCGTTGCGGTCGAGCGTAAAATCTCCGGCGTAGGGGCGGCCATTATGGAGCGTGATCGGTCGCGGATCTGGCGTGCCGCCGGAGCGAACGTCCTGACCGCCGGGACCGGCGGTAATGGTGAAAACCTTTGTTCCGTCGTCGACGATGTAGTTGAGCGTCGCCTGGATCGTATCCGGAGCGGCGTCGAGCTCTGCGGTGAGCGCCATCGGAAACTCCTGTGGTTCCCCTCTAATCTATGGCCGGATCGCATCGGCGGGAAGGGT
>Ga0181523_10003780_pt1 | contig 13550 bp, 11 predicted proteins | sample PEATcosm2014_Bin_43_FD_119752 | JGI IMG/M metagenome (GOLD analysis project Ga0181523, IMG submission 119752) | Peatland microbial communities from MTU Mesocosm Facility, Houghton, MI, USA - PEATcosm2014_Bin05_30_metaG | ecosystem: Environmental > Terrestrial > Soil > Wetlands > Peat | place... | reverse complement strand
GGCCGCGCCGCGCAGGGCGTCGCGCTGGGCCTCCCGGCGCTGATGATGGGCGTAGCCCGCGACCAGCTGCCGGGCGCGAAGTCCGGCTCGGTGATCGCGATGCTGTCCGTGGCGTCCACGGTCGGGGTCGGGCTGGGCTACCCGCTCGCGGGCCTGCTGACCGACGCCGGGGGCGTGCACGCCGCCTACGGGCTCGGCTTGTTCATCACCGTGCTGGCGCTGCTGGCGGCCTGGCGGGCGATCCCGCCGTCGCCGCCCGGGCGCCCCGGCGACCTGGACGTTCCCGGCGCGGTCCTGCTGGGCGGGGGGCTGCTGGCGCTGCTCATCCTGGTCAGCCAGAGCGGGCTCTGGACGTCCGCCCCCCTCGCCGCCGGGCTGCTGCTGGCCGTGGCCGCCGCCCTGCTGGCCGGCTGGGCCTGGTGGGAGAACCGGGCCGCCGCGCCGCTCACCGACCTGCGCCTGCTCCGGCATCCGGCCGTGGCCGGGGCGAACCTGGCCATGTTCGCGGGCGGCATCGGCATGTACCTGCTGCTGACGCTGGTCACGCGGTACGTGCAGACCCCCGCCGGGACGGGGTACGGGTTCGGCTTCTCGGTTTTCGTGGCCGGGCTGGTCCTGGTGCCGTTCTCCGCGCTGGGCTTCGCGGGCGGCCGCCTTGCTCCCGCTCTCCGGGCCCGCGTGCCGCTGACCGTGATCCTCGCCGCGGGCGCGGCCGTCGTGCTGGCCGCATTGGTGATGTTCGCGCTGGCCCGGACCCGGGCCTGGGAGTCGTTCGTGGTGATGGGGGCGCTGGGGTTCGGCGTCGGCACGTTCTCCGCGGCCATGCCCGGCGTGATCCTGGCCGTGACCCCGCCGGGCGAGACCTCCAGCGCGATGAGCTTCAACCAGGTCGTGCGCAGCGTGGGCTTCTCGGTCGGCAGCGCGCTGTCCGGCTTCATCCTGGCCACCTACACCCCGCGCGGCCGGGCGTTCCCGGCCGCCGCCGGTTACAGCGCCGCCGCGTGGGCCGGAGTCGCGGCGATGACGGTCACCCTCGCCGTCATCGCCGGGCTGGCCGCAGCCCTGCGGCGGGAGAACCCGGCGGGGGCGGGTACGGCAGGCCGGCGGGCGTTAAGGGCGCGCGCGCTTCAGGCGCAGCGCCGTGACAGCTAACGGATCGTCACCACGGGGGCCAGCGGGGTGATTTTCGTTCCGTCACGCCTCGGGCTGTGCGGTCACGGCTCAGGCTCTGCGTGCACGCCCCGGGCGGTGCGGGCCGTGGCGACATCGGCGATGGACCCGGCGCGGTACAGGCGGGCCATCGGCCAGTTATGGTCGTCGAGGACGGCGCCGGAGTCGAATTGGCCGAGACTCTGGATCAGCCTGGCCACCAGGCCGGTCCATCCGGTCTGATGCGAGGCACCGAGCCCGGCCCCATTGTCGCCGTGGAAGTACTCGTAGAACAGGATGAGGTCCCGCCAGTGCGGATCCTCCTGGAATAGCCTGTTCCCGCCGTAGACGGGGCGCCGCCCATCACCGTCCCGCAGGAACGTCCCGGCGAGGCGGCGCGACAGTTCCTGGGCCACCTCGAACAGCGTCATCATTGTCCCGGAGCCGGTCGGGCATTCAACCTTCAGGCCGTCGCCGTAATACCGGTAATACTGCAGCAGAGCCCGGATCAAGAGCAGGTTGACCGGGAACCACACCGGCCCGCGCCAGTTGGAGTTGCCGCCGAACATGGCGCTGGTCGACTCCGCCGGCTCGTACTGCACCCGGTGCTCAGCCCCGCCGGCGTAGAAGGTGTAGGGATGGTCGAGGTGCCAGCGAGAGATCGAGCGGATCCCGTGCGGGCCCAGGAAGCGCTCCTCATCCAGCATCCGCGCCAGGATGCGCCGCAGCTTGTCCTCGTTCACCAGTGACAGCATCCGCCGGCCGTGGACGCCGGGCACCAGCGGGTCAGCGATATTGGCCAGCAGATCCTTATTCCGCTCGAGGAACACGCGGACACGGCCGACGATCTCCGGGTAGCGGTCAATTATGTCGGCCTCGATCACCGTCACGGCGCATAGCGGCAGCAGGCCGACGAGGGACCGCACCTTGAGCCGGCTGCCGGTGCCATCGGGCAGGCGCAGCACGTCGTAAAAGAAACCGTCCTCCGCGTCCCACATCTCGTCGGGGCGCTCACCGATCGGGTCTGTGGCGGCCGCGATCCAGAAGAAGCGCTCGACGAACTTGAGGACGAACTCCTCATAGGTCTCGTCCTGCTCCAGGAGATCTATGGCCAGCTCGAGCATGTTCTGACTGAACATCGCCATCCAGGCGGTGCCGTCCGCCTGCTCCAGCCGGCCGCCGGTGGGCAGCTCCGCGCTGCGATCGAACACGCCGATGTTGTCCAGGCCGAGGAAGCCGCCCTCGAACACGTTGTGGCCGGCCGGATCCTTGCGGTTCACCCACCAGGTGAAATTCAGCAGCAGCCGGGCGAAGCACTCCCTCAGGAACGGGAGATCCGCCTGGCCGAGGTCGGCCTCCAGATTCTGCAGGAAGAGAACGGCGAAGGCGTGCACCGGGGGGTTCACGTCCCCGAAGTTCCACTCGTAGGCGGGCATCTGGCCGGTCGGGTGAAGGTACCCCTGGGAGAGCATCAGGTCGATCTGGCTCTTCGCGAAGTCCGGGTCGACCATCGCCAGCGGGATGCAATGGAACGCGAGATCCCAGGCGGCGTACCACGGGTACTCCCACTTGTCGGGCATGGACACCACGTCATGGTTGAACATGTGGAACCACGACTCGTTGCGGCCGCCCCGCTGCTCCGGCGCCCGGAGCGGGTGCGCGTGCCGCTCACGCAGCCACAGGTCGACGTCGAAGTAGTAGCACTGCTTGGACCACAGCATCCCCGCCAGCGCCTGCCGCATGACTGCCTTGGCATCCTCGCCCACGATCGGCGGTGTGATGGCGTCGTAGAACTCATCTGCTTCGGCCCGCCGCGCGGCGATCAGCTCGCCGGCCCCGGTGAAGGGCGCCGTGAGCTCCGGTCCCTCGCGGGTGAGACGCACCAGCACCGCGGCCTGCCCGCCCGCGGGCACCTCGAGACGGACGTGCGCGGCCGCCTTGGTTCCGACGCCATCCGGGTTTACGGTGCCCGAACCGTGCAGCAGGTGGTCGCCGATGCCGTCCTTGGGAAAGCGGGTCGTGCCGCCGGTACCCCACAAGCGGTCCGCATTCGTTTCGTTCTCGCAGAACAGCAGGTCCGCGTCCGGCCCGGCGTGCAGGTAGTACACGCCGAGCTTGTGATGCTCGGCCCGGATGACTGGATGGGCGGACTCGGCCCGGCAGAGCCTGGGCTTAGGTTCACCAGACCCCCACGACCAGTTGTTACGGAACCACAGCGTGGGCAGCACGTGCAGCGCAGCATCCTGCGCCGAGCGGTTGTGCACGGTGATGCGGCACAGGATGTCGTCGGGCGCTGCCTTCGCGTGCTCCACCTCGACGTCGAAGTAGCGTCCGTCGTCGAAGATGCCCGTATCCACCAGCTCATACTCGAAGTCATGCCGCGACCGGGCCCGGTTCACCGCCACGAGGTCGTTATAGGGGAACTCGGCCTGCGGGTACTTGTAGAGCCAGCGCTGATAGCTGTGCGTCGGGAGGTTGTCCAGGTAGAAGTAGTATTCCTTGACGTCCTCACCGTGATTTCCCTCGGAATTCGTCAGGCCGAAGAGACGCTCTTTCAGGATCGGGTCCCGCTCGTTCCACAGCGCCAGAGCCAGGCAGAGCCGCTGCTTATCGTCGCTGATCCCGGCAAGGCCATCCTCGCCCCACCGGTACGCCCGAGACCGCGCCTGGTCATGGCTGAAATAGGACCAGGCATCGCCATTATCGCTGTAATCCTCCCGCACCGTGCCCCATTGGCGCTCACTGAGGTAAGGCCCCCAGGTTCGCCACGGGATGTCGGCCCGAGCCTCTTGCAGTCTGCGTTCCTCCGCCGTTCCCGGCGCCGAATCAGCCGGCCCGGCCGGGTCAGATCCCCCCACCATATGCGCGATTGTCCCACGCAGCGCAGCATAATGGAATGACCGCCCGCAGCCGGCAATGGCAATTTTTCCAGGCTTCGGTGACCAGAGGTTCCCCCGCTGGTCGCTTTCCTGTCGTGTTTCGCTTACTATGCGGAATTGTCGCCAGCGCCGCGACCCGGGGATCGCTCATATGCCGCGCGTCCCGCGTGATCGTGAAGGGGCACCGGCCTCTTTTCCCGAACGGGCCCCGCCGGGACTCATCCATGATCATCGGGCTCGGCCGAATACGGCCAGCCCGGCCAGCCCGCGGCGCTGCCCGCGCTGCACCGGGGCATGGCTGGCCCGGGCCGAGATCCGCAGGCCGGCCCGGTCACGGCCGGCGGTGGCCGTGGTGCTCGTCGGCTGGGCCGTGCGGCGAAACCTCCCGTCCGGCCCGTTCGCCGCACTGCGGCCCTGAGCCGCAGTGCGGCGGGGGACCGACGTTCAGCAGCGGCAGCGCCGCGTGATCGACCTGCAGGGTCGTGTGGCTGATCCCGTACTCCCGGCTGAGCAGCGCCTCCAGATCGGCGCGGACCGCGTGGCAGTCCTCGCCCGGGTCGACCAGCACGTGGGCCGAGGCGGCCGGAAGGTCCGAGCTGATCTCCCAGACGTGCAGGTCGTGCACCTCAGCGACGTGCGGGTGGGCCGCCATGGCGGCGCCGATCGCCGACGGGGTCAGCCCGGCTGGGGCCGCCTCCAGGAAGATCCTTCCGGAGTCCCGGACCAGCCTCACGCCGGCCCGCAGCATCAGCGCGACGACCAGCAGCGAGGCGATCGCGTCCGCCCGCGTGAACCCGGTGAGCACGATGATCAGGCCGGCTACGGCGGTGGCGGCGAACGCGAAAACGTCCGTCAGGATGTGCCGGAAGGCGCCCTCCATGTTGAGGCTCCGGTGCGCGCCCGGGCTGGCCCGGTTCAGCAGCATCGTCGCCGTCACGTTGACGGCCACCCCGGCCAGCGCGACCCCGATGACGATCCCGCCGGCGACCCCGGGCGGGGTGATCAGCCGCCGCACCGCCTCGTAACCGAGCCAGGCGGCCAGCACCAGCAGCGTGATCCCGTTGGCCTGCGCGGAAAGGATCTCGGTCCGCTTCAGGCCGTAGGTGAAGTGCCCACCGGGCGGCCGGGCCGCCAGCTTCGCCGTGATCAGTACCAGGCCGATGGAGGCTGCGTCGGTGAGCATGTGCGCCGCGTCGGAGACGAGCGCCAGAGAATGGGCCACCGCGCCGGCCACGACCTCGGCCACCATGAACGCGATGATCAGCGTGAGCGCGGCCCCCAGCCAGCGCGGGTCAGCGTCCGCGGCAGGCCGGTGCCGGTGGTCTGCGTGCCCATGAGCCGGGGCGCCGTGCGCGTCGCGGGCGAGCGACCTCTCGTTCGGCATCTCAACACCCACTGCTCATGCCAACCATGATAAGTGCGGCCGGCCCGGCCCATCGGGTGCGGCGCCGTTCCGCTAATCGGTGCCGCCGGGCCCGCGCCGGTCTGATAGACGTGAGGGCGTCCGGCAAACGGCGAGGCGAACAGGGGCGACCTCATGAGCGCGATGGACCGCTGGATCATGGCCGTCAGCAGCGACCTGGGCCTGGACCCGGGCGCTGCGGACGCACGGGCGATTCTCGATATGACCCGGGACGTGGCGCATAACGTCGACCGGCCGGCCGCGCCGGTCACCGCGTACCTGATCGGGGTGGCCGTCGGCCGTGGCATGCCGCTGAGCAGTGCGCTCAAGCGGGTCCGGGGGCTGGCCATCGGCTGGCCGGGCCGCACCGAAGAGTCGTTACAACCCGGGGGGCGACCCCCTGGAACCCCCCGCTGCGCTGTGCTGGCCCAGGGGGACGACCCCCCTGGAACCCCCCGCTGCGCTGTGCTGGCCCAGGGGGACGACCCCCCTGGAACCCCCCGCTGCGCTTCGCGCCCCGCGGCGGTGCCTCGCCGAGACACCGGCCGCTCGCCGGGCCGGAGGCCCGGACTCGCTGGGCCGGTATGAACGCCTCGCCGTAGCCTGCGGGTGGTGACCGCCGCACACCGGTCGCTCACCGGGCCTGAAGGCCCGGTTCGCTGAGCCGGTATGGGCGCCTCGCCGTAGCCCGGCGCGGATACGCGGCATCCGCTCAATCGCGTGCGCTCCATCGTATGATCCGGGTATGAGCGACAGAAAAGCCCGTCTGACCATCACCGTCGACCCTCGCCTGTCTGCCTATGCCGAGCAGCTGGTGGCGGAGGGCAGGGCTCCCTCTGTATCGGCCGTGTTCAATGACGCGATGGAGGCCAGGATCCAGCGCGAGCGGCGCCAGCGCAGGTTGTGGAACGAGGCGGCCGAGCGGGCCGATCCGGGCAAGGTGGCCCGGATGATGGCGCACGTCGACGCCCAGGCTGCCGCGCTGCTAAGAGGTGAGTAAAGACGGTGGGGCCACTCCGCCGCCGTACGTCGTTGACCTGAGCGTGGCCGTGGCTGTCGCCCGCTTCGATGCCAGCATCATGAGCCTCATGCAGGGATACGACGCCCGTGGCCAGTCGCTGGTCGTTCCCGTCCTCACGCTCACCGGGGCATCTCTGGATGTGCGCACTGACGACGCCGATGATCTCCTGGAGGGCCTGGAGAGGCTGGGAAACGCCGAAGTCGCGCCGGTGCGGGACGCTGAGCAGGCTACGAGGCTCGCTGAGGTTATCGCCAGGACTGGCCTCGACCCGTGGGACGCCCACGTGGCCGCGGTCGCCGATGCGGCGGTCTGCCCCATTCTCACCCTGGACGCGGCGAAGTGGCAGGAGCACGCGAGGGACCTTGACGAGCCGCTGCACTTCATCCAGATCACCGACCCGGACGAGGCGCCAGGCGGCCCTGGGGCAGAGCAAACCGATCCGGATGAGGCGCCAGGCGGCCCTGGGGCAGAGCAAACCGATCCGGATGAGGCGCCAGGCGGCCCTGGGGCAGAGCAATAAATAGGCGAATCGCGGCTTTGTCCCGGCCGTAGGGGGTACACAGGCCGGGGCGCAGCCGCGGCCGGTGCCAGTCGCGGTGCCGACGGCGATGCAGTGGCGCCGGCGGGTCGGCGGAACTGGCAGGATGGCGGGGTGGGCTCGCTCATGCTGCTGGACACCGCCTCGCTGTACTACCGCGCGTTCTACGGTGTCCCGGACACCGTCACCGCGCCGGACGGGACGCCGGTCAACGCCGTGCGCGGACTGCTGGACATGATCGCGCGGCTGGTCCGCGGGCGCGACCCGGCCCGCCTGATCGCGTGCTGGGACGAGGACTGGCGGCCCGAGTTCCGGGTGGCCGCGGTGCCGTCCTACAAGGCGCACCGGGTCGCGCAGGGCAACGAGGAGCAGACGCCGCCCGGGTTGATCCCGCAGGTTCCGGTCATCCGTGAGGTGCTGGACGCCGCGGGGATCCCCGTGGCCGGCGCGAGCGGCTACGAGGCCGACGACGTGATCGCCACCCTCGCGGTCGCTGCCGGGCAGCCGGTCGACGTCGTGACCGGGGACCGTGACCTGTTCCAGCTCGTGGACGACGAGCGTGGCGTGCGCATCATCTACACCGTGCGCGGGCTGACCAAGCTGGAGATCGTCGACGAGGGCGCGGTGACCGCGCGGTACGGGATCCCGGGCCGCGCGTACGCGGACTTCGCGATGCTGCGCGGCGACCCCAGTGACGGGCTGCCGGGGGTGCCCGGGGTGGGGGAGAAGACCGCCGCGGCCCTGGTCCGCTCATTCGGCGGCATCGGCGACATCATCGCGGCGGTGGACAAGGGGCACGGCGGCTTCCCGCCCGGCAGCCGGGCCAAGCTCACCGCGGCCCGCGATTACCTCGATGTCGCCCCGGCCGTGGTGCGCACCGCCACCGACGTGCCGCTGCCGCCCATCGCCGGGGACCTCCCGGTCACGCTCGCCGACCCCGCCCGGCTGAAGGAGCTGGGCGAGCGGTGGCGGCTGGGCTCGTCGCTGTCCCGGTTCGTCTCGGCCATCACCGGCCAGTGAGGCCCAGCGGCACGATGAACGATGGCACGGCAGCGGGTACCGCCACGGGAAGGCCCCTGAGGTCAACGCCGTGCCGCGAGGCAATGGCTCATCACACGCTCGTCCACGTCTCATGAACGGGAGGCAATCGATGTCTGGGTCAGCCCTGTTCCCGGCCAGCCGGCTCGAGGACGTGGCCGAGCGGGCGCGCAGCGGGGGACTCGACGTGCTGCTGCTGACGCCCGGCCCCGACCTGCGCTACGTCACCGGGTACGACGCCAAGCAGCTGGAGCGCCTGACCTGCCTGGTGATCCCGGCCCGCGGCGAGCCGGTCCTGGTCGTCCCGCGGCTGGAACTGGCGGCCGCGCAGGCGTCACCGGCCTCGGGCCTCGGGCTCGAGATGATCGCGTGGGAGGAAACCGAGGATCCCTACGCCCTGATCGCCCGGCGGCTGGGCCCGGTCGGGGTAGCCGGGCTCGCGGACCAGATGTGGGCCTTGATGGTGCTGCGGCTCCGCGACGCGATGCCGGGGGCCCGCCAGGTCCTGGCCAGCTCGGCGCTGCGGGACCTGCGGATGCGCAAGAGCCCCGCCGAGGTCGGGGCGCTGCGGGAGGCCGGCGCCGCGATCGACCGGGTGCACGCGCGGGTCCCCGGCTGGCTCAAGGCCGGCCGGACCGAACGCGAGGTGGGAACGCTGATCGCCGAGGCTATTCTGGCCGAGGGGCACACCCAGGTGGATTTCGTGATCGTCGGCTCCGGCCCGAACGCGGCCAGCCCGCACCACGAGGTCTCCGACCGGGTGCTGCGCCCGCGGGATGCCGTGGTTGTGGACATCGGCGGCATGATGCCGTCCGGCTACCGTTCCGACTGCACCCGGACCTACGCGATCGGCGAGCCGCCCGCGGACTTCCTCGCCTACTACCAGGTGCTGAAGGACGCGCAGGAGGCGGCGTACCGGGCCGTCCGGCCCGGTGTGCGGGCCGAGGCCATCGACGCCGCCGCCCGTGAGCCGATCACCCGGGCGGGGTACGGCGCGGCGTTCATCCACCGCACCGGGCACGGCATCGGCCTGGAGTCGCACGAGGATCCCTACATCGTGGCGGGCAACGCCGAGCCGCTCAGCCCCGGCATGGCGTTCTCGATCGAACCGGGCATCTATCCGGGGCCGAACGGAGCCCGCATCGAGGACATCGTGGTGTGCACGGGCGAGGGCGGCGAGCGCCTGAACAACGCGACCCGCGACCTCATCCTGGTCGACGGCTGACCGCGGCGGGTCAGCGGTCGGGGGGCGTGTCGCCGCGGCCCTGCTGCTCGGCGAGGAAGCGCTCGAACTGGGCCGCCAGCTCGTCCGCGGTGGGCATCTGCTCGCCGTCGAGCAGGGTGTCGTCGGCGCCCTCACTGCCGGATTCCGCGAGCGAGTCGTACTGCCGCTCCAGCGCGGTGACCAGCTCGGCAACCTCGGACGACTCCGCGACCTGCCGGTCGATTTCGCTGTTCGTCCGGTCGGCGGCCAGGCGGAGCGCGTCACTGGGCAGGTCCAGGCCGGTGGCGGCGCAGACCTTATCCAGCAGGGTGACCGCGGCCTCGGGGTAGACGGCTTGCGCCAGATAGTGCGGCACGTTCACGGCGAAGCCAACCGCGTCCCGGCCGGCCTGGCCCATGCGCAGTTCCAGAAGCGCTGCGGCGCTGCCGGGAACCTGGAGCTTGCTCGGCATCTGCTGGCGGCCGTCGATCAGCTCAGGGCGCGTCCCGTGACTGATGACGCCGAGCGGCCGGGTATGCGGAACGCCCATCGGAATGCCGTGGAATCCGATCAGCGGACCGCCGCCCAGCCGGGCGGACAGCGACTGCACGGCCGCCGCGAACAGCTCCCACTCGTGGTCCGGCTCGGGCCCGGACAGCAGCAGGAACGGCGCGCCGGACAGGTCCCTCATCAGGCGGACGGCCAGTTCCGGGCGCTCGTAGTCTTCCCAGTGGTCGGTCGAGTACGTCATCATCGGGCGGCGGGAGCGATAGTCGATCAGGCGGTCGACGTCGAACGTGGCGATCGTCTCGGGCTCGCACACGGTCGACAGATGGTCGGCCAGCAGGCGCCCGGCCCCGCCGGCGTCCATGAAGCCCTCGAGGTGGTGCAGCATCGCCACGCCGTCCAGGTCCGGCACGTCCGCGCCCAGCTCGTAAAGGTCTTCCGGATCCCGCTCCATGATGAAATTATCCCACAATGCTGGCCCGGGGGGACGACCCCCCGGAACCCCCCGCATGCGCGGGATGGGGGCCACCGGACAGGGCCGACGGCTTGCGCCTGAGGTACTGCCCGAGGCCGAGCAGCGGTCCCTCGCGGTTCTGGGCCCAGGCCGAGCCTCGGGTCAGAGGTTCTGGTCGGCTGCGTAACTTCGGGGTTTGCCCGAGTCAAGATCACGGACCATCAATGTTACAGTGCGTAAAGATTGAGACCATTTCGTGATAAAGATCGCTGCCGCGAGCCCGGGCGGCCACCGCGTCGGGGGGTGAACCGTACCGGACCGTCCGGGACCCGGACCGTGCTGGGCCGGGGCCGGCGCTACGGTGTCGGGGTGGAAGAGATCGACCGCACCATCGTCGCGCTCCTGTCCGGTGACGGGCGCATGAGTTTCACCGAGCTGGCCAAGCGGACCGGGCTGTCCGTGTCGGCGGTGCACCAGCGCGTCCGCCGTCTCGAGCAGAGCGGGGTGATCAAGGGCTACGCGGCGCTGTGCAGCGCGGATGAGATCGGTCTCCCGCTGACCGCGTTCATCTCGATCAAGCCCTTCGACGCGGCCGCTCCGGACGACGTGCCGCAGCGGCTGGAGCCGATCGCGGCGATCGAGGCGTGCCATAGCGTGGCCGGCGACGAGAACTACATCCTCAAGGTGCGGGTGGCTTCCCCGGCGGCGCTGGAGGACCTGCTGCAGGAGATCAGGGGAGTCGCGGGGGTATCCACGCGGACGACGATCGTGCTGAGCACCCCGTACGAGAACCGGCCGCCGGCCGTCCGCTGACGGACGCGGGCATGGTCAGGACTGCTCGCCGCCCGCGTCCTTGCCCGCGTCCTTGCCCGCGTCGCGGGCCCGCAGCCCGTCCAGGGTGAGGGACAGCAGCCGGTCGGCCTGTTCCGGGGTCCGTTCGGTCGCGACCACGACCCCGTGCACCAGCATCATCACGTCTGGTGCAGTGAGATCGGTGCGCACGGCGCCGGCCTGCTGGGCGCGCTCCAGCAGCCGGCCGGCGGTGTCGCGAATGATCTGGCTGCACGCGCTGATGACGTCGGAGTCCCGGCCCCGCGCCGCGATCAGCGCGCCGGCCAGGCCGCGCTTGGTGACCAGGTAGCTGGCCAGGACGCGCAGCCAGCCTGCGAACGCCTCCCCGGGTGAAGGGGAACTGGCCAGGTCCTCACCCCGGGCGCAGACCGCGCTGACCTGCGTGCGGAAGACGGCCTCCTGCAGGTCGAGCCGGGTGGGGAAGTGCCGGTAGAGGGTGCCGATCCCGACCCCGGCGCGGCGGGCGATGTCCTCCAGCGGCGCGTCGGCGCCGTTTTCGGCGAAGGCCACGGTCGCCGCGGCCAGCAGCCGCTCATGACTGCGCCGCGCGTCCGCCCGCATCGACGGCGCGGCGGGCTGCTCCGCGCCGGGGGTGTCAGTTCTGCTCATCGGCTTCGTCATCGCTTAATTCGGTTGCAAAGCGGAGGGTACCTCCGTATAGTAACCGGAGTAGACCTCCGTTTCCATTCCGAGTGTACCGCCTGGCCAGCGGACCCTCGAGCGCGGAGTGAACTGACCACACAATGTGGAGGCAAAGTGTCTTCTTCCCCTGCTTTCGCGCCGGGGGCGCCGCCGGACCAGGGCACGGACCGGGGCACGCCGCGTCGCGGCTACGGCCACCGCGGAATCGCCCTGGTCATCCTGCTGTGCGCCCAGCTGATGGTCATCCTGGACGCCACGGTGGTGAACATCGCGCTGCCGCAGATCCAGCACGGCCTGCACTTCAGTGCGACCAGCCTGTCCTGGGTAATGAACGGGTACACGCTGACGTTCGGCGGGCTACTGCTGCTCGGCGGGCGCGCCGGTGACATCCTGGGCCGGCGCCGGATCTTCCTCATCGGGGTCAGCCTGTTCACCCTCGCCTCGCTGGCGGGTGGCCTGGCTCCCTCGGCCGGCCTGCTGTTGGCCGCGCGCGCGGCGCAGGGCGTCGGCGGGGCGCTGGCCTCGCCCGCGGTGCTGGCGCTGATTGTGGGCAGTTTCTCCGAAGGCCGCGAGCGGACCCGCGCCCTGGCCATCTACACCGGTGTGGTCACCGGCGGGGCGTCCCTCGGCCTGGTGCTCGGCGGCGTCATCACCCAGTGGCTGTCGTGGCGGTGGGTGCTGTTCATCAACGTGCCGATCGGGCTGGTCGCACTGGCCGCCGCGCCCAGGTTCGTGGCCGAGACGCCGCGCCAGCCGGGCCGCTTCGACGTGGGCGGCGCGCTCACCTCGACCCTGGGCATGGCGTCGCTGGTGTACGCGTTCATCCGGGCCGCCGCCAGCGGCTGGGGGGACGCGGTCGCGATCACCTCGTTCGCGGTCGCCGCGCTGCTGCTCGCCGCCTTCCTGCTCACCGAGAGCCGCGCCCGGCAGCCGATCACGCCGCTGCGCCTGTTCGCCGACGTCAGCCGGTCCGGCTCCTACGCCGCGCGGCTGCTGCTGGTGGCCGGGATGTTCGGGATGTTCTACTTCCTGACCCAGTTCCTGCAGGACATTCTCGGCTTCAGCCCGCTGCGCGCCGGGATCGCCTTCCTGCCGATGACGATCATGCTGTTCGGGGTGTCGCGGGTGGTCCCCCGGCTGATGGCGCTCGCCCGGCCCAAGACGCTGATGATCGCGGGTATGGTGCCGGTCATCATCGGCATGGCCTGGCTGTCCCGCGTCTCGCCCGGCACCGGGTACTGGACCGGCATCATCGGCCCGATGGTGCTGCTCGGCGCGGGCATGGGGACCGTCTTCGTGCCGCTGACCACGGCCTCGCTGGCCGGCGTGCGCCCGGCGGACTCCGGTGCGGCCTCCAGCATGGTGAACGTCATGCAGCAGGTCGGCGGCGCGCTCGGGCTGGCCGTCCTGGTCGCGGTGTTCGGCACGTCCTTCCGCGACGCGGCCCGGCACCCGCTGGCCGGTGCGGCTCCGGCCGCGCAGGCGCGTCATGCCCTCGCGCACGGCATGTCCACCGCGTTCCTGCTGGCCGCCATCTTCGACGCGGTGGCACTGCTGGTGATCATCACGCTGATCCGCACGCGGGCGCCGATGGCGGCCCCGCCCCAGCCGGCCGAGGCGGAAGAAGAGGCGCTGGCCGCCTGACGAGACCGATGCGGGCCGGTACTCGCCGCGGGCCGGCCCGCGCGGCCGGCAGGCCGGCCAACCAGGCGATGGCGATATGAACACATTTCGGTAAATTCGGGATGTTTCGCAACGAGCGGGGCCCGAGGTGCGTGCTACTGTCGTGCCGCGCGTGTGGCCCGCAGGGGCGGCCACGACCGAGCGGAAGCCGGGAGGAGCGGGCAGACGCCCGGAGAGGCCT
>Ga0181523_10003779_pt1 | contig 13557 bp, 11 predicted proteins | sample PEATcosm2014_Bin_43_FD_119752 | JGI IMG/M metagenome (GOLD analysis project Ga0181523, IMG submission 119752) | Peatland microbial communities from MTU Mesocosm Facility, Houghton, MI, USA - PEATcosm2014_Bin05_30_metaG | ecosystem: Environmental > Terrestrial > Soil > Wetlands > Peat | place... | reverse complement strand
GCGCCTCGTCGAACCGCCGCAGCACATGGAGCGTAAAGCCACGGCTGCCGAGCGCCTCGGCGTTATCCGGACGCAGCGCCAAGGCGCGGTCGAAGCTCGCCAGCGCCTCGTCGAACCGCTTGAGCGCGTGCAGCGTCATGCCACGATTGGCGAATGCCGCATCACCGTCCGGCCGCAGCGCGACCGCGGCATCGTAACTCGCCAGCGCATCCTGATAGCGCGCCAGCGCGTGGAGCGTGACGCCGCGATTGATCAGCGCCTCCACATAGTTCGGCCGCAGCGCCAACGCGCGGTCGAAACTCGCCAGCGCTTCGTCGAACCGCTTGAGCGCGCGCAGCGTATTGGCCCGGTTATAATAGGCTTCAGCGTGATCGGGCTGCACGGCGACCGCGCGATCGAAACTTGCCAGCGCCGCGTCGAACCGCTGCAATTGTTGCAGCGTATTGCCGCGATTGATCAATGCCTCGACGAATTCCGGCCGCACGGCGATGGCGCGGTCGTAACTCGCCAGCGCCTCGTCGAACCGCTTGAGCGCATTGAGCGCGATACCGCGATTGTTCAGCGCCAAAATGTTGTCGGGATCTTTCTGCAGCGCCAAGTCTATATACTGGACCGCCTGCGCAGAATCGCCGCGTTGATGAAATATGAAACCGAGCAGGTGCCGGCTGTCGAACTGATCCGGATCGACTGCAAGGATTTGGCGATAGATTTTTTCCGCCTCGGCCAATCGCCCGGCCCGGTGCAGCGCCAATCCTTGCGTCAGCAACGAGGCCACTTGGGGTAGTTCTGCGGATCGCGAAGGAGCCATTGCAGAATCACGCTGTGCGGGGCGCCGGCTTGCTGTCTAATGTCCCTGCCGCCCGGAAGCCAGGAGGAAAACGTGAAGATCACCCGCGTCGAACCCCTTCTCATCGCCGTGCCCTACGAGCACGGCGGCCCGAAGCCGATGCGGCCGTTCGGGCCGTGGACGCATATGGAGACATTGTTCGTCCGCGTCGACACCGACGCCGGCGTCACCGGCTGGGGCGAGGCGTTCGGCTTTGCCGCTTCGGCGCTGACGCGGGAGGCGATTGTGCGCGTCGTCGCGCCGCTGTGCATCGGCCGCGAATTCACCGACGTGGCCTCGTTCATGGCCGACCTGCAGCGCAAGCTGCATGCCATGGGACGGCATGGGCCGGTCAGTTTCGCGCTTGCCGGCATCGACATCGCGCTGTGGGACATTGCCGGCAAGGCGCAGAACGTGCCCATCCATCGCCTGCTCGGCGGGGCTACCCGGGATCGCATTCCGACCTATGCGAGCCTGTTGCGCTACGGCAAGCCCGATCTGGTCGCCCGCTACACCGAAGAAGCGATAGGGCGCGGCTACACCGCGATCAAGCTGCACGAGCATTTGGTTGAGACCGTAGCTCCCGGCCGCGAGGCCGCCGGCCCCGACATCGCGCTCATGGTCGACACCAATTGCGCGTGGCCGCCGGACGAGGCCGTTGAGATGGCGCAGAAGCTCAAAGTCTACGACCTCGCCTGGCTCGAAGAGCCGGTCGATCCGGTCGACGATTACGACACCATGGCGCGCATCCGCCGCGACACCGGCGTCACCATCGCCGCCGGCGAAAATATCGGCCATGCCGCCGAGGCGCGCTTCGCCATCGAGCTTGGCGCGCTCGATATTTTCCAGCCCAGCGTCACCAAGATCGGCGGCATCATCGCCATGGGCAAGGCGATCGACGTGGCGCAGCAGCACGGCGTGCGCGTCATGCCGCATTCGCCCTATTTTGGCCCAGGCCTGATCGCGACGCTGCACGTCATCGCCGCGCGCCTTCCCGACGCCATGTGCGAAAGATTCTATTGCGAGCTCGAAGCGACGCCGTTGGGCGACGCAATCGCCGCGAACGACGGCCACATGAAGTTGCCGCAAGGACCCGGATTGGGCATCGACGTCGACGAAGCCATCATCGCCCGTTATCGAGTTGCTTGACGGCGCGCAAGCGGGCGATGGTCAGGCGGCACGCGGGTCGTGCCGGAGCGCTATGGGGCGGTCGAAGGCAAGCTCGGATGCCGGGACCGGCCGGCTGAACAGATAGCCTTGAGCCAATTGACAGCCGGCGGCGCGCACCGCGATGAGCTGTTCCTCGGTTTCGACACCTTCGGCAACCGTGGGAATGCCGAGATTACGGCCGAGGCCGGCAATCGCACACACGATCGCGGCAGCGGCCGCGTGATGCATGATGTTCTGGACGAATGTTTGATCGATCTTGATCCGATCGAACGGGAAAATCTGCAAATATGTCATGGATGAATATCCGGTGCCGAAATCGTCGAGCACAATGGCGACGCCGAGGTTCTTGATCTCGCGTAAAATAGCGAGATTTTCCGCGTTATTTTGCAACAGAACTGTCTCGGTGATCTCAAGCTCCAGCCGCTCCGGCGGCAGACCGGTGTCGTTGAGCGCAGACTTGAGAACACTCAAAAGATCGCCGTGCTTGAACTGGGCCGGCGACAGGTTGACCGCTACCTTGAAGTGCGACGGCCATTTGCCAGCGTCGGCACAGGCTTGCCTGAGGATCCACTCGCCAAGCGGAACGATCTGGCCGCTATCCTCGGCGATCGGGATGAATTGATCGGGCAGCACGACGCCCCGTTCCGGATGACGCCAGCGCACCAGCGCCTCGGCGCCGCAACACTGGCGGCTTTCGAGATTGACAATGGTTTGATAGTGCAGCTCGAATTCGTTGCGCGACAGCGCCTTGCGCATGTCGTCCTCGAGCTCGCGGCGGTTGCGCGCCTCCGCTTCCATGGCGGCGGTGAAGAAACTGTATCGGTTGCGCCCCTCGGTTTTCGCGCGGTACAGCGCGAGATCGGCGTGCTTGATCAGTGCATCGACGTCTTCGCCGTCCTGCGGCGCCAGCGCGATGCCGATGCTGGTTTCAAGGATGAGCTTGCGGCCGTTAAGGTCATAGGGCTCGGTGACAGCCGCGAGGATGCGATCCGCCAGCGCGATCACGCCGGCCTTCTGATCCTTGCAGGGCGCCTGGAGCACGGCAAACTCGTCGCCGCCGAACCGCGCCACGCAATCGACCTCGCGCGCGGTGTTGAGCAATCGCCGGGCGATTTCCCGCAATAGCGCGTCGCCGACCGGATGGCCGAATGAGTCGTTGACGGTCTTGAAGCGGTCGAGGTCGAGCATCAGGACTGAAAACGCCTCGCCATGGCGCCGCATCCGCGCCAGCGCCGCGCTGGCTTTCTCCGCAAACAGCGAACGATTGGCGAGGCCGGTCAAAGCGTCGTGGCACGCCAGACGCTCGAGCTCGGCTTCAATGCGTTTTTGCGCCGTGATGTCCTGGTGAATCGAAACCCACCCGCCGCCGTCCATCGCCTGAAGGCTGACGGAAACGGTGCGCCCATCGCGCAGTTCGTAGTAGGAGTGGGACAGCCCCACCCCGGACACTTGGTCGAGACTGTCGGTGATGAAGTTCCGCACGTCGCCCGGCACGCTGCCTACTGCGGCCCGTGCCTCCAGGATGGCGCGAAACGGAGTACCGGGATTCGTCTGCTCGGGCGTCAGGCGATATATTTTGGCAAGTTGCGTATTGCTGATGATCAGCCGCTGCCGGCCGTCGAACATCGCCACGCCTTGGGACATGTTGTTGAGCGCGGCATCGAGCTGCCGCGACTTCTGCGCCAGCGACGCTTCGGAATTGCTCAGCAGGCGCACTTGCCTGGTCATTCCTCGCAATAGATAGATCGAGAACAACAGGAATATCGCGCTACCCAGTCCGATCGCCGCCGCACGCTGGCGCCAGATGGCGAGAGTCGTAGCCTCGGTGACCGAAATGTCGACGATCAGCGGATATTCCGGCACCTTGCGGATCGACACGTAGCGAATATTGCCGTCGGCTTGGCCGAAAACGCGAAAACCTCCGTCGCCTTTCGACACAGCGTCGAGCCAGATGGCTTTGTTCGAAAGCTCCTTTCCCGCCGCGTCAGCGCCGCCCGGATGGCGGAAAAGAATTGTTCCGTCCGGATCGAGCAGCGTGAACAACAGGCTATGGACCGATTGAATGGCGCCGTAGATGTCCTCGAAATATTTGGTGTTGACGCTGGCAAAGACGATGCCGACAAAATTACCCTTGGAATCCTCGAGCCGCCGCGAAAATCCGATGGTCGGCTCGCCGCTGATCCGATTTTTGGCCGGGATCGAAGTCGTCAGCTGGCCATCACGACGGTCGCGCGCCTTCCAAAAGTAATCGCGGCTGGCCACGTCGAAATGCGTGGCCGGCCAACCGACCGTCGAAACGGCGATTCGCCCCTCCCTATCGGCGATCGCGATATTGAAGACTTGCGGCAGGCGGCCAAGATACTTGGTCAGCGATTCCTGGAATTCACGGCGGTCGATGGCGGCCTGAAAGTCTGCGGGAGAACCGATATCGTGCCTCTCCGCCGACTGTTTGATCTCGATCAGCGCGGTGTCGATCGACTTGAGCGAGCGCGACAGCTGGACGGCAAGAACCGACGCGATGTTTCCGGTTTCGGAGACGGCTGCACCGATGGCGTCGGCGCGCAGCTGCCAGATCGTCCAAACAACGGCGCTGGCCGAAACGCCGAGCAGGAGGATCGCGGCCCACCAAAGGCGACGCAGCGGAATCGCCTGAATGACGGCCCCTGCCGCAGGTCCAGACACCGTTGCTGCACCGTCATGCAGCGCAAAAAAACGGCGAAAACTACTAAACATCGGATCAGGGCCCATCAATGCCGGCCCCTCAACACCTACGCGCCATTGTGGCCGACGGACCCCGAACGTCGGATTAAGGTGTTGGGTTAACCGGCCGCAAAAAATTCGTCGTTCTTTTGAGCTTTCGGCCGCGGCATGGCACGCGCGTCGCCGCAATGCCCGACGCCGCAATGGCCTTGATTTGGCGAAAGCGGCAAGAAAGGATTGCCGTCGGCGAGGACACACCGGGAGGGAATTCCATGAGCGACGACGTGCACGAGGTCTATGCCATCCGCTACGGCCACCACTCCCGCCCCGCGTCGGCGAATTACATCGACGGCGATCCGCACGACGTGCTGCAACCGCTCGACTTCTTCGTCTGGGCGATCGTCGGCCCGTCCGGCACCATCGTGCTCGATACCGGCTTCGACGAGGCGATGGGCAAAAAGCGCCAGCGCGAGATGATCAAGCCGGTGCGCGAGGGGCTCGCAGCGCTTGGCATCGCACCCGATAGCGTCAAAGACGTCATCATCAGCCACCTGCATTACGACCATTGCGGCAACTACGATCTGTTTCCGCAGGCGCGTTATCACCTGCAGGACCGCGAAATGGCCTACGCTACCGGACGCTGCATGTGCCATCGGGCGCTGCGCCTGCCATTCGAGGTCGAGGACGTCGTCGCCATGGTGCGCAAGGTTTTTACCGGCCGTTGCGCGTTCCATGACGGCGAGGACCAGATCGTGCCGGGCGTCACCGTGCATCACATCGGCGGTCATTCCAAAGGCTTGCAGTCGGTGCGGGTGAAAACCCGGCTCGGCCACATCGTGCTCGCCGCCGACGCGTCGCATCTCTACACCCATATCGACGGCGGCCGGGTTTTCCCGCTGGTCTACAATGTCGAGGAAGTCGTCGAGGGCTACGAGACGCTGAAGAAACTCGCCAGCGCGCCGCGCCACGTCGTGCCCGGTCATGACCCGGCTGTGCTGACGCGCTATCCCGCCGCAAAACCCGGCCTCGAAGGCTGGGTGGTGCGGCTTGATGCCGAGCCGAAACACTAACGAGAATTTGCCGACCGACTCCGCATTACTCAGCCTTGATGCCGGCGAAGCGGATCACTTTGCCCCACTTTTCGGTCTCATCGGCAACGAGCTTGCCGAAGTCGGCCGGCGAGCCCGGCAGCAGCGAGGCGCCGAGCTCGGCAAGCCGCGCTTTGGTCGCCGCCTCGGCCAGGATCGCGTTGACCTCGCGATTAAGTTTTTCGACGATCTCGGCGGGCGTGCCCTTCGGCGCGACGATGCCGTACCAGGCGCTGGCCTCGTAGCCCGGCACATAATCGGCCACCGTGGGCAGATCCGGGAACAGCTCGATGCGCGCCGCCGAGGTTACCGCCAGCGGCCTGATCTTGTTCGATCGGATGAATTCGACGGATGTCGGCACGTTGTCGAACATCAGCTGCACGCGGCCGCCAATCAGGTCGATCATGGCCGGTGCGCCGCCGCGATACGGCACGTGCACGATGTCGACGCCGGCCATCATCTTGAACAATTCACCGGCGACGTGGAGCGTCGAGCCGACACCCGACGAACCGAAGTTGAGCGCGCCCGGATTGGCCTTGGCATAGGCGATCAATTCAGGGATCGTCCGCACCGGCAGCGCCAGATTGACGTCGACGACGTCGGGGAATCGGATCAGGCCCGCCACCGGCTCGATGTCGCGGAGAAAATCGAAGTTGAGCTTGTCGTAGAGGGCGGCATTGGTTGCATTGGCCGGCGACGCGAGCAGCAGCGTGTAGCCGTCGGGCGCGGCGCGCACCACGGCTTCGGTGGCGATATTGGTGCTGGCGCCGGCGCGACTCTCGACGACGACTTGCTGGCCGAGCCGGTCCGATAGCCATTGCCCAAACAGCCGCGCCGTCATGTCGGCGGAGCCGCCGGGAAGGTAGCCGATAATGAGATGAATCGGCCGCGACGGATAAGTCTCCGCTCGTGCGGTGTGCGGCAGCGCCGGCACCGCGGCCGCGGCCGCGGCCAGATGCAAAAATTTACGACGTGGAAGTGTCATCCTGTTTCCGCCCTACTCCACTTTGATATTGGCTTCCTTGATGATCGGCTCCCACAGCACGGCATCGCCGGCATTCTTGGCGGCAAGCTCCTGTGGCGTCGAGCCTTGAGCCAGCACGCCGAGCGGCGCAAATTTTTCCTTGATCGCCGGCTGGCCGAGCATCGTGTTCATGTCGGCGTTTATTTTCTTGATGATGTCGGGCGGCGTTTTCGCCGGCGCGTAGAGGCCGTACCAGGACGACACGTCGTAGCCGGGCACGCCCTGTTCCGCGACGGTCGGCAGCTCCGGCTCATCGGGAAACCGTTGCGCGGTCGTCACGGCAAGGCCGCGCAGCTGTTTCGAGCGCACCGGCTGCAGCAGCGAACCGGTGGTATTGAACATGATGTCGACCCGGCCGGTCATGAGGTCGGTCATCAGGCCATCGGTCATGCCGCGATAAGGCACGTGGGTCATTTCCAGATGGGTCATATGCTTGAACAGCTCGCCGGCGAGATGCGGCACCGTGCCGACGCCCGGCGACGCCCAACTGACCTTGCCGGGATTGGCCTTGGCGTAGGCAATGAAGTCCGGCAAGGTTTTGAATGTCGAGTTATTCGCGACGGCGATGATGTCGGGATAAGTCCCGATCAAGGACACCGGCGCGAAGTCGACCGCGGGGTTGAATGTCAGCGTCGAGAACAGAAAGGCTTGCACCTGGGGCGATCCCGGCGCGAGCAGCAAAGTGTAGCCGTCGGGCGGGGCATGGGCGACGGCGTCAAGCGCAAGCCTGGCGCCGGCGCCGGGCCGGTTTTCGACGATGACCTGCTGACCCCAAATATCCGACAAGCCATTGACGACGATGCGGGCCGCCAAATCGGCGCCGCCGCCGGGCGGAAAACCGACCACGAGCTTTACGACACGGGACGGATATGTATCCGCGCGCGCCGCACGCGCCAAAGGTGCAAGCGCGGCAGCACCGGTCAATTGCAAAAAACGGCGGCGCGGAAATTCCATGATGTTCCTCTTTGTTGAGGTCGATGCAGCCGATCACTCGGCCTTGAGGCGTGCGAACTTGACCACCTTGCCCCATTTCTCGGTTTCGTCGGCGATGACTTTTCTGAAGTCGCCGGGCGTGCCCGGCATGCCGTCGCCGCCCAGGTCAGCCAATCGCGCCTTGAATTTTGCATCGGTAAAGCCTGCATTGATCGCCTTGTTGAGCTTGTCGACAATATCGACCGGCGTGTCCTTCGGCGCGGCGATGCCTTCGAATGAGGTCGCCTCGTAGCCCGGCAGGACATCGCTGATCGGCGGCAGATCCGGCAGTGACGGCGTACGGGTCGCCGACGTCACCGCCAGCGCGCGAATTTTTCCGGCCTTGATGAACGGCAGCGCCGCCGCCGTCAGGTCGAACATGACTTGAATCTGTCCGCCCATGAGATCGACCAGCGCCGGAGCGTCGCCGCGGTACGGCACGTGCACCAGATTTACGCCGGCCATCATCTTGAACAACTCGCCGGCCACATGCAGCGTCGAGCCGACACCGCCCGAGCCCATGTTGATCTTGCCCGGATTGGCCTTGGCGTAGGCGATGAACTCCGCAACGGTTTTCGCCGGCACTTGAGGATTGACCACCATCACCTGCGGCACGCGAATGACGCCGGCGACCGGCGTCATGTCGCGCAGGAAATCGAAATTGAGATGCTGATAAAGCGTGATATTGATGGCGTTTGCACCAGTCACCAGAAGCAGCGTGTAACCGTCGGGCGCCGCCTGCACCACCGCCTCGGTGGCGATGTTGGTGCCGGCGCCCGGCCGGTTATCGACGACGAACTGCTGGCCGAGCCGCTCCGACAGCCATTCCGCCGTCAGCCGCGCCACGGTATCGGCGGCGCCGCCGGCCGCGAAGCCACAGAGAATATGCACCGGGCGCGATGGATAGGTGTCCGCGCGCACCGCGCGCGGCAGAACAGGCAATGCGGCAGCGCCTGCGGCGAGACGCAGAAAATTGCGGCGGCGAAGTCTCATGACGATGCCCCCTCCTTGCCACCCCGAGCGCGACCGAGGCTACAGGACTTAGGCGGCTGCGCGGAAGGGGTCGGCGGAATGCGCGGCACCGTGCCGCGCGGCCGCGCTATTATTGCGGCTCGATTTTCGCCGCCTTGACCGCTTGCGCGTAGCGGTCGGCCTCGGCGTGCAGAAAAGCCGCGAATTCGGCGGGCGACATATCGGACGGCTCGTAACCGGCCCGCACGATGGCGTCGCCGACGGCCGCCTCCTTTAGTACAGCGCGGATCGCGCCGTTGAGTTTGGCAATGATGTCCGGCGGCGTTTTTGCCGGCGCCAGCCAGCCCTTCCAGGAGCCTTCGATGTCAAAGCTCGGCAAGGTGTCGCGGATCGGCCGCACGTCGGGCAATTCGGGCAGCGGCTTCTTTCCCGTGAATCCGATCGCGCGCAGCTGACCGCTGGTGACGAAATTTGCCGCGGTCGGCGAAGCGAATGTCAGATCGACCGTGCCGGCAAGCAGCGCGGTCATGATCGGAGCTGCGCCGCGAAATGGCACGTGCTCCATCTCAATGCCGGCCTTGGCGCAAAACAGCGCCGCGGCCAGATGCAGCGTATTGCCGACGCCGGCCGAGCCGTAGAGCACACGGTGCGTTTTGGCGTAATCGATCAACTCGGCGATGGAGTGCACCGGCAGGCCCGGGCGCACCATGACCAGATAGCCGTCGCTGATGCCGATATTCGCGACCGGCGCAAAGTCGCGAAAGATATCGAACGGCAGCGTCTTGTAGACGCTCGGATTGACGACGAAAGCCGGCGGCACGTTCAATAACGTATAGCCGTCAGGATCGGCGGTCGCGACCGCCTGCATGCCGACGATGCCGTTGGCGCCGGTGCGGTTCTCGACGATCACGGACTGGTCGAGCGGCTTTTCGAGCGCGCCGGCGATAATGCGCGCGACGATGTCGGGCGCGCCACCGGGCGCGAACGGCACGATCAGGCGGATGGCGCGCGAGGGATATTGCTCGGCCGCCGCGGCGAGCGAAGTTACCGTAACGATGGAAAGGACAACCAGGGCGAGATGCCGTCCGGAACGGTGCGGCGCTGTCACGGCTTTAAGTCTCCCCAATCCCCGCTAGATTACCGAACCGGCGGCGTCGCGATGTTCCTAGCAGAAGCGCGCCGCCCAGGGAGCATCACAATGCGCGGCCAAGTCATGCGAAATTACATGCGAAATTGTCGCGCCATTATACCGGCCGTCCTGCTTGCTGCTTTCGTCGGCCTTTCCGCCACCGCGCAGACGCCGGGGGCGTTCGCCGGCAAGACGGTGACCATGTATATCGGCTTCGGCCCCGGCGGCGGTTACGACCTGTGGGCGCGTGTGGTCGCCCGCCATATCGGCGCGCACCTGCCGGGCAATCCGACCGTGAACCCGCAAAACCTGGAAGGCGCCGGCAGCTATCGCGCCGCCAATTTCATCTACAACGTGGCGCCCAAGGACGGCACCGCCATGGCGCTGATCGCGCGTGACGCCGTGCTCGGGCCGCTGACCGGCGCGCCGGGCGCGCAATTCGACGCCACCAAATTCTCCTGGCTCGGCACGCCGGCGATCGAAACCAACGTGTGCATCGCCTATCACACCTCGCCGGTGAAGACCGCGCACGATCTCACCGAAAAGGAGCTCGTCGTCGGCGACAACGGGCCCGGCACCGGCACCCACTCCTACCCGATCGCGCTCAACGCAATTCTCGGCATGAAATTCCGCATTGTCGGCGGCTATCCGTCATCGGCCGACGTGTTTCTCGCCATGGAGCGCGGCGAGGTGCAGGGCATTTGCGAAAGCCTCGACAGCATCAAGCTGCGCCGGCCCGACTGGATTGCGAACGGCACCATCTCGGTGCTGTTCCAAGGCGGCACCAGGCCCAATCCGGAGCTGAAGGACGTGCCGTTCGTGGTCGATCTGGCGCAAAAGCCGGAAGACAAGCAGGCGATCGAATTCCTCTATGCCGGCCAGGGTATTGGCCGGCCGTTCGTTGCGCCGCCCGGCCTGCCGCCAGACCGGTTGAAGATGGTGCAGGATGCTTTCACCGCGACCATGAAGGATCCGGACTTCATCGCCGAAACGAATTTGCGAAAATTGAACCTCGATCCGGCCGACGGCGAGCAGCTCGAAGCGCTGGTCAAGAAGACCTACGCCACGCCGAAGCCGATCATCGACCGGATCGCGAAATTGATTCAGTGAAGCCGCGGCCGCCGTTGCAGCCGCGCCTCGCGCAGGAACAGGAACAGCCCGGTCGTGACCACGATCGCCGAGCCGATGAGAAGGCTTAAGGTTGGAACGTCGCCCCAGACCAAAAAGCCGATCATGAGCGACCACACCAGCATCAGATAATAGAACGGCGTCACCGCCGCCGCCGGTGCCAGATGCAGCGAGCGGGTCCAGAACCATTGCCCGATCGCATTGGTGAAACCGGTGCCGAACATCAGCACCGCGTCGAGCGGCGTCGGCCAGCGCCAGCCGAAAAACAGCAAAAAACTGTGAAAGAACGCCAGCACGGTCAGCTGCCAGATCACCAGCGTATTGGCCGATTCCGTGCGCGTCATGCCGCGCACCGCGACCGTGACGCTGCCGTACATGATGGCATTGACCAACGCGAACAGAGCGCCGAGCGTCAGCGAATTGGCGCCCGGATTGGTGACGATCAGCACGCCGACAAAACCGATCAGCAGCGCCGCCCACCGCGCCGCGCCGGCCCGCTCCCTGAGCCAAACGATCGAAACCAAAGCGGCAAACAGCGGCGAGGAGAAATTGATGGCGACCGCGCCGGCGAGCGGCATCAGGCTGAAAGCCAGCAACAGCGACAATTGCGAGATCGACTGCGACATGCCGCGCAGGATGTGATCGCGCGGCCGTACCGTCGCGTACACCGACAGACCGGACACCGGCAGGATCATGGCGGCGCCGGTGATCAGCGAGGCCAGCGAGCGGAAAAACAGCGTTTCGCCGACCGGATAGATGCCGACCAGCCATTTGCTGGCGGCCGAAGCGCCCGCGAACAGAATGGTGGCGACGATCATCAACAGGATGCCGCGCGGCACGTCCTCGGTGCGGCCCATCACCCGCGCGGCCGGCGCGGCCGGCGCGACCGAGGAAGCGCCGCGCCTATCCGCCTGATTTTTGCCGGTGTGGCCGTCCATCCCTTGACCACGCTTTTTCGAATTCCGCGAGGTCTATTCCGCCCGCGTCTCGGGTCTAGGACGCCGCTGCCGGTTTGGCAATCAAGCGCGGCTTGACCGGAACATTTCGCCAACGGCCGGGGGTCAGGATTCGAATAACTGCGCGAAGAGCAATGTCCTCGCCGCGACGGTCGCAGCCGTCACTTCTTCAGGCTCATCAGATAGGCAACGACCTGCGTTATTTGATACTCGGCCAGGTCGGGATTCGGCATGCCGTTCGGCTCATCGAGGCCGCGATGGGTTTTCTTCATGAAATCCGTCAGCGATTGCGCGGTGACGTCCTTGCGCTGCATGATCGCTGCGAACGGCGGTGCCGGCGGATGCAGAATCGGCTGGGCGTGCTGATCGGGCGCCGCCAGATGACAAAAGGCGCAAATCTCGACCGCCAGGTGATGACCTTGGCTGACATCGTCGGCTGTGTTGCCTTGCTGGGACCACGCTGAGCTGGCCGCGAGGCAGAGCGCCAGAAAACCGGTTGATGCACTTCGCATGAGAGTCCTACTTCGAGTGTTGCTCAATGACCCATGCTCGCAAATATGGCTTGAGAACGTTTGCCCATATTGATCTCGGTCAATGCCCTTCGGCAAGGCGGCCTAGAAGATATTTAACTGACATTCTTCTGGAGAAGCGGGTGGAATGGGGCGACGATCGGATATTCAAAGTGTCGCACAACAAAACTTTTGGCGACGTATTATGATTTCACGCGGCGCACTTATCCGAAATGAGCCCGCAGGATCGTCACAACAACACTCAACAGCACGAGAGCGACAAAGCCCCAAAATATCCGCCCCCACGCTTGATGACCGCCGCCATAGACAGGCGATTTTTTGGACTTCCCGTTCATCAAGCGACTGCCACTTCGGTGGCCACTAAGCAGCCGATCCCACTGATCCTACCAGCGGCCGATGGCGGATTGCCATGTAGCTGGTCACGGGAATTATCAAAGCCGCGGCCAGGCCGTAAGCGACCATAAATGCGAAGTTCAATGCGTAGTAGCCATCGGCGGAAAGTGCGTAGTCAAAAATGCCGTCGTATTCACTCATTTTCAGGCTCCTGAAGGCGAATTTGATCGCTCGGCTACGATCTTTATGCTGCAATGCAACATAATTATGGCAGCGCAGCATAAAATCCAACTACCGAGGAATGCTTCGTAATATCGGGCGGAAACTTTCCTTCCAGAGGCGCGCCAACTCGCCTGTTGACCGAGCCTTGTACTTTTCTTGTTTTGTTCTCAGGCTCAGGACGATGACGGACAGCGCCATACGCTGGGGCTGCGATGCAGCGCTTTACTCGCGGCTTGGGAAAGCGGTAGCTAAAATTATTCCGGGAAGGACTTGTTTTCCCGGTGCATAAATTCGCGTGCCGCTGGTTCAAGCCAGCCAAAAAAGGCCGAAGGATTTATCTTTGCATACCTGAAGATTGCCGCCACCAGCTCGTCGATCTCCTCCAAGCAGAGTTCATATCTCGGCGTCGAGGCTGCGGCCGCGCCACCACCGCTTTGCATCGCCCTTCTGTCCTTTGTGATATCAACCGTGAGCAATGCGCCCTCATCAAAGATTTTGTCTGGATAG
>Ga0181523_10003778_pt1 | contig 13557 bp, 8 predicted proteins | sample PEATcosm2014_Bin_43_FD_119752 | JGI IMG/M metagenome (GOLD analysis project Ga0181523, IMG submission 119752) | Peatland microbial communities from MTU Mesocosm Facility, Houghton, MI, USA - PEATcosm2014_Bin05_30_metaG | ecosystem: Environmental > Terrestrial > Soil > Wetlands > Peat | place... | reverse complement strand
CCCGCCGCTCGAGCTGGCGGGAGGGAAGACAACGGATATCACCTTGAGCTACGCACCGACGGTAACGGGGTACGTGGCCGGCACTGTTTCGATTGTGAGCAATGCAGAGAACAAGACGTTGACGATGACCGCGAGCGGGACCGGAGTGACCGCAACACGAACGATCACGGCAACGCCCACAAGTATGAGTTTTGGAAGTCTTGTTCTGGGTAGCTCGAAGACACTCCCGGTGGAGCTAAAAAATACAGGCAATTCGAATGTTACGGTGTCGGGCGTCACCATCAGCGGAGCAGGGATCACGACAAGCGGAATGAGTGGCTCCACACTCGCACCAGGACAGTCCGCGACAGTGGACGTGACGTGTGCGCCAAGGACGGCGGGGAGCGTAAGCGGGAGCGTGAAGGTGGCAAGCAACGCGACGAATTCGCCGGTGACGATCGCGTTGACCGGGGACGGCGTTGCCACGGCGCATTCCGTAGCGCTGAGCTGGAATCCGAGTCCATCTTCGGGGGTAGTTGGATACTACGTGTACCGAGCGATCGGGACAGGTGGATACACTAGGCTGGTCACTTCACCTGTGAGCGGGTTGAGCTACACGGATACGACGGCCGTGGCTGAAACAACGTATCTGTATGCAGTGACGGCTGTGGAGGCATCGGGAACTGAGAGCAACTACTCGACCCCAGTTTCGGCGACCGTGCCATGAGGGGACACAGCGGCTCGCAGGGCCTTCGGCAGTGGAAGCAGAAATCAGATATAGGTACGCGGGAAGAAAGAAATAGCTGCTCGAGACCGTTAACCGTCAACTCATGTACGCGTTGATTGGCAAGCGGAACCGACCGCGAGGCAAGGCGCATTCCGTGCTCCTGCATCATCGAGTCGTAAACGGACCTGACTGCCCAGAACCAGCGCGCTGGTCAACTTCCCCAATTACTTTGCTTCGATTAACGGCACTTTCGGATCGAAAGTGCACGTTCAACCAGTTGCCCAGTTCTGAGACCGCTTCTACTTACGCAGTTTGCAAACGAGGCAAAGGATGCCAGCCCCCAGGCCGAAAAGCGAGAGCGAGCCAGGCTCAGGAGTTGGAGATGGAGAGGCATTAAAAGTGGTCACGAGGCCGTCTGAACCGTCGGCAAGTCCAGTACTCGACCCTTGGAAGGAATAGGCGCGACTGGTCGAATCACCAGTGTCATCTGACCCGATGTAGCCGTTACCTGACCCGTTCGGAACATTGGGTTGATTGTATGCAATCACATCCAACAACAGGTTGCCGTCTCCGGGATTGTATGTGAAGGGGGTGGTAAGGCTAATGGTAAAGGAAGGATCACTATTCACACCTCCGGTGAAAACATCAACCAAGGTGTTGTCTGCTCCTAGGTTATCTGCGAGAGTTGACGAGAGTTCACCCAAAGCCGCCGAGGTTGTCGACAAATAGATGTCATAAGTTCCGGTCAGGACAGTGCTGCTACCACCGTAACCCGGATAAAAGCTAAACGATAAGGAGTTGATCGTCAGCGGGCCACTGAAAGCGCTAGCGGAATACACCTGTTGATAATTTATTGTCTCGCCGATTGTAGTTCCACTGTCGTTGCACAGGAACGGATAGCAGTTCCCGGTCTCCACGATCCCCACCGTAGTTTGCGCCCATATGGATGTGGGGGCACAGCAAATCACCAGCAAGCACCCAGCCAGGGTAAGAATCACTTTTCTCATAGTCTCCCCTTTGGCGCGAAATTCGAAGCTGCGCGAATTGTCGCTGGAAAATACGGCACGACTCCTCGGAATACTCCAATCCCGTCTACCCAGCGATAAATCCAAGATGCAGAAAAACCAACGTACATTTGAATAGAATGCTGAGGTGGCTACAACTCGCCAAGTGGGTTAGCCGAGTGTTCTAGCCGTAATAAACTAGCACCTTTGGCTTACTCCCTTAGAATTGGAAGCTCTGCTCGATAACCGTTCTGATACAACCCTGCACCTTCTCCCCCAATCTCGACCTTGGGCGATGTCAAGAGCACGGTTCCGCAATACTCTTGCAGGTACACCATCTGAACCCTAGAAGTCGGTTTGGTAGCGATGTGACACAAAATCTAATTACGCCTTGTGTTTCTTGTCACGGGAAGTGGCATGGAAGGTAAGGTGAGTCTTAGGTCCAAACCCTGGAGAGAACAGCACCCGCGGAGCTCTTGGCCTGTTCGGTCCTCATCTGAGGAAATCCACGCTTTAGATTGAGGTTGTAACATAAAAGCAAGAAATCCGGTTGCAGCGTTTCAGCTGCAAACCGGATATCCGTGGATCAGTGTGCCAGACTTTTCGCGTCTTAGGAGGCAAATCGGTTCGCGAGTCGGCGGCGGAGCATTCCGCCAACTGCAAGTAAGCCACTGCCGAATAAAAGCATGGATGCCGGTTCCGGGGTTACCCCAGACGAGAGTGAAATGTTGTCTAGAGCATCATAGTTGGGGTCGTTCCGAAAGGCGAAAGAGATCGTATCGTCTCCCGTCCCAGTTACAAAAAAGTTGTAGACCACCCACCCATCAGTATTTGGAACCGGATCAAAATAGAGCTCCAGATCACTATTCCAGTAGGCGCTGAAATCACTGGGTCCGGTTCCGTTCCCATTCACCCAGAAACTGAACTCATACGTTTGCCCACTCGTGTCCGAAATGGTCTGACTGAGTGTCCCGTCGGATCCGACCGGGCCAAAAAAAGCCATGTAAGTACTAGAACCTTGAGGAGAGTAACCCGCGCAACCAGGGCAGACTCCGGTGTAGCCTAAGTTGCCACCTTGCGTCCAGTCGGTAAAATCGCCCGTCTGGAAATCCCCATTGAGCACCAAGTTGCCGGCAGGATCTGGATTTGCAGACGTAGGGGTGGCCGGCGTGGGAGCAGTTTTAGTGCCGTCTGCCACGGCCAAAGGAGCTACGATTGCAAGAGCCAACCCGAGGGCGACGATGATGAGAATCCCGTATTTCCTTGGCATGATATCTCCTCTACCAAAAAAGCTGTTTTGGCCGCGGTCCCCGCGGTCCATTCCTTGTGGGCTTCTTATTGCTCCCGTGCATTATGTAGTATCAGGACTTGATTGCTAGTCCCCATGTAGATTGGGCCTATCGGACTAGGCCAAAAGACTAGTTCTTTTGGGCGGTCCTCTGACTTGCTACGATCACACTACGATATCGAGTCCCCTGGAAATACGCCATTAGTTTCAAGCCCCATGGTGCGATTGATTCAAACTGCAGCAGATGAGCTCAACTTGAGCCAAACCCATATAGCTCGGACGTCTGAAAAACTCTGGAGCTGGCGAATTTCCCTTAACGAATTGCTTTCCATCAAGTAGCAATTGCAGGAGTGCAAACAAGCCGCACACCTCAATCCGGGTTACGCCGGATCCTGAACTTCAGCTGGGCGGGGAACCCGTTTCTGATTTTGTTGTTGGTTAATCGACCCCGTCTCAGATCGACATCCAAAGGTCATGGGTTCTGAGCCAAAGCCTGGCGCGCCTGTTCTGTATCTGTGGCATTCAACTGCTTCATTTGTAAGGCAGCCTGAAGCTGAACATCAGATTCTTGTTTTCTCCCTTTGGCTTTGAGGGCCATCCCAAGGTGAAAGCGGTATTCCGCCGAAGCCGGCGATTTCTGGACACACTCCTCCAGCAGCGGAATCGCGGCGTCATAGTCTTTCTTTTTGTACAAGACCCAACCGAGAGTATCTGTGATCGATGGAACCTCTGGCTTCTCTGATTTGGCCTTTTGCGCCATCCCCAAAGCTATATCCAAGTTTTGACCTTCCTGCGCATCCACCCAAGCCGTGTTGGCCAAGGCGACCGGCTGGTTTGGATCTGTCGCTAATGCCGTTTGGTAGTACTTCCGCGCGCCTTCCAGATCATTACGCTCGAGGTAGAGGTTTCCAATTGCTGTGGGAATGGGAGCGGACTTCGGCTGCAATTCGAGTGCCTTCTGGTAACGCGCGATTGCCAAGTCCGTCTGCCCCTGTGCTTCGAACACCTTCCCAAGCATCAGGTAAGCCTGCACGCTCGTTGGATCGATTTGGATCGCGTGCTCGAGTTCTGATTGCGCAACACCATAATTCTTTGTGTCGAAGTTCAGCGCAGCAAGAAGCATGTGTCCATTCGCGTCGTTGGGATTGGCGCCTACATACTGCTCGACATGATGAAACGCTTGGGCGGATTGATTTCGGGCCTTCAAGAAATCCGCGAACTTTGCGAGCGCGTTAGTGTTATGCGGGTCGATCTGCAGAACCATCTCGAATTCCTTCTGGGACTCTGGCCATTTCTTTTCCGCAGAGTAGATTTGTGCCAAATCGAGGTGAACCGTCGGGTCGTTGGGCACCAGTTTCTTTGCAATCAGCACCTGTTGCTCTGCTTGGGGATATGCCCGTTGTTGCATAAGCGCAGTGGCGAGAAGCTCATAATAGGCAGGATTGGAGGGCGAGATCTGAATCAATTGGAGCGCGTAGACCTGGGCCGTCGCAGAATCGCCTTGCGAAAGACTCAGCCGCACCAGTGCCTGCAAAGCAACCGGTGATTTCGGAGCGGCCTTCAAAACATCGAGCAGCGCACCTTTTGCCTGCGCTGTGTTGCCGTTCTGCCAATACGCCATGGCCAGGAAATAACGCGCTTGGGGGGAGTCGGCCGCGTCAGCAACAAGTTTCTGAAGAGCCGTGATCGCGTCGTTCGTTTTTCCTTGCGCTAGGAGAACGCGCCCATGATTGATTCTGACGCTGACATCCTTAGGGGCAGACTTCATAAGTGCTTCGTCCATTCCCGCTGCAAGTTGTGTCTGACCGTTTGACAGATACAGGACCTCAATCCGCTTCTGGATGTCCAGGTTTTTTGGTGCGACTGACAGCCCTCTCTGGTACTCGTCGAGTGCCTGTTTAGCCTCCTTCCGCATGAAATAGAAATCTCCGATCGCGATCGCGGCATCCGTGGAATTGGGAAGTTGTTTTCGCAGCTTGTCGAGAATCGCCTCGGCATCATCTTTTCGGCCTTGGCTTCCCACAATTGCCGCCCAGTCCAGATAAAGGGCAATCCCCTCGGGATTCTGTTTGACTCCATCCTGCAAAGCCTGTTCTGCGTCCGCGGCACGGTTTTGCGATCGATAGAAGTTAGCGAGGACGATATGGGGTTGCATAGCCTTCGGATCGAGCGCCACGGCCTTTTGCAAGTGCTGTTCGGCATCCGTGAACTGGCGAAGGTTGATCTCAACAAAAGCCAGATCTATGTACGCGCCGGAATCGTCCGGTTTAAGCTCGATCGCCTTCGAGAAGTTTATCAGTGCATCATTCAGTTTTTGCTGTGCGACCGAGACCGCGCCAAGAATTTCATACGCACGAGCTTCATTCGGATTCTTCTGGAGTACAAGGTTGGCGTCGTCTGCGGCCTTGTCATACTGCCTTACGAGAAGGAAGAAGCGGCCGCGCTCCAAGAGGACGTCGAGGCGGTTCGGGTCGAGTTTATTCGCCTTCTGGAGCGCACCGTACGCCGCCGTCCAATCGCGCCTGGCGAGCTCCGCCTGAGCGAGTTGGAAGTAGGCATCGACGAAGCGTGGATCAAGCCTCAGTGCATTTTGAAACTCGACGGCCGCGTCCCCATACTGTTTCTTGGCCATATACTTCTGGCCCTTGTCGAAATATTTTGCCTTGGCTTTTTGTGGGTCGTGTGCGCAAGCGCCGAGGCCTAGAACAATGGAGATTACGGCAACGGCAATCTTAAAGTTCCTACTTGCGGCCTTCATGTTCGCTCCTCATAAAAAATACTCATGACTGAATTCGGGCTCGAATCAACCAATTGCCCTAGCAGCAAGGCATGATAGAAGAGTCATTTCCCTATTCCAAGTCATTCGACAGCTAAAGAATCAAACCCTTCTGATGCGGAACAAAAACCCAAAGCAGGAGACTCTGCGGAATTCAAGACAACACCATGCGGGCGCGTTCTTTTCGCGCAGTCTCTACGGTCAGTGGGAATTTCAGAATTAGGACCTTCCCTCACTGTCAGAGTCACTTATATCGAATTCCTGCACAAAGCGAAAGAACCAAGGCCAATCGCTTTTCTTACTTCTGAGCCTCAGAGTGCTGTTCCCTCAGAGACCAGTAATAGTAGTTCTAAGAGCTAGGTACTTAGACCCACATTCGGTGGTTAGCCCGATGGCACACTCGAAAGTGGCGTTGGCTTCGCGTCTGGCGCCTTGTAGTCTATGCAGTCTACAAAGATCGGGAAAGCTTGTTCTAGATTATGTCTTTCCTTCCGGTTCTTTGCGCTTGAGAACCGCCGTACGGTGTTGCAGGGCAACGGTACGGAACAATCGATGCCGGTCCCTTGCGTCCGTTTCACTACCGGGCTCTTGCTTGTCGTTACACTATTGTATCCATTCCAAGTGACGTGAGTACCAGTCTCAATCGTCCTCTGCTCGGAAGTGCCCATCTATCCCTCGTGGACACTTATCGATGTGCCCACATCGCACTGCATCCTTACTTACTCACCCTTAGTCCAGACGGCTCAGACTGGTCGCTTACGGATCGAAGAGGGGTTGTACGACTAAGCGCATCTCGGGATACACTGCTGGTGCATGCGGACGATCAACCCGCTTGGAAGGCTATTGCGCAGAATGCCGGGATAGACGCAAGACGTGGGTGCATTTCACAGTAGTGAGTCTGCGTTGGTGACGGATACGGGCAGACCGCGCTAGGTTTCAATGCAAAGGAGCCTGCGCGTCGAGACCTGGACGCGAACCGCCTTGCCGAGGCGAGCGAAGAGGCATACAGAACAAGCCCTAAAGAAGATCGGCTCCCCCAAAGGGGAGCCGACCATAACCCATATCTACATTTCAACAAACGCGCTAACGACTCTGAAAAATATCTCCTCAATCAGACTTTGTAACGAGCACTTAAGAAATGCTTGTAACAACTTGAATCAACCTTGTGCAAACACCCTGCGCCGCAGAGCAAATCCAGCGGCCAAGAGTCCGCTGCCGAATAACAGCATCGAAGCAGGTTCAGGCGTTGGATCAACAGTGCCGCTAGCGATTCTACTCGTTAGAGTGTGACCGGAGGCAAGTGAAGAGAGATTAGTATTCGTGGTAAAGCCGAGAGTTATTATGGCTTGTCCGAGGCCGTTAAGAAAATCACCAGCAAGGGTCCCACCGGTGATCGTTAAATTTGCACCAGCCGTGTCGTAAAATATTCCCACGCCAGTGGTTTGCGTAAGACTCGTAAGCGTCAGGGTGCCTGTTACGTATTTCGTCCCCGTGCAGTTCGCACCCGAACTAAAACAAAATGAAATTGGGGTGGAACCAAGATCAAAAGTGGAAGACGTCAACTTGGTGACAGTGACGCCCGAAACTGCACCGAGTGAATAGTGGCCAGTCGTACCAGTTGGAAGTGGAAGGGGAAACGAAGCAATGCAATTGCTCGCCCCACAAAGATTATGGGGCGACGTTCCGCCAATTCTGAGAGTCGCGTTGCCGCCACCGGTGCCAGTAAACACCACTTGATAATTACTGGTTCCTAGCAGTATGGACGACTGCGCCCGTGCTGGGGCAGTCCCGATGGTGATAACAAAAACTATGACTAGTAATCCCAGCAATAACCTTCGCATGCAAAGCCTCCCACATAGTCGTCTTAATCCAAACTACGAAGCCCGGTGAAGATGAGTTGCCCCCTGGACAACGAGCTGGCTACAAATCCCCTATACAATCAGGAAGCGGATTCTAGATGTTGACCCGGCTCGGTGCAAGTCCCCAGATGGTCTTAGCGAAGCGATGTAGCCCAAACGAACTACTTCTTTTGGACTAGGCCGTACGGTATAGGCCGAAACTGCCGCTTCTACCAACTCAAAAGAGTTTTTGGTTTGGTCGAGTTGTGGCAGCTTTCCCTAGGTAGGAAGCCGCTGCAAATCGGGGATGACGGCTGTTTGAAGATGAAGATATCAGTGCATTGGACGAGCGCTAATTCAGCCCAAGTGAGCTTCAATTCGTTTGTGACAGTTTTAGGCGTGCCTGTTGTGCATCAACGCTTCGAAGATTCATACGAAGTGCGGTCTGGAGCTGTTCTTTCCCCTTTGCCTCTTGTCCGTTGGCCAAGAGCGACATCCCAAGATGGAAGCGAAATTCCGCGGAGTCCGGTGATTTGTTTACACAATCTTGTAGCAAAGGAATCGCTTCTGGGTAACTCCCTCTTTTGTACAAGACCCAACCGAGAGTGTCCGTGATCGAGAGGAGATCGGGCTCTAAGGACTTGGCTTTTTGTGCCATGCCCAGCGCACTGTCGAGGTCCTTGCCCTCCTCGGCATCGAGCCAGGCGATATTTGCGATGGCAATCGGAAAGTTGGGGTCTGCTCCAAGGGCTTGGTTGTAATATTTGCGGGCCGTCGCAAGATCACCTTTGTTGAGATAGAAGTTCCCCACCATCGTTGCGAGCGGGGCGGATCTCGGTTGTAGCTCAAGGCTTTTCTGATAGCGAGCGATGGCTAGATCAATCTGCCCCTCATCCTCGAAGAGCTTGCCGAGACGCAGATAGGCCTGGACGTTAGTTTGATCCAGTTGGATAGCGCGCTCAAATTCTGTTTGAGCAGCAGTGTAATTCTTTGAATCATAGTACACGTAACCGAGAATGACGTGACCATTTGCATCGTTGGGATTGGAGTTTAGATATTCACGAACGTGGATAAGGGCTTGAGCAAACTGATTTCGATCAATCAGATAGTCGGTATATTTCCCAAGAAGAGTGGTGTTGTTAGGATCTAGTTTAAGCGCCGTATCAAATTCCTTTTGAGCTTCAGGCCATTTCTTTTGCGCAGAGTAAATTTCCGCCAAATTCAAATGAATCATCGGATCGCTCGGCGCCAATTGCATGGCGATGAGAATTTCCTTTTGCGCAAGTACGAACTGGTCTTGATCTTTAAGCGCTTCCGCAAGAAGTAGGCGATAGCGCGGTTCAAAAGGAAACCTCTCCTTCAGTTCATTGGCATAAACTTGGGCGTCTGCTGGTCTGTCCTGCGCCATGCTGAGGCGGGCGAGCGCCTCTAGCGCAAGCGGCAAACCAGGAGAAGCCTTGAGAGTATCTATAAGTGCCGTGTGAGCCTGGTCGGCCTCTCCGTTCTGCGAATAGGCCATGGCCAAATAATAATGAGCTTCTGCCGAGTCCGTGGCATCGGCGACGACCTTTTGGAGATAGACGATAGCGTTTTGGGGATTCCCTTGAGCCATAAGCAAGCGCCCATGGTCGATACGGACGATCGTATCTTTCGGTGTATCCTTCATTAATTCTTGATCCAAATCAGCAGCAAGTTGCGTCTGTCCGGTCGTAAGGTAAAGGTCCTGCATCCTCTTTTTGATTTCCAGGTTCTTTGGTGAAATCGAAAGACCTCTTCGATACTCACTCAGAGCCCGATCTAATTCTTTGTTTTGGAAATAGAAGTCACCAATGTCACGTGCAATGTCGGCAGAATTGGGAACTTGCTTGCGCAGCCTTTCCAGAACGCCTTCCGCATCCTCCCTTCGGCCTTGGCTCGCTAACATCGAGGCCAGATTGAGATAAAGCGGGGCCCCTTCAGGGTTTCTGGCAATGGCCTCCTGCAAGACGAGCTCGGCTTCCGATTCCCGCTTAGGTTTAGTCATGCGATAGAAATTGGCTAGATCGGTATAGGCTTGGATGGACTTGGGATCAACAGAAACGGCCTTCTTAAAGTGCTGCTCTGCGTCTTGATATCGGCCCAAGCTGATTTCGACGAGCGCCACATTCACGTAGGAACCCGGGTCGTTCGGGCTCAATTCCATTACCTTCTCGAACTGCGGCAGCGCTTTATCCGGTTGTTGCTGCCCGATGAACGAAGAGCCGAGGAGTTGATAAGCGGCAACGTTGTTCTGTTCATGCTCAATGATGAAATTCGCTTGCTCTTCAGCCTGCTGGAAATCTCGTGCAGCAAGGTAGAGGCGCCCCCGCTCCAACCGGACATCCAGACGGCTTTGATCGAGGGCGAACGCTTTCTCGAGAGATTGATACGCCGCGTTCCCGTCGTGCTGGCCAAGTTCGGCCTGGGCCAACTGGTAGTATGCGTCTGCAGAACGGGGATCGAGCCGAATGGCATTCTGAAATTCAACAGCCGCGTCGCCAAACTGACCTTTTTTCATATAGTTTTCACCGGAGGCCAGATATTTTTCCTTCGCCTTCTGCGGATCCTTGGTGCACGAGACGAGAAGCAGAACTAAGGCGATTAGACCGCAAGCGACGGTAATGCGTTTGATAGGAGAATTCATCGTTCCTTACCTATAACATCTCTAAAGTTCAATTGGGCAGTATGCCATCTAAATGTGGAAAGAGAACTTGGGTGAATTGAGTTAATCGGACACGCGCGTTCTCTTCTCCATCGTTCAAAGGAGTGATGACTCGTACGAGTGCTCCGTCCGTCCGATTGCGAGAAATGGCGTCTGCCACCATCCAAAATTTGGCTGAGTATTCACTGGCGACGACCCGCCCCCGACTTTGGTACCAGTAAAATACCATCTGCTTATTCAGGTCTTGCTGAATGACATATTCGTTAACCACAATCTGCCGCCCTCCCTGCAAAGGGATCGTGACGTACCCGGATTGAATCGGATCCCAACCTGCCCCCGGCAGACAGTTCTTCGGCGAATGAATCGTATCTCCGGTTCTCTGGCTCGCGTAGTATCCAATATAGAGCTGGACAGGAGAGTCCCTCGGTTCTAAATAAACCCGATTTGTGTAGTCACTCACGCTTACCGCTTGGATAATCCGCTCTTGCAGCGGTCTTTCCTCACCGGCCCAAGGTCCAAGAGAGTAGGGTAGCGCGCTGAGTGGCTGACGGGGAACGATTGTCTCGCCGTGGTGCAGCGTGTGCAAGAGCACACATGCGCCGACCAACAGACCCGTGGTGATCCACAATCGAATTGATCCCTGAATGTTAAGCCTCATGAGAATCTTCAATTCTGCGCTTTCCCGTTAGCCGCAGAATCCAATGACAGAAGAACATCAGAAAAAGAGCAGCCAGAAAAATCACCCAACCTGAGAACTCGTGTAAGAAACCCTCTGCGGCTGAAGGTCCGAAGCGGTGCGCCAAAACGCCAGCGCCGGTGATTCGAATTGCATTGGTGACGATTGCGATAGGTATCATCAGGACCACGAACACGTAGCGCACCCAGCGTCTGGGCTCCGCGAGGTAGCCGTAGGCCACGGCTAGGGCAATAAGGCTAATTAGAGACCTAATGCCGCTGCACGCTTCTACAACTTCGAGAGAGAAGTTAGACAGTATCAAAACATTGCCGTTACGCAGCACGGGCACTCCAACTAATTCCAGGAATGAGGATGCCAGTTGAGATGCAAGCAACTGCAAAGGAAAGGTGATCTTGTTATAGATAATTACCGGGATAGGAATCATCAAGACCAGGAAGCCAAGAGGAAATGAAACGGCGCGGAGCAGATCCCATCCCGACAAGAAGAGAATCATCCCGGCGAACAACAGGAGCATCGACAACCGACTGGTAAAGAGTTCAGCACCCAAGGAGCCGACGATCAGTAGGCCGACGGCTCCGAGCATCACAACGAATCCAAAATTGCTAGGTTTACTTCTGGTAGTTAGCCATCGTTCGCGCTGATGCCAGAGAATGTAACCGGAGAATAGCGGAACAAAAAAACCGTGGCCATAGTCCGGGTCGTTCCACCACTGCAGGACCAGACCTTTTAGCACAGAACCATACAACAGAAGCACAAGGCTCAGCAGGATCGGAGGCCAGACGAACCAACCGCGGCTTTTCCAATGAGTTTCTACGGCCTGAACATGGGAAGTAATCACTGTCACCAGAGAATACCCGCGAAATCAATTCCTTGAGTCGAAGCGCCTACGTGAGCTCCAGCGAAATCCGGTTGCATTCTATGATGAATTTCGGGGCAATGAAATCAAGAACGAGCTTTTCGCCAGCGAAATATTCGCGTGCGCCCCGCATGCTGCAACAAACATGTGGCATCCGATCCACTGAACAACTTCTGAGAAGGAGAGGTATTGTTTCCCCAAACCTCAGGAATCTCTTGTTCCCCGTAGATAGTCTTTTCAATTTCAATGCTTGGGCACTACACAGATGCCACGACTCTGTACAGGTATGCCTTAGTACCTTTTCTGACCTTCGGCCCAGTATTTTTACACAATACTTGGCGCAATAGTTGCAAAAGGCAGTTCACGCGTGTGGCGGCAGATTGGGGGAGTGGAGAATGGGGTATAGTACTCCTAGAATTTCAAAAGAGTTACATTTCGCTAGTAGGGGCAGTGCAGCGATTCCTGTCATGTGCCTTTTGCTTCTCTTCTTCCCCGGGCTATTCGAAGGGAATTGCTCGACAATCTCTAGACAGGATGCAAGCCAAGTCCCCCTCCGACCCAGCTTGACGGTTACAACGACTTCACTAACTTCTGCGCAGGCTCGCACACCTTTCAAAGAGTCTTTGACGGCGTCAGGGGGGACACCGACGTACTCCTGGAAGATCATTTCAGGCTCGCTGCCCTCAGGGCTTTCCCTAACGGCAAAGACAGGGACAATAGCGGGCCAGGCAACTGCTGTCGGGAGCTACGGGTTCACAGTTCAGGTGCAGGACTCCTCATCACCCAAGGAAACTGCGACCAAAGCAATGGTCATAACTGTCAAATCTCCTAGCACCTTGACGATTGCCAATGTGATCCCACCGAGTGGAGTGCTGGATCGAGGTTACTCTGCGACATTGCAAGTTTCAGGTGGAACACCTAGGTACGAGTGGAGCATAGCTTCAGGACAACTCCCTCCGGGACTGGAACTTGATCATGAAACCGGAGCCATTGGAGGGGTACCAAACTCTGAGGGTCCTTATACCTTCACAGTTCAGGCCAGCGACTCCGCGATACCTCCCAACACTACAAAGCACTCGTTCAGCATAATCATTTCTGGTGCGGCACCAACTAATGGTGGCTTGGGTTCGACAACTGCAGGTAGCCTTCTGACACTTCCACCTAGCCGTCAACTTGGATCAAATGTGTCGCGCAACGGGGGTCTCGAAAACGGAACGACAGGTTGGTATATCCCGGCGTGCTGGGGAGTCGAATCGGGCCTAGCCCACTCGGGCTCCCAGGCGCTGCGCTATACAGCCGGTCCATCTTGTTCTACTGTGGCGTATGCTCCAGCATTCACATTCCAAGCAAACACCTCTTACACAATCGGAGTATGGGCGAAGGCCTCAGAAGGAAGCAATCTCGAAGCGAACATCGATTTGGCTGATGATACAGACAGCGGTCTTTCAGTGGGAGGTGGGACTCAAGTGGCCGTAGGCACGAATTGGACATTCATCGAGCTATCGGATTTTGATCTGCTACCACTTCACAATGGCGACCAGATTCGCCCTCGTCTAGTTGTCTCGGCACCTTCCGGCCAAGAGCCGAGGGGCACAATGTGGTTTGATGATGTGACCGTGCAACCGGAAGTCCCCCTCCCGGTCTCCTCTTTCCTCCTTTATCCCAATTTCCGTGGCTATCTTTGGCAAAGCGGACCTCAACAGATTCGATTG
>Ga0181523_10003774_pt1 | contig 13563 bp, 14 predicted proteins | sample PEATcosm2014_Bin_43_FD_119752 | JGI IMG/M metagenome (GOLD analysis project Ga0181523, IMG submission 119752) | Peatland microbial communities from MTU Mesocosm Facility, Houghton, MI, USA - PEATcosm2014_Bin05_30_metaG | ecosystem: Environmental > Terrestrial > Soil > Wetlands > Peat | place... | reverse complement strand
GTGGCTTGGGCTTGCAGATAATTAGAGCTGTATTGCTGCGCCTGCTCGACGGTGACCGCGCCGGTCTTGACCAGCCGCTGGTAGCGTTCGTCTTGCTGTTGCGCGAAGGTCAGGACCGCCTGCGCCTGCTCGACCTGCTTTTTGGCCTCGTCGATGCGCGCCTGCTGTGCCGCCAGCTGGGCGTCGAGATTGGCGATGCCGGCTTGCGCTTGAGCGACCTGCGCTTTTGCCTGATCGAGCTGGGCCTTGAAGTCGCGGTCGTCGAGGCGGACCAGCACCACGCCTTCCTCGACGAGCTGGTTGTCCGTCACCGGGACGTCGACGATGGCGGCGCTAACCTGCGCACTGATCTGGACCGTTCGGGCGTCGATGAAGGCGTCATCGGTCGTTTCATAGTTGCCGGCGTTGACCCACCAGACCACGAGGACGACCAGAGCGACGATGATCAAGGCGGTGACAATGAGCACCATTCGGCGGCGCTGACGCAGCCCGCCGATCCACGGCTGAGCGTCCTGCGTCTCGCCGATCGCGGGTTTCGCTTCTCGGCCCGGCGCGGTGTCCTGGCGACGTTCGTTGTCGGTGCGCTGATCCATGATTGAGGTCGGCGTTTGACGCGCCAAAGGTTCGGCTTGCCCTTCCCGGACTACACACGGTTAGTGACTCGCGAGATTGTTTAGCCGTTAACAACGGCGGAGGCCAGTCAGGAAGGCCCGGCAAGGGGCCGTACCGCGGCCGTGAATTGCTGGCCAAACTCGTCAAGCTCGCCGGCGTTGATGTCGCTGACGGCCCAGAAATCGAGGCCTTCCGCGGTCCAATGTCGAACATTGAACCCCCGCACGGTCTGGATCTTCGCGGCGCCATGCTCGGCACCCAAGTGCCGGTCGACGAACAGATTGATAATGTGTCGGCGGCGCCGATAGACGATCGCGCCCTCCGGCTCGCCGTTGATATAGTCGAGGCGCCCGCCGACGAGGGTAAAGCCCTGCGCCGTCAAGTCGATGACCGGGGCGCCACGTCGAGCTTGCCGTTGAACCATGGCTTGATCGTGTGCTGGTCGCTGGTCTCGACGTCGGTAAGGTGTCCCGCCTGAAGCGAACGCAGATGCGCCGAGACGATTTCGCTCGCCGTCTCCTGTTGTTGATCGTTGCGGATGACGGCAATGACCAGGCTTGCCGCCACGGCCGCCGAAAGCGCCGTGCCGATCGCCAACCCGCCGAAAAACGAGCGCCAAGATGTGCGCAAAGACGAGCGCCAGGACGACCAGGATGTGCGCGGGCCATCGGCGCGCACGACGTGCGGTGGTAGCGCCGCATCGAGGCGGCTACGCAAACTTGCCGACGCCGTCTCTTTCAGATTCGCGGCGGCCATCGCTTCGCGTATCGCGCGGAACGCCCGGAGTTTGTCGGCGCAGGCGGGGCAGGCTGCCACATGCGCTTCGACGTCGCGAGCGTGCCCGGCATCGAGCTCGCCATCGATCAGCGCGTGCAGCAGCACCTCGGATTCGGCGCAGTTCATGTCGTCGATCCTTCCTCGGCGTTCCAGGCCGCGGCGCAGCATGGTTCGCGCGCGGCCAAGCCGCGACATCACCGTGCCGAGGGGCACGCCGGCAACTTCGGCGATCTCGCAATAGGTCAAATTATTAATTTCCCGCAGCACGATGGCTTCGCGAAACGGCTGCGGCAGCGCGGCGACAAGCCGCCGAAGCGCTTGGCCGTCCCACCAGCGCAGCAGTTCCGCTTCCGGCGAGGACTGCGGCTCCTGCCACAGCGGCGGTTGCTCCGGGGTCGGTTCGGCTTCGTCACATTCGGCCGGAATCGGTTCCGTGCCGCGCCGCGCAAACTCGGCGTTGCAGACGTTTTTCAGGATGGCCAGAAGCCAGGGTTTCATCGCCGGGCCGTGGTAGCTGTCGAAATGATGCAACGCCCGCAGATAGTGTTCCTGCATCGCGTCCTCGGCGTCGGCGACATTGCGCATCAGGTAATGTGCAAACGTGAAGAGGTCGTCGAGATGCGGCAGCGCGGCGTCGCGAAACGCCGCGCCCTGTCATGCTCGTCATGAGCATCGCCCATCATCGCATCGCGCTCGGCCGTCCAAGGTATGGTCGACGCTTGCTGCCGCGGCCGATCGAGCATCACTGTGCAGCGTTGCCGCCCGCTGCCGGTTCTACCACAATCGTACCTGTCATATGCGGGTGTAGGTAACAGAAGTACTGGTAGGTGCCCGGCGTGGCAAAGGTGAACGAATAACTGTCGTTAGTGTCCAGGGCCTTTGATCTGGCAAACGCGTTGTTCGCCGAGGCGATGCCGTGCGGGATGTCGTCCTTGTTGGTCCAGGTCATCCTCGTGCCGGCCTTCACCGTCATTTGCTGCGGCTTGAAGGTGAAGTTGTCGATGGCGACGACGCTTGGCGCGTTCTGCGCCGCTCCCGGCAGGACCGCAGCGGCCAACAGCCCGGCGGTGGCTGCGCCAAGGATGGCGCCGACGAGCGAGGCGTGAATTGTGACGCTTGTTGAGGGTCGCATGATCTGGCTCTCCTCAACCTTGCAGCGGCGTGTCAACGATCGCGAGCTGCTGCTCGCCCTGTCGGAACGTGACATTGGCGATACCCGGCATGCTGCGCAGCTTGTCGGCCGGGACTTTCAACGGCCTCGGGGAAGGGGCGCTGACCGGCGCCGGCTGCGGGAATGCGGTCGAGCGGGCGGTGTGGAACGTGACGTTGCCCTCGACCTTCTGCATCACCTGGTGGATATGGCCGTTGAGGACCGTCACCAAACCGAAGCGCTAGAGATATTCAAGCACGCGACCGCCATCCTCGGTGCCCCAGCCCCAATCCGGATACACGGTCCAAAGCGGGATGTGGGCGAACACGACGATTGGGGTGGATGCGGAACGCCCTTTCAGGTCGGCTTCAAGCAATTCAAGCTGTTCGTTGCCGAGATTGCCGAGCCCGCCCGCCCTGAGATCGAAGACGTTGACGAGCCCGCGATGAAGTGCACGCTGTTGGCGTCAAAGCTGTACCAGCCGGCGCCCTTGGTGCCGCGGCCGTAGCGATCGAGGTAGAGCTTGCGGTCTGAATCGACGAAGTCATGCTCGCCGGGGACATAATGAACGTCGAGCCGCGTCTGCGAGATGATGCGATCGGCGTCGTCGAACTGCGATGCCAGCGATAAATGGCTGATGTCGCCGGTATGGATCGTGAAGGCGGGCTTCGTTGGCAGTGCGTTGACCTTGGCGATGGCCTCCTCGAGCGTGCCGACGGAATTGGGATACGGCGTCTTGAAGTCGAAGCCGATACGATATGGCTGTCGCTGATCTGCAGGAACGTCAGACCGCGCGTCTTCTGCGCCGCCGCCTCGCCGATGATGCCCAGCGAGCGCGGGACGCCGCCGGTCATGGTCCACAGCACGCCAGTGCCGGCCTAAGTCATGCATTCAACGCCGGCTGACGCCATCCTCGCGGTCGGATTTGCTCATTGCCTGTCTCCTTAAAGCCTTTGCGGCTTCCGACCAGGAGATCGGGCAAGCGTGCGGTTTATTCTCGGATTCGAAAATTTTTTATGCAAAAGCCCGGTCAGGGAGGGTGAGGGGATGATTTGGGGAAAGCGCGGAATGTGCGTGACCGGGCCGCACGATCGCATGAGGGTGTGGGGAATGCTTTCCGGGCGCGTGCTGGCCCCGGCGCGACCGCACCGTGCAGAAATCCTCAACCGCCGCGACGACGGCCGCGCTGATGAGCTCGCGGCGCTCCCGGCTCGCCAATTCCAGCTCCTCCTGCCGGTTGACGATCGAGCCGGCCTCGAGCAGCACCGCCGGCATCCGGGCGTTCCGCGGCACGATCAACTGGTCGTAGCGGTAGACGCCCGCCGCGGCGTCGATGAGTTCGCGGCGGCGGTTGCCCATCAGCGGCAGCGTGTAATGCGGCGTGTACTGCAAGCCGCGCGCTTGCAGCGCCTTGCCCAAAAACCCCCCGAACTGCAGGCTGCCGCCGCGGTCGGCATTGTCGTGCGAAATGAAGATGGCGTAGCCCTGGAACCGGTCGCTGAACTGGCGTTGTTGTCCCTCGTATTGCCAGGTCTCGAGCAGATAGTCCGGGACCGAATCGTGATGGATGGAGATGAACAGGTCGGCGCGCATTTTGTTGGTCAGCGCCGCCCGCTCGATCAGGCCCATGGGCGGAGCCGTGGCGGTGACGAGCCGGATGGTCTTGTCGAAACCGGCTGCGACGAGCGCTTGCTTGACCGCGTCGGCAAGCTGAAGATTGAAAGCGTATTCGGGAACGCCGCGCGCACTGATGGCGCCCGGCACCCCGACGGTGTGGCCCACATCCACGACGGTGCGAAAGGCCGAGCGCTCACAGGTCGCGGGCTTCGCGAGCGGAGCCTGCCCTGCGCTGTGCGCCGGATGCCGCCCGGCGCCGAGCAGCAGCATCGGGAGGATGACGAGACAAGCCGTTGCGGCGCGCCGGAGTCTGCTCATGACACCCCACGCGGGTTTGCTGGCGTGGCCGACGCCATGATGACCCGGCGCGGCCCATAGCGGGCTTCGTCCCGCTTGTCCACGGGACGTTGTTGCGCTGTCGCGGAGCCGCTGGCGGCGGCTCGCGGGCCGGGCAGGGCCGTATGGGAGCGCACGCACTTGTGCCCGACACGCGCCTGTCGTACCAAACAAGCCGGGTGAGGGCGTCGCCGGCTGATGTATTTTTCAGTGCGCAATATCGTCGGGATTTGCAGCGCGCTTTTCGTGCTGGCGATCGGATACCTTGCCCTGGGCGAGGGGCGCGAAGCCGCCGCCTTATTGGACGCCTTCTGGTCTCAGCCGCTTTTGTCCAAGGCTGCCTGGGCCATCGTCGTGCTGGTGCCGATTGTGCTCGTCCCCGCCGCCCTTTGGCTGGGCGAGGTGCTGGTGCGGCACCGCCATGCGGCGCAAGCGCTCGAGTTGCGGCTGGGCGGCGTGCGCCAGGACGTCAACGCGCTGGCGAAACCGCAGGCCCATGCCGAAGCCGCGGTGCACCATCTGGTCCGCACCGATCCGGAAGATGCGATCGTGAGCATGCAGCAGCGGCTCACCGAGGCCGAGCGCTTCGCGCAGATCCAACAGAGCCGCAACGAGACCGGCGATTTGGCCGCCCGCGTCGAACAACTCCGCGCCCAGCAGCAGGCATTGCAGCAGCGGCTCGCCCCGGTCTTGGAGAAAAGGCGATCGATCGAGCAGCTTTTCATGGAGCTCGACGGCCGGCAGAATGACATTGAACAAGCGCTTGCCGAGGTCGCCGGCGGCGACGATGCCGTCGCGCTTGGCATCGGGCTGAAGACCATGACCGACTTCGTCAGCCAGAGCCACGCGCGCTGCGACGCAATCGAGCGCGCCTCGAAGGTCATCGCCGGCTTGAAGGAGGATTATGCCGAACTGCAAGCCCGGCTCGTTCCGTTCGCGGCGGTGGAGGACGGAATCGTCAGACGCGTCGAGGAGTTGAGCGCGATGCGCGAGCGGCTGGGGGAGGGAATCGGGGCGCTTGAGCGAACGCCGCAAGGACCGCTCGCCGACCGTGTGCAAGAGTTTGCCAACCAAGGACAGCAACTCGACGATCGCCTGTCGCAGCTCAATGCGCAATTCGCCAAGCTGGCCAGGCTGCGCACCGACATTACCGCGTTGTTTGCCAGCTTCAATCGGGCGCTGGATGTGCTCTCGGTCGAGACGGCAGACGAGGGCGTCGGCACCATCGGATTCACTCCAGCGCGCGAAGCGTCGCCGGCGACCGCTCGCCCGGCCACCGCACAGGATATCGATGGCCGCGTCGCCGAACTTGCGGCCTTCATCGAGGCGACGCAATTCCACCTCGATGAGATCGAGCAAAAAGCCGTCGCATTCGCCCAGATGAAGACCAAGCTCGGCGATCTACAATCGCGGCTCCTTCCGCTGGAGGCCGCAGACGGCGGCGTCGCCAACCTCATCGGTGAGCTGAAGGACATTCGCCACCGGCTCAACGCCAAGATCAGACAGATCGAAGAGGACGACGACGGCGACCTCGCCGCGCGCATACAAAGGTTCACCGAGACCAAGCGGGAACTGGAAAAACGCGTCGCCAGCCTCACCGAGCAATTTGCCAAGCTGGCGACGCTCCGCAAGGACATCGCCGGCCTGTTCGAGAAGTTGAGCAGCGCGGTCAGCGCGTCGTCGAATTGACATGAGCAATGCTCGCGAGCCGATGCTGACGCTGGTCGCGGTTGCCGACCTGCGTCCGACTCAGATCACCGTCGGCATGCGCGAGGTGCTGATTAAGCGCAAGCGCTGGCGCGAGACCGGCACCAAGAAGGGCGAAAAATTCCTCGGCAAGCACATGATCCCGGTAATCCTCGGGCCGAAGCTCCGCCATTACGTCACCGATCATCACCATCTGGCGCGCGCGCTGCACGACGAGGGCGTCAAGGACGTCGCGGTGACGATCTTCGCCAATCTGAGTAAGCTCGAGACTGACGCGTTCTGGACCGTGATGGACAATCGCAATTGGATGCATCCGTTCGACGCCAAGGGTCGCCGCCGTCATTACCGCGACATTCCGAAATCGGTCGCCCAACTCGTCGACGATCCATTCCGGTCGCTAGCCGGCGAGTTGCGGTGCGCCGGCGGCTTCGCCAAGGACACGACGCCGTTCAGCGAATTTCTCTGGGCCGACTTCCTGCGCCGGCGCATGAAGCGCAAAGAGGTCGAGCGCGATTTCAATCGCGCGATCGACGAGGCGCTGCAACTGGCCAAGAGCGCCGACGCGGACTACCTGCCCGGCTGGTGCGGGCCGTCGCCGGAAGATTGATCTCACGGACGTGCACCAGGGCTTCGCCGCCGATGGCACAGAAGACCACGAGCCGCGGCGGCGCCTTCCACATGAACAGCAGCAGGAAGTCGGCGACACCCTATTGAGATGCCGGTGACGCCAGAGCGCGTCTGGCGCGCGATTCATTCGAAGCAATAACGCACCGTGTCGACAATTGCTGGACGGCAACGCTTTGTTGCGATTGTAACTATTTAATCGCCGCGGCCGTGCAATGTTTTGATCGGACGCGTGCGCGGACGGCTCACCCACCGAACGGGATCAGCGTCAGCGCTTCACCGCCGATGGCGCAGAAGACGACCACCAGCCAGGGCGGCGTCTTCCATATGAACAGCAGCAGGAAGGCGGCGGCACCCAACGCGAAATCGCCGGCATCGGTGATCGCCGAGGTCCAGACCGGACGGTACAGCGCCGCGAGCAAGAGTCCGACCACGGCGGCATTGACGCCGCGCAGCATCGCCTGCGCCCAAGAGCGCCGGCGCAGCTCGTCCCAGAACGGCAATGGACCGATGACGAGCAGGAAGGCGGGCAGGAACATGGCGACGAGGCAGAGGATCGCGCCCGCCCATTCGTTCGGCGACGGATGCATGACCGTTCCGAGATAGGCGGAGAACGTGAACAGCGGGCCGGGCACCGCCTGCGCCGCGCCATAACCGGCGAGGAAAGCATCGTTGCCGACCCAGCCGGGAGGCACCACGGCGGCCTGCAGCAACGGGAGCACAACGTGACCGCCGCCGAACACCAGCGAGCCCGCGCGATAGAACGCATCGAATAATTGCAGAGCGTGACTGGGCACGGCAGCGGTGAGAAGCGGCAAGCCGATCAGCATCGCAAAGAACAGAACGAGCGCGGCGGTTGCGGCGGTGCGGCTGACGGGGTGCGGCAGGCGGGGATGTTCGTCGGGCACCGGGCCGCGCAGCAACACCAGGCCGATAAGGCCGCCGAAAACGATGGCGGCAAATTGCCCCCAGGACGGCGGCAGCGCCAGCACCATGACGGTCGCCACGACCGCCAGCGTCGCGCGGGCTCGATCGGGCGCCAGCGCGCGCATCATCGCCATCACCGCCTGCGCGACCACTGCCACGGCGGCGATCATCAGCCCGTGCAGCCAGCCGCTATGCAGCGCATCACCAAGCGAGGCGACGCCATAGCCGAACAGGACCAGCGCGATCGCCGACGGCAGCGTGAAGGCGCTCCACGCGGCGAGCGCACCGGGATAGCCGGCGCGCGATAGCCCGATGGCAATGCCGACCTTGCTGCTCGCCGGTCCGGGCAGGAATTGCGACAGCGCCACGAGGTCGACATAGGTCTTCTCGTCGAGCCAACGCCGGCGCACCACGAATTCCTCGTGGAAATAGCCGAGATGCGCGATCGGGCCGCCGAAGCTGGTGAGCCCAAGCCGAAGGAACACGGCGAAGACTTCCGCGGTACTGCCGCGGCGCGCGATCGTTTCGGCCGCCGAGTCGGGTCCGCTATTCATGGCGCTAAACTATGGGGGGAGGTTGCGGAAATAAAGCTCGGACCGACGCGCCCGATAAGCAGATGCCAGCCGCGTCATTACGAGGCTCGCAATGACGCCGCGTCACACGCTGCGCACCACGCCGCGTTCGATGCGGTAGGCGCGCGCCAACAGGTCGGCGACATGGACCTCGTTCGATTCCGCGATCAACACCGAAACCGCCTGCGCCTTGAGGCTTGCCAAAACTTCGCCGAGCCTCCGTGCCAGCGCCGGCGCCAGCCCCTCGAACGGCTCGTCGAGCAGCAGCATGTGCCGGCCGGCCATCAGCGCGCGCGCCAGCGCCACCATCTTTTGCTGGCCGCCGGACAATTCGAGGGCGCGGCGATCGCGAAACCGCGCCACTTCCGGCATGATGGTGAAGATCCAGTCGAGCCGCTGCTCGGCACCGGAGAACTTCGCCGCCCAGCTCGGCAGGCGAATGTTTTGCTCCACCGTGAACTCGGGGACGAGCCGGCGGTCCTCGGGCATATAGCCGATGCCGTGCGCGACCCGACGATGCGGCGGCAGCCGCAAGAGATCGATGCCGGCCAGCTCGGCCGTGCCGCTCGCCGGCAGCGCGCCCATCAGGGAGCGCATTAGCGTGGTCTTGCCGGCGCCGTTGCGGCCAATGAGCCCGCACATCTCGCCGGCATCGAGCTTGAGCGACACCTCGCGAATAATGGCGACGACGCCGATCGAGACGCTGAGATCGGCAATACTAAGCATGACGCGAGCCCGCCGCCGCGACGCCGAGTTTTGGGCCGCTGATCAGCTCCTGGATGCGCGGATTTTCCAGGGTCGCGATCGGCGCCCCGTCGGCGATCACCGCGCCGTCGTAGAAGGCGAGCACCCGGTCGGCGTAGCGCTCGACGATGTCCATGTCGTGCTCGACGAACAGCACCGTGATCCGGCGGTTCTTCAGCGCCGCCATCACCACATCCATCAGCTCGAATTTCTCCTCGATGGAGATGCCGCTGGTCGGCTCGTCGAGCAGCAGCACGCGCGGCGCACCGGCCACCGCCATGGCGATGTCGAGGAGCTTGCGGACGCCCTGCGGCAGCGTCGCCGCCAGCGCCTGGCGGTAGCTCGCGATGCGAAACAGTTCGAGCGCGGCTTCCGCCTCGGCCACGGTATCCGGCGAATGCAGCGGCGTGACCGCCTGCGCCAATAGCCCGCCGGCGGCGTGCGCAATCGCGGTCGCGATGCACATGTTTTCGAATACGGTCAGGGACGCGAAAACCTGCGGCACCTGGAAGGAGCGCGCGATGCCGAGCCGGGTGATCTCGCGCGACGGGCGGCCGGTGATGTCGCGGCCCTCGAACAAGATCGCACCCTTGCTCGGCCGCAAATGGCCGGTGACCATGTTGACGAAGGTGGTCTTGCCGGCGCCGTTGGCGCCGATGATGCCGACAGTCTGCAGCGGCGGTACCGCGACGTTGATATCGTGCACCGCGACGAGCGAGCCGAAGGTTTTTTCCAGATCGCGGACGGCGAGGATCGCGCTCATGGCGTCGCGCTCATGGATTGGTGCTGGCGCCGTCGCCGGAGTCTGGCGGACAGCGAGCCGATGCCCTCCGGCAGGAACAGGATAGTGAGCAGCAGCGCCGAGCCGAGAAATATCTGCCAGGTGCCGGGCAGGATGTCATAAGCGATCGATTTCAGCAGCTCGAACACCAACGAGCCGACGAAGGCCGCGGCGACCGAACCGGCACCGGCGAGAACCGTCACGAAAACAAAGCCCCCGGACGTCGTCCAATACGCCATATTTGGATCGACGTGCTCGATCGAGAGCGCCGCCAGGGCGCCGCCGATGCCGGCCAGCGTGCCGGCGATGACGAGGTTGAGGTGTATGAGCCGGCTGACCGAGATGCCGAGGAACTCCAGGCGAATCTCGCTGTCGCGCACCGGCACGGCAAGCGCGCCGGCGACGGAGCGGAAATACAGCGACACCAGCAATGCCGAGCCGGCGCAGAACGCCAGCACCAGCCAAAACAACATCAGCAAGTGCATCCTGCCCTGCGGCGCGTAGCCGAGATAGGTCGGCTGTTCGACGCCGAACCCGTCGGTCGAGCCGAGCGCCTCGGTCTTCACCAAGACGCCGTAAAGAATCATTGACATCGCCAGGCTGAGCATGGCGAAGAAGATTTCGCGGTAGCGGGCGAGCAGAAAGCCGGCGAGGAAGGCGGTGAGACAGGACAGCACCGCGGCCGCAGCGATCAACACCAGCACGTCGCGCAGGCCGGTGTAGCGGGTCATCAGCGCCACCGAATAGGCGCCGACGGCGTAGAACAGCGCCTGTCCGAACGGCACCAGTCCGGCCCGCCACAGGATGATGAGCCCGAGCACCACCAGCGCATTGGCCAACGCGATGGTGGCGAGCGAAACCAGCCAGACCGGCAGCGTCGGCGCCATCGCCGCGACGAGGAGGAAGACGAGCGTGCCGAGGACGATCGAGCGCAGCGCCATTTTTTAGATCTTTCGCGGCTGCGCGCGGGTGAACAGGCCCTGCGGCCGCAACACCAGCACCATCGCCATCACTGCGTAGATCACGAACAGCTCGATCTGCGGCACCAGGTGCACGGCCGCGGCCCGGCACTCGCCGACGATCAGTGCGCCAAGGAAGGCGCCCTCGACCGAACCCATGCCGCCGATCGCCACCACCGCGAAAGCGAGCACGATCACCTCGACACCGATGCCCAGCGTCACCGCAATTTTCGGCGCCATCGCCGCGCCGCCGAGCGCCCCCAGCATGGCGCCGATGACGAAAGTGATGGTGTAGACGAGGGACACGTTGACGCCGAAGGCGGCGGCGATCTCGCGATCAAAGATCACGACCGTGAGCAGGCGGCCCCATCGGGTGTGCTTGAGCGCGAAGCTGGCGGCTACCGCGAGCAGCCCGGCGAAGGCAACGAGGCCGATGTCATAGCCCGACAGCACGAGCGCGCCGACGTCGACGGTCCCGGTCGCGCCGAGCGGCTGATAAAGCGCATAGGAGTTGGCGCCCCAGATCAGCTGGATGACGTCCTCGAGGATGAGAAAGGCGGCGTAGGTGACGAGCACGACGACGACTTCGTCCTTGCCATAGACCAGGCGGAGCAAGCCGCGCTCGATGATCAGGCCGAGTACCAGGCCGATCGCCATGGCGACGAGAACCATCAGCAGGAAGCCGCCGGCAGCCGGAAAGCCGCGGTCGAAGTAGACGCCGACCGCGATCGCGGCGCCGTAGGCGCCGAACGCATAGAACGAGCCGTGCGTGACGTTGAGAATTTTCATGACGCCGAAGATCAAGGTGAGACCGACGGCGACAAGGAACAGATAGGCGGCGTAGACCAGCCCGTCGGTCACGATGGCAAAGGCGGTCAGCACGACGGCGACCCGTGCCCGGCTTGCTGCGCTCGCCGACCTCCCCCTGGCCGGAGGAGGTGAATGCTCAATCGCACTTGGCGCCTTTCATGCCGCCTTCGAGCCAGGCGATTGAATCGACGCCCACCGGCGGATTGACGCATTCAGCGGGGTAACGGACGATGTCGACGATCTCGGGTTTATTTTGCGCCTTGTTGAACTTATAAGTCCCAATTGCCATGTCGCTGATGCCCTGGTGGCCGTTGCCGAGCACCATCTGCACCGTCGTGCTCGGCGTCGGAAACGAGATGCCTTCGAACGCGGCGATCACTTCTTCCGTCGTCGGCCGGCTGCCGCCCTTCTTCGCCTGGGCCTTTTCCCACGCGGTCTTCAGGCCAAACAGCGACTGCGCGAAATCGTAAGAGGGATAGACCGGCTGCTCGTGGAACCGGTCGAAGTAGACCTTCTGGAACCAGGTATTCAACGCGCTGTCGTGGGCGAAGAACGAGTGCGGCCCGCGCGCTCCGATGATGGCGCCGTCGGCAAGCTTGGGCCCCAGCCGATAGAGCGAGGTTTCGCCTGCCGTCAAAACGAAGGGGATACGCTGCGGCAGCTCGCGCGCGGCGGCCTGGTACATGAAGGCTTCGAGATCGCCATCGTAGAAGCTCGAATGGATGAACTGCGCATTGGATGTGAGCAGCGTGGAAATCTCGGCGCCATATTCTCCGGCGAAAAGCTTGGGAAACAGCTCCTTGTCGACGGTCGCCTTGGGATCGAGGTCTTTCATCGTCAGACGGAAATCGCGCCAGGAATCCTGCCCCCATGCGTAATTCTGATTGATGCCTGAATAGATTGAAATGTCCTTGAACTTGTCCAGCACGTATTTGGCTGCCGCGACGTTGTCCATGGTGGCGTGGGGATTGACGCGGAAGACGTAATGGCGCGGCTTTTCCTCGAAAACGCGGGTGGTGCCGCAGATGTCGAGGACGGTGAGTTCCTTCAATTCCTCCGCCACCGGCGCGATCGCCAGGCAGTTGCCTGACGAGACGTAACCGACGACGACATCGACATGATCGCGCTCCACGAGATTGCGGAATTGGGTGACGACGTCCGCGGCAGAGCCGGTTTCGTCGATGAATTTTGGATCGATCCTGGCGCCGCCGAGCCCAACCTGGTGGTACGGTGCCGGCACCGTTCCGGCATTCAGCGCCTCGACCAGAATCTCGGCGGCGTTGTGATCCGGTATGCCGAACGGCGCGGCGGCCGGTCCGGTGAGGAAGGTCACAAAGCCGATCTTGACCGGCGCCGGCTCTTCGGCTTGTGCGCCGCCTTCCGCCATCAGCGGCAGGCCGAACGACAAAGCGACCGCGAGAAGAAGGGTCGGAGAATGTGCATGACCGCGGATTTGATGGCGCATGGTCACTCGCTCCCTGAAGTGGCCAATGAATTCCTGGTGCAAGCAAACGCGATCTTGATGGCAGTTTCAACCGAATTCACGCGGCCAACTAACGGGCGGCGTCGTCCGCGCTGCGCGTGAGATGGCCGCGGCGATAGGCTGCGCCGCTGTTCAATGATAAAATAGGCAACGAGTCTTGGGGCATGGCAAGACCGGACAGGAGCGCGCCATGACGCCGGCCACGATGCAAACCGCGCTTGCCGAGGTGCCGCCGACCGGCCTCGCCGCGCGGCTCGCTATCCGCCGCCGTGACCATGTCGGGCCGACGTCCGGCATCGCGCCCGGTTTCGTGCAGGCCAATCTTGCGATCCTGCCGCGATCGATGGCGGATGATTTTTTGCGCTTTTGTCAGCTCAATCCGAAACCGTGTCCGCTCATCGGCGTCGCGGCGCCGGGCGATTGGCGCATACCGGAATTGGCAGAAGACCTCGACATCCGCACCG
>Ga0181523_10003770_pt1 | contig 13579 bp, 12 predicted proteins | sample PEATcosm2014_Bin_43_FD_119752 | JGI IMG/M metagenome (GOLD analysis project Ga0181523, IMG submission 119752) | Peatland microbial communities from MTU Mesocosm Facility, Houghton, MI, USA - PEATcosm2014_Bin05_30_metaG | ecosystem: Environmental > Terrestrial > Soil > Wetlands > Peat | place... | reverse complement strand
TCGCCGCGAGGTGGAGGACCTTCTTGCAGCGGAAACGGCGCCGCAGCTCATCGTCTATGCCCCTTCGGCCCCGCCTGCTGACGACCCGCTGGCCGAGATCCGCGCTGCGGGGAAGGAGTTCAAGAGTCGTCTTCCGACGTTGGTTCGCAATGCCCTTGCCGGGCAGCTGGCATCGCCGCGCATTGAGCAGATCGCACGGGACGCGCGAACCTTCGAGGAGGCGGAGGCAGCGCTGGGCGGTACCGATTCCGCTGGCGTGCGTTTGATCTCGCTTCTTGGCGCTGGAGATTCGACCCAGATGGCCAAAGCGGTCCTGCAAGGCAACAAGGACGATGCCATCGCTTCAAAAGGCGCGTGGTCCGACGTCGCCGGGATGCTAAGCGAGGCGTTCGGTGGAGCGATGGACGGTGAGGGCGATGAGCTGCGGAGCGCGCTTGCTCAGCAGGTTGTGCTAGCGGACATCGCCCGCTCAGTCGGCCCTCTCCCCGGGGGTCTGACTGCTGCGTGGCAGACACCGTCGGCCGACCAACGTCGTCGCATCCAGGATCTCCTGCAGGTCTGGCGATATCTGCCGGACATGACAGCTTCATATCGCGATCTGGCATCCGCAGTTGACCGTGATCTCGATCTGGCGGGGACGTTGCCGTGGTCCGACGGACTGCAGACGTGTCTCGCTGTTCCGTCGATCGAAGGGCTTTGCCTAACTGAAGCACTCCGGAGGCTCGATGGGCGTGACTCTTCCGGAGCACTGGTCATTGCTGAGGAGCGCCTCCTTGACGGCAATCCGTGGCGGGAGGAGCGTTCTGCAGCAGCGGAGGGTCGCTGGGGTGACAAGTGGCGCGCCGTGCGCGCCATCGCCTCGGTTCACCAGGCCGTCGAAGCCCGACCCATCCCCAACGCGACGATCGCCTCCCTTCTCGACTGGTATGTCGCCGACGGATGGCGAGTCGACCGCGCCCACCGCAAGCTCGAGCTCGCACGCGGAGCGCTGAGCTCGTACGGAGATCTTGAACAACACGTCACCGAAGCTCGAGGCACCTACGAGAAATGGCTCGATCAACTCCTGCACGCGTCGACCGCGGCCATCGTCTCCGATGGCTTGAATGGCGTCACGCAGCTCGCCCAGGGCGCGATCCATGACGAGTTCGTTAAGAGCAGCGACGGACTCACCGCATACATCTGGGTCGACGCACTTCGATACGAACTCGGATCGGAGCTGGCCGAGGCAATCCGCCGTGACATCACCGAGCAAGTGACGCTGACGGCCGCCACAGCGGCTGCACCGACAATCACGAGGGTCGGCATGGCGAATCTCGTGCCATCGGCGGCGGCGAAGCTTGCCGTCGGTCTCGACGGCGGCAAGCTCCAAGTCACCATTGGTGATCGAACGATCTCGACGGTTGAACACCGCGTGGAGCTTCTCCGCGCCGCCCACGGAACCGTGGCGAACCTCGATCTTGGATCGTTGAGTCAGCAGGGGGAGAAGGAACTCGCCCGAGCGGTAAAGGGCGCCGATCTGATCCTCGTTCGTAGCCAGGAGATCGACGCCGCTGGCGAATCCGGATTGCTCAACGCGGCGTGGCCGCAATTCGACGCCACTAAGCAGGACCTGGCTAACGCGGTCGCCAAGCTCGGCCAGGTCGGCGTCCGTCGCATCGTCATCACCGCAGACCACGGCTTTCTCGCACTGAGCCAGTCCGTAGGCGACGCACGAACCATCGACGCGCCCATTGGCGGCGACGGAGAACTACATCGCCGCTGCTGGGTCGGTAAGGGAGGGACGACCTCCGATGGCACCGCCCGCGTACCGCTCGTCTCGCTAGGCGTTCGCAGCGACCTGGACATGATCGTCCCCAAGAGGCTGGCTGTCTTCAAGGCCGGCGGCGGCAAGCAGTTCTTCCACGGCGGCCTGTCACCACAAGAGCTGCTCATCCCCGTCATCGTCGTGGACCTCGAGCCGGCCCAGGATCCGCAGAAGCTCGACCTCGCAGTCACAGTCGCAGGCGACAAGATCACGACCGGGGTGTTCGCCGCAACGGTCGAGTTTCACGGCGACCTGTTCACTAGCGAGGTGACGTTTCGCGTTGTGGCCCGCGGCGGGGTCGACAACAAACCGGTCGCACGAGTCGTCTCGGGTGACGGATACGACCCCGAATCCGGATCCGTCACCATTGGGGCCGATCACCCGACGGTCCTCACGTTCCAGGTCACCGCCAATCTGGACCGAAACAGCCAGGTCGACGTACAGGTCCTCGATGCCCGCACCGGCCGCCGGCTCGCCGAATCTGTGGCTGCTGTCACTGCTCCTATCGTGGTAGAGGAGGAGCTGTGACCACACTCATGGACGACCTCGACCGAAGCGCGAACGCGGTGTTCGCTGGCCGGGTCGTGCGCAAGGACCTCGTCCGTGAGGTCAAGGTCGGCACCAACGTGCCCGTGTACGTGCTCGAGTTTCTCCTCGGCAAGTACTGCGCGTCGGAGGACCCAGCCGCCATCCAGACCGGTCTGGAGGTGGTTCGACAGACGCTGGCCGAGAACTTCATTCGGCCCGACGAGGCCGAACGCACGAAGGCGGAGGTCAAGCGCCGGGGCCAACATCGCCTCATCGACAAGGTCGACGTCCGGCTCGTGGCCAGCGAGGATAAGTACTGGGCGCACCTCGCGAATTTTGGCGAGAAGTTCATCCACATCCCTGAGGACCTCGTCTACAAGTACGACCGCCTACTCGGTGGCGGTGTGTGGTGCCAGCTCGACCTCATCTACAACGCCGATGACGATGAGCCGACCAAGCGTCCCTTCTTCATCAAGGCACTCAAGCCGATCCAGGTCGCCGCCTTCTCGATGGAGGAGTACATCGAGGGTCGACGCGCCTTTGACCGTGACACCTGGCTTGACCTGGTGATGCGATCGATTGGACTTGAGCCAGAGGCGTACGACACCAGGGGCAAGTTACTCGCGCTTACCCGGCTGATTCCGATGGCCGAGCGGAACTACAACCTCATCGAGTTGGGGCCGTGGGGCACTGGTAAGTCGTTCGTATACCGGGAGTCGTCGCCCAACGCCATCCTGATCTCGGGCGGCAAGGTCACCGTCGCCCAGCTCTTCGTCCACATGGGTACTGGACGCGTCGGCCTCCTCGGCACCTGGGATGCTGTCGCCTTCGACGAGGTCGCCGGTCTGGAGATGTCCGACTCGACCGTCGTGAACATGCTTAAGGACTACATGGAGTCCGGCTCATTCGCCCGCGGCAAGGAGGAGACCCCGGCCGAGGCGTCGATCGTTCTCATCGGCAACACGAGCAAGCCCCACCAGGAGCTTGTCCGTACCGCCCACCTCTTTGCCGACCTGCCGCCGGCGATGATCGACCCCGCGTTCATCGACCGGCTCCACTTCTACCTGCCGGGATGGGAGTCGCCAAAGCTGGAGCAGCGGCTCTTCACCGACCACTACGGCTTCGTCTCGGACTACTTCGCCGAAGCTCTGCGCCAGCTCCGCAAGCAGTCGTTCGTGCGTGCAATCGACAGTGAGTTCGCCCTCGGCGATCACCTGTCGGCACGAGACGAGAAGGCTGTACGTAAGACTGTGTCAGGTCTGTTGAAGCTGCTGCACCCGCATGAGGAGTGGACCCGCAGCGAGCTGCGCGAGTACCTCGAATTCGCGATGGAAGGCCGGCGGCGGGTCAAAGAGCAGCTCAAGAAGATGGCTCCCCACGACTATGCCAAGACATCGTTCTCCTACATCGAGCGGGACACCGGCCGCGAGTACTGGGTCGAGGTGCCCGAGCAGCCGGAAGAGCTCGAGGCGGAGATCGCCGAAGAGGCGACCGCTGGTGAAATGCCGCCTACGACTGCCGACGTCGGTGGGGTCGGTCTAGAAGCCGCTGTGTTGATGGCAGCCGGCGAGAGCAAATGGGTCGAGTTCAAGGCTTCCGCCTGTTTCGACCGGGAGAGCGGCAACCGCAACAAGGACCTAGAGTTCAGCGTCGCCAAGACGATCGCAGGCTTCGCCAACGCTCATGGGGGCACGCTGCTCATCGGGGTGAATGACCGTGGCGAGGCAGTCGGACTGAAGGATGACTTCCGACTGGCCAATCAGAAGCGCCAGGACGCCGACGGCTTCGAGAACTGGTTGACGACGATGCTCGCCGAGGTCCTCGGCAAGGTCGCCACCTCCTACCTGACTGTCACCATCACGGACGCCGACGGGAACGACGTCTGTCGTGTCGACGTGAAGCCCGCCAGCGCCCCGATCTTCATGCGCGGCCAGAAGGCCGACGGCGATTTCTACGTCAGACTCAACAACTCGACTCGGCTTCTGAACACTGCCGACGCTCTTGAGTACGTGCGCTCTCACTGGAAGTAGCCCGGCTTGATCACAGACCATCTGCTGCCCCCCTGGGGAGTCACGGGCGAGTAGTCAGGACTGGCCGGAGCGAAGATCACCGAGGCATGCATTCGGAGAACACGATGTTTGTGTGGTTCCGACATCTGGATCAGGCCCCCTTCGGTCAAGTGTCGCGCCTTGAACGCAGGGTCGAAGAACGGGCCTGGGCGCGCCTTTGCTGCAGGGATGGCTGCATGTCCGCCCAATGGTCCACATCCAGCGGTGGCTCGCGACAGGACTGCGTGGCCTGGTTCCTGACTCTGCCGCTCCGAGTCGAGGCTGGCGGGATCAGCGTCAAGTAGGCCTGCTGGCACGATCCTTCGGCCGACGTTCTCGAGCAGGAGCTCGATAGCGACCGGTTCACTTCGATAGACCAGACGCGCGTAGAGACGGTTAGGAGCTGGACCCGCCAATCTGGAAAGTGAGTTCAGGCCTAAGGGTCGGATTCAGGTGCACGATACAGCTAGCTTTGAATGATGACCCGCGCAGCGTCAGTGCGAACAGGTTCTGTCCTCGAGAGTCCCGCCACTGGCAAGAAGTTTGTTATCGGCGAATGGGTCGGCGAAGGTGGTGTCGGCGAGGTCTGGGCCTGCACCCAGTTTCGGCAGGCAAGTCCAGCGCTCGTGGCTAAGTTGTCACGCGACCTCGTGACCTTCTGTGCCGAGGTCTACTTGGCGGATCTCGTGCAAGAAGCGAAGCGAGGATTCGTTCGCATGGTCGACAAGTTCGCCATGGTCGACCGCCACGGTCCCGTTTACGTGCTCATCCAAGAGCGCGCCGAGAATGGTGATCTCGATCACTATCTGTGTGAGCGGGGGACTCCGCTCCCACAGACGCAAGCAGTGTCCGAGTTCAGGCACCTGCTCAATGTATTGGAACTGCTACACGCTGGTGGGGGAGTCCATCGAGACATCACCCCGTGGAACGTCCTCGTCGATGGAGGGGGTCATCTCCTCCTCGGTGATTTCGGAATCGCCCGGCACAGTGCAAAGCGCAGAGGGGTAACGGGAGAGACCTTCAACGAAGCGTGGGTCCCACCGGAGATGGTGAAGGTGGGTCGCAAAGCCCACTACTGGGGTCCTCGGCAAGACGTCTGGCAGATAGGTCAGTTGCTGGCGTATGCGCTCTATGTCGGGGATCAGCCATATGGAGAGCCCATGGTGGATTGCCGGGAACCGGGCCAGGTCCGCTATCTCCAATGTGATAACTGGTTGAAGGAGGTCATCTACCGGGCGATCGCGGACGACGACGTTCTCAGGTTCGCGTCGGCAGCCGAGATGAAGTCCGCGCTCCAACAGCGACAAGGTTTTGCGCAGTCGCTTCCGGTGTCCAGACCCAGAATCTTGAAGGGCGAGAGGATCGTCATAACCGGCAGGCTCGAGTCATGCACGAAGGCTGAGGGCCTGGCTCGCGCCCGCGATCTTGGTGCGATCCCTTCGACCGAGGTGACGGCAACCACGCAGTACATCGTTGCCGCTGGAAACCAGCCGCTCTACTCGGCTGGAGGTGCGGGGGAGAAGATCTTGCGAGCTGCCTACTTCCGCAGGGGAGGGTCGGGAATCAAGCAGATCCCAGGAACTTGGTTCGAAAAACTGATCTTTGGTCCCCGATGAATCACTGGCTGTCGGACCCATCCCGGTGGCCGAGTCTGGTGAACGATCCGTTGCCATCAAGGACGATCTTCTGTGATCGGCGTCCATTGTCGAGCTCGGCAAGCTCACGCCCGTCGGGCCTGAGCCGGCCTTCGCTGGTCAGACCAGGGTGGTAACGCTTTCGCCGATTGACACACAGCCAACCTGTCCGGACAAGCGGGCCAGGCTCCACCGCCATTACTCTTCCTGCTTCGGTCCACGAGGTTGAGTAGTAACCTCCGAGCCGATGGCGGCCAACCAGGAGACCACACTCGCTTCCGTGGTGAGTGATCGTCTTCTGTCGATTGCTGACTACCAGAGGCCCTTCGCATGGGGAGATAAGCAACTCACTGACCTCTGGGAAGACCTAGACCTTATGGGTTCTGATGGTCAGCACTATTTCGGGACCCTTGTTCTCCGGGAGACAGCAGACGAGAACGGCCGGCCACTGACGTCGGTGGACGCAGCTGGCCAAACGCTGCGGCACACCGAAGTGATCGACGGCCAACAACGCCTGACATCGTGCATCCTCCTCTTGGATCGCGCCCGCCGTCGGCTCGAGCGGCTCGCTGCCGACGGAGTTGATGGTGCTCGTGCCGTCGCCGATCACCTGCGCCGAGCCTTCGGGGTTGTGCTTGTCGACGGTGCGCCGGTTCCGAGGCTCCAACTTGGTGTTGAACTCAACGGATTCTGGGTAGATATCGCTCTCGGCGATGAGGTGTTTCTCGGTCAAGTACTCCTGACCGGTCAGCAGCGGCTCGAGGAGGCCATCAAGTTCTTCGACCAGAAGCTGGACCAGCTCATCGCCGGTATCGAAGGTCAAGTGGCGTTGGATCGTATCCGGGACCTTCAGCGACGGGTGACTTCAGGTCTGCGTGTGCTCGTGTACGAAGTCGTCACCTCAGCTGAAGTGGGCGTGATCTTCGAGACGTTGAACGAGCGCGGGAGGCCACTCACCGAACTTGAGAAGACCAAGAACTATCTCCTCTATCTCGCCAGGCAAATACCCGACCGTCGAAGTGATGATCTGGCCTCCATCATCAATGTTCGCTGGTCGGAGATCTTTGCGAGTCTGGCGCAGCAGGACCCAGGTATGGAAGAACAGGTCCTAAGAGTCCACTGGTTGGTGACGCAAGACCCTGATCAGAGGCTCTGGCAAGGGGTGGGCTCAATCAAAGCTCGATTCGATCGCGCCCGATATGTGCCCGCGTCTGCCCGTTTGGGTTCAACTCCCGAGCCGGTGGACTCAGGGGACGATGAGTTCGGAACTTTGTACTCCGACTTGAAGGACTATGTCTCGACACTTCACCAATGCGCCCAGCTTTTCGCAGAGATGTTTGACCCAAACGGTCGCTTCGCTGCACTTGGTTCATCTCGACCGAGCGTGCTCGGTGCCAGTGCATCATTGTTGCGCACGAACGTGCTGGCTCCGTTCAGACCATTGCTGTGTGCGGCGCGGCTCGCCTATCCAACGGATGGAGCGTTCTATTCACTTCTGGTCGAGCACTTGGAGCGCTACTCGGCGCGCGTCATGGTTATCTGCGGACGCAGGACGAATGCAGGGCGGTCGAAGCTGAACAGTCTGGCCCACAGCCTCTACTCAAGGACGATGTCCCAAGAGAACATTCTGAGTACCGTCAGAGTGCTCATCTGGCGCTACGCGTCAGATGATGCCGTACGGGAAGCCCTGGAGAGCCAGTCCGAGAACTGGTACGAGCGCAGCGGCCACAAGTACTTCCTGTACGAGTACGAGCTGGCGCTGATGGGCGCAGGTCAGATCATCCCGGCATTTGCTGAGTTCACCACCAAGGGAAACGAGAAGCGTACGACTGAGCACATCTTGCCCCAACACCCGAATGAAGACGCTCGATGTTGGTGGGACAGGTTCACCCCTGATGAACACGTGGCGTTGCGTCACTCACTGGGCAACCTGGTGCTAACTCTGGACAACTCGAGTTACTCGAACAAGTGCTTCGACGCCAAACGGGGCCGACCTATGGGGCCAGGGGAGGAGACGATCACCTGCTACGCCCAATCGTCGCTGCACCAGGAACGCGAGTTGGCGACATTCTCGGATTGGACGCCAGCGACAATCCGCCAGCGTCAACTTCACCTCACTGAGTGGGCACTCGGGCGATGGGCCGTTGAGGCGCCGGGACTCACCGTGCTCGAGGACGAGGACGAGGACATTGAGAACGATGACGACGTCTAGGGCGAAGAGCACTCGAGCTTGGTCGTGGCGCCAGCTGATCGTCTGCGATGTCGTGACCACACCCTTCAGATAACGCCAATCCACCACCAACAAAGGAGGCTTCACCATGGCAGACGCACGCCCTGGGAACCCCTCCACTGAGCAGCGGCAGGGTCCCCCTCCGGCGCAGCCGGCCATGGTTACAGGTCGCACATCGGCCGTCTCGAAGTCGCCATGTCTCCGCATTGGTGCTGAAACCAGCAATGGGTTGTTGCGACACCCCTGATGCAATATCGCTGGATGGCACATAGGACCGGTGACAGAGTAGATAATTCAATGACACGATGCAGGCGCGTCGCCCACAGGTTGTGCGCAGCGCCCGTGACCTGCGGGAGGTCAGGTCAGGGCGTGTGCGGCGAACGGTGCGCTGAGCCTATGCAGACGCCTATGCCTGCGTATTCAGACGCCTCGACGCCCGCGGTATCTCTCGCCGGAGACTCCCCCCGCCACTATCAAGAGATCGCCTAGAGGGACCGCCTCGCCCCATTTCAAGTCCTCAGCCTCTAGAGCTGGGCACCGGACTTCGACCCGGTCCGATTGAATCCGCTGTTGCCTCGCTGCCACATCACCTAATCCATTGTTGGCTTGATCGGACGTTCTTCTGAACAACGCCGTCGTCCGGACGACATCGAGTCGCCCGTCCGACGCTCTGGCGCATTCGGGGGTCTGCTGGGGCTTCTCATCATGTCGCCACCCCTTCCGGCGTCAATGGCACGTTGCGAGGCGCCGGCACCGATGGTGACCCTCGGGTCGGCTCGTCCCTCGCCTCACCATCCGGCCTTCGCTTCTCACTCTCGCCGTGCTCGACCATGACCCCGGCGGGGTCCCCGGCGACCTCCTGATCGGTACCCAGCGGCAACCGCCGCTCAACGAATAGGAGGCCGACATGGCTACTGCAACTGCTCGACGTTCACCCAAGCTCACGCCGGAGATGGCGCACGATCAACTGATTGTCGGTGTCGAGGCGCTCACCACTTCGGACCAGTGGTTCGCCTACCTGGCGGTAGCCGCCAAGTTCACCCGCTACAGCGCCAACAACACCTTCCTGATCATGGTGCAGCGGCCGGACGCCACCCGGGTGGCCGGGTTCCACACGTGGAAGTCTCTGGGCCGGAGCGTGAAGAAAGGGGCCAAGGGCATCGCCATCTTCTGTCCCTGCGTTCGACGGGCCACTTTCGAGGACGCGGACAGCGGCGAGACGACCACCCACTCCCGGGTTGCCGGGTTCCGGGTCGGTTACGTGTTCGATCTGGCCGATACCGAGGGTGAGGATCTCCCAGACGATGGCCTCCACGTCCAACATCCGGTGGGTGTTGCCCCGGAAGGCATGTGGGACACTCTCGTCCAGCGGGTCGAAGAGGTGGGCTTCACCGTCCGGTTCGGTCCGGATCACGACGAAGCGCTCGGCGCCGCATGGGGCCGTACCCACTACGGGGACCGGTCGGTGACCGTCAAGAGCACGGCCGATCCTGCCGGAGCGTGCAAGACGCTCTGCCATGAATTGGCTCACGTGCTCCTCCACGGCAACCGTCCCTACGACCACCGGGGCACGGTCGAAGTGGAGGCCGAGTCGGTCGCCTACATCGTCTCTGCCGCCTGGGGGCTCGACACCTCGAGCTATTCCACCGGATACCTGACCGCATGGAGCGGGGGTGACGTCGCCGCCGTCACCGCCACGGCCACCAAGGTGCTGGCCTGTGCCCGGACGATTCTTATGGCCGACGAGTCGGGAGAGGAGGTGGTCCCGGCATGACCGGGCCCACCGGCTTCGCCGCAGATGCCCACAGTCCGGACGACGTCGAGTCGTCCGGACGGTGCACTGGCGCCTTCGGGGGTCTGCTGGGGTTTCTCAGTCTGTCGCCACCCCTCCCGGCGTCAAGGGTCACTGCGGGACGCCGGCACGGAAGGTGACCCAAAAGGGTCGGCTCGTCCCTCGCCTCACCATCCGGCCTTCGTGTCCTCGTTCGCCCTGTGGGCGCCCCTTGACCCCGGTGGGGTCCCCGGCGACCTCCTTTTCGGTACCCAGCGGCAACCGCCGCTCAACGAAAAGGAGGCCGACATGGCCGGTTCACCCACTCCCACCGACTGTCCGTTCGACGAGCCGTGCAACACCACCGATGTGGACGTGATCGACGGGGACGCCCAGCTCACCGACCAGGTCGGCGAGTACGACGCCTTCGGTCCCTTCTCGGACCGGGACGCCTACCCCGGCCCTACATGACCGGGGTAGGGCGGTGCTACCGACCAGGTGGCCCGACCGGAGCATGACCTCCAACGGTCAGCGCGGTCCGTTCGGGAACTGGCGGTAGTAGGCCTCGGGTTTGCTTGCCGCGTCGACGACCGCCCAGAGCCAGACCCCCAAGATCACGAAGATCCCGATGAGCACGAGCGTCGCCAGTGCCCCGAGGACCATCAGGGAGAGGCCGATCCAGAACTTGGCCGCATCGCGCTTGTAGGTGTAGAGCCAGTTCCAAGGAGGCAGGAAGACCGCCAGCAGGACGGCCGCCGACTTGTCCTTGGGAGAGCCGAGCATCGTCCCGCACTGGGTGCACACGGCTGCGGTGGCCACGACGACGGCCCCACAGGTGAAGCAGTTCCTGGTCGGCACCGCGAAGCCCGGCTGTGAGTAGGGCACTGGTGCGGTGGCGAAGTTCGACGGTTGGGGGAACGTCCCGGGGAACGGCGCGGTGGTGTTCAGCGATGGAGGCGGGGGCGGGCGGTAGTTCGGGTGTCGTTCCGGTTCGTACCACCGGCCATCGGACGCCTGCCACCAGCCCTCCCCCGGGGACGTGTCGCTCATTGCCGCCTCCGGCCTGTCGGTGAGTGGTCGTCAGGCCGGAGGGCCGGTACCTCGACAGCGCGACTACGGCGGATCATACGGCCAGCGTAGTGACGGGCTGTCACGTCCAAAAGGGGTTACCGACGACCTGATCCGGGGTTCCCTGCGTACTCGACGAAGTGCTCCGAGGAGATGTCCTCTGCTCCGTTCCACCGGTAGGCGACAAGAGACCCTCGCTTGACCGCGCTGAAGTCGACGCAGACCGTGTTGCCGGTCCAGTCACGGTGTTTCGTGGGCTCGCCTTTGCGCCAGTAGTGGCCGTAGAAGACCGGCTTCCTGTCGTGGTAGTCGTGGACCGCCTCGTCCGGACAGGGGATGTCAGGGAGCTCCGGGTAGATGGCGTCGTCCTCGGTCAGCGCATCCCGCGGGATCTCGGCCAGTTCACGGAGGGTTGTCGCCTCGGAGTTCCACCAGCGGATGCGCGCATGGTGGCGAACGTGGCCGTCCTTGTCCTTGAAGCCTGGCTGCCCGTACTTGGTGAGGCTGATCTCGGGGCCCTTGAGCAGGATCTCGATCGCCTTGTGCTCAGGGCTCCCCCTCTGGTTGGCCCTCACCACGAACTCGGTGGACATCGGTGTGCCAGGCGGGACCCACTGGTTCACCCTGCCGATCTCCTCGCTGTTCCAGCAGGCGTGGACGACCCGGATCCCGTCGAGATCGAGCCAGAGCGGCAGTGCCTTGAACCACTCGATGCTCTCGGCGTAGAGACCGGGCCGGACTTGGACCTGGTCGGTGAAGTCCCTGTGCTGCTTCCGGTTCTTGTCGGTGTGCGGCCGCATGAACTCCCCGGGGATCTCGGGGTTGGGGGTTGCAAACGAGATGGCGTTGAACTCGTGATTCCCCATCACGATCTGCGCGCTCCCGGCATCGACCATGGCACGGACGATCTCGAGGGTCCTGATCTGCTGGCTGCCACGGTCGACGAGGTCACCGACGAAGACGACCTGGCGCCCCTCCCCGGGCCCCGGGTACCGGTAGGCGCCGTTCCGCTCCTCGTACTCGAGCGCACCCAGCAATCCTTCCAGTTTGTCGGCACAGCCGTGGACGTCGCCGATGACGTCGTAGCCGCCCATGGGGAAGAGTGTCCCATGGGCTGACCGCTCCTGACCAGGTACGGACGGGCCTCCGATGATGGACGACCTGTGCGTCCCATCCGGTCAGGACGCTGGCAGAAACCCGCATCCACCCCGCGGTCTCGGCTTCGTCGGTTCTCCCTCCCGGATCGGTCGGCTCGATCCCCGCCCCTCGTGCCGGCCCAGCAGATCGGAGTGACGGTCCCCAGTACCGGAGCCGTGCCGGTGCCCTGGGTCACCCGCACAGGCGGACCCACTGATCGACCTCTTCGGCAGCCAGTGCCGACCGAAGAAGGTTCCTGAACGCTGCCTCCTCGTTCAACCCGGACCTGTCCGCGTCGACGAGGTACCGGGCCAGTCGCACGTCGCCGCTCCCTGGGCCGTAGATAGCATCCAGATTGCTCCGGACGACCCCCCTGCCCCAGGCGGAGATGCCCTTCGTGCTCTGGAGGAAGGAGATCAACTGGTCGCAGGAAGCAGTCAGTGCCGCATCCCCCCTGTCGGTTGACACGGTGACTCCGTTCATCAACGAGTGCCGACCGATCGGGACGACGCACCTTCCGGCCAGGTCGTTGAGCTTCCTCACCCGTCGGCGGCACGAATCGCAGAACCACACGCTCCACCGGGACCCACTCGGGAGCGCCTCGAGCCCACAGCACACACAGAGCTGGAAGGCCGAGTTGAAGTCGAACCGCTCCCATGTCGGCGCGGCACGACGCTCGTCGACGGGCACGCAGTCGCAGAGCTCACAGACACCATTGGCCAGGCCGGGAACCGGCCCCTTGATGTCACCGCACGTCCGGCAGACGAGCAGGTCTCCAAACCGGTCGAGCTGGGTGCCCGACGACCTGGAGGCCCCTCCACCTGGGCCGGATCCTGGTGCATCCCCGGCAGAGGGTCCTCGCGGGCCAATCACTCCGTGCAGTTCACGCTCAGACATGGTGCCTCCTCATCGCTCTGGCATTGGCACCGTGCTCTTTCAGCCGGTTGCCGGACCATCATCGGGCCAAGTCCCTCAGGTCACTCTTGATGAATGTCCCCACCGTACATGAGGGGTGTGCCACAGGACGGCGAGGTCGAGCCCGGAACCGGTCAGCTCGCTTCGAGCCGGATCCCGTCGATGCCCGCGCTCCGACCCACGCCCGCGTGACCGGGCCCAATCTGAACTGAGGCCCGCTTTGGGTCACATCGCCGCCGTGCGGCGCTCGGTGCGTGGGAAGACGAACGTCACCTTCGGACTGGGGAACGTCACCCTCAACGTCACCTTCTCCTGGTCAGCGGCTGCTGCTCTCACACCGGCCCCTTGGCCGTCAAGGTCGACGCTCCGAGGCGCCGGCTCGGAAGGTGACCCGTTGGGCCGGCTCGTCCCTCGCCTCACCATCCGGCCTTCGCTTCTCACTCT
>Ga0181523_10003769_pt1 | contig 13580 bp, 7 predicted proteins | sample PEATcosm2014_Bin_43_FD_119752 | JGI IMG/M metagenome (GOLD analysis project Ga0181523, IMG submission 119752) | Peatland microbial communities from MTU Mesocosm Facility, Houghton, MI, USA - PEATcosm2014_Bin05_30_metaG | ecosystem: Environmental > Terrestrial > Soil > Wetlands > Peat | place... | reverse complement strand
TCACGACGAGTGCGCCCGTGGCAGTGCAGGCCAGTATCTCTGGAGGGACGCATCCATAGGCGGTGTTGCTACGGCCTCCGAGGCTTGGGGATTATTTCAGAACGATCTCCAGAGTGGGATAATGGCTTCCGTGAAAATCCAGCGGGCGTTTGTGCTGTGGTTCGTCTTCTTCTCGGTTTCCTCCTGCCTGGCAGCGACGCGGCACTACTACATCGCCGCCGAAGACATCACCTGGAACTACGCTCCGAGCGGCCACGATCTGCTCACGGCCACGCCTATCCGTAAACCGTGGCTTCAGCTGCAATGGCCGAAGACGCGATTCATCGAATACACGGACGGCACCTTTACCACTCCGAAGCCGCAACCTGTCTGGCTGGGAATTCTCGGGCCGGTGATTCGCGCGGAAGTGGGAGACGAAGTAGTTGTGGATTTTCTGAATCGCAGCCACCGCGGTCATGATATGCATCCTCACGGCCTGCGTTACGACAAAATCAACGAAGGTGCCTTATATTTGCCCGTGGCGAAAGGGGGCTTTGTCGCTCCCGGCGCCCGCTATACGTATCACTGGTTTGCCAACGAGGCCAGCGGTCCGGGGCCGGGGCAGCCCAGTTCGATCGTGTGGTGGTATCACGCGCACGTTGACGCGGCGATTGAGATCAATGCAGGGCTGCTCGGGCCGATCATCGTTACGGCCAAAGGCAAAGCCAATCCCGATGGATCTCCCAAAGATGTTGACCGCGAATTTGTTGCCTCGTTCATGATCTTCAACGAAATGGGAGGCAAACCCGCAGGGCTGTTTTATGCCATCAACGGATTGATCTTTGGCAATCTTCCCGGCTTGACCATGAAGCAAGGAGAGAAAGTGCGCTGGTACTTGCTGGGCATGGGAAACGAGATCGACCTGCACACTCCGCACTGGCACGGCGAAACTGTCACCGATGGAGGCAGGAACACCGATGTGATCGAACTTCTTCCGGGAAGTATGAAGACGGTGGACATGATCGCAGACAATCCCGGCACATGGATGTTTCATTGTCATGTGGAAGACCACATGGAGGGGGGGATGATGGCGGTTTACACCATCGCGGCGCCGCCCACGCGCGCTTGCCCCGTTGCGTTTGTGGGCGGAGATTTCTGGAAGGATCCGGAGAAGTTCACGCTGACCGTGAAGAACATTAGCAGCAAAACGATTGCAAGTTTGCGGATCATGCCAGAGATGTTTTTGGCGCCTCAGGATTTGCGGCGGCCGTTCAACTCCGAGTGGTCCTCGGCGAAACCCATTTTGCCCGGCCAGGAGCAAACTCTGGAAAAGCCGGGCATTCGCGCTGACAGCTCCCAGAGCGTTTTGGGCTGGGTCTTCTTCCCGCATTCGGTGAAGTACGAAGATGGAACCAGTTGGCTTGCTCAAAGCGAGGGCGAGTGCTTCGAAGTGATATGGCGGGACCAGCAGCATCCCGATATGCCGGCCTTGCCGCCCCGGCAGATCGAAATGAATCCAGACTAGCCAGGAGTCTCAAGAAACTCCTCTTGACGAGGCCGGCCGGGCTATGCCTGCGAGACCACCAGTTCAAGGGGTCTAGAAACACTGAAAGCCCTAAAAATAGTGTGTATCGACCGCTTTCAGTAGATATGCGTACAGTTCTTACGGAGCGCGGCGAAGATCTGGGCGGTTTTGAGTTGCTTCAGCGCTTTGGGGTAATCTTCGCAGCGAAGGAATGCGCTACGATTTTCCCGTTCCGCACTACAAACGTATCGGTCCCAGCGTCGTACATGTTATCTGCCGTTTCTGCATTCCAGCGAATGTAGGCGTAGTCACCTTCGACGCACCGCTGGTGCAAGACGAACTGAGTGCCAGGCTTTGTAAACTCTGCAACTATGTGCTGGAACACGGGTGTGATCGCATCCACGCCTTTGATTAGTCCGGTGGGCATGAATAACACCGCGTCCGGTGAGTAATCGGCGAGAATGCCTTCGAGGTCGCCTTCGCCGAAACACTTCAGACGATGATCGAGAACATCTTTTGTAGAGGTCATCCCTGGACTCCTGGATCAAGCCGGAAACTCCATTTTGACTCCCGGATGTAGATTAAGCTATCACAGGCCGCCAACTCTTGAGTCTCTGAAGTGGAGTTTCTTGGTGCTTTTTCTCTTACAAGTGTGTGAACGGGAGAGGGGATCTAGTCGTGGAGAACGACGTTGAGAAGGGAACTGTGAACCTGCAGCCCGCTGCCGCCATAATCAAGGAAGCCTAACTTTCTGAACCGATTCATGAAAAAGCTGACCCGGGAGCGAGTTGTCCCTATCATCTCTGCGAGGGTCTCCTGACTGATCTTGGGGATCACAGGCTCAGGCACGCCCTCCTTGCCGAAGTGAGCAAGTAAAAGCAGAAGGCGAGCCAGCCTCTTTTCGCTGGAATTGAAGAGCTGATCGACCAAATCCTCTTCGTAGCGAATATTCCGCGCCAGCAGATATGCCACGAACAGATCAGAAAATGTGTGCTCACGGTGAAGCGCCAACATCATCGCCTTCTTATCAATGCGCAGAAGATCGCAGTCCGTCATTGTGGTTGCGGACCCCATGCGCAAAGACTGCCCAGCCAAGGAACCTTCTCCGAAGAACTCTCCCTCGTCCAATATGCCCAGGGTCGCTTCCTTGCCAACCTTCGAGACCACAGTGAGTCGAACCTTGCCGCCCTGGATATAGAAGACCGAGTCAGCCGCGTCGCCCTGGGTGAAGATGGTTTGTCTCTGAGGAACAGTCACAGACTTCCTACCCTCACCGATGGTGGCAAGGAATTTCTTCGGGTCGAAATCGCGATTGTTCTTGACCAAAGTGGTTGGTGCCGACAAGGGACTTCTCCCGGCGTAGGGATATACCTTCCACAGATTGTGCCAGAATGGGAATCACCGAAGATGTTCAGTTTTGCTCACACGCAAGAACGAACTGGGGCGCTCAAAATAATGATGTCTGTCGATTGCCCAAAACGCTACTAATGAGCAGTATTGGACATCTTAACGGCTAGGGACGCGGCATTGTGTGGTGATGAAGACCCAAGAACTAACCCCGAAACAGATATTGTCCGTGCCCTGTACGACCTGTGGTGCGGCGGTCGGGGAAGCTTGCGAGTTGCATACCGGTGCCTTGCGCACCGAGCCACACCGAGACCGGAAACTCTCCGCCGCCGAGGCTGTGGATGCGAGACTTGGCAAACGGTAACGGCCGGCGGGATCTCCTTGGTCCCAGCGGGTCGACGATTTCCTCGTACGGCTAACTACGGCGATCTTCTCGGCCAGAAGCAACCCTCAGCATTGAGCTCCGCATTCGCCTCCGCAGAATCAGCCTGGCTCACTTCACCACGAAGATTGGCTCGCAGAAGTTCCGATTTCAAGTGCTTCTGTTCTTCGAGCTTGCATTTCAGCTTTACGGCATTGGCTTCGGCATTGCCGCGTTGCTGCTTCCAAACCTGTTGGGCGGTGCGGAGCAGTCTGAGACAAGCCGCCAGTCTAGCGGCGCGAGGAGGACCGCACTATGCCGCGGAGATTACTTTCTCGTCATCTTGCGCTGGATGAAGATGAAGACGGAGAGGAAGACACAGATGCCGAGGAGGAGATAGACGAAGACGCCGGCATGTGCAGAGTGACCCGGGTGCCCTGTCCCGGCTGGCTAGCAATCTCCGCCTTGCCGCCGTGCAACTGCGCAATGCTCTGCACGATCGCCAACCCCAGGCCCGTGCCGCCCGAACCCTTCGAGCGCGACGAGTCGACGCGGTAAAAGCGGTCAAAAACCCTGGGCAGGGCTTCGGCCGGAATGCCGGCGCCGGTATCGGAGACTTCGATGCGAATTGTGGGCAAACTCTTATCCGAAGAGTCCTTGTGCGAGAGATCTTTATTCGAGAAATCCTTATTCGATAAATCTGAGTTCGAAAAATCCGGCTTAGAGGAATCCGGCTTTGAACAATCAATGCCGGTCTCCAGTACGACCGTCCCGCCCGGCGGGGTGTGCGCCAGGGCATTGGAAACCAGGTTGCCGACGGCTCTCTGCAAAAGCGTGCGGTCCAGTTCGGCGATCACGGGTTGGTCGGCGACCGTAGTCGTAAGCGATACTCCGCTGTCCGCCGCCGAGGCTTCGTAATACTCCCGCACGCCGTCGAGCAATTCGCCCACATCCAAGCGCTCGCGGCGCAGGTGCGCCAAGGGGCTCTCCGCGCGCGCCAGAAACAGGAGGTCGCCGATGAGGTCGGAGAGGCGCACCGCTTCCTCCAGGCAAGACTCGATCACATCGCGATACTCTTCGGCAGTTCGCGCTCGCACAAGAGCGACTTCGGCTTCGCCGCGAATGTTATTCACTGGCGTGCGCAGGTCGTGTGCAATGTCGGCCGAGAATCTCGAAATGCGTTCGAAGGATTCTTCCAGGCGGTCCAGCATCTGGTTAAAGGTGCGGGCCAGCGATGCCAGTTCGAACGGATAGCCCTCGGGAAGAATGCGTTCGTGGAGGTTCGTCGAACTGATGTGGCGCGCGGTGGTGGCCATTTCCTCGACCGGCCGAATACCGTGTCGCGCGATCTGGTATCCGACCAAGGGAAAAATGGCGAAGGTCGCGAGCAGAATCGCCCAGAACCAGAAGCGGTAGCGCGCCAGCAGCGCCTCTTCTTGCGAGACATCAATTGCAATTTGAATGGTGTCGGTTTGCGTGGCAGAGGAACCGACCTGCGCCGACACGCTGGTCACGCGAAAGGCTCGGCCGTCTCTGCCTCTCATGCGAATGGTGCGCTCGGGGCGCCTTTGAGTTTGACTGGCTAATTTCACCAGATCCAATTGATCGGCCATGCCCGGCGTCATTAACCACGGCGTGTTTCGTTCATCCAGCAGGCGAATGTAGAACTGCTCGTAGCGCCGTGCCGCCGATTCCAGCTCAACTTCCTCCCGCAACGCGTCCCAGTCGTCGGGCCGCTCGCGCAACATGGTGCGCACCACATGCACCTTATCGGCGAGAAACAAGTCGTTGCTTTTTTCCAGCTCGCCGACCAGCACAAAATAAAGGCTGGCGGTCGCGGCGAACACCAGAAACAAGCCGGCGAGCGCGTAGCCGGCCGTCAACCGGAAGGCCAACGTTCCCCACAGGCGCGAGACGGGGCTACTGGTCGGATTCCAGGACATAGCCGGCGCCCCGAACCGTATGGATCAATTTGAGTGGGAAAGGATCGTCCACTTTGCTGCGCAGCCTGCGCACGTTGACGTCGACGACATTGGTGTCGCTGTCGAAGTTCATGTCCCAGACCGATTCGGCGATCAGGGTCCGCGACAGTACCTCGCCTTTGCGCCGTGCCAGCAGAGATAAAAGAAGAAACTCTTTTGAGGTCAGCTCCAGGCGCTGACCCGCGCGAGTGGCGCGCTGGCGCAATAAGTCGATTTCCAGGTCGGCCAGGCGCAGCGCCTCTTGCGTTCGCGAAGGTCCACGGCGCAGCAACGACCGCACCCGAGCCAGCAGTTCGGAGAAGGCGAACGGTTTTACCAGGTAATCGTCGGCGCCAAGCTCGAATCCCCGGACTCGCTCGTGTATGGCATCACGTGCGGTCAAGAAAAGTACCAGCGCGCGCCCCCCTTCCTGGCGCAAGCGAGTCAGGATTTGCCAACCATCCAGCCCCGGCAGCATGACGTCGAGAATCACCAGATTGAACTCTAATTCCTGTGCAAGGTGCAGGCCATCCAACCCGTCTACGGCGACATCCACCACGAACCCCGCCTCGCTCAGTCCCTTCTTCAGAAACTTGGCGGTTTTGACTTCATCTTCGATGACCAGAATTCTCATGACTCGCCCGCCTAGAATGTGAATCTCACGGAAAACTGCAATACCCGGGGAAGCCCGTTTGGACTGATTTCCTGTAATGCGCCAAAGTTGCCGGGGCCGGAATTCGGCACCAGATAGCAGGTCTGGTTTGCCGACATGCCGTCACCGCAGCTGCCGCCATACGGGTTGTATTGCAACTGGTTGACCCCGTCTCCGTTCTGGACGTAGTAGTTGGGATGGTTGAACAGATTGAATGCCTGCGCCTGAAACTCCAATTCCTTGCCTTCGCGAATCTCGAAGTGGCGCCCCAGGCCTACGTCGATCCTCTCCAGCCACGGACCATAAAAAGAATTCAGGCCGATTCCCGGGGTTGGGCCTGCTCCATTGATGCCGCCCGCGGTGTTGGCCGTGTCCTGGTTAAAGGCCGAGTCGTTCAGGTTGCTATTGCCAACGAGCGTTCCGTTGAAGAGGATTCCACAACTTGGTGACTGGCTCAGGTTCACGTCGTCGCTTGGAGTGGTGAGATTGTTGTTCAGCGTGGTGGTGCATGCGGGGCTCAACAATCCTGCGTACGGCCGCCCGGAAGAAAACTCCATCACACTGCTCAGCGACCAGCCAGAAAGCAAGGTGCGCGTAGCGCCCGGACCGACCAGCCTTTCGAGGCCGGGCTCGTAGACTGCGGCTAGCGTGAACCGGTGCCGCTGGTCGAGCAGAGAGGCCGCGTGAGTATTGCTGAAGTCGAACTGGTTATTGAAGTCCATGCCGTCGAGCATGATGCTCTTCGCGAACGTGTAAGACGCCTGCAACGAAAGTCCATGCGACATGCGCCGTTGCAGCTGCACGAAGAAAGAGTTGTAGTAGTTCTGCGCCGGGCTGATCAGTTCGTTAATCTCTCCCAGGTTCGGATTGACGCGGCCCTCTGCGCCCGCAAGCAACCCACTGTCCATGTTCGGCAGCGCGTAAGTGGGGCCAACGCAGGGCAGGGTGAGCGTGTTGAGAGGACACACGGTGTAATTAGTCGTGCCCGTCAATGGCATCAAATTCAGGTCGTAAGCGCTACCGGAGAGAATGTGTACCCCGTGATTAAACATGCTGCCGATACTCAGGGTCGTGTTGTCCCCAAACTCGCGCTCGATCTGCAAACTGCCTTGCAGAATGTAGGGCACGCGGAACTGCGGCGAGATTAGCGAGATGTCAGGAGCAGCCTGGAACAACGGTGAATTCGACGGAAGGATGTTTGGGAACGTCGGCAGCTGCTGGTTTGGCGCGCCTCCATCGTATTGCGCACTCACCTCCGACTGCTGCGCGGCCAGGCCGTTCGAGATCACTGCATTGCGGTAGTTCAGGCCATTCATGTTCGTATAGAACATTCCGAACCCTCCGCGAACCACGGTCTTCGACACGGGTTGCCAGGAAAATCCAAAACGCGGCGCCAGCCGTTGAAACTGGTTCGGATACTGCCCGGTAAGCGGGAAGGCCGGATTCTCCGATGGCTGCGGGTAGACCTGGAAGTCCTCGCGCAGGCCCAGTTCGAGAGTTAACTTCGGCAGGGCGCGAAACGAGTCCTGCACATAGAACCCGTAATAAGGCACCGAGAAGGCAAACCTTGGAGCCCCGGCGGCCTGGCTGAAATTAATGTACTGTCCCAGGGCGAAGGCTTGGAGGCTGGGAAATTCGTAGAGGCCGAGCGGCGAGCCGAAATCGACCGCCTCGTTGGGGTCGGCGCCGCCATCATTGGTGTCCGCATCCCAGGAGCGGCTCCAGTCGAAGCCGAACTGCAGCGTGTGCTTGCCGATCACGTAGTCGATGCGCTCGGCCACCGAGTACTGTCGTTCAAAAACTCTTCCGATGGAAAACGCGGCATTGCCCAGAGTGAAGGCCGCGGGACTATCCAGAATGACCGTCGGGGTGTTGGGAGCTAACCCGCTGGGGGTCGCGATTTCATTGTCCTGCGAAGTGCCCGCGTGGAACTCGTTCAACACTCTGGAAGAGAATGTATGCGTCCAGCCTAGGCTGGTTTCAAACGCATTCACGTTGGCATTGGCCAGCGTTTGCAGACCATAATTACCCTCGGTGGGGTCGGTGATCACGCCTCCGGGCGAGTTGAAGTGATTGAAGTTCATGCTGAGGAAGAAGCCATCCCGGGCGCCCGCCTGGTAATCCAGCCGGGGCGTAATCACCAGATCGTTGCGCCGGCGAGTGCGGCTGCCCAGATTCAAATTCAACCCGTTGATGACGTTGGATACTTGTTGTAGGTACACCGGATTGCTGGCGTCGGGCGCGGTGTCGGTGCCGGGGATCGGCAATGGTCCGTTGGGCGCCGGGAGGGCCGTCCCATCTGGGATGCCAAAGTTTGAAGACAGGAAACCGGGCTGGTTGGCATCCAGCGCCTGGTTGATCACGGAAAACGGATCGCTGCGCAATTGCTGCTCATAATCGACGAAGAACCACAGGCGGCTGCGGACAAGCGGGCCGCCCACGCCGCCGCCGAACTGCTGCAGACTATCCTGCGGTTTCGGAAGACCGGCCGCCGCATCGAGAGCGTCGTTCGCTCCGGTCGCGGAGTTGCGGTTGTAATAGAAGGCGCTGCCGTGGATAGTGTTGCTGCCCGAGCGAGTCACCGCGTTCACAAATCCCGCCCCACCACCGTAGACCGCCGAATACGGGCTGATTGAAACCTGGAATTCCTGGATCGCCTCTTCGCCATACAGGTAAGGAATGCGATAACGCCCAATGATGTCGTCGAAATAATTGTTGGTGGCGTTGGTGCCGTCGACCGTGAACGCGTTGGACCCATTTCCGTTGGCGTAGCCTGAGTCTTCTCCGCCCTGTTGTCCCGCAATGCTGATCAGCCCGGTGTCGCCGTCATAACTGGTGTTGGGCGTCAGCGCGGTGAAGTCGGTATAGCGGCGTCCATTGAGCGGTAGTTCGTCAATGAACGAGCGGTCCAGCACGGTGCTGGCCGAGGATTCCGCGGGTCTCAACAGTGGCATCGCTCCGCTGACTTTTACCGTTTCGCCGCCGACTCCCACTTCCAGCCGGAGATCCTGCGAGGTAACGTTTCCCACCAGCACTCGCACCAGCGCTTCGGCATCATGGAAGCCTTTTCCCGTGGCCGTGACCGAATACGTTCCCGGCATCAGTGCCAGAAGCAGGTAAAGTCCGGCGCGATCTGCAACCGCGGACTGCTGTACTCCGGTCGCAAGATTCCGCATCAGCACGGTCGCTCCCGGCACAACTGCTCCGGTTTTGTCGGTCACGCGGCCGCCGATAGCGCCGGTCAGCACAGCATTCTGCGCCGGCAATAAAAGCGCGCTCGCCAGCACGAACCATGCGCCGAGCAGCAGTCGGGGAGTGAGCGGGACTCGTGGGGCAGTAATGAGACCGAGAGCTTTCGTTCTTGAGGCAGTTGTCATCGGACGGATTTTTCTTGGATCGCTGTGACTTTGGATTCTGGCAGAAACTTCAAGAAAACTGGCGCAACATGTAAGCATTAACTTTTACAGGCGCATGATTGCGGAGAGTTTAATCAAATGTGAATATCAGATGAAAAACTATTCACAGCTACTCTTATGTCTCGCATTTTCCCGAAAATCGCGAGAAAGTTGAACTTGAAAGGCGGCACAGGAACAATCACCGTCATTGTAGCCAATTGAGAATCGCACTTCGAGGCTCCAGCTTGATCGTCAGTCGACATACTGAGCCATTTATTTGCCCCTCTCGGGAGTCAATGCATATCGCCTTTTACATACCATTAATATGGTGGAGCCGCTGTAGTGGGAGGTTCTCAACGAGATAGTTGCAACTCGCGAATCGCGTCGCCGGCGCCACTGAGTTCGGCGAGGCGCATTTCGGAATACTTGCGGGACAGGATCACGGCGGGAGCGCCGGCGCGGAAGGCCGCCAGGACTGCTGCTTTCACGCTTTGCGGAGTGCATTTGCTGTTGTGGAGTTCGGTTGGGATATCGATATCAATGCCTGGCCAAATCTGAGTGCTCGTGCCCGCAACGCCCTCAAGCGCGCGTCTTGTCTCGCGGTAGACGTAATCCGCCGAAAGCCCGGCGTGCGGAATGCTTTCGTAGCTGCCTTCTTTCAACCCCATGACCGCGTAGTTGAAATCGAGCAGGCCCTGCTTCGAGAGATCAGCATAAAGTGTCGAGCCGGCGTTATCGGCATATAACGCCATCCGTTCGCCGCCGCAGTTGTTGTACATAACAACTTTTATGAAATCCGAATAATTCGCAAGCTCGTGAAGGTCCTGTTCGGCACGGTAGATCGGATTGAAAGAATTGTTGTGCCAGATGTGCCAACCCACTGGCACCGTCGGCTTCGCTGCCTTCGCTGTCTTGTAGATTGCGGAATAAGTTTCGCGAAGGCTATCCGTCCAAAGCATTTCCCATGCGGCCAGTTCTGGATACCGCAATAAGAGCCGCCAGAATTGAACGTAGTAACCATCCACGGGACGTTTACCGCCCCGCGCCGAGCGAACGAATGTTTCCAACTCCAGAAATCCCTGCCGGGCTCGCTCGACATTGATGCCGCGAGCTTTCGCTTTGCTCTGGCAAAACTCGCAGAAGCAGGTCACGTTGCCCGGATCGACCGGCGGCGTGTCATGCGTGGTGCCGAGGCTATCGCAAAGTGCGCCCTGCCGTTCCGATCCCCACATCATTCCGTCGATATCATAGGAGCGGGCATAGTCCTCAACCAGTCCGGTCAGGAAGTTCCGGTAGTCCGGATTGTTGACGCACAGCGTCTCGGCGTTTCGCCCGTACAGGTCTCGCTCCTGCAGTTTCTCGATGTTCGGCAGGTCGGTGCGAAATACGTCCTCGAGCCAGCAGATCACTTTCATCCCTCGCTTCTTAGCCGCAGGCAGCACTTCGGCCAGGATGTCGAGGTCGCCGTGGTCGGGCGCGCGAGTGTCCTTAAGAATCGTGTTCTTGTAGTACTGAGGATGAGGAGTAGCGAAGTTGCCGCCGTGAAAATTGAGATCGTATTCCTGCTTGCCATGATCAGGCAGCGGTTGACCCGGAATCTGTCTCCCGGCAATGCCGCGGCCATAGGTGAACACCGCAAGAAACAGCGTATTCACGCAGGCACGTTCCTGAAGTACATCGAGAACTTTCTCGGTGCCTTCGTCAACAAACGAAACTGCACCGACCTGGATGCCGATCATTTTGGAGTGGGCAGCAGAATATGCTGAAGCTGGCATGGCCAGGGCGGCGCCGGCTCCGGCCGTGATCTGCATGAACTCGCGGCGATTCACGTCCAGCCTTGACATGGACTATTCCTTTTTTCTTTGGTAGCAACCGATGTCGATGCGTCCAGATTTGACCCGGGGTGAACCTTCAAGATCCAGTTCTCCCACCGGGATTGCATCAGTTGTGCCGGCAGCGAGCGCGGGAGAATCTGATTGCAGATGGAAGTCGTGCGCGGCGGGGTCGACGAAATGCGGATTCAGAAAACCGGAATGGCGGTCATTCTCTGTGGACTCGACATATTTGTCGAATCCGGTCACCGTAGCGGAAGCTCCTGCCCAGGTGCTCGCCTTCGCTCCGGAGGCGCAGTAATAAAGGTTGTGATCAATCAGGGCGGGCGGTTGTTTTCTGTCGACGTGAGTTCTGGTTAGCGAAAAAAGGCAGCGGGGGCCGGCATAGACGATGTTGTTCGTAAAAATATTGTCGGTCATATTCCACTGCATCTGAAACTCGCCGGAGCCGGTGGCCGACGTATCGTTTTCGTAGAGCGTGTTGTTGACTACGGTGCAGTGCTCGGTGTGTCCCCGCTCTGGCGCATAACCGCCGATCGAAACCCCTGCAGTATGGCTGTGGTAGATGAGGTTATTCCGTGCCGTGACGTAACTGGTGGCGCGGTCCTTATGCTCACTGGCCAGTTCGATTCCAAAGTCTACGTCGTGCATGACGTTCTGTTCGATCAGGATTCTGGTGCCGCCGTCCACATAAATACCATCGGAAGATTCATCGTTGCGATACGCCGGGTTGCCGCGCGAAGTAATGTTGTAAACCAGATTGCCGCTAACCACTCCGTCGCGAGCCTGGTCGACGGAAGGGTCGGGCGCGGTGCGCTCAAAACCAATGACGTCGATTCCAATGTTGTTGTTGTCGTGAACAACGTTGTGCGTGATACGGAAGTTCGTGACGTTACCGTTCACCACCAGCGATTCGCTCGAACCGGTCTGAAGGTGATGCACCTCGTTGCCTTCAATGATCAAGTCCGTGATGGGCGTCTTGGCGTCGGTACCGTAAACGGCAATGCCAAAGCCGTTGCCGCCGCTTCCCGGAGCATCGCGGCCTTGAAACGTCTGCTCAATATGATGGACGTTGTTTTTCAGCAGTTCGATATGCGAGCCCGCCCCCATAACGCTAATACCCAAGGGAGCGAGCCGATGTTCGGCGGTGCGGAAGTTGCGAATTTCAAAACCTTCGACCCTAACATAGCTCTGGTTGTGGATGGTAAGTACGCCTTGCCTGTCGGTGGGAGTGAAATGCGCTGCGTCAAGAACAGCCGTCTCGCCGGGATAGCTTCTAAAGGTAATGAATCCGTCACTGGCGTTGCCGGACGCCTTGAGGTTCACGAGTTCTTCATAGATTCCGCCCCGCACATTGACCGTGCCACCCGCACGCACAGTGTCTGCGGCATGTTGAACGGTGCGCCAAGGCGCCGCCTGAGTGCCGGGATTGGAATCATCCCCGGTGGTCGACACGTAGAAGGAAGCATTGGACTGACCAAAGGCTCCGCAGGTGGATGCGCACAGCACAAGAAGAGTTGCGAGTTTCAGATTCACTGTATGGTCCCTCATTGCGGCGTTACTTCCACCAGCAGATTTCCGTCAAACTCAACCGGCAGATGGGCGTTGTGCCCAGAGACCGTCCCCAGGCTTTTTCCTGAGACGTAGTCCACAACGCTGTAGTTGCGGTTTTCGAGGCCGCGCAGTTCGACTGGCCCCTTCCACTGCTTTGCAAAAAAGGCGTAGTAGATAATCTGGTCCTTGCGGATTACATGAGTCTCCGGCACATCGAAGCCGATGTCATAGAGTTGGCCGAGATACTGCCCTCTCGACAACATCTTTTCGCGATAGATGCGAAGCCACTTTTCGAATTCCTTCTCCCGCTTAGGCGTCAAATCGGATTTGCCGTGCTTGCTGACTAAAGACGGAAGAACAAACTGCGTTCCCACCACGCCTCCCACGCCCAGCGTGGAAGCGAAGTCGTTGCCGCCATCGCTCAGTTCGACGTGATCGCCGAAGAAGGGAATGGTGTCTCCCATCAGAGCCTTTAGAGTTTTCGCCTTGGAACGAACTTGAAAAGAACTGGTCGGGTCGGAAGCCACCGACATGTTGAAGTGCGGCATGGTGAAGAAAGAGAACGCCGTGCCACAAGGGCAGAACTCCACCAGCGTCCCGGGCTTTACCGACTGCGCAGTATCGTAAATTGCCTTGAAGAAATCCGGTAGAGCTTCGACCGATTCCTCCGGCTGCGCGTGGTGGTGAGCCGGGTTGTAGCAGGCTGGAACTCCGTTCATGTGCTGGCCATCGAGCTTCAGCCCGTCAAATCCCCAGTCCACCAAAATCTTCCGCACCAGCGCTTTGTGATACTCCACCACGCGGCGATCGGCTGGACACAAATAATGGGAATCCCACCAGGAAACTTTTCTCGTGGAGCCGTCACGATTCAGCAATTCGTAGTCGGGATGATCGCGAAGCAGTTGCGAGTCCGGCACGGCGCTGAGCGGCGACAACCAGAGCTGGGCCTTGAATCCTTCCTGATGAATGCGGTC
>Ga0181523_10003762_pt1 | contig 13610 bp, 16 predicted proteins | sample PEATcosm2014_Bin_43_FD_119752 | JGI IMG/M metagenome (GOLD analysis project Ga0181523, IMG submission 119752) | Peatland microbial communities from MTU Mesocosm Facility, Houghton, MI, USA - PEATcosm2014_Bin05_30_metaG | ecosystem: Environmental > Terrestrial > Soil > Wetlands > Peat | place... | reverse complement strand
TCACTGTGAAACATTGAGGGGCTTGCGGAGTTCCAGAACCATCCAGCTATAGGCGGCGACGAATGAAATCTCTACGATTGCAGTGTTATGAAAATCTCAAGAGTCCCGAACATCAAGAGAGCCGTACTTTTTGGACTATTGGCCACACTGGGGATCATTGTTTGCGTTCGCGCGAACGATCCGCGCATGATCCTCTACATCCGCGCGTCGTTCGCTACGGGCAAGATGCCCTCGCAGCATTCCAAAAGCCAGACCACCGCACAAGTTTCCCGGCGCACGGTGCGCGTTCCCGCGCCGCCGGAGTTTGCGATACGGCGCGTCTATGGCCACTCCATCGTGCCTGGCGGCATTCACTCCGTGGAGGAATTGAAGCGCGCGATCGTGGCGGACCCGCTGGCCGCGCAGCACTATTCCGGTTTTGACGTGTCCAAAGCGTATGTCACGAGGCTTCCGCACGACGGCTGGTATTTCCTATCCTACCGGCTAAACCATAGAATTTACTTCACCTCTGCCTTGCGCTTGATCCGCGGCGGCGAAGAAGTCCTCACCGACGGCAACGCTTACATTCTTACGCGCTGCGGAAACGAAATCGCTCTTTCGCCGCTCGCTCCAGTGGACGTCACCCAGGAGCCGATGGACCTGGACATCATCGTGGCCGAATTGCCGTCCACGCCCGCGCCGGAATCTGGTCCTGTATCAACGCCGTTCACCGCGTCGCCTCTTGCTCCACCTTCGTCAGCGACATTGCCGGCTGAGGGGGGCGAAGTCACGCCACCACCTGTATTCTTTGTTCCGCTAGCCGAGGGAGGTCCGCCGATCGCCGCAAAGCCACTGAAAGGGACGGCGGACGACCTTGACATTCATACCGAGATCACGATGCTTATCTGCGGACTGGCGGCGATTCTTGCGTGGAGGCTTGTTGCCCGATGAAAATTTGCCGAGCAGTGCTTTTCGCTCTGGTCTTGTTCTTTAGTGTCGCGTTTCCGGCAGTTGTGCAAGCTCACTGGGGAACCTGGGGGCCGGTCTACGTGGGGCTTATCTTGAACGCCTGCCACCGCGTCGCGCCCTCGCAACGCATCGTGCAATTCGGCACGCAACTCTACAGCAACTCCATAGAACTTTCAGTGTTTCCGCAGTGCACGGGCATAGACATGATTCGTGTTTACAGCATTCTGTTCGGTGTCGCGATGCTTCTCAACTGGAAGCGTGCAAAGCGGCCCGCGACGCTGATGTTATACGCCGGGGGACTCCTCATCTTCTGGGCGGCGAACTTCTGCCGCGTCGTCCTGAAGGCGCTCGTCCTTTACCGGCCCACCGGCCTCAACATCCCGATTGTGTTGGGGATTTTCGTCTTTGCGGCGTGGCCGTTGCTTCTGCATCGCCGCGGCAAATTTCTTACGACGTCCGGCGCGGGGGCGTGAGCAGCTCCTTGAGCCGCCGGCGCAACTTCGAGCGGCCGCGAAATAGGCGCGTGCGGACCGTGCCGGAAGTCAGGCCGAGGTGGCGCGCGGTTTCCCGCGTCGACAATTCGTTGACGTCGCGCATCAAGTAAACGCTGCGCAGGTGCGGCTCGAGTTCCGCGATCGCGTGCGCGAGCATTCGGCGGCGCTCAATCACGGCGAAGTGTCGCTCGGGATCTAGCGTGCGGGCTGCGTATTCTCGCGGCGGCGAGCTTTCATCGCCGGTGGAGACCGCATCATCCAGCGGAATCAGGCGCTTCGAGTGGCGCCGGCGCAATGCCGTGATGGATTCGTTGATCGCGATTCGCCCGACCCAACCGCCGAAGTTTCCCCCATCGATGAAGTTGTCCAGGTGCGTTTGCACGCGCAGAAACGTTTCCTGGCGGACGTCTTCGGCGTCTTCGGCGCTGCGCGTGATGCGCAACGCTGCTCCGTAGATGGAGCCGGCAAAGCGCTCCGCCAGGATCTCCAGGGCGCTCGAATTGCCGTCGCGCGCGCTGGAGACCAGATTGCCGAGGCCGGTGAATCCCAGATCAGCTGCGGGAAGAGTAGTTGTAGCCATGCACAGTCAGACGCAGGCGCGGGACCACTTGCGGGCAGACGTAAGGCGTTTAGTTTCAATGCGATAAATCGAGTTTATTAACTTGCGGTGCCCGGTTCCGGGACGAACTGTCGCAAAACCGGGCAAATCAGTTTGAGATTGGGAGGAAAATGCGGGCCCTGGACTTCGCGGGGCCCGCATCTTTTCGCTGCGACGCGCTGAGATTAGCGCGTGTGCTGCAGGTCGTTGGTCACCGAGAAAACTCCCGGTACCTCGTTGGCGCGAATGTTGGCGACGTCACTGTCCGCCTTGGTGTCCACGACTCCCGCCAGCGTGACATGGCCGTTATCCACGATGATGTGAATCGACGGCAGCGTGCCCCAGCCGTACCGTGAGAGGCTCGGATAGCCGTAGATGGCGCGGTATTCGGCCCGGCGGATGCTGTTGTCGAACGGCGAGAGCGGCAGCACTTCGATTTGATCTACTACCTGCGTGACTCCCGCGATATGTTGAACCGCATACTCGGCCTCGTCCTTCAGAATCGGCTGAGTGACTTGGCCCGACAGAATCACTTGGCTGCCGTCCACTTGGTATTCCAGATTGTCAAACACGCTCAGCCACGGCAGCATCACGAGCTTGTGCCGGACTTGCTCCTGGAGCGCACTCCCCGAGTTTGGGTTTGACGGTGGGGCGTCTGGCGGACTCCCCGCCAGGGCGCTGCCAATCCCCAATGAAAGGAAAGTGAGTCCCGTCACGAGAAGCGAAGAAACAAACGCATTTAGGCGCGATAGCATTTTGAACTCCTCTCTACACCACGCCAGGACTATCGCCCCTAGCTCTACAGCTTGCCTACTATTGTAAGATGCGATTTCCCGGGAAAAGGTAAACCGTGAGTTGGCAACCCCGGCCCACACGCCGTCCGGCCCCGTCATTATTTCTGCTAGGATTATCCAGAGCTTTTTCCCAGCTGGGGCGTGGCCGGCCGGGACAGGAGTAATCCGTGTGGGCAGTGGCACATCGCGGGGCCTCGGCCCACGCGCCGGAGAACACCTTAGCGGCCTACCGTCGCGCGGTGGAACTGGGTGCGCGCTTCATCGAGACAGATTTGCAGTTGACGCGCGATGCCCGCCTCGTCGCTCTGCACGACGAGACGTTGGACCGCACCACCAACGGCCACGGACCGGTCCATGCGCTGACGCGTGACGAAGTCTGCGCCCTCGATGCTGGGTCGTGGTTCAAGGCCCCCGATGGGCGTTCCTACACAGGGGAACGTGTGCCCGCGCTTCGCGATGTTCTGCAATTCGCGCGCGAATCCGACGTGGTCTTTTATCTGGAGTTGAAAGGCGGCTCCACGTGGGGCGCGGAACACGCGCTAGTTTCGGCGTTGCGCGATTCTGGCGAAGCCACTCGCGCCGTGGTCCTCTCGTTCCACACCGGGCAGCTCGAAGCCATTCGGCGTCTCGACGATACTCTCATGACCGGTTACCTCTACGACGTCCCGTTGACCGACCCGATCCCCCGCGCGATGCGCGCCGGTGCGCGGCAACTCGTGCCGCAGCACACGCTCATCACGCCGGAATTGATGGAAGAGGCGCGCCAAGTCGGCCTTCAAGTAATCGCCTGGACCGTTGACGATGAGGCGCGAATGCACGAACTCCAACGAATGGGTGTGAGCGGCATCATGAGCGATTATCCCGAACGCGTAATCCACGCCATTGGCAGCGCGTCCAGCGAATCGAAATAGTCGGGCTTCCCCCCGAAATCAAAGCGCCTTACTCTGCCTAGCCCGCGTCGTAGTAGGAGAGGCATTCCTGCCTGTCCAAAAAGCGCGCGATCAACTCAATTTGCTGAACTTGAACCAAACTCCCGCGCCGCGCGAAACAAATCCGCAAATTGCGCCAGCGTGAGCTGCTCCGCGCGTGCCCGAGGAAAGATCCCTGTCGCATCCAGAGCGCGTTTCGCGACCGCTTCATCGAGGGACGCGCGCAAATTATTCCAAAGCGTTTTCCGTTTCTGCGCGAAACACACCTTCACAAAATCAAAAAACGCCGTCGCATCTTCAATCCCGAGTCCCGCTCCTTCGCCCGGCAGAGGCAAACTCACGAGCTCGGAGTAAACCTTCGGCTGCGGCCGGAACGCTCCCGGTGGAATGCGCAGCCGAATCGCAGGCCGCGAATAGAATTGCGCCAGCACCGATAAGTAGCCGTAGGCGCGGCTCCCAGGCTGCGCCGTCAATCGTTCGGCCACTTCCATCTGAATCACCACATGAATCGCCTCGATGCGCGCGGCCGATTCAAACAACCGATGCAGGATTGGCGAAGTGATGTAGTAAGGCAGGTTGCCGTAAACGTGGAATCGATCCACGCCACCGCCAGCCGCTAGAACGATAGCCGGAAGATCGAGGGCCAGAATGTCGCCCGAAAGAATCGAGACGTTTCCCAGCGGCGCAGTCACCTCGCTCAGCCGCGGCGCAAGCGAAGCGTCCAATTCCACGGCCACCATGCGCCGCACGCGCGGTGCGAGTAGGGAAGTCATCTCGCCATGCCCCGCGCCGATCTCGAGCCATACGCTGTCCGCCGCCGGCCGAATCGCCGCAAGAATCTTCTCGCGCCAGCCCTCACGCGTCAGAAAATGTTGACCGAGCTTCTCGGGACTCACAGGTGCGAGTGTAACAGCTTCTCTAAACCTGGGTGCCGCGGGGGATCCTCCTCCTCGACCTTGACGCCAGCCAGCTGTTTCAGTACCTTCAGCACACCCGCCCGAGGGAAAATGAAAATTCTGTTTGCCGCATCCGAAGGTTTGCCCTACTCCAAAACGGGCGGCCTCGCCGACGTCGTCGAAGCGTTGCCGAAAGCCCTTGTCGCGCTGGGCCATCAAGTCAGCGTGATTCTTCCGCGCTATCGCGGCAATCCTACTGCGCCCATATTTCTTCCCAGCCTCACCCTCGGCTTCGGTGATCGCTTGCGTTTTCCCTCCATCACGGGCGGCGGCTCGAAGAATGGCGTCAGTTATTTCTTCGTGGACGATCCTGAATATTTCGATCGCGAGCAACTCTATGGCGTTAATGGCAAAGACTATCCCGACAATGCCGCGCGCTTCGGGGAATTCTCACGCGCCGTCGTGGAGTTCGCAAAGCGCGGCTGGGAGCCGGACGTCATCCATTGCCACGATTGGCAAGTGGCCCTCGTTCCCGTGCTGCTTCGCACACAATACAAGGCCGATTCCGCGCTCGCCGGCGTGCCCGTGGTCTTCACGATTCACAACATGGGTTACCACGGCACGTTTCCTCGCACCGTGCTTCCCGAGCTTGGTCTCGACCCCAATTTATTTCGCATGGACGCGATGGAGTTCTACGGCAAAGTAAATTTCCTGAAGGGCGGCCTGGTCTATTCGGATTACCTCACCACCGTCAGCCGCAAGTACGCGCAGGAGATTCAGACCGAAGAGTACGGTTGCGGCCTCGAAGGCGTAATCAAGAATCGCGCCGACCGCCTGCACGGCATTTTGAACGGCGTCGACTACACGGTTTGGAGTCCAGAGCAGGACACGCTGATCGCCGCGCGCTATTCCGTGCGCGATCTCACGGGCAAACGCGCCTGCAAGAAGGATCTGCTCGAACTGTTTGGCTTGCCCACGAAGAGCGCTCAAAATCTTGATCGCCCGCTGTTGGGCATCGTCACGCGATTCGCCGCTCAGAAGGGATTCGATCTTCTGGAAGAGATCGCTCCCGAACTGATGAGGCTCAATCTGACGATCGTCGCGCTGGGCGCGGGCGAGCCGCGCTACGAAAAGTTGTTCCGCGATCTCGCCGCGCGCTTCCCGGAAAAAGTCGCCGTCAAAGTAGCCTACGACAACACCATCGCGCACAAGATCGAAGCCGGTTCGGACATGTTCCTCATGCCCTCGCGCTACGAGCCTTGCGGACTCAATCAGATTTACAGTCTGCGCTACGGCACCGTGCCCGTAGTCCGCGCCACCGGCGGCCTCGACGACACGATCGAATCGTTCGAACCGCGCACCGGGAAGGGAACCGGATTCAAATTTCAGGCGTATGAGCCGGCCCCGCTACTGGCCGCGATTCGCGAGGCGCTCGCCATTTATTCCGACGCAAAAGCCTGGCGACAGGTACAATTGAACGGCATGGCGAAGGACTACTCCTGGCAGACTTCCGCCGCCGAGTATGCCCGGCTGTATGAAGTGGCAAAGAAGAGTAGAAACCGAAAGGCCCTGGCATCATCTAATTAGGGCGCAGTAAACTGAGACAGCCGAGACCCGCCTGTCGGTTTGCAGGGCAGGCAGCTCCCAAGAGGGATAAAATTCGATGGCTGACAACGTAAACAGCGTCAACGACAGCAATTTCCAGGCGGAAGTGATTGACGCCAGCAGCACCCAGCCCGTCATGGTGGACTTCTGGGCCGATTGGTGCCGCCCCTGCCACATGCTCGCCCCCACCGTCGGCGAGATCGCCACGGCCTACGCCGGCAAGCTGAAAGTCGTCAAGCTGAACGTGGACGAGAGCATGAACACCGCCGGCAAATTCAATATCCGCGGCATCCCCACGCTATTGATTTTCAAGGGCGGCCAGGTCGCCGATCAAATCGTCGGCGCGGTCCCCAAAGACCAGATCACCAAGATCGTGGATAAGCACGTCTCGTAAGACGGTCCTCGCCACAGCAGCCGGCGGTTCAGAACTTTATGTAGCGCCAGCCTTTAGGCTGGCATCCGCCGGTTTGAATTCTTCAGTCGGTCAGGATTTCAGCACTCAGCGGTTAGCTGCTAAGCTAGAACGATGTCATTCCGAGGCGCGCTGCGCGCCGAGGAATCTCTCTGTTCTTTGGATTTTAACGAAGAGAGATTCCTCGCCCGCTGCTGCGGGCTCGGAATGACGGACTAACACACTTCATCTGCAATTTGCTAAGAATGGCAGGAAGCCGCGCCGCGCTTCTCTAAATAGCGCTGGTGGTATTCCTCTCCGCGATAAAACGGTCCCGCGGGCGTGATCTCCGTCGCAATCGGCTTGCGGAATCTCCCCGACGCATCGAGCTCCGCCTTGGCTTTCTTCGCGATAGCTTCCTGCTCCGGCGAGTGAAAGAAAATCGCCGTCCGATATTGCGTGCCGAAGTCCGGGCCCTGACGATTCACCTGGGTGGGATCGTGCAGCAGCCAGAACGCCTCGACCAGCTGTTCGTAGCGTACGATCGCCGGATCGAAGGTCACCTGCACCACTTCCGCATGGCCCGTGCGGTCCGTGCAGACATCTTTGTAGGAGGGATTTTCCGTTTTCCCGCCGCTGTAGCCCACCACCGCGTCCAGCACGCCCGGAATTTTCCGGAATGACGCCTCCACTCCCCAAAAGCAGCCCGCCCCAAATGTAGCAATCTCGCTCATCTGCGTTTCTCCCCGCCCCTAATTTACACCGATACTAAGAGTACGTACATCCGCCTTCCATTGGATTTCGCCAATTTTCCCGAAGTCGCATCGCGCTTGCACCCACACGGTGCACACGGTACGATATTTCTTCCGCACTGGTTCTCTCCTTCCGTCAATCCGGTCTGTGGATCGAAGGGGAAGACGTGCGGCCTGAAGAGGCTCGAACGTGAAATCGATCGTGGTGGTGGGCGCGCAGTGGGGCGATGAAGGCAAAGGCAAGGTCGTGGACTACCTGGCCGGATCGTTCGATTACATCGCGCGTTGCGCCGGCGGCCACAACGCGGGCCACACCGTCATCTTCGATGGCCACCGCTTCATCCTGCAGCTCATCCCCTGCGGCATTCTGCGACCGGGACGGCAAGCGATCATCGGTTCCGGCGTCGTAGTGGATCCGCAGGCGCTCGTCGCCGAGCTCGATACCCTCGCGAAAGCGGGTATTGACGTCAATGGCCGGCTGCATCTCTCGAAGCGCGCACATCTGATTTTTCCGTATCACCGGCAAATGGAAAAAGCTGCGGAGGCGGCGCGCGGGGCGGACAAGATCGGCACCACTTCACGCGGCATCGGCCCCGCATATGAAGACAAGATGGCGCGCCACGGTTTGCGCGTCGCCGAACTGATGGAGCCGGCGCTCTTCCGCGAAAAACTTGAGCGCGTGACGCAGGAAAAGAACGCTGTGTGCGAAGCGGCGTACGGTGCAAAGCTCGACATGACTGGCGTCGCCGATCAATATCTCGCCTACGCCGAGCGGCTGCGTCCCTATGTGGCGGACACGTCCGAGCTGGTGAACGCCGCGCTCGATGCGGGCCGCTCCGTTCTCTTCGAAGGCGCGCAAGGCACGATGCTGGACATTGATTTCGGCACGTATCCCTTCGTCACATCGTCGAACGCGACGTCCGGCGGCGCGTGCACCGGCCTGGGCGTGGGCCCGATGCGCATCAACGGCGTCGCCGGCGTCACCAAGGCTTACACCACGCGCGTCGGCAGCGGGCCGTTTCCCACGGAGATGCCCGATCTGGAAGCGAAGGAAGTGCGCGATCGTGGCCGCGAGTATGGCGCCGTAACGGGCCGTCCTCGCCGCTGCGGCTGGCTCGATCTCTGCGTGCTGCGCTACGCGAAAATGATCAACGGCATTTCCTCGCTGGTCGTCACCAAGCTCGACGTCTTCGACACGCAGCGCGAAATTCAAGTCTGCACCGGCTACCGCTACAAGGGCGCGCCAATTCGCGAAATGCCCGCCACTGCCGAAGAACTCGCAGAAGTAAAACCCGAATATCGCACGTTGCCTGGATGGCTCGCGCCCACCGAAGGCATTCGCGACGAGAAGCTGCTGCCGCAAAAGGCGCGCGACTACCTGAAATTTGTCGCCGATTATCTCGAAGTCGAAATCGGCCTGATCTCCACCGGCCCCGAGCGCGACGCCACTATCGTTGTGCCCGGCACGCAATTGGCTTCCTGGCTCTAGGCGGGGCGCGCGATGCTCTCGCTTGCCGATGCGCGCGCGAAGGTGCTTGAGACCGTGCGGCGCTTGCGCGGGCCAATCATTTCTGAAAATGTTCCGCTCGGCGAATCCGCGGGCCGAGTTCTCGCCAAGCCGATCGTCGCTGACCGTGACTATCCTCCCTTCGACCGCTCCACGCGCGATGGCTTCGCCGTCCGCTCGTCCGAAGTCACGCAACCCGGCGCGACGCTCGAAATCATCGGAGAAGCGCGTGCCGGAACCGCGTTCAAAGGAAATATCGGCCCCGGCCAATGCGTGGAAATCATGACCGGCGCGGCGGTGCCCTCCGGCGTGGACGCCGTAATCATGGTCGAGTTCGCGAAGGTCGATGGCCGCCGCGTGCGCTTCGATCGCGCGGTGCGCTCCGGCGAAAACGTTGTTCCGCGCGGCACTGAAGCGCGCGCCGGCGCAGAATTGCTCCCCGCCGGAACGCGCGTGGGCGCTGCGGAAATCGGCGTCGCCGCGCAAGTTGGCAGCGCGCGCATAGAAGTCGCGCGGCGTCCGCGCCTCGCAATTCTCTCCACCGGAGATGAAGTCGTCGGCGTTGCGGACGCGCCAGGTCCGCTCGAAGTGCGCAACAGCAACGGCGTCTCCATCGAAGCGCTGGCGCGACTGGCTGGCGCGGAGCCGGTGGCACTCGGCAACGCGCGCGACGAGAAAAATGAATTGCGCCGCAGCATTGAGCGCGGCCTCGAAGCCGATGTCCTCGTTCTCTCCGGCGGAGTCTCGGCGGGGAAGTACGATCTGGTCGAGCCGGTGCTGCGCGACCTTGGCGCGGAATTCTTCTTCGATAGCGTTGCCATCCGCCCGGGGAAACCTGTTGTGTTCGGCGTCTGCCGCGGAAAATTCATTTTCGGCCTGCCGGGCAATCCTGCTTCGACACTAGTGACGTTCGAGCTGTTTGTCCGCCCCGCGATCGAGTTATTGCAGGGAGCGGAGGCGCAAGAATTGCAGATCGTTGCCGCGAGACTCGCCGCGCCCGTGCGCCAGAAAGCGCCGCTGACTTATTTTCTCCCCGCGCTTCTCGAATCGCGCGACGGCGAACCAGTAGTGCAGGAGTTGCCGTGGCCCAGTTCGGGGGATATCGTGGCACTCGCGCGCGCGACTGGTTTTCTCGTCGTCCGGCCGGAGCGGCTGGAGATGGCGGCAGGCGATTGGGCGGAATACTGGCCACGGCGCGACGCGCTCTGAGGGAACGCGCTAAACAGGAAAACGCATGGCTGAACTAACGCACTACAAGAAGAACTCCGGCGAAGTGGCGATGGTAGACGTCACCGCGAAAGTCGTGACCGATCGCATCGCCGTCGCTCGCGGCTTTCTTCGCGTCTCGCGTGCCGCGCTGGCGAAAATTCGCCGCCTCGAAACGCCCAAAGGCAATCCGCTCGAAGTGGCGCGCATCGCGGGCATCGCCGCCGCCAAACGCACGTCGGAATGGATACCTCTTTGTCACCCGCTGCCCCTGACGCACATTGATGTGACTGTGCGCGTGTGCCAAGATGGTTTGGAGTTCAGTTCACGAGTCACAGCCACGGCCCGGACCGGCGTGGAGATGGAAGCCTTAACGGCAGTGGCCGCAGCGGCCCTCACCGCATACGACATGTTGAAGGCCCTGGATAAGGGGATGGAACTCACGGGCATCTACCTGGTGGAAAAGCGCGGCGGAAAAAGCGGCGATTACTTCGCGCCTGCCGCACGCGCGCGCGATGCCCAGCGGAAACGCTCGACGCCGCCCGCTAAACCCCGCAAAAAATGACCAAGTCCGCCAAAAACGTGCAGGTTCTCATCGTGGACGACAACCCGCTCGTCCTCGATCTGATGCGCGGCGCGATGGAGCCGCACTGCGAAGTCATCGCCACGCGTGACGGCGCCGATGCGCTGCTGCGCGCCGTCGAGCACCCGCCGGATCTGATCATCTGCGATTACCGAATGCCGGGGGTGGATGGCCGGCAGCTCTACGAGAAATTGCGCGGGCGCGAGGCCACGCGCAATATTCCATTTATTTTTGTGGCCAGCCGCGGCGACATCGAAGAGAAATTGCGGCCGTCGGTGGGCGGCGGCGAGGACTTCGTCGTGAAGCCGTTTTTTCTGGCCGATCTCGAACGCGCCGCGAAGCGCTTCGTGGACCGTTTGCATCTCGAAAAATTGCAGCAGCGCGCGTCGCGCCCTGGCGTGATTCAAGGCCGCCTCGAAGAGATGAGCGTGACCGAGCTGATGCAGTCGCTCGAAATGGGGCAGAAATCCTGCCGCCTCACGCTGCGTCACGCCGGCGAAACCGCTGAACTCTATTTCGACGTCGGGCAATGCCGCCACGCAAAACTCGGCGATGCCGAAGGCGACGCCATCGTTTACCGGGCCGTGCAGTGGGCCGACGGCGAATTCGAGATTCAGTTCGGCGCGACGACCGACCGTACCACGACGACACATTCCACAACGGGCCTCCTGATGGAGGCGATGCGCCTGCTCGATGAAGAGAGCAACAAAGTCGGCAGTTAGCGCGCAGTTTAATTAGCGCCGGGCCTGTGCCCAGCATCTGCCGGATCGATGGAACGCACGGAGCGCAATGTGCGAGTCACAATCCTAACCATCAGCGACCGGGTCTCTCGGGGCGAGCGCGAGGATAAGTCCGGCCCCGCCGTAGTCGAGCGCTGCAAATCCCTCGGCTGGGAAATCGTTGCAACTGAAACGCTGCCGGACGAGCGCGCTACGATCGCCTCCCGCCTAACGACGATTGCCGATTCAGCCGCTGCGGATTTAGTGTTGACCACTGGCGGCACCGGCATCGGCCCGCGCGACTCCACTCCCGAGGCGACCGTGGCCGTCTGCGACAAAGTGTTGCCCGGATTCGGCGAGCAGATGCGTGCGAAGGGCAGGGAATTCAATCCGCGCGCGATTCTGTCCCGCGCCGTTTCCGGCGTGCGCGCGAAATGCCTGATCGTGAATTTGCCCGGCAGCCCCAAGGGCGCGGTCGAATCGCTCGATGCCCTCGCCGATCTTCTGCCTCACGCCGCCGAAGTCCTCCGCGGCGCGCACCACGATTGAGAATTTTTAAACCCTAGTTTTTGTTAGCACTCCCATAGGCCGGCGCACCAGTCCGCGCCTAGGCGCTCTTGACCTGCCTGGTTTGCAGACGCCCGCCGAATAATGCGCAGGGCAAAACCAGCAATATGAGAGCGCCGCGATACCACATCGGCGCCGTTGTGCCCACGCCGGAGTGCAGCCAATAACTGCTGATCGCCACAAGGAACACTCCAAGGAAGAGCAAGGTGGGGAGATGGGCACGGCCGACGAATCGTGCGGTGACGTACCCCGCGACGGCGGCCGAGAGCACGCCGAATCCGAGTACCGCCACCGTGAATGCGAACTCGAGAGATTGCGTGTGCGGGATGCGGGGCAGCAGCGTCCTCACGCCGGTTCCAGTTAGAACCAGGGCGATCAACATGACGGCTGCGCCCGCGAATACTGCAAACCCATTCCGTGCAAACGACTTCCATGCCAGATAGCCGATCGAGCTCATGACTTGCCTCCAGTACCAAAGATTTGAACGCTTCGCCGTAGCGAATTCTTCAGCCAGATCACCCGGAATCGATTCCTGTTCTTCGTCCGGCACCACGAGCTTCAGCAGCAGCGCAGCAAAACGTGGAGGAGTTCGATTCATGCGGTGCTCCTGGCGATGCGGATTCCTTGCCGCATGCGATTTAAAGCTTTTTGGGATCGTTCCAAGGCCGCCACGCCTTCGGCCTCGACCTTGTAGAATCTCTTCGCGCGGCCGCCCCGCTCGGGCGTGGGGTCGGCCAGCCACGTGGAAACATACCCTTTCGTCGTAATACGCTCGAGCGTGGCGTACACGGCTCCGATGGCGACGGAGCGCCCGGTTCGCTGCTCGATTTCCTGGCGGATGCGCATTCCGTAAGCCTGCTTGCCCAGACGCAAGAGAGCCAGCAGCACGATGTGCTCGAATTCGCCGAGATATTCGCCCTTGGCCATACTTCTACAAAGTAGAAGATATCGAGCCTCGGTGTCAAGCGAAATCTGCGCGGACCAACCCATTCGCATGGCGCGCACGGACCACTCTGAGCTGCGGATCGCTCGCTGCATTCATCTCGCTGTAACACTCTTGGGCTAACACTCATCCCTCATGAGCCGGCCGCAAATCGCTGTTCCGCGAAATCGCTTCAGCGTTTATGATTCTTCGCTCAGGATGGCCGCACCAACCAGCGCCTCCAGCGAAGCAGGCGCTCAGGAAAATCTCGATGCAATCGTATGATCTGATCGTGATCGGCTCCGGGCCGGGAGGCCAGCGCGCCGCCATACAGGGGGCGAAAGCCGGGAAGCGCGTCGCCATCATCGAGAAGCAGAGCGCCATCGGCGGCGTTTGCGTCAATACCGGCACCATTCCCAGCAAGACCATGCGCGAAGCCGTGCTGCACCTCTCGGGCTTCTACTCCAAGAATTTCTTCGGCGCGAATCACGAGGCGCATGAAAACATCACCATGGAGGACCTCGTCTTCCGCGTGCAGCGCGTGGTGGAGAACGAGGTCGGAGTAACGCAGGACCAGCTCAAGCGCAACGGCGTGGATGTCGTCCACGGCCTGGGAAAATTTACGGATGCGCACCACCTGCGCGTCGAGAACAACAAAGGCTTCGCGGAACTCGAAGGCGAGTACATCGTCATCGCCAC
>Ga0181523_10003761_pt1 | contig 13612 bp, 10 predicted proteins | sample PEATcosm2014_Bin_43_FD_119752 | JGI IMG/M metagenome (GOLD analysis project Ga0181523, IMG submission 119752) | Peatland microbial communities from MTU Mesocosm Facility, Houghton, MI, USA - PEATcosm2014_Bin05_30_metaG | ecosystem: Environmental > Terrestrial > Soil > Wetlands > Peat | place... | reverse complement strand
TAGACGGCCCACATCAGCAGCGACAGCAGAATCTTGGGATCCAGAAAATCGACGCGGCCGTAGGTGGTGAGCGCGACGATCGAGCCGGTGACCAGGCCCAGGGTCATGAACGGAAAGCCCAGCAACAGCGAGCGGTAGCCGATCTGGTCGATCACTTCGAGCGCGGGCAGAAACGAAATCAGGCTTGTGGATTTCTTGGCCTTCAATCGGCGCTCTTGTATCAGATAGAGCAGGCTCGCGCCGAAACTCAGCACCAGCGCCGCGTAGCCGGTGAAGATCAGGATGATGTGGGCGATGAGCCATCCCTTGTGCGATACGAACTGGGTCAGCAGCACCGGTTGCTCGCCAATGGCCGCAATGAACGTCAGAAAAAACACCACGGGAAAGACAACCACTCCCGGCGACGTAGTTTGATAGATCGCGTAGATGACCATGAAGAAAGTCATCGACAGGAATGCCAGCAGCGATTCACCGTTGTGCACCGAGGCCCAGGCGACCTGGCCCGAAAGAAACAGTTCCGCCAGCGAGACGAAATGGAAAACCATCCCCAGGCTGGCGGCGTGGAGAGCGATGCGGCTAAAAAGATCACTGGTCCGGGTGAGCGCCACGAAGGCGTAGACCAGCCCGATGAAGTAGCACCCCAGTGCGAAGCGCAGCCAAAGCAAAGACATAGGCCTTATAAGTACCGGAATCCCATGAGTTTACCCCAAATCGCGGGTCCGGTCCCTACCCCTCTCGTAACCACATCTATTTTCTCTGCCGCCGAAGGTAAGGTAAACAAAGTGAGTCACTTAAGAGTGTGATTGGAATCACAGACGACCAGGTACTCTCCCCGAGTTGTCTCCCCGCGATTATCGGTTCAGTAACATTTCCCGAATCGTGCTGACACTCTTCTCGACGCTGCGGCCGGCGGTGTCGATCACAATGTGAAAGTGCGTCCACGGATGGTATTCGCGAGAAACTACCTCTTCCCAGGTGGGCGTCCGGAATCCGGGGATGTCACTGACTCGCGCTTCCACACGGCGTCGATGTTCGTCCCGGTCCGAACATTGAACTTCGATCTCAACCGAGCCGACCTGCGCCCTTTTCGCAACGTCGACCCATGCTTCGCGGGTGACGGAAAGCGGGTTGACCGAATCGGCAACCACGGTGCGACCGAGCCGGAGGTTGTCTTCGGCAATGGCGTAACCGACGCAATAACCAGCATCGTTGAGAGGCTGGGGAACGGCTCCAGAATCGCGCAGCGCCTGTTCGATCGAATCGATACGTACATACGTCGCGCCGATCTGACCAGCCAACTCGCGCGCGATCGTCGTCTTGCCAACCCCAGGAAGCCCGCCAAAGATAATGAGCATGGGCACGCGCACAACGCTTAAGGCTTGTCGGACGGCGGTTTCGGAGCGGCCGCACCGTGGGGATTGGCCATACCGGAGGGTACGGCGCCGGCCATGTGGCCGCTGCCCATGCCGCCCATATCGCCGGGAGCGAAGCAGGTGACGCGTCCGCTGGAAGCGACGCGCAGCTGGGATGGGCAGTCGCCGCTGGTCAGCGCCGCCGATGCGCCGGCGCCTTGCGACTGCACGGTGTAGAGCTTGCCCGCCGCGTTGCCGGCCACGCCGATCGCCATCCCCGGCATGTCATAGGCGACGTAGAACGCGTGCTTGCTCTGGCTGGCTTGCATGGCGCAGTCGGCAGCGGTCTTGGACAGGTCTGCCGCGGCCTGAACGTTGAGGCGGCCGCAGTCCGTGGCGTCGGCGCCGGAATATTCCTGCAGTTTCAGTTGCACCGCGTCGGGCGAGGCCGGCGATGAAGAAGCCGCCGCGCTCGGAGACGTCGTGGGAGACGTTGGACCTGCCGGCTTGCGGGACGTCAGGAAGAAAAGCGCGCCAATCACGAGGATGAGGATCAGAAAGACACTTAGCATTTTCATGGCATGCTGATTGTAAATCTGAGCGGCGCGGCCGGGGGGAGCAAATTCAAAAACCCCACTTCTCGCGCGAAGAACGCGCGAGAAATGGGGCACCCGCATACAGAGGATTCCCGCGTGAGCCTCTGTGTCCTCTGTGGTTGAAGGTTTTTTCAAACCCTTATCCGACGCCGCCCCTCAGGGCTTCACCGTCAACTGCCGGATCAAGTCCACTTCGGCCTGCCGGTAGGGAGTGCCGTCGGAGCGCAGCACTTCGTGAAACCACACCGGCGGTTCATTCTTGACGTAGGGATGCTCCCAGGATTCCCACGGATAATACGTCTGCGTTTTGCCGGCGACGAATCCCCAGTTGATGGCCCCCACACGCTCCTGTTTGGCGATAGGCAGAATAGTGTCGAATGTGCTGCCCACCGAGCGCGCCATGTATTCGGTGCAGATCACTGGCCGATGGAATCTTCGCAGCCAGGCGATTTCGCTTTTGAACGACTCGGGCCAGTCGTAGTTGTGAAAGGTGATGATGTCGGACTCGCGCACCTGAATGCGCTCAATTTCCTCGAGAGCATTTTCATCGGCCGCAGTGTCAACTTCATAGACTCCACTGGTGAGGGGCTGTGTGGGATTCACCTCGCGGGCCCACTCGAAGGCCTGCGGCAAAAGCGCAGCGACGCGCGCGACTTTCTCTTTGTTGGGCAACTCCGTCTTCGGGTAGTTACCGGTTTGATCGGAGCCGGGCTCGTTCCACACATCCCAACCAAGAATGCGGTCGTCTTTGGCGAACGCTCCCACCACTCCCTGAACGTATTCTTTCAGCCGCGGATACTGGCTGGGATCGGCCAGCGCCTTCGCCCCGGGACTCTGTACCCAGCCAGAGTTGTGCACTCCCGGGACCGGCGCGTGCTGCGGACCGAGGTGCGGCGCGGGGTCCCAACAGGAATCGAACAGCACGAACAGCGGGCGAATGTGATGCCGCGCCGCGATGGCTAGGAACTGGTCGATGCGCTTGCGAAAACCGGCCGCGTCCTGCTGCCATGGCAGGTCGTGAAGAAACACGCGCATGGTGTTCATGCCGATCCCTTCGGCCCAGCCCAGCTCTCTATCGATCTGGGCGGGATCGAACGTGGCCTCCTGCCACATTTCCAGTTCGTTGATGGCCGACTTCGGAATGTAGTTGCTGCCCACCAGCCAGGGTTGCAGCGCGTACCAGTCGTTGGCCTTCGGTTCGGACCAGCGCGGAGTTTGAGAAAGCGATGCGGTGGAATTCAGGACGAGCACGACGAACACTGCAAATAAGAAAACGGGGTTTCGTGGATTCACGGTTCAGGCTCCGCTTGCCTTTATATGCCGCGGACCGGGAACGCATCAATAGCTCTGCGATGCAGAACGGAGTTTATTCGACACCCAGGCTGGCGAGCGATTCCTCGAGCACAGCCGCGTCAATGCTCAGGCGCCGGCCATTGGCCTTCATGTCTTCAATTTCATCGAAGGCGCGGAACAGGCGGAGCTTGACGGCGGCATATTGTTCGGCGTCGTTCAACTGGCGGCCGTGGACCTGGCTCCAGGCGCTACGCACCCTGTCAGGAAGAAAGACGCTCACCGCGTAGGTCAGCTTGCGGTCGGAAGTGACATCGAAGACGAATTCGGTGGCGGGCGCTTGCGGATCGTCAGCCAGCGCGGCGCGTTTGCCGACGTAGTAGTACTGGTAGACGTATCCCTGCCCCCCGGTGTAGGTCTTCAATCGGCGGAGGGGCTGGTTCGTGGCCACGGGAACATTATGCAACGCTGGCTGGCGGTTTGTCGTTGGTGGTCAGAGCACGATCGTCAGAGCATGATCGCCAGAGCACGATGGCCAGAGCCTGCCCGCAATCCGGCTCAACCTACCGCGGCCTCCTGCCGATAGATCTACGCAGGAGACTTGTGCATGTTGCTGCAATGGTTCTGGGTTCCGCTGGGAGCGCTGGCGATTCTGGTCATCTACCAGCAGGTTCGGATGTACCAGATCCATCGCGAGGCCCGGAAGCATGAAGAGTTGTTCCAGATCGTGACCGAGAACGCCGCCGACATGATCGCCCTGGTAGACGTGAAGGGACGCCGCCTGTATAACAGCCCGGCCTACAAGAGGATCCTGGGATATACGCAGGCGGAGTTGGGCGAGACCTCGGCCTTCGAGCAAATTCACGCCGACGACCGCTTCAAAGTTCTCGAGGCGGCGCGGGAAGCGCGGGAGACGGGCGTCGGCAAAAGACTGGAATACCGGATCAAGCACAAGGACGGCAGCTGGCGAGTGCTGGAGTCGGTGGCCAGCACGATTCGCGATGACAAGGGCGCGGTCACCAAGCTGGTAATTGTGAATCGCGACATCAGCGAGCGCAAGCGCGCCGAACAGCAACTGGAACATAACTTGTTCCACGATCCGCTGACCGGACTGCCCAACCGCCGGTTGTTTCTCGACCGCTTGCAGAGTTCCTTCACACGGTCGCGGCGCGATTCGGGCCGGCCCTACACCCTGCTGCTGGCCAACCTGGATCACTTCAAGGTCTTCAATGAAACCATGGGCACGGTCGCGGGCGACCACATCCTGGCGGAGATCGGCCGCAGGCTGGCCAAACATTTACGGCAGGACGCGACCATAGCGCGTCGCGAGACTGTAGAAGTTTCGACGGACGTCGTACTGTTCCGGCTGGGCGGGGATGAATTCACCATGCTGCTGGACGGGGTGGGCGATCCGAGCGATGCCATGCGCGTGGCCCGCAGCATTCATAATGCGGTGGCCGAGCCGTTTCAGGTGGAAAACCGCGAGCTTCGGGTCGCGATGAGCATTGGCATTGCCTTGAGCACTCCGGCGCACGAGCGGCCCGAAGACGTTTTGAAAGACGCCGATGTGGCTATGCGCCGGGCAAAGACTCTGGGCGGATCGCGCTGCGAAGTTTTCGATGAAGCCATGCACACTCGCGCCGTGGGGCGGCTGCGCCTGGAAGCGGATTTGCGCACGGCCATGACCGAGCACCAGTTTCGCGTCTACTACCAGCCGGTGGTGCAGCTCGATACGCGCCGCATCATGAGCTTTGAGGCGCTGCTGCGCTGGGACCATCCCACGCAAGGACTGATTTCTCCCTACCGGTTCATCGAAGCCGCCGAGGACACCGGCATTCTGGTTTCCATCGGCCACTGGCTGATCCTGCAGGCCTGCCGGCAATTGCGCGATTCCGAAGTCGACCAATCTCCCGGACAGGCCATGAATATTACGGTGAACGTATCGGCGCGGCAGTTTGCCGACGCCCGCCTGGTCAACGATATTCAGGATGCGCTGCAGCAGACCGGCATCGACCCTTCGCGGCTGCAACTGGAAATGACTGAGACCGTGGCCGCCGCCGATCCCAAGCTGACCGTTACCGTGCTCTCTCACCTCAAGCATCTGGGGATTGGGGTGATTCTCGACGATTTCGGCACGGGAATAACGTCGCTGCGCGGGCTGCGGCAGTTCCCCGTGGACGCACTCAAGATTGACCGCTCGCTGGTGCGGGAAATGCAGACGGACCGGGCCTCCGGCGACATTGTGGAATTGATTATTGCCCTGGCCCACAAGATGAACTTGAAAGCGATCGCGCAAGGCATCGAGACCTCGCGGCAAGTCGAGCGCCTGCTGGAACTGGGATGCGAGTACGGCCAAGGCTACTACTTCTCTCAACCGATGGAAGCGAAAGCGGCACAACAATTCCTGCGCCAGCAGATTGCCGGGACGCGGGCCACGGGGGCAGCGAAGTAGCGTCGCTGCACAGCGGACGCAAATTCAAGCAACTTCAATACCAAGTTCAAGAGCAAGTTCAAACGCAAAGCCAGCGGACAGAGCCTGCCCCTTCGACAAGCTCAGGGCAAGCTCTGAGCGACGGAGGGAGTGTCCGCTCCACACAGGAAAAGGCCTCCGCCACACGAAATGTGGCGGAGGCCAGGGCTAACTGTGATCCCTCTTATTTTTTCACAGCAGGAGTAGCCGCAGGGGCGAAGGAGTCGGCGAACGCCTTCGCGTTCGGGACGCCTACCCCGGTTACGTTATCCCAACCCTTGTTCGTGTGCAGGGAGCCGGGAGTGTTGCACTGTGTAATGAAACCGTAGCCGTAAGCCTGCGAGCAGTCGGTCCCAAAAGAAATGACCAGCGCAGTGTCTTGCTGGTAAGGATAGTCCCAGATTGCGCTGACAAAGGTCCCCGGGCCTTCGCCGCCCATCACCGCACCAGGAGTGAGAGTGGTTGTTCCCGTGCTATCCAGGATGATGCCTTTGACATTGTTCTTCGAGCCCGCAGGAACGATGTCATAAACAGCGCCCGCCGGCAGCGAATACAGGTAAGGAGCAGCCTGGCCGAGAGGAGCACCAGCTTCCTGGTTGGCAATCGCCCACAACGCGGAGAACATCGGGGCGGCTACGCTGGTTCCTCCCACGACCTCCCATTGCTGTTCCGGAACACTGTACGGAACAGTAATGAGAATCGCCACTCCGGTGTAGGGATCTGCCAGCCATGAGATATCTGGCGTTTGACGATACTTTCCCGGCAGCTTTTTCTGGAAGGACGGTTTGGGGAAGCCGGCTAGGCAGGTTTCCACCTCGGTGGTGGGGTCATAGCTCTGGCTGACGCAGTTGCTTTCGCCTCCGCCGGAACCGCCAATGAAGCCGAAGGTTCCTTCAGAAATGGGATCGGCTACGACCCCTTGTGCGGCAACCAGAGTTTCATTGTTTCCCCACCCGGCCTGCCAGGCGATGGAATTATCCGGATTCAGCGCCAGTGTAATGCCGCCGACTGAGGTCGCCCACGGAGAAGACGCGGGACTGCTCGCCGTCGGAGGGATAAAGTCAAAGCTGTAGTCTCCGCTGTCGCCGGAAGAGAAGTTGGTGGAGATTCCCGAGATCGCCGCAATTTCGGAAATCATGTTCTCGGTTTCCATGATGTTTGGTGGGGTATAGGATTCGGGGCCACCGTAGCTGCCGGAGATGACATTCGCCAGCCCATAAGTCACGGCCGTGAATTCGGCGTCGTCCACGTCAAGATAAGTCGCGGACGGCGGAACGATGAGGTTGATGCTGGCGCCGGGGGCAACGGCGTGAGCCCACTCGACATCGAGGTTGATTTCTCCGTCGTCCACGCCCTCGCAAAAACTGGGCGTGGGGATATAGGTGATGGCGAAGTTTGACGAGGTCAGCGCGGGCAGCCCGAACGCCGCCGAGAACGCGTTGGCATCGCTCTGGATGGTCAGCGAGCCGCACCAATCGATGATGCCGATGGTTTGGCCGGTGCCGTCAAATCCCTCGGCGTAGAGGCCCGAGAGGTTGTAAGCGGCTTGAATGGGCGGCGGCGTGTAGGCGCACCCGTTGCTGGTCAGGCTTTGCTCGTTCAGGACATTTCCCTTATAGGTGCCGATGGGAAGTGAACCGTTAGCGTTGGTGGAAAATACATCCGTTTCGGTGCCATTAAAGCAGTTTGTGCCGAAGAGCGTATCGGGCGTGGTCACCTTCGCCACACTGGCCGTGCGGAAGGCTGCAGCTGCAGTTCCATTCTTCAGAGCGGGAGGCGTTCCCCGGGCCATCAGCGGATGCTCGTACTCGCCACTGTCCAGTCCGGAAATCGATCGCACCAGTGAGCCGGCAGGTCCTTCGACGAAGGGATCGCGGTCGTTGGAGCGGACGACTTTGCCCCGAACCTGGTAGTTGTTCAGCACGACGTGAAAAGCCGACTCCACCTCGCCCACCGTGCCGCGAGCTCGGACGAAGAAATTGTTAGGCCCAATCCTGACCAGCTTCAGGTTGTGCCCTTCCAGAAATTCGCGGACCGTAATGGCTTCCTCGGCGCTAGGGGCGAAGCGCGCCGCAAACTGCGAACGGGTGAGGAAATGACGATAGTTGGGCGAGGTGCGATCGTAAAGTTGCTGCGCCAGTTCATCCATCTGGCCGCGATTGTGCGCATTCAGCCACACGCTGACCTCGATGGTTTTCGACGGATTCTCCGTCCCGAGGTTCTGGGCGGTGGCAACATAGCGAGGAGTGTTGTGTGCGATGAATTGTCCACTGGCTGCGAGAGCCGGTAAAGCGGTGCTGGCAATGAGGGTGACCACCAAGACAGCGAGCCAAACGTTCCGCCGAGGGCGGAAACTCGCTGCGAAGCGCGCTTCATTCTTCAAATTCATTACTGCCTCCTGGGAGTGAATAGAAAAGGTGTGTAAGGAAGAGTTGCGATCATGTGCAATGTGAAATGATCACTTTTCTCCCGGCAATCGGGCTACGTTGAGTGTCATTGGCAATCGCAACCAGAACCCCTCCCGGTCGCGGGCTGAGACCATATTCACCGTGAGCGGCCGGAGTCTGAACGACTCGGCAACTTCCGGCGTTAACGAATGGCCGCCATACTAGCGCGTCTTGGAGCGCATTGACAACGGATTCGGTGGATTTTTTTTATTGATCCGTCAAAACATGTGCATTGTTTTGCAGTCCCGGCTAGCGCGCGCCGTTTCCCGGGGAGACGACTCGTCCGTATTCGGTGGCACGGCTGAGGCGGTCGAACATGCGCCACGCAGCCAGCGAGATTTTGCTGATGGCTTCTTCGCCGTCGCGCTCGTTGCGCAGAAACGACGTCATCACGCAGATCACGTAAGGGCGGCCTTCGACCAAGACGATGCCGGAGTCGTTGCGCACCGCTTCGAGCGAGCCCGGCTTGTTGGCGACTTTGAGATCGGCGGGCAGGTCACGGGGAATCCAGGAATCTTTGTTGGTGCTCAGCATCTGGAAGAAGTCGGCGGTGGATTCTTTGTTCAGAACTTTGCCGTGATAGATAGCGTCGAGCAGGGTCATCACCTCGCGTGGAGTCGAGATGTTTTCGCGACCTTGCTTGGCGGCCTCGAGGTCCATCATTTTGCGGCGCAGGCGGGTGTGGGTCAGACCGAGCGAATCGAGCATCGCGTTGACGTTCGCCATGCCCACGCGGTCGATGAGCACATTGGCTGCGGAATTGTCGCTCACGGCGACCATCATCGTCGCCAGATCGCGCAGCGTGAGCCGCGTTACTCCCGGAGTGAGCCCACCCATGATGTCGCTGTCGGCAACCAGATCGGACGACTGCACCGTGTAGAGGTCGGTGAGCTTGAGCTTGCCCTGCTGCGCCTGCAGATACAGGTCGGCGAGCACGGTGATCTTGATGGAACTGGCTTGGGCAAAGACTTCGTCCTCGTGCAGAAGAAAGTGATCGCCAGTGGTCAGATCTTCGATGGCCACCCCCATGACGCCGTCGAGGTGCTGATCGACGTCCTGAATCTGGGACTCAAGCTTCTGCCAGAGGACTTTCTGTTTGCCGGCAGACGGCGCGGCAGACTGGGCCAGGCAGGTGGCAACGAGTAGTACGCAGCAGAGGAAGAGCTTCACGGGACGAGTCTCCTGACGGCCCGGATTGTAACAGCCGCGAAAATATGCCCGGCCAACCTCACCCCGCCTGGCCGATGAGCAGCACGTAGCCGTCCGGATCTTCCACGCGAATCTCGCCCTTGGGCATGTAGTCGGGATAGGTGATGGGCGAGACTTTCACGCCGCTGGCCAGCAGATGCTCGCGCAGAGCGATCAGATCGGGTGAGTAGAGATAGAACAACACGGCCTGCTGGCTGGCGATGACCGGTTCGGAGGCTCGCGAGAACATCAGGTCCGCCTGCTCGCAACTCAGGTGAACCCATTGCAGTCCGCCCGACGGATTTCGCAGGCTGCCGCGAATTTCCATCCCGAGCAGTTTGTAGAAGTCGACGGCGCGTTGCACGTCGGCGACGTGCGCAAGAGGAATGAGTCCGGTCACTCTAGCAGTCAAGGATTTGTTCACGGTTCGTCGGGCTTTGTCGGACCTGGTTAGATTCGCGGGCCTGGCTTATGCACAGACCGCTAAGGCGCCATGAGCGCCACGGGGAAACATATCACGCCCTTATTCTCCTTACTATCCTTTCCATGCACATATACGGGCGCGTTCCCGGCCAGCCAAAGGCCTACCTCAGTCGTCGTGTTGCGGACGGTTTCAGGCACCATCGCGGGCGCATCGTGCGGATAGGTATCTTCGTAATTGTCGACGGCCCATTCCGATGGAACCGCGTGTTCTTCCAGCAGACGGCTCACAAAAACCTGCGTATCGTGAGTGAACGTGTTGCCGGTGAATTCATCGAAGGTCTCCGGCTGGCCGTCCGGATTCGTGGGCCAAGGATAGGGAGAAAGCAACATCGTGGTTCGCAGGCCGTGCGCGTTTCCCCACCAGATCGCCTGCACGATAAATTTCTCGTAGCCCGGCCCGCTGCCGCCGTTCAGAAAAAAGTTCGGCGGAACATCGAAGGCGATGGCTTTGCCATAGAGCGCCTCGCCGCGTTCCAGCGCATAGAACAGATTGGTCGCAAAGACATTCTCTCCTAGTTTTGGTTCACTCGGATCATTCGGAGCCACGATCGGGGCCACGGATTTGATGCCGACGCTTCTGGCCGCGTCCACGTATTCCCGCCACTGCTTCAGGTCCGCGGCCAATTGCCCCGGAGCAGCCGAATCAGAAGGTGTGTTCACGTTGGCCTCGGAGGGATGAAGCCCATTTTTTATGTACTGCGCCTGGTAGAAGCCGTAGCTGGGCGGAAGCGTGAAATAATTCGCGCCCACTTGCCCCAGTTCCGCCTGGCCCGGTCCGGTCCCGCGAAACACGCGCTCGATGGCTTTGAGGATGCTCGGCGGGTTCTCGGCGGCGTCGATCGCATTTCCGTGCTCGTAGAGCCCGACGTGGCCGGTTTTGAGAAGCTCTGCGAACTGCCCGCCATCTCGGAGCGCATCAAAGCCCGCGGTCCCGCCGACGAAAATGTAGTGCCCCAAATTTGAGCAGACTTGTCCTGCGGTGTCGGAAGGGTTTCCCTGAGGCGCAGCGTGCGCCGCCGGCAGCCCCGCCATGATGGCTGCCAGAAACGCTAGAAGGCGGCAGAAGGATCGCGAAGAGGGGCTGCTCATCGAAGCACCTTCAGAGAAACTTTGTTCCTGTTGAGAATAACGACCTCTGCACTCAGACTCAACCTTCAGCCATCAATCTTCGCTTCCCGCAATTGTTTTACCGCGGTCTCGGAACTGACGGGCGAGTAGTAGACCTCTTTGAACGTATACGACCGCGCTTTGGATTGCACCACGGGAAGAATCTCGATGTGCCAGTGGTAGTCGTCGTCGATGGTCTTCCAGTAGCCGAGATTCTTCGAAGGATGCAGGCTGCTGGGCGAGGTGTGCAGCACCAGATGAAAATCCTCGGTCACGGACCGCACGCGTTGTAACGTGCGGCGCAGAAGGGCAGCCAGATTGGTGCGCAGGCCGGGACGATTCAGCCCGGCACGCTCGAACGAGGAGTCGTGGTAGCGCGGCATAATCCAGGCTTCGTAGGGAACGCGTGGAGCGTAGGGACACAGGGCAATATAATCGCCGCGGACTTCAATCACGCGCTGGGCCTGGCGTTCCTCCTGTTGAATGATGTCGCAGAACACACAGCGTTCCTTGCCGACGAAGTACTCGCGCCCGGCGCGCAACTCGTAGAGCACGCGGCGAGGCACAAACATAGTTGCGGTGATCTGCGATGTGGGATGGTTGAATTCCTGACCCGCGTTCCTGCCATAGTCTTTGAACAAGCTGACGTACTTGATGCGCGGATCGCGCTTGAGGTCGAGGATGCGTTCGGCCGCCACGCGGAGGAAGTGCGCGATCTCATCGTCGCTGGCGTTCCACAAATTACGGTCGTGGCGCGGGTTCTCAACCAGAACTTCATGCGCGCCCACGGCGTGCATGCAGTCGTAAATGCCGTCGCCGCGGCGCCCGGGTTCCCCTTCGATACGGTAGAGCGGCGTGGGATGCACCACGGAACGCGCCGACCAGGGAATGCCGGGCGCGTTTGGCGACTTCGCGATCACCTGCAGCGGTTCGGAGGAATCGGCGCAAAAACGGCAGGCCGACTCAGGCCGCATTCCGGCTTCGGACGTCTCATCGCCAGTGATAACCCAGGAGCGAGTGATGGGATCCTTGCGGAGTTCCATACGTAAAGGAGAACACCGGAGGAGAACTGCCGTCAACCGTGATCGCTTATGGTAATTTTCCCGTTGACCTATGAGAAATGCGGCAGAAGACGAGCGGCGCGCTTTGTTATAATCCGCCGAAGCCCTGCCTGATCTGACGAGCTGATCTGACGAGCTGATCCAACGGGAAAGATGACCGAGCCGTCCACTCCGCTGATGCGGCAGTATGCCGCGGTCAAGAAAGAACATCCCACCGCGCTCCTATTCTTTCGCCTGGGCGACTTCTACGAGCTTTTCTTCGACGATGCCATTGTGGCGGCGAAAGAGTTGCAAATCACGCTGACCTCGCGCAACAAGGAAAAAGGAATCGCGGTCCCGATGTGCGGCGTACCCTATCACGCGGCCGAGGGGTACATCGGAAAACTGATTCGCAAGGGCTTCAAAGTAGCCATCTGTGAGCAGATGGAAGATCCCCGGCAGGCCAACAAGCTCGTGGGAAAGAAACTTGTTCGCCGAGAGGTTACGCGGGTGATGACGCCGGGGACGGCGGCGGATTCGTTGCTCGGCTCCGATGAGAATAACTTTCTGGCAGCGCTGGCGCAGATGACCGATCGCAGCGGACAAGTTTGCGTGGGATTCGCGGCCTTGGACTTGTCTACCGGCGAGTTCCGGGCCACGGAATTTTCCGGCGAGAACGCGATGCGGCGGGTGCAGGAGGAGTTGGAGCAGTTGCGGCCCAAGGAACTGCTGTATGGTTCGGCGGCGCCATTGTTTCAGAACCGCAAGCGCGTCAGTTTGCTCCGTACGGGCGAGTCGCCCGTGCCCACACAGCCTGTGCCGTCGCCCTCGCCGCGACCGGTTGGAGCGACTTGCACTGAGACTCCGCTGGAGGACTGGATCTTCGCCCCGGATCATGCCCTTCCGCTGCTCGAAAATCACTTTGGAGTGCTGTCGCTGGAGGGGTTTGGGCTGGCGGGGCGGACGGCTGCCGCAGCCGCGGCGGGCGCGATCCTTTATTACGTGCGATCGACGCAGCGCGGGTCGCTCGATCACGTGGACCGCATCGGGTGGTACGAGCGCCAGAGTTGCCTGGTGCTCGACGCGGTCACGGTGCGCAATCTGGAGTTGACCGAACCGCTGTTCGCGGGCACGGATGCGGGCGTCACCTTGTTCCGGTCGATGGATGCCGCGGTGACGCCGATGGGGAAACGGTTGCTGCGCGCATGGTTATTGCGGCCGTCGCTCGATCTGAACGAGATCCATCGCCGGCTCGACGCCGTGGAAGCCGCCGTGAAAGACGTCGTCTCGCGGGAAGATCTGCGGCGGGCGCTCGACGGCGTGCTGGATCTGGAAAGACTTCTCAGCCGCGTGACCTTGGAGACCGCCAATCCTCGGGACGTGCTGGCGCTGGCCGCGTCGCTGGGAAAAATTCCGGCAATCAGGAATGCGCTCGGCAAGCTTGCTGCGGAGCGGCTGAAAACGCTGCATGCGTCGCTTGACGAACTGGGGGACGTGCGCGAACGCATTGACAAGAGCATCGTGCCGGAGCCGCCGCTGAGCTTTGCCGACGGCGGCGTGATCGCCGCGGGCGTGGATCGTGATCTGGACGAACTGCGGGAACTCTCGCGCAACAGCAAGCAGGTGCTGGCGCAGATCG
>Ga0181523_10003759_pt1 | contig 13618 bp, 15 predicted proteins | sample PEATcosm2014_Bin_43_FD_119752 | JGI IMG/M metagenome (GOLD analysis project Ga0181523, IMG submission 119752) | Peatland microbial communities from MTU Mesocosm Facility, Houghton, MI, USA - PEATcosm2014_Bin05_30_metaG | ecosystem: Environmental > Terrestrial > Soil > Wetlands > Peat | place... | reverse complement strand
CGGCGTCGATCGGGCGAACGCCGCGGGCAAACTGAAGGATTATGCGGCGCCGCCGACAGAGACCGTGCGGGATCGATCGCGCATGATCGCCAAGATGACGACCGCGGAGTTGGAACAAGTAATCAAGAACCACATTCAATTCGACCCGATGCTAGACTGATGCCTAACTTTAAAGTCACTTACACGCGCCAGTTTGTCTACGAGCTAGAATGCGACAACCTCGAACATGCTGGGGCTCGCGCGAAGAACTTTGCGATCGGCATGACCAAGAACATGGGCACTCCGGTAAAGATCGTGTCCGTCTATCCAGAAGGTGCGCCCGAGAGCGCGCCGGTCTCGACGCCGACTGCCTATGAAAAGATGGTGGACGGTATGCGCGAGAGTCTCGACAAGTTGCTCGAATGACAATCTCCCTCGAAGAAGCCAGGAAGGAAATTCAGCGGCGCAAGCGCGCCAATCAAAGCCTTCTGGACTTCAGCCAGTCGATCGATCTGCCCGGCGTTCCGACAGTGGACGTAGTAGATGAGGAAGACGCGAAGGGCAAATTGGTAGATCCTATCGAGCGCGTGCGGCCGGTCTATCGACAAGTCGAGTCGCGCGTTGCGCTTCACCACATCCTAATCATGCAGGCGATCCAACGATGTATAGAAACACCAAGAGGGCGATTGATGATCTTCGCACCGCCCGGCTCTGCCAAGAGCACATATGCGAGCGTAGTAGCGCCTGCGTGGGCAATGGGGCGGAAGCCAGACACGCAGATAATCTTAGCTTCTTACGCTACATCTATCGCTGCGAAGCAGAGCAGGAAAGTAAGATCAATTTGCCGTGATCCGATGTACACTGGGTTGTGGAATGAGAAGCCACAGTTGTTGGATGACCAGCGCGCGATTGATGACTGGCAACTGACAAACGGATCGAGCATGATGGCAGCCGGCTTGCTCGCGGGTATTACAGGCAATCGCGCAGACGGAGTAATCATTGATGATCCCGTTGCCAACCGCGAGCAAGCCGACAGTGCGGCGATCCGTGAGAAGACTTACAACGAGTACATCGACACTGCGATGACTCGCGCCAAACCAAAGATGTGGACGATCATCATTCAAACACGATGGCATGAGGAGGATTTAAGTGGATCAATTTTACCCCTCGACTACAACGGCGAAAGCGGATTCATTGATTGTCGGGACGGACAGAGATGGGAAGTTCTTTCTATACCCGCTGAAGCCGAACGAAGCGATGACGTTTTGGGGCGGGCACCCGGTGAGTTTCTATGGCCTGAATGGTTTCCTCGCGAGCATTGGAGTACGTGGCGCGATAACCCGCGGGCTGCTCGCACTTGGGCTGCTCTTTATCAGCAACGTCCTGCCCCGTTCACTGGCGTCCACTTCAATCGTGAGATGTTCAAAATGTTTAATCTCGATCTTCCGCGAGTAGACGTGTGAATATCGTCCCCTACGAATCGCTCGACGCATTGCCGAAGTCCCTCCGCATTTACGGAGCATCGGACTATGCGACGATGGAACCGCGCAAAGGGAAGAAGGAACCCGATTACTCCGAGCACGGAGTTTGGGGAATCGACAAGATCGGTGATCTGTGGGCGATCGATTGGTGGAGTCGGCAATGCGAGACTGACGTAAGCATTGCAGCATTCATCTCACTCATCAGTGTTTGGAAGCCGGCCATGTGGGCGAACGAAGGTGGCGTTATCGACAAGGCGATCGGCCCGGCGATCCGAAGCGCAATGCGACATGCGCAGCGCTACGTCACAATCGAATCGCTTCCATCGCTCGAAGACAAGAGCGTGAAACTCCAAGCATTTCATGCGCGAGCGACGGCCGGCACGATTCATCTGCCCGCGCGGCGCAAATGGTCAGACGGCGAAGGCGTGAACGGCGAGGGCGGAGTCATCACGCAATTGGTAAAATTCCCCGCCGGCCGGTGGGATGACAAGGCCGACGTGTGCGGGCTCATCGGACGCCTGGTGGACAAGATGTACGATGCCAGGTTGCCTTCCGAGAACCGCAAGGATATACTCATCCCGTTCACTGAGCGATGGTTGGAGTATAACGATCGCAACGACAAACCAAAAGTGAGGTATTTCTAATGACTGGCACGATCACTTCATCCGATCCGAATCCTCCCGTTGTTCAGAAGGTTGATGCCGCTATCGCTACTGCGAAAGCCGACGTTGCCGTTGCGAAGACCAAAGTGGAGGCCATTGTCGCTTTTGTGAAGGCGCACTACACCAAGGGTGTGGCCGCGATAATCGGTTTCGCTCTGAGCAATTTCAGCGTGATCTCGCATCTGGTGTCGGTCATCAAAAAGGTGCTGTGATGCCCGCTGATATCAACGACCACAATCAGTTGCCAGCGGTACTGACGACTCAGGCGACGCCGAAGAATTACAATGCGGCAGGGATTTTGACTACGGTCACGTCGTTGAACTATCTCGCTGTGGCCGTAGCCGCGGCGCAGGCTACGACGCAATCGAATCTTGGCGTTGGTGTAGGGCAAAATTCGCAGACGTTCGGCATTCAAAACGAAGCCGTTACGGCGATGGTGAACACAGCATCACTCACGCCAGGCGTGATGGGCACTGGCAATCTTGTTGCTGTCGCCGCAGCGTCCACGGTGTTCCCCAACACGCCAGGCGTGTTGAACACAGGGAACTTGGTCGCAGTAACGGCGCAGTTGACGACCCAAGTCAATCCGACGACTCCGTTTTCCCCGGCAGGACTCAGCAACGTGCAGGCCGAGCAGCAATTATTCGTTGCCGGTCAGACGTACAATTCACCCGGTGGTATTTTGAACAAAGCGCCCACGACCGGAGTGCTGACTACTGGCGTCGGTGGACCGTGACACAAGTCAGTCACTCTCCGGGTGTTCCGGGGAGTCTGCCGACAGTGGTGGCAAGTTCCGCCACATCGATTATGGTAGGGCCATCGATCGTGGCAACCGACACGAACGTTTGGCCTGAAGTTTTGACGCAGCAGGGAGTGGTGGTTTCACCGTTCAGTTATTCGACGCCGATAGCTCTACCAACACAATCAGGACTTTTCCCATGATCCATTCACGACCCGGCTTTGCGCCTCGCACATCAGATGAAGCACCCGCTGCTCTCAACCAGGATATGATCCCGGCCATTAATCGTCCTAAAAAGGGTGATGAAACCACACCGATCAAACACAACCTGGACGCCCGCACAGAAGCGGCTTATGCGAAGTTGAAGCGGGCTCAAGCTGCGATCGTGGAGGCCGAGGCCCAAGTCGCTATGGCGAAAGTTGGTCCTGATCTGCTTGTCAATCCGGAGCCAAGTGCGGCTCCAAAAATTCTTGAGCCTGGCAAATGAGTACATCTGGCGCCAATCGCGGGCCGGCCGGCGGCACCAGCGGCATTCTCACCGATCCGCGGCAAGCCGCGGAGGGTAAGGATGGCGGCGAGTATGATGAGCCAGAATCTATCCAGAAGACGGAAGACGATGAGGCCGAGGAAGGCCGTGTCACGAAGAAATGGGAAGAATACAACAAGGCACGCAAGTTCGATGAAAATTTCAGAAAGCAAATCGCAATCGATCGCCGTTATGCCGCCGGCATCAGTGATCTTTCATGGGCAGTCACAACCAACCTTATCGGTGCTTTCATCGATATCCTTGTCGCTTTGCTCTACGCCCGCAATCCTGACGTGTCGGTACGCAAATCGCCACAGGTAGACGAATCGAATACCTACCAGATGCAGGTGTTTGCCCGCACGCTTGAGATCGTGATCTCGCGTTTGTGGAAGGATGGGCGCCTGAAGGTCGCAGCCCGCAAAGGTGTGCGCTCGGTGCTCTCAAATGGTGAAGGCTGGTTCAAATGTACGATGGTGTCTGCGAAAAAGCCGCAGCCTGAAGTCGAAGCTGCGCTCAATGACGCGCAAGAGACCCATGCGCGCCTCATAGCGCAGCAGAAGTTGCTCGAAGATCCCGCGGACCAGGACCCGGAGACTCTTGATGCCGAAAAGGCGGAGAAAGAGGCTCTGATCAAGGAACTGACAGAGAAGGTCGAGATTGCCGTCAGCAAAATGTTCGTCATCGATTACGTCGCCACGGAGAACATCCAGGTTTCGACGGATATCGACTCCATCGATCAATATTTGGACGCTGATTGGATCGGGAACGAAACCTATCTCACGAAGGAAGACGCTCTCGCGCAGTTCAAGCGGCTGACTGTTGAAGATTTGAAACTTGCGAAGAATTATTCGCAGCGTCCACCGAAAGAATTGACCACGCGCGAAGTTGACAATGTATTACCGCAGGGGATGTTGACCGCGGAGAGCGCGCAAGCGTTCACGACACAGACCAGTGACGCTGAATCCCAAGCATTTGTTCGTGTTGTCGAGATTTGGGATCGCCGCGACAAGCAAATCCGCACCCTAATCGACGGAGTGAAGCGATGGGCAAAAGAACCATTCGCGCCTCCGTATCCGACAAGTCGGTTTTATCCGTATTTTTATTTCGCGTTCTACGAAGTAGACGGCCAAAGGCACGCCCAATCATTAAGCTGGCGTCTGTACAAACTCCAAGACGAATATTCTTCGTCACGGAGCAACTTTCGTCTTACTCGCGAACGCTCGATCCCCGGAGTTTTGTTTAACGCAACGCAACTCGATGAAGTCGAGGCGAAAAAGCTCCAAGAATCGAAAGCGCAGGAGTACACAGCGCTGCGCCCGGCCGATCCGCAGACTCCGATTGCAAATTTGTTCGCTGCGAAGCCGGTAGCGGCAATCGACATGAGGCTTTATGACCCGACGCTCATCCTTAATGACATGGAACGAATTTCTGGAGTACAGGAGGCACTCTCTGCGGCGATCAGTACACCGGGAAATCCTAAAACTGCGACTGAGGCGAACATTCAACAGAGTGGCACGCAGGCTCGCACGACTTCGGATCGCGATAACCTCGAAAATCTTTTGACAGACCTAGCGGAATACACTGCGGAGCAGTCACTTCAATGTCTTGAGACTCGCGACGTGCAACGTATGGCCGGCTCGAAAGCCTTTTGGCCACACGGCATGGATATCGAAGATTTGTTCACGATGGTAGAGGTTCAAATCGAAGCCGGCTCGACCGGCAAGCCGCGTCAACAGACCGACATGCAGGCTTGGAGCACTTTGCTTCCGCTGATTCAGAAGCTCATGCAGGAAATCGAGCAGGCGTTCGCACAGGGCAACATTGCAATGGCGAATGCGCTCATCGAATTGGTGAAAGAGACCGCGCTACGCCTCGGTGATGAGAGCGACGTTGAACGCTTCATCCCGCGCAAGCCGCCGCCGGGCTCGCCGGGTGCCGGTGGACCGCCGCCGCCGATTACGCCGGAAGTTTCGATCAAACTCACAGGGCAGATCACTACTGCCGCAGCGATGGCAATGGCGCAGCCAGTCATCATGCGAGATCAGCCGCCTCCGCCCGCCCCGAGCCCCGCGCCAGGGGGCGGAGGCGCCCCGGCACCCATGAATCCAGCGGCTCCGCCGCCTGGAGTCGGATCACCTTGATTTAACAACACGATAGGAACCCCCAATGGCCGAAGAAACTGTGATGGATGCGGTAAACGCCGCGCTAGGCGATGCAATATCGCCAGAACCCGAAACCCCCGAACCTGAAACCCCTGAAGGTGGAAGCAATGAAGTACCCGAAGGCGACGATAACGTTGACGGTGACACTGGCGATACTGTCGGCGGCGAAGGCGAGGGCGAAGGCGAGGGCGAAGGCGAAAGCGAACCGGAAGGCGAACCGAAAGCCGAAGTAGGCCCCAACGGTGAGCGCGAGCGCAACGCGGACGGCACACGGAAGAAATCCGAGCCGACCAAAAAGGAAAAGGATTTTGTCAACGATCCCGTTCCCGAGAATCTAAAGAAAGAAACTTCAGAGAGCATCCGCGGCCTGATTGATATCGCCAAGACGGTCACAACTGAGCGCGACAGCCTGCGACGCGACTTCGATTACATGGTTCAAGGCGTGCAGGCAACTGGCACATCGCCGGAACAGTACCGCGAAACTCTTTCATGGCTTTCGTTGTTCAACTCGAACGATCCGGCGCAACAGGAGAAGGCCCTTGAGCTTGTCGAGACAGTTGCCGAGCGACTTGCAACTCTGCTCGGGAAAGAGCGAACTGTGGGCGACCCTCTTAAGGCCCATGTTGACCTTCAGGAAGCAGTGCGAACAGGGAAGATCACGCAGGAATACGCGAAAGAGATTGCGCGCACGCGCAATGGGCAAACGTTCCGCACGGAATTGAGCACAAACGCATCGAAAGAGGCTGAAACTAAAGCCACTGCTGAATTGGAGCTTAAGACTGCGCGGGCCGCCCTGACGGAACTCGAAAACACCTTGAAAGACAGTGATCCGAGCTACGCCGCGAAAAGAGCGGTTCTGGTTCCGGCATTGCAACCTGTGTTCGCCAGCATCCCGCCGCGCGAATGGTTGCCGAAGTTCAAGGAAGCGTATCGCAACCTCAAGATCAACGCGCCCGCGGCGAAACCTGCCGGTGTTCCGAAGAACCAGCCGTTACGTGCTGGCAAACAGCCGGCCGGCGGTCAGACTCGGGAACCGGGCAGTATGCTCGAAGCGATCAGCGGCGCCCTCGGGAGTATGGGAAAATGAGAGATCCTAGAAAAGTTCTTATCGCGACTCCAATTCGCGGTAATCAGACAGTCACGCTCTACACGGCTGGAATGATGGGCTCGACTGGCGTATATGGTGGCTGGCTGCCGATGGCCGGTCAGTCGGACGTGTATGTGGCTCGAAATGTTCTCGCGAATGAATTCATCAATCGCAAGGAATTCGATACGTTGGTGTGGATCGATAGCGATATTGGTTTCACACGCGAGCAGTTGATTGCCCTCATCGAGTCCGACGAATTGATGGTCAGCGGACTATACACGGACAAGTGCCAGCCCCCAGTGCCATTCTGCCGCGACAACACCGGCTTGCAATTGGCTCTTGAGGATATCCCGAAGGAAGGGATGATCCCGACGCGCTTTGTTCCGGGCGGCTTCCTGAAGGTCGAGCGAAAGGTGTATGAGACCCTGATCGAGAAAGGTTTGTTACCGACGTATGGTGGCGGCAGATTCCATCACATCTACCAAGGCCGAATAGTGCTCGACAATTTGTTGTCGGAAGATTATTCGTTCTCTGACATGGTGTACCAGGCCGGAATACAGCCCTGGCTCAATTGCGGGATTCGATTGAACCATGATGGCCGGACGCCTGATCCGCAGGCTCCAATACCAATTTCGCAGCCCATACCAATGACAACGGTGGTCGCCACATGAAAGACCTAACAATCTGCATCCCAACGTTCAATCGTGACAACTTCCTGCAATGGACCCTGGATAAAACTGTTGCCGACTTCGGAGATGTGAAGATAATCATATCCGACAATGGCAAGAGCGCGATTCGGCCGCCAAACGGCCGCTATCTACGGCAGCCAACGAATGTTGGTGCGTTCCCTAACATGCGAACGGCGCTGCTCGCAGCGAGCACGAAGTATTGCATGTTTCTGGCCGATGACGACTATCTGTTGCCGGCCGAAGTCCAGAAGGGAATCGACTTTCTCGAAACGAATCCAGCAGTGAACGTTTACTACGCTCCGTGCCAGCTTTTCGATGAGATCAATCAGAAAGTGAATTGGGAAGCCTTCTACCCGGCCGAGGATAAGACGTTCACGCGCGCCGACGAACTTTGGAACTTCGTCATCCAGAAGCACGTATGGCCCGAGCACGCGATCTATCGCCGCGCGGGTCTGCAAGATATCCTTCAACCGCGGAATCAGGCGTATTGGTGTTTTCAGGATCTTGCCAATGCAGCGTGCCGCGGCCCGATCCATTTCGCGAAGACACCCTTCTATCGCAATCTGACCGGGCATCCTGTCGGCGGCCGGGTGAAGCTCGGAGACCAACAGTGTCTAACGGACTTCGACTCATACCGTTGGGGACTTGAGGTTTTGGCGCATACGGTGTTCCGTGTGGCGCTCGCTGATCTGTCGGAATCCCCGAAACTGAAACCGATGATAAACGACATGATCCGCCAGTTCCTTTGGGGCCGTTATGAAGTCGCCTCGCGCATTCACACGGCCAATGGTAGACTTGTCGAAGCGAATCTGTTAAAAGCGCGAATGGAAATCACCGGATACTAGGAGTTTTTACGATGGCACTTGTCAACATGCTTCCTGAAAAGAAGGAAACGGGCGAGAACAGTGGCGCCGACGTGGGTAAACACGAAGGCACGCAACCTTGGGGCGCCAAGGAAGCACCGCCGGTTCTTTATCTCGAAGGCGCGCATCTCGGTAAGTTGGGGCTCAAGAAAATGCCGCCAGTCGGCTCAAAGCTCCATATTCATGCGATTGCGCACGTTCACGCTGCGCACGATGAGGCGGATGACTCGAATGAATTTAGTGAAGGCGGCGGCAACGATGCGTCCACTGGCGAAACCAAGAAGTACAACGCCAATCGGCGTTTGACGCTTCATTTTCACCAAATGGAAGCCAAGAAATCGATGGGCAGTGATGAAGATCAGTCGGCCGAAACCGCTAAAGGCGCCAAAGCTGAGATGGACAAAGCACTGTCCCGTGGCGCCGGTGGAAAGGGCAAAGGCGAAAACGCTAGCAATACTCCGACGCCCCGCGGCGGCGGCGACAAAGGTCGCGAAACGGAATAATTGATTCGATTTGACTCAACTGCCGCCGGTAGAGTAATATCGGCGGCAGTTAGTGACTGTATGTCGTGACCACACCCGTTCGGCACCGGGTAAATTCTAGGCTCGTCACTCCTGGGAAGAACAGAATGTTTTTCACCATTGGAGTACGAACATGCCTTTTACAGCAGAACAGTTGGCCTACGCTGGCACCGCGGCCATCAACTATTTCCTGCGCAATGATCCGATCGACAACGTGAACATTGCCCGCCCTCTCATCAAGAAATTGATGGAGGAAAAGAAACCCTACGTCGGCGGCCTTCAGTACGTCGTAGAGCAGCTTCGCTACAGCAACGACTCGAACTTCCAGTCGTACTTTGGCGATACCCAAGTCACCTACAACCGCAAGCGCACTTTGCAACAGGCGAAGTACACTTGGGGTTCGTTCCATGACGGCTTCGGTTTGAACGAAGACGAACTGACTCAGAACGGCATCGTGATGACCGACGACAAGTCGAGCACTCCGTCCGAGGCTGAAAAGGTGCAGTTGACGAATCTCCTGCAAGAGAATGCGGAGACTCTGAAGCTCGGCTTCCAAGAGAACTTCGACTACATGCTGCATTTGGACGGCACGCAGTCAACGACCAACATCCCCGGCCTGGATCTTCTGGTGTCCACGACTCCGACCCTCTCTGCGGTCATCGGTGGTCTCGACCAGTCGATCTACACGTGGTGGCAGAATACATCGATCACCGGCATTTCCACCAGCACTGCGGGCAACCTGACGCAGCAGATGGAAATCGCGTGGCGCGACTGCACCCGGTACGGCGGGATGGCTCCGAACTACATCCTGGTTGGCGAACTTTTCCTCGATGCCTATCGGCTCGATGCGAAGAACACGATCAACCGCACGGTGTTCATGAAGGATGATGCGGAACCGACGAAGCTCGACGGCTCAGTTGGCGAAGGCATCCGCACCGGCATGTACTTCAAGAACGTGGAGATCATTTGGGACCCCGTAATGACGGTGCTCGATGGCCTGTACGCTCCGACGATCCCTTGGGAAAAGCGCTGCTACTTCTTGAACACGAAGTTCCTGAAGCTGCGCCCGATCCAGGGTCACTGGATGATCAATCGGACGCCTCCGCGGGTGTACGATCGCTACGTACACTACTTCGCGTTGACCGCGAAAGCAGCCCTCACGACCGGCAAGCGTAATGCCCATGCCGTTCTGAGCATCCAGTAATCGGCATCAAGGAATAGAGGAAAACGACCATGCAAGTTCTATTAGTTACAGGTGCAGCGACGGTTACCACGGCGCTCGCGATCTATCTGCCTTACGACAAGGCTCCGGTGCCCTTCGGTGATCCGTTGGCTGCTACGTTCACGTCGTCTGCGACGGCCGTGTTCACGGTTCCCGGCTACAAGCCGACGAACCGCGATGCGATTTCGCTGTCGATCACGGGCGCGGGCAACGTCATCTCGACTGGCGGTCTTGCTACCACGATGGTACAGGGCAACGTCACGTACTACGTGTGCTCGGCTTCGGCCACTGCGGAAACGTTCTCGCTGACGAGCAACAAGGCTGCGGGTAGCGATTACCCGGTCGCTTCGTTGACCGCTGGCGGCGCTTACGGCACTGGCACGGTGTTCGCCCATCTTCTGAGCAATCAGGTTGATGGTACGACCATACCGTTCAAACCGGGCAACACCGTTGTTGCTTGGAATGGCGGTCTATCAACCGGACTCAACAACAGCGGTAGCCCGCTGATGAATCTGTTGGGCTCACCCGATCTGAACACCACGCTTGCCACTGGCACGTATGGCGCTCCGCTCGGCCCCTCCGGTTGGGTTGTGATCGGCACGTACTCACCGGGCGCTCCGGTGCTGTTGACGATCAACTACGATTGGATCGCAGCTTCTGGTTCGACTGGATCGATGATCCTATTGCAGAACTAAGTTTCATCAACAACTCGCAGGAGGCCCCCATGCGATATGAGAGAGTGAAGGTAAAGCGCGACACGAACACGGTCCATAACCGTGCCGTGCCGCCCTGGGAAATCCCAGTGTTGGAGTTTCTTTTTGACGAAGGGAACGTAGAGCATTTGGATGTGTTCGAGGCAGTCTCCGGGGAATACCCGGAGGCCGCCAAAGAACTCGACCGATTGGTTCGATGCTACGGCAGCGATCCCAAGAGTGGCGTTCCTTACGCCAACTCTGTGTACGGCAACGCTCGCGCTGGTGTTCGCACCTTGCAAAAGCTGATTGACGACGCGAAGGAAGCGGACTTAGAGGCAGCGGAACAGAAGGCGCCGGCCCCGGCGGCAACTGGAAAGCGAGGCCGTAAGGCGCAGAGCGCCGAAAGTCTATTGAGTTGAGTGGGGCTCCTATCGTGTAACGATAGGTTACGGCCCTTGGGGAAACTCAAGGGCCGTTTTTTGTTTAGGAGTACGTGATGACGCTGACGATTACGACCGCAAACGGTCAGGGCGATATCATGAATCCCGAGGCGTGGCAAGACGCTTCTGGAGTCAGCCCGCCGAATCAATTCAGCAATGTCCCGTACAACGTCAATTACCCGTTGAACGGAGACGGCCGATACTGGTGGACGCAGAACGCTGCGGCCCCAATATCCACATTCTCTCCGATCGGCTTCATCGGCAGCCCGGCGTTCGCCTCGACAGGCTCGATCGCCCTCCAGTGGAGCATTGTCCAGCAGGCCAACGACAATAGCGTTCCGTACATCTCATACGCGACTAGCGGCAGCACATGGACAACCGTCGCGCTGGTAGGAACGGCCAGCCAGCTTGCCGGCCTACAGAATGGTGTCATCAACGTCCCGATGAACACGCTGACGACGCTGGCCGGATTCGGCCTGTACGTCTTCGCATCCGGCGGCACGTCTCTCAGCACCGCCACCAAATCGGAGGTTGCGATTGCCCTGACGCGCAACCTCAACGAGTCCATTGCATGGGACTCACCGAATCCGTTCAACCCGATCGATTACAACGCGCTGGTGGTAGACAACGTTGTTCCGACCGACACGATGGCGAATCTCCAGAAGCGCATCCTGATCCGGCTTGGCTTCTCGAACCAGGCAGCGAATCCGCCGCCCGGCATGGCCGCGCTGGTGCAGGACTTCTTGACCAGTGGGCAGAAGTTGCTTTACAAGCGGTATTTGCAGCTTCACACAAAGCGCATATTCCGCTGGAAGATCAATCCGGGCCAGCGATACTACTCGCTCAAAGACAACGATGAGAACGTGTTGGAGAACGTCCAGATCGATCCGAGTCGCTGCATCGAGTGGGCCGGCATACAGGACACGCGCAACGTTTGGTATCCGCTCATCCAGGGTATTCCGCCGCAGCTTTACACGATGATTACGAAACCGTGGCGCCCGGCGCGCTACGAGATCAGGAACGCGATCGAAGTGTACCCGGCGCCCGATCAGACATACTGGTTGTGGATCAAGGGCCATTTCGGGCTCATGTCATTCGTCAATCCGACTGACACGACCACGATCGACGCAGAACTGGTGTTCCTGCACGCGCTCGCGAACGCCAAGGCGCACTACGGGCAGCCGGACGCCAACAACGTGGAGTCACAGGCGAACACGTATCGCGCGGAGCTTATTGCGGCAACCCATCAGACTGCGCACTACCTACCGGGCACGATCGCTGTACCGCCAGCGGTACGCCCAACACTCATCCAATTTGATCCGGCGAACGGTGGATCGTGAGACCGTATCCCCTCACTACTTTGAATGGCGGGATCAACCGCCTGAAAGTGAAGGGCGGCGCCTCCGCGTCGCAGCTTTACGATTTGCAGAATGCGTATATCACGAATGCGGGTTCGATCGTACCTAGAGAGGGTACGATTCGCGCCGCGACACTCACAAGTCAAACGATAGGGCTCGCCGCAGCGAACGGAACATTCAACGTATTTGCGCCGAACAGTGGTTTCATACCCGTAGTGCAGAATGCAATCATCGCGTCTGCCACTGGTGGAGACGGCACGTTCGTATCAGGATCCACGTACTATTTTGAGGTTACAGCGCTCGATGCTTATGGTGGAGAAACGCTTGTCTCCAATGAACAAAGCATCCTTGCGACTGGCGCCACTTGCTCATTGAACTTGAGTTGGCTGCAAGCCGCGGGATCAACAGGGTACAATGTTTATTACGGAACAGGAGCGGGCACCGAAAACAAGGTCACGAGCGTCGGCAATGTGTTCAAGTTCCTTGCTACCAGCACGGGTGTTTTCACCGCTGGTACTCCCCCTGTCAGCAACACGACGGCAATCACCGTTCCTACTGGATACACGTTGAACATTCTGTCCGATCCACACGATCGCACGCAGTTGCTCAAAACGATTTGGTTCGCAAAACCGTTCATGGGGTTCGAGTTTGTTGTCGCACAATTCCAGAACGGCGATATAGTCCATTACTGGTTGCAGAATTCAGGCACGTGGACGACCGGCGCCGACTACACGACTGCCAGCATCGTTCTGCCGCTTACGTTGAATGGTCTCGCGTACCAGGCAGTGCGGCATTTCCCAATCGAACCGTTGTGGACGCCGAACACTGTTATATCGTCCGGCACATACGTCGAGCCAAATTCCCCAACCGGATTTGCGTACCAGGCCATTGCTGTGGCGGGAACACCGTCCACAACCGGCGCCGTTGAGCCTGTATGGCCGACTACTGCCGGCGCTGAAATTCAGGAATTTGGCAACTTCGATGTATCGACGGTTGCGCCTAGCACATCGCAAGTGAACGGCGCAACCATTTCAACGGCAGGCCCGTTGAGTCCGACGATCACCGATCGGTATGGCGACTCGAACACGATATCGAACGCCGGCATCTTCGCGACAAGTTCAACTCTTTCGACGCTCACGCTCGCCTCGACCAAAGTCAAGACATGGACGGCAGGGACAACTTATCCGCCAGGAT
>Ga0181523_10003753_pt1 | contig 13642 bp, 8 predicted proteins | sample PEATcosm2014_Bin_43_FD_119752 | JGI IMG/M metagenome (GOLD analysis project Ga0181523, IMG submission 119752) | Peatland microbial communities from MTU Mesocosm Facility, Houghton, MI, USA - PEATcosm2014_Bin05_30_metaG | ecosystem: Environmental > Terrestrial > Soil > Wetlands > Peat | place... | reverse complement strand
TTCAATATTTTTCTCCGCAAAACCTGCTCCTTTTTCTCGGTATTTGTTGGATTACCAATTATAAAGAATCAGGTCTTCTTTTTAGCGTTAAACTCATGTTAAATCTTTCCGCAACAGAAACTAGCTAGGGTCCAAAAGGAGAGTGATAGAATTTGCTTAAAGTCATGTGCTGCAGAGACATGGCTTATTATACAAGCTTTCTTAAAGAAACCTTGACAATAAACGGAATGCTTTTATTGTCAAAATGAGTAAATAATAATTACATCTTTTTTTCAAGATGCATTTTGCCAGAATATGACCCGTGTGCTTCCGTGGCACCCACTTCGAAATCGCAATCAAGTATCTTAGTATCCGAGGACTTGCTCAACTTGCAGGTATCGGTTCTTTTTCCGCCAGTTAAAGTTATGTCTTCACCGGCTATTTTTACATCCATATTCAAATTTGCATCGGCTGACGCATACGTCGCTTTGGTCCCATCAAATGTCATAACAACAGATTTCCCGTAACGTTTGCTAATGGCACTCCAAACAAGCCCTCTGAAGGGCCTGCTTAAAGTCCCCTCCCATTTCCCTTGAAGATCGGTAAGTGACGGATTCTTAATAGGCTCCGTATTTTCGTCTGAAGTTGCATCCATTGGTATCATTATAGTGAAAAGGAAAAAGGCCGAAATAAATAGATGTTTCATGTAAGTTCCTTTTGGAGATTATTAAGACAACTGAAACATAGTAGTTGATGCATTCCTCGGTTGTCAACGTGACCGCGCTTCCTACTGAAAATCGCCAGTGCCGCCAGTGTCAGGAATGAGATGATTTTTGAAAAAAATCTCTAGTGGCCGCCTCGTCACGCGTCGCTTGCACCAAGCATTGATCTGTGTCGGCAGGAGATGCGCTTGTTCGAAATTTGTAAGACCTGGAAGTAAATTTGAGCAAATGTATTTTCACAACAAACTCGACTTTAATAGCCATGTATTTATCAAGAATTGCTCTGACAAATCCGCAGGTAATACTGGTGTTGCGATAAAATACACGTTTTCTCCTACTAAACTGTCTCTATCTATCCTATCGGCAGTATAACCACTCACAAATATAACTTTTATATCCGCACGATCCTTTTTATTTCATAATAAACTTCTTTGCCGTTCTTCTTAGGCATTATCATGTCAAGGAGAACCAATCGAATTCTATCCTTATTTTCGATAAAGGTCTCTATCGCCTCATCCCTATCTTGCGCAAGAATAACCTTGTAACCATATAGATTATGGCCAGAGTTAATCAATTTTGGACGCCGGTCAACAATGTGTTACGAAAAGATATTGGCGTGAATTAAGACAACAAAACCATCCAAGAATGGGAAGGACGTCCATCGCCCCTTCATCATTAATCTAACATTACCACAAAGGGGTTAAGGTTTCACAAAATCTTACGATAATAACAATGGGAGGAGATTAGGATTGCATGCCTTAGAGCTAATCACTCTGCGATATTATCGACAGTGGCTTCAGCTGGAGCTCAAGCTGGTGCTTGCATCATCTTGTGGCTATTAAAATGAGAAAATAAGAGGGTTTAAATCTCAGCAGCAGGTGAACTCTGTAGCGTCATACGAAGCCGGCGGAGGCCGTTTTTACGGCATAAAGAGTTCATTTGCAAAAGCCATTCATATAGTAAAAAATAAAACCCTCCAGGGTGTTTAATTGGAAAGCGTGAAAATTTAAACGTGGTATAAGCAGCACTCTTTTTTGACAGGAATGCATGGAAGATAAAGCCAAAACAAAAAAACAACTTACCGATGAATTGCTCACCCTTCGCCTTAAGGTTGCCGAATTGGAGCAGAGGGATACTGAACCTAAGTTCGCGGAAGAGTCTCTAAGGGAACAAGAGCAGTTCACACAAGAATTGATAGAGAATTCAGCGGTAGCCACATTTGTTCTGAATCGGCATCATAAGGTTGTCCTATGGAACAAAGCATGCGAAGCGCTCACCGGTATTCCAGCATCTTATATAAAAGGCACTGATCATCAATGGAAACCGTTTTATACGCATAAACGTCCGGTACTTGCAGATATCATAATTGACGGTAGTTTCGACGACATGGGTTCTCTCTATGGCAAATATGCTCAGTCTACCCTTTTGAAAAATGGATTACAGTCGGAAGGCTGGTATCAGAACTTAAATGGCCGCACCCGATATATCATTTTTGATGCATCACCTATTCTGAATACGAAAGGCGAGACGGTTGCAGTTATCGAAACTCTGCAGGACATCTCTGAGCGAAAGCATGCTGAGGAGACTTTGCAGGAGAGAGAGGAGGAGCTGCGAATAATCTTTGAGACTTCGTTGGCAGGCATTGTCCTATTTGATTCTGAAGGGAAAATCATTTTTGCAAACCAACGCATGGCGGAAATGCTCGGATGTGCGCATTCTGAACTTATCGGCACTTACTATTCCAACCATTTGCATGCATCCGATAGAGCGATTGCTGATCAAACTATGCGGCGATATATAACTGGAGAGATTGATAGTGTTAACACCGAGAGGCATTATGTTCGAAAAAATGGAAGCGATTTCTGGGGCTATCTTTCTGCCAGGAGAGTAGAGGGACCTGAAGGCAAGCTCAAGGCAATGGTAGCAATAATTGCCGACATCTCAGAACGGAAAAAAATGGAAGAAAAGGTCTTTCAAATTTCGCATGACTGGGAAGAAACGTTCAACACCATAACTGACATGATCACCGTCCATGACAAGGACTTCAATATAATACGGTCAAATAGGGCCGCCGAAAAGATACTCGGTCTTCCATGTCTGGAAGTTTCGAGAGCAAAATGTTATGACCATTTCCATGGCACAGGCTCTCCACCCAAAGGATGTCCGAGCTGCCAATGCATCTCAACAGGAGAGCCGAACATATCTGAAATGTTCGAAGCCCACCTGAATAAGTTCATTGAGATAAGTGCCATCCCTCGGGTTGACAGCCATCAGCAAATGGTTGGTCTGATACACATAGTCAGGGATGTCACCGGACGCAAAAGGGCGGAACAACAAATTGAGACTCAAATGCAAAGACTTTCAGCCCTCCGCAACATCGACATTGCTATTACCTCAAGCCTTGACATGCGCAGCAGCATCAAGATTATTCTCAACGAAGTGGCTAATCAATTACATGTGGATGCTTGCGATATCCTCCTCCTTAATCCCCATACACAAACTTTAGAATACATCGATGGTCGTGGCTTTAACACAAGCGCCTTGAGATACACCCGGTTAAGACTTGGCGAAGGTCACGCTGGCGTCGCTGCCCATGAAAAACGCACTGTTCGAGTCCGAGATCTATCAGTGGTGACCGATGGGTTTTCACGCTCTCCACTCTTGACTAATGAAGGATTTGTCGAATACTTTGCCGTCCCACTCATCTCCAAAGGACATACAAAAGGAGTACTCGAAATCTTCCATCGCTCCGCTATCAACCCTGACCAGGAGTGGCTGGACTTCTTGGAAGCCCTGGGGGTGCAATCAGCGATCGCCATAGACAATGCAGAGATGTTTAATGAACTTGAACGCTCCAATACTGACCTTGCTCTTGCATATGACACTACTTTGGAAGGATGGTCTCGTGCTCTCGATTACCGTGATAAAGGGACAGAAGGTCATTCACAACGTGTCACTGAGATGACAGTAAGGATAGCTCAATCAATGGGCATTGGTGATGAAGATCTGGTACAGATCCGCAGAGGAGCACTTCTACATGACATCGGTAAACTCGGTGTACCAGACGGTATCCTGCTTAAACCAGGCAAACTAACCGATGAAGAGCTGGAAATCATGAAGAAACATCCGATAATAGCCTACGAAATACTCTCTCCTATTTCCTTCCTCAGAAAGGCAATTGATATTCCATATTGTCACCACGAAAAATGGGATGGAACGGGTTACCCACGCGGTCTGAAGGGTGAACAGATTTCTCTTGCAGCTCGCATTTTCGCCGTTGTGGATGTATTTGACGCTCTGTTATCCGACCGGCCATATCGTTCGGCATGGAAAAAAGAGAAAACCTTGGAATATATACGCACGCAGGCAGGGACACATTTTGACCCGGAAGTAGTAAGAAATTTCCTGAGTTCAGACTGGTTAATCAAGTAAATTCGCCGACTAATCTATAGTCGCCGTGGAACAGGGGAGCAGCTTTGCTATTGTTGCAACTGAGGTGCGAAATGTTGTCGAACGAACTAACAAGGCCACATCAGAAATATGTTAAATGATGTCAGCATAAGGCGTACGATGCCATAACTTATATTGGAGAATATACGGAAAAAAGCTGGACACCGCTAAAACTCGTCCACGTGCGTCGGTGCCAAGCTCGATCAAATTCTCAAAGCATGGGTAGTTCAGGCAGTGATGCAGCGGACGGTCAATTTTGACCGGCCCGCTTGCCTTGCAGGGCACATAAGCAACATAGTCGTCCAGCTCCGAGCCTGTACTAATATCGTTAATTTGGTTTATTCTGAGAATTAGAACGAAGAGGAACCATTAGCATGAGCAACATGAAATGCCCCAAATTCTGGGATAGATAGACCCATTTTTGCCCAAGACTTTAGATGATTGTGATTTCATCAAAGACTGGAATGGAGTAACGTAGGAGGTATGTTATACAACTCGCCACCAAAACAATTGCACTGCTTGCTGTAATCGTCACGGGTGTGCTTATAGTTTCGGGCCTCCTTTTGCTGTATTATCAGGAAGAGTCTCTCAAGCAGACTATCTTCAAAGGTTTGGATGGACAGGCCAAAATAGCCGCACATGGGATTGAATCCTTCCTAGATGAAGGGCTGCGGGCATCGCATGCCATCGCTTCCACACTTCCTGAAAAAGCCATTGTCCGCGGTAATACAGATGAAATCGGAGCACATCTCCGGCGGATGTTTGAGTCCTTCCCTCAGTTCAAGAACGGAATATTCGTGCTCAACGAAGAAGGGAAGTTTCTGTCGGATTATCCCTCCCACCCGAAATTGCGAGGGCAATCATTCGCCTATAGGGACTATTACCAAAGGACTATTCAGGAGAAAAAGGGGATCGTCGGAAAGCCATACAGATCGGCCAGGACAGGACTTCCTGTAATAACGTTCACCTCTCCAGTGCGCGATGCACGCGGAAAGATCATTGCCATTGTTGCATGCTCGGTTGATCTCCTGTCTGAGGAAGCGTTGGGAGGATATCGCAAACAGAAGTTTGGCAGTACGGGCTATTTATTCATCTTCGACATGACACGTCAACTAGTCGTACACCCGGATGACAACAGATTGCTAACATATGTCGAGGCGGGGAAGAATAGAATGATTGAAGCAGCGCTCGATGGATTCGATGGTAGCGGAGAGGCGGTCAATTCTCAGGGAGTACCAATGCTGCTTTCCGTCAGGCAGATTCCAAATACTGAATGGAAAGTTGCGGTCCAGGTGACGCAGAAGGAGGCTTACGCTCCAATCGCAGAAGCACGCGGTCGCATTATCTTTATGTCGGCGATTGCGATATTGCTCGTCGTCCTTATCGGCGCAGTGGCGATACGCCGCATAACGGGACCTCTCCATCAGTTGGAAGATGTTTCTTCGCGGGTTATCGCAGAACTCGAAGATGCTGAGACCAATGGCACGCGAGTCCCAGCTGATTCGTCACTTGATGTCCTCAGGTGTATCCATTCACGCGATGAAATAGGGATGCTCGCTTCATCCTTTTTGCGTCTAACAACCAAGCTTAGGCATACTCTGGGGTTCCTTCAGCGGGCTGCAGAGGATTGGGAGCGCACCTTCAACTCAGTGCATGAGTCGGTGGTTACCTTGGATGCAGACAACCGGATAGTGATGATGAACCGTGCCGCTGAAGACTTGTTCAGGACCTCTATACTGAAAGTGAGGGGACAGCACTGCCATAGCGTGATATTCGGCCCGGAGGCACCTCACACCGCATGGCCGGACATTGAATCCTTTGCCGAACATATGAAATTCAAATGGTCTCAAGGTATTGAGAAACATGCTGGTATATTCGAGTTCACGATGACGCCGATCTTCCACTCTGAAGCGGCTACCGGTGCTGTTTTGGTTATAAGCGATATAACCGAGCGGGTGGAGTCAGAGGCGCAAATCCGGGAAATGGCGTTTTACGATTCCCTTACAGGGTTGCCGAACCGGTTTTTATTAAAGGACCGCATCAGACAAGCTTTAGTCTCGGCCTCCCGCGGTGGTAAGAAGACCGGTATCATGTTTCTTGATCTGGACTATTTCAAAGAGATAAATGACCGCTATGGTCATGATACGGGCGACGACGTGCTGAGGGAGACAGCAGCCAGGATTGCCATATGCCTTCGCAAGAATGATACCCTCTCTCGAATTGGCGGGGATGAGTTCGTAGTTGTGCTTCAAGATATTGAGGTCCGCCGCGAGGCCACTGCCATAGCAGAAAGAATCATCGAAGGGCTTGCATTATCCATGCTCATAAAGGGGCATGAACTGACAATGAGTTCGAGCATAGGTATCGCGATAGCGCCCGATGATGGTGAGGACGTCGAGACCTTGCTAAAGAACGCCGACATGGCGATGTACAGGGCGAAACGCCTCGGGCGCAATAACTATCAATATCTTTACAATTGAATCCTGTAATTGATATTTTCCAGAGAAGAACTCGTGCTTTTGGGTGAATGGCTGCGGTATGACTGCTTAGTGGAAAGAGTATGGCTCCTCGATGAGTATCGGTACAAATAAAGCGTCATCACCGCATCGGGGACAATCGCGATTACTGTGCAATCAGTGAGCGTCGTGAAGTTTCCGTATGCATGGTTATCGTGCTTGAGACCCGAGAGGTCGGATTCTCTGTGACGTAACGTCACACGATCTTATTGCCTTACAGTAACTGTCTTACAATAATTTATACTCACTTTATCAATCCTCCCCACTCTGGGGTTAAAATAGAGCGGTATCTTGATATGAGGCCGTACTGTAAGGCAATAAAGTGGATGGTCATTTTGTCCATTAGAAATGCACTGGGGAAAATAGTGTATTTTGTCCAGTATAAAGTACAAAAATGAATAAATCTGCAGATAGTTTGAAGATCATACCATTCGGTATACTATCTCAACGTCGCTATCAGTAGAACCTTACTGCACAAAACTCGGAACTCTATTTCTCAATTCCAGAACTTCAGTACATCCTACAGCGGTTGCAGCCATACCATGTTCTATTCTTGCAATTTCAATGTTACAAATTGCAGCTTTGAAGATAGACCAGAAGACTCCTGAAACTTGACAATGGGAGACCGCGATAATTAAAATTAATTAAACATAAGATCATATGATGAATTACAATTATGATTAAGAAACAGCAGCTGGTCGACCAGGTAATCGAATACCTGAGCAATACGATTACCTCGGGAATATACAAGATCGGCGATAAACTGCCTACCGAGCCGAAGCTTATGGTCGAGCTGGGGGTAGGACGTTCAACGCTTCGCGAGGCGATTCGGGCATTGGCTCATAATGAAATACTCGATGTACGGCAGGGAGACGGTACATATATTCGCTCTTTCCCGGCGAGCGGTGAGCCTCTAAAGCAGCGGCTAAGACGGGCCAAAGTCGATGAAGTTCAGGCAGTACGCCGCATCCTTGAACTGGAGATCGTACAGCTTGCTGCCAGGCAGCACAAGAAGGCCGACCAGAAGCTCATCCTCGGTCATCTTAAGTCGCGCCGGGCTGCGCTTGCGCGCAATGACGTGCCAGCCTTGCTTGACGCAGATGTTGCATTTCACTGTGCGCTGGCCGAGGCCACCGGTAATGAAGTCCTCTCCGACTTATATCGGACTTTTGCACTTTCACTTCGAGATGCGCTCACGACCCTCTGGGATACGGCTGATCATGATCAGTCCAAGATGGCGATGTTACATGACAGCCTTTTTGAGGCAATTTCGGCCCGCGATGCCGTCCGTGCAGAACGCATAACCGTAGCACTGCTCGACCGACACAGCGCGACTCTTAGCGAGGCAGATGCAAAGCACAACTGATTTGGACATACATGAGGTGATAAATGATTAATCTTCTGATCGGTCTTGTAGCGGGTGTGTTCGGCGGTCTCGTCGGCGTTGGCGGCGGGGTCATAATGATTCCGCTGATGGTTGGAGTACTAAAGCTCACACAGCATCAGGCACACGGGACAAGTCTCGTAGCGTTAGTTTTTACGGGCATTGCAGGTGCTATCACTTATGCAATGAAGGGCTCAGTGGACATCGTTGCCTCGGCTCTTCTTGCGGTCACTGCGATATTTACGGCCCGATTCGGTGCCCATTTCGCGCACGCCCTTCCTGAGTGGAAACTCAAGAGATCATTCGGAGGCTTCCTGATATTTGTCTCCATTCTGCTGCTGCTTAAGCCTTATCTGGCTCAGGTTGCACATCCCGTTACAGCCGGCTGGGCAAAGGGTGTCGTGCTCATGATGGCAGGCGTATTTACGGGCTTTCTGTCAGGGATGATGGGGGTCGGGGGGGGAACCATCATGGTGCCCGCAATGGTATTGATGGCCGGGATGGGCCAGCATGTGGCCCAGGGAAGCTCTCTGCTGGCGATGGTCCCTGCCGGCGCGGTCGGCGCCCATGCTCACTGGAAGCTTGGCAACGTTGTAACAAAACTCCTTGCGGGCTTAATTCCCGGTATTTTTATCGGCACCTATTTCGGCGGAAGCCTGGCGCTGATCCTATCGGAGACTGTCCTTAGGATCATCTTTGCAGCTGTCCTCATCTGGACAGGCGTTCGTTACCTGAGGACGCCGGCTCCTAAGGTAGCCTCGGCAACGTCTTGCGCTACGCGTGAAACGCAGCAAATAAATTGATATCAACTGAAGGGGTGGTCCTTTTCGCTACGTTGATATTCTCCCCGCCTAAAAGGCGAGGATTCTCAGCTTCCGAGGCTCCCAAGGGCATAGCGCCTTGTGCAACCAGCCGAGACCTTATTACCTGCTTCAACGAGTGGTCTTACGGCACCATCTCTCTATGCCCTATGTGAGCAGTACCCCTTTCGGGACAGGCTATCCGGGGGAGTCCCCCCTTGGGTTGCAACAGACTTGAACTTATTTACAAGCTTAATAGTTTTCACTTTGCCGGTCGCTTGGTCTTCGCTGACCAGCTAAAAAGTTCGAACTGTTGCCTGTTGCGGTTTTACTCATGCCGCCGGTTCTTTCCGGCATGCAACCCCATACCATCTGTGTCAAAGAGCGATACCTCCATTGAGCAGGCATATCCAACATATATGACAGTGGAGAGGGGAAGTCAACCCCAGGCGACAAAATATTTTGACGCTGCAATGCATGGCTTATATTCCCGCCTAAAAGGCGAGGCTTCACGCCGATTTAATGTAATTTTCCCAGACTGAAAGAACTTCTTTCGTAGCAGTCAAGTCTCCAGCGCAATATCTCGCGATATCAACGTACCTTCCAGCCTTGAAGAGATTCTTTACGTCGTATCCGGTTATTCCCTCTGCCTTGGGACTCTTGATACCGAAGGTCCTGCACCACATGTCGAGTGGAAATTTACGCTTTGCAGCGCCGTAAAAGGAGAGCTGATCGAAGAGATCGATATGGCTACTGTTGTTGCTGTATCGGTATGGCATCAAATCCCGTGTCGGCTTTAGCTTATGAACGGCCGAGCGAATCATGATGAACGGACAATCGAAGGCCCTGCCGTTGAAGGTAACAATTTGGTCGTAGGCTTTTACAGTGCTCCAGAATTTTTCGAGGACTTCCTTTTCCGTCCCGCACTCATAGCGGATGCTGCTTTCCTCAAAGGGCAGGAGCAGGTCGCCCGGAGTCTGGAAATAGACAGCCCCTTTGTCGGTGTCGGGATTGAGCATACCTATGGCAACGATCTCGCCGGTAAGAGGGTAAAAGGAGAGGCTCTCTTTGATCCTCTCCTCTTCTTCTTCGTTTTCAGCCCACTTCAGCAGGTATTCCCGGACGGCGGGATCGAGCGAATCGAAGTCAGCTCCGACGGTTTCGATGTCGAAGATGACCCGGCCCATTCTTAAGCGGCCTTTTTCTTCAGCTTGTCGATTACTTCCCAGGTCTTCAGAGCATCGATGGCCCTTTGGAGCTGAACGTCGTCTTTTTCCTGGACTTCCAGCGGCACCTTTTCTTCATCATCCGGGGCCTGTATATTCTTCTCGTTTTGAAGGTGTCCTTCGAGGTCTTTCTCCCTTATCACGGATATCCCTTTACCGTCTTTCGCTTCAAGCTTGACGACGATGTCGGGTGTAATGCCGACGTTCTGGATACTGACCCCGCTGGGCGTATAATACTTTGCGGTTGTTAGACGCAGCCCGGCGCCATCACTCAGAGGGATAAGGGTCTGAACAGATCCCTTTCCGAAGGTCTGCATGCCTACGATTACAGCCCTGTTCCAATCCTTGAGGGCTCCGGCAACGATTTCAGATGCACTCGCGCTCCCTTGGTTCACCAAAACTACCATGGGAAGGTCGGTATATGTGGGATCCTCTCCCTCGGTGAAATACTCGATCTTATCTCCGGTTCTGCCCTTGATGTATACGACAAGCTTTTTGGGCGGCAGGAACTGTCCCGACACATCGACTGCGCTGTTTAGCAAGCCGCCAGGGTCGTTTCTAAGGTCGAGGATGATCGACTTCATCCCCTTCTGCTTCAGGTCTTTGAGAGCCTTGGTAAGGTCTTCAGCGGTCATTTCCTGGAATTGCGTGAGCTTGATGTATCCGATATCATCCTTGAGCATTTTGGCCTTGACGCTCTTTATCTTGATAATATCCCTGACAATGGGGATATCCTTCGGTTCAGTCCAGCCTTCCCTGAATATGTTTAGTGTAACGGGCTTGCCCTTGGGGCCGCGCATCTTCGATACGGCATCCTGTATGCTCATGTTCTTCGTCGATTCGCCGTCAATCTTCAGGATCTTGTCGCCGGCCTTGATACCTGCCGTGTATGCAGGAGTATCTTCGATCGGGGCGATAACGGTAAGAATGCTGTCCTTCATCGATATCTGGATACCCAGTCCACCGAACTCGCCCTTGGTCTCGACCTGGAACTCCTTGAAGGCCTCGGGACTCATGTAAGCCGAATGCGGATCGAGTGAGGAAAGCATCCCCTTTATAGCGCCGTTAACGAGGTCTTTTGTCTTGACCTCGTCAACATAATTCTTCTTGATTACATTCAGTACATCCACAAAGGACCTCAAATCTTCATAAGTGCCCTGCGCATTTACGATCTGCGAACTCACAATTCCTACAGCAAGCGCCGCAGCGAGAACGCTGATGACGACAGCGGTAATTATAAGCATCTTTTTCTTGGAATACATTATTATCCTCCAGATTTACTGAGCCATTGCTGTGGGTCAAGTGGTTTGCCCTTATATCTTATTTCGAAATATAGTCCGCTCGTTCCGAGTGCGGTCGATTCGCCTACATCACCTATCGCCTCGCCCTCTTTTATTATAGCGCCATTCTCTAAAAAAATCTTTGAGAGATTACCATAGAGAGTATGATAGCTGCCGCCGTGGCTGACGACCACGAGCTTGCCATACCCTTTCAGGTCTGCTGCATAGACAACCTTTCCATCATAAACCGCAGACACAGGCGTACCGGCAGTTGTTTTGATATGTATTCCGCTCCTGAAAACAGGCAGATTAAAAAGAGGGTCGACCTGTGATCCATACCTGATAGCTATCTTCCCGTTGACAGGCCAGGGAAGGTGTCCTTTCAGCCTAGTGAAGGGGCTATCGGCCGGAAGTTCCTCCTGTGTCGACTGTGTTCCTTTAGTCCTTTTTTTCCTTGCAGTCGGTTTCTCATGCTTATCCGACTCTTTAATGATCTTCGAAAGCCTTTCGGCATCGTCCTTAAGCTCCTGGATCATCTGCTGATAAGTGTCCTTTTCTTTTCTGACCCCAGCCAGAAGGGTTTCTTTCTCCTTCTTCTTCGCTTTGGCTGAATCTTCAAGTCTTGCCAGTTCTCGTTCTTCTGTCTTGAGGTTGTTCACAAAATCGTTCAGTTTCTTCTTCTTGGCGCTGAGCCTCCCCAGTTCCTCGCGATAATTTTTTATCGACTCGCCATATCGGTTGGATATATCACTGAGCGACCTTGAGATTCTCAGGATGATAGATGGGTCCTCGCCGCTCAGCAGCATAAGGATTACTTCTTTCTCTGCGTTTATTCTGCTGAGTGTGCGGAGACGCATCCTGAGCCGAGCCCTTTGAGATTCGATGCTCCTGGAATTAGCTGCTACATCTGCTTCGAGAGAAGATATACCGGCCTTCAGCGTATCAATCTGTTTCTTCGTAGCGTTCATATGTTCGTCCAGGTCATTCAGCTCGGACTCGATCCTTCTCAACTCGATGATAACCGACGCTTCGACGCGAGTTGCCTGTACGAGTTTCTTTTTCTGCTTTCGAATGTCCCTCTGGACCTTGTTGTAATCCTCGCGCGCATTGGCGGCGTCGGCAACTGAGCTGGAACATGCAAGCAATGAAAATACCAGAAATGCGACGAGTGCGGGAATGGCAGTACTTGGAAATAATGCGACGTATTTTTTAAGCATAGATTGTTAAAGCCTTAGTCGGCCCACGGAGATGAGCGACCCGGCTACACCCATCACTATTCCTGCAACAGGCAGCAGGACGACGATTTCCACGGGCAGGACCATCGTCTTTAATATAGGCATAAAGGCGCTGAAGCTTGTTGTCAGCGAGTAGTAGAAGACTGTGGCACCGATCGACGCGAATACGCCCCCGAAAAAGCCGATGACTCCGCCCTCAATGAGAAAAGGTGCTCTTATGAATCCGCCGGTGGCGCCGAGGAGTTTGATGATCTCGATCTCTGTCTTTCTGCGGTACAATAATATCTTGACCGTACTCGAGATGACGAAGAGCACAACGAAGCTTATAATGCACAGGATAATTATGCTCATGTTTTCTATCGAGGTCTTCAGCAGATAGACCGTCTCGGCGATCTTTGCCTCATAATAAACGTCGTCGACGCCGGGCATCTTCTTTAGCTCTTCGGAGATTTTTTTGACTGCCGGGGCTGTGACGCTTTCCTTCTTTAGCTTCAGCTCAATCGCAGAGGAGAGCGGGTTCTCATCAAGACCTTCCAGGACGTTGCTAACATCCTTTAGCGTGCGCTTCATCTCATTGAGGGACTGTTCCCTCGATATGTATTTTGTACTTGAGACATAGTCTTTATTCTTCAGCTGCCCGATCAGCTTCTGGATGTCCTCCGGCGATACCGCGTCCTGAAGATAGACCACCATGGTAAAACGTTCCGGCAGAGTGCGGGTAAAATTCTCAAGGTTGAATATGGTTATGATGGCCATCGCACTTACCAGAAGGCTTGCCGCCACGGTAAGGCTGGAGAGCAGGTTGATCCACTTCTCCTTCATGAGACTGTGGAAGGCGGTCCTTGTCGAATATGAGAGATGCTCCATCAGCCGATCTCCTCCCCCAGCAAGACACCGTTTTCGAGCCTTACGACCCGTTTGCCAGTGTTCTTGTACATCTCCCTGTTATGCGTAGCTATGAGGATCGTCGTTCCATGAATGTTCGCTTCATAGAAAAGCCTTGCGACATGCTTTGAAGTATCGGGATCGAGGTTGCCTGTCGGTTCGTCG
>Ga0181523_10003749_pt1 | contig 13654 bp, 14 predicted proteins | sample PEATcosm2014_Bin_43_FD_119752 | JGI IMG/M metagenome (GOLD analysis project Ga0181523, IMG submission 119752) | Peatland microbial communities from MTU Mesocosm Facility, Houghton, MI, USA - PEATcosm2014_Bin05_30_metaG | ecosystem: Environmental > Terrestrial > Soil > Wetlands > Peat | place... | reverse complement strand
GCCTGCGGTAACCTCGCAGGTTGTCTTCACAACCTATACTCCTCCCTTCACTGCATCTTTGGCTGCATCATAAGGTGCAGTAATTATTGAACAGCCGCTTGAACATGCTATAGCTGCCGCATAGGCCATCAAAAAAAAGAAGCGTTTATACATGGTGCTCCTATTCTGTTTATTGCTGACCACTGTAGATAAAATCTTGCTCGTCAATAGTAAATAGGAGATCTACTACTCTATCGACTCTCACTATCAGGCTCAACGTCTTATTATAGACTTTTTGAGGATAGATAAAAAGGAGGAACAACTAAGTGCGTATGCCAGCGGTTGAGGACACCCATTCCCGATCATCGCGGCATATTATCCGCCCGATGCTAGCAGATATCTCATTGCCTCACGGCGCTGATTAGACCTTATCAAGTCAGATTACCCTTTTCCTTTCCGTACTTTATTCAGGAAAATAGGCTACCTCTACCGGCTTGAACGAAATAGAGGGTCCCCTCAATCACAGTACTCGATGATTTGGAACAATTACACATGAGACTTCTTGTCGCACTTGATAATGAGTAGTAACCAAGTTAGCAGCCTTGATGCGGCTGACGCAAAGATTTCGACATGAAATTGCGATTGTCAGATATAAAAAGCAAGACCTTTCTATTCGGCTATCAAAATACTAAGCGGGTCGTCGTCATATAGAGACTTTATCTCTCTAATTCTGTTAAGAAATGTTGGCGGAATTAGACAAAACGATCAGCGTGATTTTCGGGTCGCATCCTTGATAACAAACAATGAAGACAGTAGAGTGAAGCGATGAATACAAAAAGCCATATGGCGCAATCCCTTGCGTTCTAGGGAGTTCCCATTGCGATCTGAATCCCAGTTATCATTGAGAGTGCTAAAGGGTGTAAAAACGCAGAATGGCGTCCAAGTTAGCACTGACACTAATCAGTTGAAACAAAAGCATTAATTTGGTGTTCCACCAATTACGCAGATCATTTCTTCTTTGATTTGCACACAATGTTGTAGAGATCTTCTGCGATTGAGTTAGGGATAACTTGGCGCCATTTGCCGGTAAAGTCAACCGAATCAATAATTTTGTTTACTGCGTTATAGTCGACAATAGCTAAATAACGCATTCCCTCTGTGGAACAACTGATTTCTTTCAAGGATAATTCTACGGCATAATCCCTAAAACCACGAGGAGAAGGATCGTATCCTCGCCGACTTTTTATCATCAAATCTTTCTGTTTTTTTGATGTAACTACTTCTTTAGTCCATACTTCCAAGATATCCTGTGATATTTTTTTAATGCTTTGCGCATCATAATAAGAATCACTACATTCAGTTCTCCCATAGTACTTCCAATCTGCTCCCTCTGTAACAGAACTAATTACTATAGAGAATGAAACGAGGACTATTAACAAACTGCTTATTCGCATTCTATTCCTCTTCAATCTATGCGGTTATGTTTCGATATATAGGAAATTATACGCCACTGCGTCACATAAAGGAGAGTGTGCTGATTTGACTGAGAAATATAATAGTAGACAGGTAATGAGATTGTTACGGACCTTGAGTTTGGTCAGTGCCGAGACCTTCAGCCGCGCTTATGGCTGAGTATACCTTGTAGGGGTCGTCCAGAAGTGATCTTTTTATTGCTTCGATTACACTTTGTTCATCATCGACACTAAGTATATTGCTTGTATCCATATATGGTCTCCTTTTATTCAATAAGACATGTTCTTTTCCTGTTCGTAGTGTTATATCATGCCGCTCCCTTTGTCGTTGTAACGAAGATGCCGCTTTTAGAGGGGTCAAGATAGGCCGCCCTCTTGAGCGACTCAATATTCTTATCATTAAGGGCGGTACCCTTTCGGAGCAGCAGAAGCCCTGTGCCTGTGATTACGTCCCTGGATATGAGCATCCCTGGCGTTAGGTCTCCGGTTTTTAGCTCTAACTCTATCAAATCCGTATCACTGACAATCGAGTGAAAAAACTCAAGAGCCGCCTTTTCGAGAAGTGTGAAAAGCGAGGCGTCAAATTGGTTATTGAGCGAGGCTTTGATCTCCGCTAGGGCACCGTCCATGCTTCGCATTTCACGATGAAGTATTCTGTCGAAACGATCTGCTATGGCTATTATCCGAGCGCCGATCGGGATATTATCGCCCTTCAATCCATCCGGAAATCCCCTACCATTATACCATTCATGATGGTGCCGGATAAGAATGCCTTGTCCCCTGAAGTCTTCGATACAGTCGATCGCAGCCTGTCCTCTCACGGGGTGTTTGACGTATTCAGCCATTTCATCCGAAGAAAATTCCTCGACGTGCTTTATGAGAACAATATCAGGATCCCCGATCATGCCGATATCGTGGAGCAGCGAAGCAATCGAAATCATTTCGATTTCCGGCTCAGGCAGTCCCATGGTTCTTGCCATGGCTGTCGACAGGACCGCGACATTGTTAGCGTGATTGTGCATCGAGCGGTTCCTGAGTTCGATCAGACTTGAAAGCGAGGTCAGGATCTCGGAGACGTTTCTTTTCAGCTTCTCATTGAGTTTTTTTAGCTCCTTGTTTTGTTTTGTCAAATCTATGGTATGCTGCTGGACATATAATTCAAGTTCGGTGCTCCACTTTTTCAGTTCTTCATTCTGCTGTATCGTGAGTTCTGTGAGATATTTATGCTCTCTGACAAGGCGATATTTTTCGAATGCGTCTTTCACAACTATAAGGAGATCGCCATCGTTCCACGGCTTTGACACGTAACGATATGCCCCTCCCCTGTTAATGGCGCCGATTGCCGCTTCTATATCCGCATAACCAGTTAATATTATCCTCACCGCGTCCGGACAGAGCTGTCGCGATTTTTCGAGGAACTCGGCACCGGTCATTGCCGGCATCCGCTGGTCAGAGACAATGACCGGCACCTCGATCTCTTTGAGGATTGCAAGACCATCTAAGCCTGATAGCGCAGTAAGAACCTCGTAGTCTTCAGACGTGAAGAGGCGCTTTAGCGAACGCAGGACATTGTCCTCGTCGTCTACGAAAAGGATTCGATTGGGGACGTGGACCTCTTTATTTGACATATTCATGATTGTAGATGACGCCCGTTAATAGGCTTATAAACATATCGACAAGATCGGGATCAAAAGATGCGCTCTCGCCTTCCTTGAGAACATACATTGCCTCTTTGGCTGGAAGTTTCTCACGGTAAGGCCTGTCTGATGTCATGGCATCGAAGGCATCGGCTATCGACACTATCCTAGCCTCTAACGGAATGTTAGCCCCTTTGAGTCCATTTGGATATCCTTTGCTGTCGAACCTCTCATGATGGTAAAGGGCTATGTTCATGACTGATTCAGGTAATAGGGCTGTTCTGGCAACATCAGCGCCCCAACCTGGATGTTTTTTTATTATATCGAACTGTTCGGCATCCAGCGCACCCGGCTTGTTTAGGATCATCTCAGGCACCCCGATCTTACCGCAGTCGTGCAGCCAGCTTCCGTATTTGATGTTTTTCTTCATATCATCGGACAGGTCCATGGCATCGGCCAATAGCAGCGCATATCTGGCCACTCGTTCGCAATGTCCCCGTTTATAAGGGTCCTTAAACTCTATAGTCTGGGCGAGGGAATGAAGCTTTGCTTCATCGGCGGATTTGAGGGATGAAACGATCTTAAATTTGGCGATAGAATCGAGCACTGTCTGCCTCAGCTCCACGTCATCCCACGGCTTCGTGACAAATCTGAAGACTTCACCCCTATTTATTGCTTCGATAGCCGCATGTAGATCTGCATGCACGGTCATGATTATCCGTATGCTGTCCGGTGAAATAGTTTTCGTCCATGACAGGAAATCGATATTGTTCATGCCGGGCATCATATTGTCCGAAACGATGACGAAGACGGTATTGTTCTTCATAAGTTCCATTCCCTCAAGTGCCCTGGTTGCGGTTAGCACGGATACCGTGTGGAAATAAATAGTCTCTTTACCGCATTCAGAATGTTCTCTTCGTCGTCCACGAATAAAACAAAGGCTGACGTCATAGGCGGTCTCCACGAATGAAACCCAGCATGATGCCTCTGAGTTGGCTGTCGTCTGGCCTCACCTCTGAACCGAAAAGCCACCCTTTGGTGCCGTTTATCGAGATCTTCTTCATTGTCTTCCCCCTTGCCTTCACCTCATCAACAAATGCAATGACTTCCGGAGGGAGCGCATTTTCGATAGACTTTCCTAGCGAACTCTATCCGTAGCCCGTGTCCTCGACCCATGCCTGGTTGCACTGCGCGACAATATCATCGCTAATACCTAGGACAGCCACGGGGAGGGAAAAAAGTATTGTTTGATTTGCCTCAAGCATCTGGCCTTTCAATTCCAGTAGATTCGAATTCTCTTCAAGCAATCCCTTAAGTTCTTCGTTCACTTTCACAAGCTCGGCAGTAAGTCCTGCATTCCTTCTTAACAGGCGATGGCGCTCTATGGCGTTGGCAACAGTCACCTTCAAGTCATCGTCGTTCCATGCTTTGGGATGAACCTGTAAATCTCCCCTTCATTTATAGCAGATACGATAGAAGCGGTGTCAGCATATCCAGAAAGCGCTATCCTTACTGTATCCGGCCAGCGAATACAGACTCCTCTCAGAAATTCGACTCCGTTGATGTTTGGCATGCGATAGTCTGAAATGACTATCTGGATGTCGCCGTCTTCTAGGATACCGAGACCATCCCGCGCCGAATTGGCCGCTAAAATTGTGTATCCGGAGTCAAGAAAGAGACGTCGTACCGAATTAAAGACATTGGGCTCATCATCGACGCATAGTATCTTGATCTCCTCTTCCATCTTGCTCCATGTATTCGCTAAGGCACAACCGGAATGCTGATTGTGAAAGTCGTTCCCTTCCCAACCTCGCTGTCCACCTTGATCATTCCGTTATGCTTTTTGATTATGTCGTACGCGATGCTCAGGCCAAGGCCCGTTCCCTTGCCGACCTCCTTGGTTGTGAAAAACGGCTCGAATATTCTCTTCTGGTTCTCATCCGATATGCCGAAGCCAGTGTCTGATATGGCAATGTTAATCATTATGCCTTCATGCCATGTCCTTACCCGAATCTCTCCCTGCTTTTCGATTGCATGGGCTGAGTTCACCAGCAAATTCATAAAGACCTGATTCAGTTGTCCTGGGTTGCATACGGTTAGAGGGATATCTCCATATTCCTTGACGAGCGTTGCCTTGTATTTGAGTTCGTTCCATGCTATGTTAATCGTGCTTTCGAGCCCAGAGTTGATGTCCGCTGTTTTAAACTCCGATTCATCTACGCGGGAGAAATTCTTGAGGTCCTGGACGATCTTCTTGACTCTGTCGGCACCCTCAAGAGATTCCTTGATCAGGTTATCGAGGTCTCCGGTAATGTAATCGATCTTTAACGCTTTCCTTTTTTTGGCAATCTCAGTGAGTACACCAGAATTGCCGCACTTCTCGCTGCATCTCTCTACTAAAGCGGCCTGGACCGTCAAATATTCCGATAACTTTTCACGATACCTTTTCAGTGTGTTGAGGTTGCTGATGATTAAACCCATGGGATTGTTGATTTCATGCGCCACCCCAGCCGCAAGCTGTCCAATCGACGCCATCTTCTCCTGCTGCAATACCTGGGATTGGACCATTTTGAGCTCGTTATAAGCATTCTCCAAATCTGTATGCTGCGTCTCGAGTATATGCATCATATTGTTGAATTGTTCTCCCAGATAAGTGTAGGGATCATGTGCAGCATCCTCGAAGAATGGGCATTTCGTGCATGTCTCATATTTCTTTGCGAATTGGCCCTGGACCTCACCTCTGCAAAAAGTGCCTGCCTTCTGCCAGCATCTTCGATCGTTGCCACCGTCCGCATGGCAGATGCATCCTTCCTTATCGCATTTCATAAACTCATGACATTTCTTCAGGTTAGGGTTTTTAAATCTGACGCTAAAGTTCTTCTTGACGGCAACCTCCTGTATCAGGGCGGATATTTCGTCAAGTGCCTTTTGCAGACTCATCCTGCCATTTCTAAGTTCATCCTCAGCTTTCTTGCGGTCTGTTATGTCGTGAAGAGTTATAACCGAGGCAGCTGACATGAGCCGATCATTGTTAGGGACGTCGTATACAGAGCACTCGAAGTATCGCCCGGTCGTATGGTGGAATTCAACGCAATCCGCAGGACCTGAAAAGCCCGTAAAGCCCCCTTCTGCGAGGATATCCCGCCATGCGCGATTGAGAAGTTCGTTGTATGTTTTGCCGGTCAATGTGTTGAGCACTTTATTGCATCGTAGGACAAGGCCATTTGAGTCGGTCAGCAGGACGGCATCCCTGATGCAATCCATGCTTTGCTCCCATTCACGTTTGGCGGTCTCGATCGCATCTAAGGTCTTAGCAAGGATATCGTGTTTTACCTTTATGTCCTCGAATCCCTTCATCTGGACTAGATTTCTGATCTTGATCAGGAGTTCGTTGAAGTCGACCGGTTTGCTGATGAAATCGTTAGCTCCGGCATTGAGGCTGTCAAGTCTCACTCTCTTGTCGTCTGAACTCGTGATTGAAATTATCGGAATGTGGCGTGTTTCTTTTTGGGCCCTCAGCTGTTTGCACGCCATTACTCCGCTGATGTCCGGAAGGAACAAGTCGAGGATAATGACATCCGGATCATTGAGTCGGGCCTTCTCCATACCCGCCTTTCCGCTCGAAGCAGTTTCACAGGCATATCCGTAACTGGAGATATTGGTGGACATAATCTTTTGCTGCATCATGTCGTCTTCGATTATGAGTATCTTGGGCTGAGAAAGTTTTTCAGTTTCTTGTATAAGCATAGGCTGTTATGTTCCCTTTATTAAAAATATCCCTGCATGAAGGGAAAAACTATCAAAATTACGTGTGGCTAAAGTCATAATCCTGTCATCAAACTGACCCATAAATCCATCATCAAGGGATTGAGCAGGTTCCCTTAGCTGCAATGAGAGACAACCAGTGCCAAGAATGCATTTATTGATATGGGCTTGGCGACGTAGTCTCTAAATCCAAGCGATAGGAACTTCTCCCTGTCCCCTTTCATTGCGTAGGATGTCAGCGCTATGATAGGTATGTTCAGGGTAGACGGCTCAGATTGCAATATCTTAGATGCCATTATACCGTCAACCTCCGGGATCTGAATATCCATAAAGATTAAATCAGGCTGATATTCCCTCGCGATTTTAATACACTCGGCTCCATTGTAGGCCTGTAATGTCTCGTAGCCTTTCGCCTCAAGAATGGCCTTTAATAACCTTTGGTTTGTTTCCTCATCATCTACGATTAGGATTCTCCTCACCGTTATGCTCCTGGGCGCATTGGTATTACAAATATGAAGATGCTCCCTTTGCCTGACTCGCTCTCAACCCAAATCCGTCCGCCGTGCAACTCAACAAGCTTCTTGCATAAACTCAGACCAAGACCGGTCCCCTTGTACTTTCTTGTTAATCTAGTATCAACCTGCTCAAATGGCTTGAAAAGTTTATTTTGATCTTCACGGGATATTCCGATTCCCGAGTCACTTACAGAGCACTTCAAAAAATCGTTACCATCAGTCAATGTCGCCTCTACGTGAATTCGCCCGCCGTCGGGTGTGAATTTCACTGCATTGCCCAGAAGATTGAACAATACCTGTTTTACTTTCCTCTCGTCCCCTGTCATTGTATCCAAGCCCTGTGCAATTGCGAATGTCATCTGCAGACTTTGCTTGTATGCCTTTTCCTTAAATAAGGCAATGCTGCTTTCTACAAGTTTTATTATGTTGAACCCATTCATCTCCAGTTCCATCTTGCCGGCTTCCACTTTTGACAAATCAAGGATGTCATTGACCAAGCTGAGCAGGTGTTGTCCACTCGTGAATATATCGGTGACATACTCTTTCTGTTGATCAGTCAGCGGCCCGCCCAGTCCGCTCGACATCAGCTCGGAAAAGCCAATGACAGCATTCAGTGGTGTCCTGAATTCATGGCTCATGCTAGCTAAGAAATCCGACTTGGCTTTGTTGGCCGCTTCGGCCGTTTCTTTCATGATTTCAGCCTCTAGCACCTTTTTGCGTTCGGTGATATCCAACATAACATGCACAGAATATAGATAGTTGCCTTCCCCGTCTAATTTTGGATACATTCGCACACTAAAAGTCTTCCCTAATGAATCTATTGTGATCTCTTTTGTAGCAGCCATGCCGCAATTTACTGCCTCTTTGCATAGATCATCCGGGCTATCAGTTTTAGGGAATATCTCATAAAAAGGTCGACCAACCAACTCAGCAAGCGACATGCCCGCCATTTGCTCATAGGCCCTGTTGGCCCTTAGTATCTTACCATCACTGTCATGAAGGAAAATCAACTCTGTGATGGCATCAAAGGTATCCTCCCACTCTTTTTTTGCGTTAATTATTTTCTCCTCTATCTTTTTGCGCTCTGTGATGTCCACATGAGTGCCAACCATGAGAAGCGCCTTTCCATCTGCATCTCTGTTGACCACCTTTCCTCTGCCGAGAATCCACCGCCACGCGCCGTCTTTAGTGCGAATGCGGAATTCCGTTTGAAAGTTCTCACGACGGTTTGCAATACAGTCCTGATTGACCGACAAAGTACGTGCTCGGTCATCAGGATGAATTAAATCAGCCCAGACTTCATATGTGTCTGGGAGTGCTTTCCCGTCATAGGCGAGCATTTTGAAGTAACCGGGGCTATAGTATGTTTGGCCAGTTGCTACTTTCCACTCCCAAAGGCCATCGCTTGTTGCCTCCATCGCCAGCCTAAAGCGCTCATCGCTCTGGCGTAGCGCGGCCTCTGCACTTTGTCGCCGAGCTTCCCTATCCAGATTCTCCAGAGCAAAGGAGATGTCTATGGCAGCCTCCTCAAGCAGAGCGACTTCTTTGTCCTGGAAAACGTCAGCTTCGCTGTCATAGACTGTAAAGGCACCGTAGACATCTTTATTACAGTGAATCGGAAAGGCCGCGACGGCTCGAAGTCCGTGTGCCACCGCATTATGATGCCAAGGCTCAGCTAGCTCGCTATTCTGAAAATCGTTGAAGATACAAGGTCTGTCCTCTCGTATGCATGTCCCGACGGGGCCATGTCCTTCAGATTCGTCGTCGGCATAAACCCTGATTTTGTCGAGATATGCTTGCCCCTCACCAGCGCGCCCGACAGGTTTGACCTCATGACTCCCGGGGTCGTGCCAGCCAATCCACACCACTTTAAAGCCAGCGTGTTCTGCTGTGGTGCGACAGACTTCATGGAACAATTCCTCGCGTGACTTGACGCGAACAACAGCCTTGTTTATGCCACTTAATGTGGCATAAAGCTTATTTAGTCGTTCGATTTCCCGTTCGTGTGCCTTGCGCTCGGTAATGACGTCGAACACGGCCACAAAGTATTCTCTTTTAGGGCTGTAAACCGATATCCAAAACCACATCTCCAAAGAAGCCACATAAATCTCAAAGCGCTCCGGCTTCCCTGATAAAGCCACTCGACCATAAATCTCGAATAATTCCGGATCGGACTCATGTATTCCCGGAATGACCTCCGTCACCTTCTTGCCGATGACATTCTTCAAGCCCGTCAATGTTGTAAAAGCATCGTTTACGGCAAGATAGATAAAATCCCGTGGCTGATCCTGCGGAAAAAGCATCCGGCAATAGGCGAAGCCGTTGAGCATATTATCAAACAAGGAGCGATACAATTCTTCGCTGCCGCGAAGTAACTCCTCTGCCTGGAATTTCGCCAACGCCACGGCTAGGTATCCTGCCAGTCTCTCCCATAAAGCAACGTCTTCAGCGGTAAATCGGTCTTTTCGTCGGTCGTTCAATTGGAGGAGACCAGATCGCTCCTCGCCGACCCGCAGGGCGATAAGAGCAACTGATTCGTATCCCTCACCGTTACACCTGTTGCGCGTTCGAGCCTGACGATCCGATTCCGTGGTGCTTGCAAGAAGTTCAGTTGTATTGTTCGACCAGAAGCTACCTGCTTCGGTAAAAAAAGGCTTTGAAGGATCAAAACGCCCGCGGATGACGTTTCCGCACATGCAGTCCAGAAAAGGATTGCCCTTGTAATCACGGACGATCTCACCGTTAGCCGAGCGAGAGCACAATGAGTTTTCTGCCAGCACAAACTCAGCTGGAAATCCGCGAACCTCATAATAAGGATAGTCGTCATCATCACTCAGTCGAACCCCCACAGCCCCGCATCCGGAGTGATTCCGGAAGAAAGTCACTGCAGCCTTAATCATATCCTTCTTGTTCCTGCTCTCGTTAACAAGGCGGAGGAAGTCGACAGCTAACTCGCGTTCCTTTTCCGCACGCTTACTACTGCTAATGTCCTGAACTAGCACAACGAAACCACGCACCTTGCCTTTGTTGTCAAAATCTGGCGTATGACTGACGTTGACCCACCGAGGAGTTGCATGTTGATGAAGAGGCTCCGAAAGTTCGAGTTCATAAAAAACTCTTTCACCCTTCAGAGCACGCTCCATATACTGGTGTACCTTTTCCCATACCACTTCGCCCAGCACCTCTCGGACGTGCCTGCCTACAATATCCTCTTGTTTAAGCCCGAACCACAGTTCATAGGTATGATTAACGCTACTGTAGCGGAAGTTCTCATCTACATAAGAAAGAAGCGCCGGAACTGCATCGGTGAGTTTTTTTCGTCCACTTTCCAACCGTTGTCGTTCTACTGAATAACGGAGCGCTCGATAGAGAGAATCGGCATCAAGGTTCCCCTTTACCAAATAATCCTGCGCCCCTAAGGATAAAGCATTAACAGCGAGAGCTTCATCCGACAGCCCCGTCAAAACAATAATCGGCAGTTCAGGCTTTTGATTCTTAATACGCATGAGACAATCCAGACCAACGCTATCAGGCAATCCGAGATCCAAGAGCATGACATCAAAGATGTCTTCTTCGAGGAGCCTCAATCCCGATGACAGTCGGTCTGCTTTTCTGATAACGTTGCAGTTACCTGCACCAACCAGCATTGCCTGGATTAACTCAGAGTCCTCAGTACTATCCTCGATGAGAATTATTTTCATATGCTGTATCTCATATTATTTTTTTGTTTTAGCGGCATCCAGTGCGTCCTAATTGCAGCTGCAGTGAGAGATGCACCGCCACGGTACTGCCTTGATTCAATCGGTTCATTGTCCGTACAGTCTGGATCACAGTAAAGGTTGCGATTTTCCTGCAAATCATTATAACGACCCTGTTGGTGCCATTGTCGGCGGATTTGCATTCCCTGCTATAACCGCATTGTGCGGCAATTTCCAGAAGGCATTAGGGTGGGACTTTGTTTCAAGACTCCCTACTGCCAAAAAAACCGTGGCACAGGTGATATTTGCGAGAACCGCCTTTGAAGCAATCGAATACACAATGGTGATTTTCTTTGGTAGACCATCCGCTCTTTCTTTTTCTTTGCATATGGTAATAAATACCAAGACTGCGGTGAGCAGGAGTATTACGAGAATACTCCTAAAAGAAAACAACAACAATTGGCCAATGTTTGAAAGTAGCATCGTGTTCCTCTAATAAAAGCGTATCACTTTGTACCATATAAACACAACTCTCAAGTGACAACCTGGACATCTTTTGAAACGACTTTCGCTACCCAGTAATTTCCTAAATTATTAAAATTGCCGATATTGCCTACCACATCGGACCGACACTCCGGTCGCTACTTGTATCTCTCCACGAGTTGAGCGAAAAGACGAATTAGACAAGACTTACTCCACCTCTTGTTTGCAGTACCGGACAACGGCGATCATAACGCGTCTGAGTTCGGTTGCGTTGAGAGGGCTATTCAGTATAAAGGTGCAGATTGGCTTCTGACGGGCAGTTTGGGCAAACCCGTTCTTTAGCGGTTTTTATGATTTCCACTGATTCCATTAATTCCATAGAATCTAATGATCGTTTTGCGTTCTATCACAGTCTTATCAGAGAGTGACGCTGTTGGTAAAGTTATCACAAAGGGACAAAGAATCTAACATCCAGACCCTTTACAATCACTATATATACTTATGACAACGATCAGAATGTTCTATCACATGCCTGCTGCCAAAAAGGACAATTTTGCTGAATAGTCCAGAATTTTCTACCAATTCTATATATAACAGAACGGTGGAGATACTTGCTATTATCCCGATTAAACTTTAATTAGGCGACTTGAGTATTGTGTCTCCTGAATTCCTTAGGTTGTCCCAGGTTCATTGTTGTGTATCTTATGCCGCTAATATCTCTTGCTATTTATAACGTTATCCATTGTTCTCATATTATGGTGACAACGTAATAAACGTGAGGTTGTCTGGTGATAAATTCGTTCCGTGACAGGGGCACAGAGGATATTTTTATAGGAAGAACACAAAAGAGGTGCGTCAGATATGTCCGGCGCAAGTATGGCGTGCAGTGAAAACTCGATCAACTTAATGCTGTCGTTGCGTTGGATACGTTGAAAATCTCACTGGGAAATTTCTTGGAGCCTCTTAGAGATGATCGTAAGGGCCAGCACAGCATTCTAATTAACGGCCAGTTCCGCGTTTGTTTTGTGTCGACTGATTATGGTGCGGAAAACGTTGAAATTACAGACTACCACTAAGGAGGCAGAAAATGGTACGCATGCCAAAGAATGGTCCGCCGACTCATCCCGGTGAAATACTGTTGGAAGAATTTCTTAGGCCACTGAACATGACGCAAAGTGAATTGGCGAAGAAACTCCGTGTTTCATATCCTCGTGTTAATGAACTGGTTCATGAGAAGCGTGGGGTAACGCCGGATACTGCACTTCGTTTGGAGAGACTTTTTGGCATGGATGCTCAGTTTGGCTTAATTTGCAGTTGGCATGGGATTTATATCGTGTAATCCATTCATCAATTTCGAAGGAATTAAGTAAAATAAAAAAATATTGCCTGAATTATCTCTTCTTTAGCTCATCGTGACCCCTAATCAATTCCATATATTATTTCAATATGTAAAACCCAATCCGGAATCAAACGTTTGACCACTGATGAAAGGATGCATTTGCTTACGATGATGAAACAGGGGTCTTCCTACTCAACAGAAGAAAGTGACAATTCATTGGAAGTGGTACAGGCGCAAATAAACCCTATTTTGGGCTTGTTATGTTGGGCTTTATTGCGTGCTAAAGAAATACAACAATTCAGGGAGTTATAGGCTGAAGCCTAACATTAAAGTGTTTCGGGAAATTATCGATAAGAATATATGTTCAAAGCTTTCTTTCAAAAACTGCTCACTGGACCGCTCGGCACAGGCAGACGGCATCAACTTCGCTTTCCATATGAAGCTATCACGCTATTCTCCAATGAGGAACAGCATACGTTCCGGTGTAGCATCGCCAATGTTAGCAAAGACGGAATGTGCATCCGTACTGATACTCCAATAAAGGTGGGCTGGGTTATAAGGTTGCACTCTCCATCATTAACGGCTGAAGTGGTCTGGGTCGAGGAAGGGATGGCAGGTCTGTTATTTGTCGAAGGAGATATCGATTCAATGCTAGTCCATGATTAATTGCAAATGGGTTACCAAACTTGTAGCGCGCATATTAACTTTGGGGTCGGCTTGAGATTTTAACAATTAGTAACAAACTCTCTGGATTATATCGCAGTAT
>Ga0181523_10003748_pt1 | contig 13655 bp, 9 predicted proteins | sample PEATcosm2014_Bin_43_FD_119752 | JGI IMG/M metagenome (GOLD analysis project Ga0181523, IMG submission 119752) | Peatland microbial communities from MTU Mesocosm Facility, Houghton, MI, USA - PEATcosm2014_Bin05_30_metaG | ecosystem: Environmental > Terrestrial > Soil > Wetlands > Peat | place... | reverse complement strand
GTCCTGAAATGGGGTGAAGGCATAGCCGGCCTTTCCTCCGTTGGTCAAATTGAGTTTTGTGTTTGAAGCCCTACTTCTCACACTATACAACAACCGATCCCGCCGCGTGAACTCTTTCTCAGCGAGTCTGTTTTGACAATAAACCAACCGCAGCTTGCGCAGGGAGAAGTCCTGCGAAGAACGGGAGGCTGGATTGTAGCGAGCGACGCTTGACTCGCTATGCAATAATGGTTGCCCGTTTGGTTTGGGAGCGCGGGCTTCCAGCCCCCACCGCAGGGCGGCGGCCTGGATGGCCGCGCTCCCAGGGCCAGTCAGGAGGCTCGGTTTATGGCCGAAGTCGAATCCCAATCCCTTTCGGAAAAGGCGTACCAGCCGTTAACGGACGGCGAACTCTATGTGCCGCTGGTGCCCGCCGACGCGACGCCACCAGAGGCGACCTGGCGCGCGGTGCTGTGGGGCACGTTGTTCTGTATCGTCTTCAGCGTCGCCTCGGCCTATTCCGCGCTCAAGGTGGGGCAGGGAATGGAGGCGGCAATTCCCATCTCGATCCTCGCCATCGGCTTGGCGCGCGTCTACGGGCGGCGCTCCACGGTACTCGAGAACATGATCATTACCGGCATGGGCGGCGCCTCCGGCAGCGTGGTGGCCGGCGCCGTCTTCACCGTGCCGGCGCTCTACATTCTCCACCTCGACCCGCATCCGGTGCAGACCATCTTCATCTGCCTGAGCGGCGGCTGCCTGGGCATCCTCTTCCTCATTCCGCTGCGCCGCTACTTTGTGCGCGAAATGCACGGCAAGCTGCCCTTTCCGGAGGCCACGGCGATTACGGAAGTGCTGGTGACCGGCGAGAAGGGCGGTTCCCAGGCCCGGCTGCTGATTCAGGCCACGGTCATCGCCGCGGTTTACGACTTCCTGGCCAGCACGTTCCACGTCTGGAAGGAGTACCTGAACTTCCAGTTTGTGCCCGCAGTCCGGGGACTGGCCGAGCGCGGGCGCATGGTCTTCAATTTCGACGCGATCGGCTTCGTCCTCGGCCTGGGCTACGTGATGGGCCTGCGCGTTTCCATGGTCTTTTGCGCCGGGGGCATTCTGGTGAATTTCGTGCTCGTCCCCATGATCTGGTTCATCGGCAGCCACATGGGCGACGCCACGGTGTATCCAGCCACCATGCCCATTTCGCACATGGCGGCCTCCGACATCTACCGCAATTATGTGCGCTTCATCGGCGTGGGCGCTATCGCGACCGCCGGCCTGGTGGGCATCCTCAAGTCGCTGCGGGTGGTTGCCGGATCGTTCGGCATCGCGTTGCACGCCTTCCGCCACGGCGAAACGCCGCACACGGAACGCACCGACCGCGACATTCCCATCCTCACCATCCTCCTCGGCGTGGTGGTGGTGGCAATCGGAGTGGCCGCGTTCTTCGGACGCCTGCATGTTTCGTGGACCGTGGTCGCGGTGGGCCTGGCGCTGACGCTGCTCTTCTCATTCTTCTTCACCACGGTGGCGGCCAACGCCATTGCCACCACGGCCAACAACCCGGCCAGCGGCATGACGTTACTCACCGTCATCGTTTCCGCCGTAGTGTTGCTGAAGTTCGGGCTCTCCGGGACCACCGGCATGTTCTTCGCGATGGCCCTCGCCGGCATGGTCTGTGTAGCGCTCTGCTCCTCGGGGCAGTTCATCACTGATCTCAAAGCCGGCTACTGGCTCGGCTCCACGCCTTCGGCGCAGGAGAAGATGAAGTTTATCGGAATCGCCGCCTCGGCCATCACCGCGGGCTTAACCATCATCCTGCTGGCCAAGGCATTTCAATTCGGAGAGGCGGCGCCCGGCGACCTGCGGCAGGTGCTGGTGGCGCCCCAGGCCTCCGCACTGAAAGCCGTCGTGTCGGGATTCATGAGCGGCCAGCCGGTCGCCTACATGTTGTTCGGCATCGGCGCCATGATCACCGTGGTGCTCGAGATGCTCGGCGTTTCCTCGATGGTCTTCGCCCTGGGAGTCTACTTGCCGCTGCAACTGACCACGCCGATCTTGGTGGGCGGATTCCTTTCGCACCTGGTGAACAAGCGCGGGGAGAAAGTCGGCGGCCAGCAAGGCAAGACCATCCGCGAGCGCGGCATCATCATTGCCGGCGGCTTGATGGCGGGCGGCGCACTCGGCGGAGTGATTGGCGCGGCACTGCGCGTGCTGCCGCACTTCAAGGAAGAGTGGATCCAGTCGCCTTTCTACACCCACGAGGCGGTGTCGCAAACCCTTTCCGCCCTGCTGTTCGTTGGCCTGTGCCTCTATGTATGGTTCAGCTCGCTCAGGAGAAGCGGGTAGTCTTTTCCGAGCTTCAAGAATGACGCGAGTGGGCAGATCTCATTATGATTGCTCCGGAAGAGGGGGAGAAGCTGTCTTCCCGCGTGAGTTGCGCTAGAATAGGGTCGAGGGAGAGCGAAGCAATGACTGGAATCCAGTTCGTCACCGACGACAAGGGGCGTAAAACGGCGGTGCTTATTGACCTTAGAAAGCACGCGCGTCTGTGGGAGGATTTCTGGGATGGCCTCGTATCCGAGTCACGCCGTAAGGAGAAGAGCATTCCTTACCAGGAATACCGGGCTAACCGTATGAAACATGGCCGTCCCCGTGGTTAAGTATTCGCTGGAAATCACGGCCTCCGCGCAGAAAGAACTCGATTCGATTGATGATCCTCTATTTGAGCGAATCGACCGGAAGATTCTGGCGCTTGCCGATGATCCCAGGCCGGTGGGATCGAGAAAGCTCAAAGGGTTCAGGGACTCCTGGCGCATGGCAACACAACAAAAGTGCTGTGGCAAACCAAGGTGCGGATCTTCGCGGCACAATGGATAAGGAAGCCCTCTTAGGTGTAGGATAGGACCAGGAGAAAAACAATGAAGTTCTATTCCTTTCAGATCGTCATTGAAAAGGAACCGGAGGACGAGGGGTACTTCGCCTATACCCCCAACGTGCCGGGTTGCTTCTCCAACGGTAAAACCATGGAAGAGGCCAAGCGCAATATCCGCGAGGCGGTCGAGCAACATCTCGCCTCGATGCTGGCCCACGCCCAACAACCTCCCCAGGATGACCGACTTGTGCACATCGAAGAACTCACGGTGGCGATACCCGATTGAGCCGCATGCCCCAAGTTACGGCGCGGGAGCTCGTGCGCTTTCTCAAGGCGCAGGGCTTTGTTGAGGACCGACAAGCGGGCAGCCATCTCACCCTGTGGCACGCAGAACGAAACCTCTCTGTCACCATTCCTATCCACACCGCTTGCGACATCGGTCGCGGCTTGGCGACGCGTATCCTTAAAGACGCCGGCTTCACGGTTGACGACTATCTGCGCCTGCGCTAGGGCTTGCGAAGAAGATCGGTGGGGATTCGCTGACCCAGGGCGTTCCCCTGGGCTTTGCTGGTCCGCCCCCGTGGGGCTGCGACTGCTCTCACCGCTTGGGCCTGCGCACAGCGACAGAGAAACATCGGTCATAAAGAAAAGGACGCCCGAGTTTCGACACTGCGATAGAATACGGCGCGGTGGCGAAGATGGTTGCGGAGGAGACACGGACCACAAGACTGGCGGTTCGCGCTGCTTGCTACAGGAAGGATCCGACGGCGGCTGGCGCGACCATGGGCCGCCCCAATTGGAGCCGCACGTTGGCCACATAGAGCCCGAAGATGCCGACCTATCGTGGGAATCGCGGGAATCTGCTCCAGCATTGGGTGCTGGTTGAGCTACTTGGCGACCTGCGCAAACAGGGCATCAAGAAGTTGTGTTACGTGGATGCGTACTCGATGTCCCCGACGCCAACCCGTAGTGCGAAGGCCGCCAGAGATCCAACCGCACCGGACTTCGACCGGGTGCGATCCCGGCTCGCTGACGGAAGTTCTCCATACGAGCGAGCCTGGTTGGAACTTAGTCGGTCCTTGCGCTCTGAGTATCCATCGTCAGCAGCCTTCGTACGGCATCGCTGGTCTGACAGCCTGCACCTTCTCCTCTGCGAAGCCGATTGCGCCACCACAGATGAGATCGCTGCGTGGCTGTCAAGGCTCGATAGCACCACCACCGGGTTCGAGCTCCATAGAGGCGATTGGCGTGAGCGATTTGATTGCCACCTGCCGACCGGATTCGATGCCTACTACATGTCGTTTGATCCGAACATGTACGATCGACACGAGGTTGGGTCGCGGAAGCCCGAGAACATGTATCCGAGGGATATTTGCAAAGTCTGCAAGGCCATTGGTGCCCTGCCGGCCGTGCCGATGATTGTCCAGTTGTCAACCTATAGCGTCAACAACGATAACAGCCAATGCGACGTCATCGAAAGCTTGGTTCCCGAGTTTACGGAAAAGGACTTCGCGGCCATTTATGTGCGGGCTGACAATTCGATGATGTCCTTCATTTTTTCACGCCAGGTTACCGTGGCCTCGGACCTGGAGAATCGGTTTCAGTCCTGGCTTGCCAGCCGAACCAAAAGCACGCCGCAACTTCGACACGGCGCTACTCCACAACACTCTGGACATGATTCCGACCGAAAAGACGCGGACCGCAAAATCGGCGGTCCGCGCTACCTGCTTTTATCACAAGTTCAGAAAAGTGAGGAGGGATCAATGGACGCGATAGGACGATTTGTGGCAGACGCAGTTCTCGGTACCGACACGCTTTGGGGTGGCGATGTCATGTGTCCTTCAGGCACGGGACGCTTTATTGCGGACTCGTGGTTCTCGGATGAGCCGTTGCCGGTGGCCTACAAGACTCCGGCGGCGGCGCGGGTGCGGGCGACCGGCGGGGTTGCAGGCAAGACGGTGGATCGACCGGCTGTCGAGGAGTATCTCGGTGAGGTGGACATCCCACAAGCCATCGCGGGGATTCGAGACGAGGCAGCCCAGATGGGCGGCCTGCGCGGTCAGTATCTGCTGGGCCTGGCGCTGTGTCTCGAGACCATGTGGGATCTTGGCATGGAGGTGCTGGGGAAAGGCGAAGCGGTTCCTTACGTCCGGTGTGTGGAGGCCTCGACCGGGCGTCCGCCGGAAGCCTCGCACCCCGAAGCCAAGCGGGAGCGTGTGGCTGAATTACTGGGCCGTGCGGGTTACGCGACCTCGGGTTCGGCCGGCCTTCTGGGGGCGGTCGATGCGTGGCGGCGGGATCGGATGGTTCCGATGGCTTCTGTCCGCGCCCTGGGCGCAGCCATGATTGCCCACTTTGACCGCCTGAGCGCGGTGAACTTGCTTCCTTATCTACCAAAGGAGTTCGTCTCCGTACCTCGGGCCAATATTGAATTCCTGCCCATCAAGGACGCCTGGTTTTCCGGCTCGATGAACTACCTGGGGCGAGCGCGGGAGTCGGATGGCAAGCCGCGGTACGAAGCTACCTATGAGATTAACGCATCGCTCAAGATGTCCGTGCCGGAGTTCGAGCAACTGGTGAGTCATGAAGTCGTCCCCGGGCACGTGACCACGTTTGCCTACTTGCAGAATCTCTATGTGCGCGGGAAGGCCGGCTTCGAAGTCACGGTACCGACCATGAACACCCGCTCCGGCACCCTCTACGAGGGAATCGCGAACAATGCGATTCTCATCGCCCACGGCGTAACCGAAATCGAGCAACTGCCTGACGAGGATTTGCAGATCGGCGTCTTGCTGGCGCTGCTCCAGGACGATGCCAAGAATCAATCTTCGTACCTGACCTGGGGAGAAGGAGCGCTGCGCGAGAAAGTGGCTGCCGAGCTTCGCAGGGATTTTCTGGTCACGGAAGAGCGCGCGGATAAGCTCTCCGGCGCCTGGGGTCAACATCCGTTACTGGGCCGAATGTACCTTCCGGCTTACCGTGCGGGAACGGACCGAGTTGCGCAATTGCGGCGCATTTACCCGGCGGATCAGATTCTACCGGCTATCTATGGCTGTTCCGGGCTAGTTGACATCGTGACCATCGACGAGCTGTTAAAGCAAGAGTAGCCCAGCCGGGTTTCTCGAGTGGCGCAGACGTGCAGTCTTTGGGCATGCCGGCGCCCCTGACCATCCAAAGAGACGGCTACATGCCGACAAAAGAGGTCGGCACGCAGGCGCCACCCGCGTATCTGGTGAGGGCCGCCGGGCTTGGCGTGTATATCTGGCCCGCCCTCATCTACCGCACCCATGAGTGCGCGCCAAAGTACCATTGACACCTCGCCTCAGCGTCCTGTTAGAGTACGCTAGGCAAGCGTGTCGCCGTCTGGCGCGAGTTTTCCCGGCTGGGTATTGCGGCGGCCCTGCCGCGCCGTGCTGGTGTCACAGCCGCTCCAAAGCCCGAGATTTCTTAGTACGCAGATCTGGAGGAATCCGTGGAAGCCTTGTTTGCAGTCCTTCTGGTGATCATTCTTGTGGCGATTGTAAGAACTCTGCAAGAACTGGCTGCTACCTATAAGAGAAAGCCGCCGGCAGAAAGAGCCGCCCATGAAAAGCGTGAGGCGGAACGAAGGCAAGCAGCGGAGCGCCAGCAGGATTATGCGGGTCGTCTGGTACGTAACTGCAAAGAGTCGCTCGACGACCTCGAACTGCTGCCGGGACATCTTATGGCTGCCGAGAAATCCTTGGACCAGGCTGAGGCCAGATTCCGCGAGGGAGCTTTCGCCCCGTTCTGGGATTCCATCGAGCAGGCGGTTCAGGCGTTGGGTGGTTTCGATACGCGGGTCCAGTCGATCACTAGCCGCCTCAGCACCTATGACACGCTGGTCAAACAGTATGAAGGGCAACCCCCACAGTTTCCCATTGACCGTGACGGCGTCGCCAACCTGGCCGTCAGCGCAAAAACGGCGGAGCGGCTCAGGTCCATAGTTTACAAGGCTCAGTGCAACTCCGAGTCCGCCGCGATCTACGAGCAGCGAAAAAACCGTCCGATTTCCATTGCCGGCTTCGCGACCCTCGCCAACGCCTTGGCGTTGATGTCATCACAGTTACAGTCATCCATTAGCCAATTAGCGAGTTCGGTTGGTCAAATGCGGCTGCACATGGATGACACGTTACCTACGACCCCTGTTAACGTGGCGATTCCGGCTTCACCAAGCGCCCGCCACCTCACTGGAATAATGCTGGAATTGAAAAGTGCCACGACTCAAGGAAAGGCTTTAGCGCTGGGATTACTTGCGGACTGGGTACAAGTCGTGCGAAGGCACTTCTCGTAATCCCAGGAAACCAGCTTCGTCCCTGTCCAGCCCGTCCGAAGGGCTCATCCTTATCAACCCCCTCGCAAGAAGCAGAGGCTGCTGCCGGGGGACACTTGTGATCGGCGCAGCTTCCCGCCTTAACAACTCCGCACGTGACACACTTTCAAAGTTCGTGCTACCATTGGCAATGGGTAGCACGTTTTATAAATACGTAACACCAAGAGGATCACTGACGGTCTTAAGAAAGGAAGTCAAAGGAATGAAGATGAAATGGACTCCCGGGAATAATAGTTCCCGATATGCTGCTGTCATATTCTTATCGATTTTTCCGCTTTCATCATTATCGGCGCAGATATCAGGGACTGTCGTTGACACCTCTGGCGCGGTGATTGCCGGGGCTACCGTGCAGGTTCGAAGCGCGAACGGTACTATACAAAGAACGACACGGTCGGACGCGAACGGCTCCTTCATTGTCTCTGGACTCTCGGCAGGTAACTATCGACTCGTCGTATCTAATCCCGGTTTCGAAACCAAAGAAACGCCCGTCACTACAGGAACCACCGAGGCGCCGGCCCCGCTGCGCATCTCTTTGGGTGTGAGCCCCGTGAGCAGCACCATAACCGTGAATGGCCGGGAGGATGACCTAGTCGGAATTGCCGTTTCCGCCAGCCAGGGAACGGTGGGCGCAACGGAAATCCAAGATCGTCCGATTCTTCGTTCGGGAGAAGTAATGGAGACGATACCCGGTCTCATCATCACTCAACACGCCGGCGGCGGCAAGGCCAACCAATATTTTTTGCGCGGCTTCAATCTCGACCACGGCACGGATTTTGCAACTTTCCTCGACGGTATGCCTCTTAACCTGCCGTCGCACGCGCACGGCGAGGGCTATTCGGACATGAACACCGTCATCTCGGAGTTTGTGGAGCGGGTGAATTTCCAGAAAGGTCCTTATGACGCTGCGGTCGGCAACTATGGCTCGGCTGGAAATGCCGATCTGGTGTTTTTCAAGACGCTGCCCGAGACCTTCGTCGATTTTGAAGGCGGCATGTATGGCTATGGGCGGGCTGTTTTCGGCGTGTCGCAAAAGGTCGGTTTGGGCAATTTGCTGGTCGGTGGAGAAGCCTATTACGACGACGGCCCATGGACGCATCCGGATGGTTACGCCAAATTCAACGGCCTTGTAACCTACAGCCGGGGCGGAGACGCCCATGGCTTCAGCATCACGGGCCGCAGTTACCATGGAAAATGGAACTCGAGCGATCAAATCGCCATTAACGCCGTGCCCATCGTGGGTTTCGTCGGCGCCCTGAACCCGGCTGACGGTGGCAATTCAGGGCGTTATGGTTTGCAGGGCGAATGGCACCGCACCGGCGCAAATACCGTTACGAGCCTGATGGGCTATGGGTTTTATTATGATCTCGATTTATTTTCCGATTTCACTTACTACCTGTATGACCCGATTAAGGGCGACCAGTTCGAACAGCAGGACAGGCGCTGGGTGGGTGGGCTGGACGCACGCCACACGGTTTTCAGCCAATGGTGGGGCCGTAGGGTGGAAACCACGTTCGGCCTGCAGCTCCGCAACGATTGGGTCAACAACGGCCTTTACCGGACGGAAAATCGCGTGCGCTTAGACAAAGAAGATGCTCTCGCTCCCTATCCCGGCGAGCCCAATGGTTTTCTGCCCTATGACACGGATGTGAATAAATTCTTGGACGCGCTGGGAAGTTTCTATGTGGAGAATAAAATCCAGTGGGCGAACAAATTCCGCTCGGTCGCGGCCCTGCGCGGCGACGAAAACAAAGGTATCGTGACCAGCTTTTCTGACCCCCGCAATTCCGGCTCGGCCACCAAGTTCCTGCCCAGCCCAAAATTAAGTTTGATTTTCGGTCCGTGGTCCCAAACTGAGCTTTACGTACAGGGCGGAACCAGTTTCCACAGCAACGACGTGCGTGGCGCAACGCAAAACTACGAACCGGTTTCGCCGGATTATCCTTACCCCAATACGCTCTGCGCAAAAATCCCCCTTCTGATTCAAACCAAAGGCGCGGAAGCCGGCGTGCGCACTCTGGCCGTCCCACATCTGCAAAGCACCCTTTCGCTCTGGTATCTCCACAGTAATTCCGAGTTGGAGCAGGATGGCGACACCGGAGGCACGGTCCCCTCAGAACAGTCGAGCAACCGCTATGGCGTTGAATGGGCGAACTACTACACGCCACGGGGACATTTGGCTTTTGATTTTGACATGGCGGACTCCCGCGCCCTTTTTACCGTATTAGACCCCGCTGATGCGACATACATCACCGTGGGTGGCCAGCTTTGCGGAGCAAACTCGGATTGCTATGGGCTGGTGCCGGTCGGGGGCGGCAATTTTGAGCAAGGTCCGGGTGGTAGGTGGGTGCCCGAAGCGGTTGGGTTGGTGATTTCATCGGGTGCCACACTGCACGATCTCAAAGGCTTTTCGGCGAGTTTGCGCCTGCGCGACTTTGGCCCGCGCTATTTGACGTCCGACGCAATTTATCGCTCCAAGACGACGGCGTTGCTCAATGCGGAGGCCGGTCGTACAATTAACGACACATGGCGCGTTTCGGTCGAATTTTTGAATTTGCTTAACCGTCGCGATCACGACATTGACTACGCCTATGTCTCCCAAATAACGCCAACAGCCACGCCGGCATTCACAGACGTTTTCCACCCCGTCGAACCGTTTCAGGTGAGAGTAAAGATAGAAGTGACCCCACATTTCCGTCGTTGATTCCACCAACGAATCGCCGGAAGTTTATGCGCCGGGTTATGTGGGTTCGCTGCCGGTTCCCGACAACCCGATTGCCGAGGTGGTGGGAGTGCGCATTTCGTCCTACGCGAGCGTAAACTTTACTTACAGGTTTGGCCGCTAATTCTCCGCCGCCCGGAAAGCCCCGCCCGCCACCAGGACGACAGCCAATGCTACTGCTCTCGAATTCCTTCGCGGCCCGCCAAGGTTGCTACCGATAATCGTTCTCGTTACATGCTCTTGAATTTCAAATCTGAATTTTGAATTGCGGCTCTGCCGCGCTGTGTTCGAATTGAGCCACACCGGCATGCCCAGGCTTCCCAGTGCGCCCGAGCCATTAAACCTCGCGATACCCGCAACCGCCGCCCCGAACCGTAAAACGCCGCCCGAGATTCCCTAAATGTGAAATAGCGCGTCAAGCTCGCGCCCCACTGCATAAACCACAGACGAAAACGTGGTGCGCTGCCCGTTCCCTTACCCCAGCCGGTCAGTCCGCGCGTAGATAAGAACGTACGCGCCACCAGAGGACCTCGGAAGGAGAGCCGCACTCTTTCAAAGGCAGGTACACTCGCTCCATCCGGGCGCGCCCCCAACGCAACTCAGCTTGGATCGAGTCGGCGATAAACCCGTAAGACGTCCAAGTGTATTGTCTCCGCGCGAACTCCAGGACCATAATTAGACTCACATTATCCGCGGCGATGGCGGTATCGTCCGGGAAGAATGATGGAACCATTCGGCAACCTGGCGCGTAATACGGGCATGGACAACCTGCTCCCCGACCTGCGACACGCCTTTCGCGTCTTGCGCAAGAACCCCGGTTTCACCGCGATTGCCATCGCGGCGCTGGCGCTGGGTATTGGCGCCAACACCGCCATCTTTTCGGTGATCAACGTAGTCCTGCTGAAGCCGCTGCCGTATCCGGCGGCTGACCGGATCATGGCAGTCGTTCGCGGCTACCCCGATTTCCAGGGCGGCGGCAACCCGGCTTCCATCCCGAAATTCAATGCTTGGAAGAAGAATGACGTGTTCGAGGCCATGGCCGCTTACGACTTCGCCGGCCCGGGAATGAACATCGGTGGCAGTGACCACCCCGAACAGGTGAAGGGAATCCATGTTTCATCGGAATTCTTCCGGGTCTTCGGAGTCTCGCCGGTGCTTGGCCGGACCTTCACCGCCGATGAGGACATCCCCAACGGGCCTAAAGTCGCGGTAATCAGCTATCAACTCTTCAGCGGGCGCCTGGGCGGCGATCTGCGATTGGTGGGCACGCCCATCCAGATCGGTGGCGAGCCCACCACCGTGGTGGGAGTCCTGCCGGCCACTTTCAAGGCCGATCCGCCGGCGGATATCTTCATTCCCTTGCAGGCCGATCCGAACAGCACGGATCAGGGCCACTACCTTTCGGTGGCAGGACGCTTGAAGCCGGGCGTTACTCTCGCAGCCGCGAGAGCCCAGATGAAGGTCGTCGGCGAGCGGTTCCGCCGAGCCAACCCCCTGTGGATGGACAAAACCGAGAGCGTGGCGGTGGCGCCGCTGCAGCAAGCGCAAGTAGGCGACGTGAAATTGCCTTTGATGATCCTGCTGGGCGCAGTGGGATTTGTGCTCCTGATCGCCTGCGCGAATGTGGCCAACCTGCAACTTGCGCGCGCGGCGACCCGGCAGAGGGAAATAGCCATCCGCACGGCCATCGGGGCGAACCGCCTGCGCATCGTCCGGCAACTCCTGACCGAGAGCATAGTCCTGTCCTTGGCCGGCGGTGTTCTTGGCTTTCTGATTGGCGCCTGGGGTGTGCGGGTGCTGATCGCCATCGCCCCGGGCAATCTGCCGCATATCAGCGACAGCCTGCAATCCTCGACCGCGGTATCCGCGCTGGATTGGCGCGTGCTGGGTTTCACGCTGGCCGTATCCATCGCCACCGGCATCCTGTTCGGACTCTTTCCGGCTGTGCACGTATCCCGGCTGGACGTCAATTCCGCGCTCAAGGACAGCAGCGGCCGCTCCGGAACGGGCCGCCATCAGAACCGGGCGCGCGGCTTCCTGGTGGTGAGCGAGATCGCGCTGGCGGTGATCCTGCTGGTGGGCGCGGCGCTGATGATCCGCACGTTCGCCAGCCTGCGCGCGGTGAATCCGGGCTTCGATCCGCACAACGTCCTGACCTTGCAGACATCGCTTTCTGGAGGCCGGTACGGCACTACCGCCAAGGTCGACAACCTGATCCGGCAAATGACGCCGCGCTTGGAGAGCTTGCCTGGAGTGCAATCCGTCGCGACCGCCGTTATGCTGCCCATCGAGGGTGGCATCGACCTGCCCTTCAACATCGCCGGCAAGCCGCCCGCAAAGGGCGGTGTGTATAACGGCGACGAGCAATGGCGTTCGGTATCGGCCCACTACTTTGCGGCGTTCAGGATTCCGCTCCTGCGGGGACGTGCCTTCAGCGAGCACGACACGGGAAACTCCCCGCGCGTAGTGATCGTCAACCAGGCGTTCGCCAAGAAATATTGGCCAGAGGAAGATCCGTTCGGCCACAGCATGACGATCGGCAAAGGCCTGGGTCCCGAATTCGAGGAGCCCGCGCGTGAAATCGTCGGCATCGTCGGCAACGTGCGCGAAAACGGGTTGACCGGTTCCGATCAGGCTGTCATGTATGTGCCGGCGAGCCAGATCAGTGACGGGCTCACGCAACTGGCGAATAAAGTGATTCCGCTGAGCTGGGTGGTGCGCACGTCCATGGAACCGGCGGCGCTCGCCGGCGCGATTCAGCACGAGTTTCTGGCTGTGGACAATCAATTGCCGGTTTCCAGGTTCCGCACGATGGAACAGGTGATCTCGGAATCCACCGCGCGCGCGAATTTCAATATGCTGCTGCTGACGATTTTTGCGGGCACGGCTTTGCTGCTGGCGGCTCTCGGAATATACGGATTAATGTCCTATTCGGTGGAACAACGGACGCAAGAGATTGGCATCCGCGTGGCGCTGGGCGCCAGTGGCAACGACATTCTTCGGATGGTGCTCCGGCGCGGTCTGCTGCTGGCGGGCATCGGACTGGCGGTGGGGCTGGCGGCGGCGTTTGGCCTCACGCGGCTGCTCTCAAGTCTCTTGTTCGGTGTCAAGGCCAGCGACCCCATCGCATTCTGCGCCGTGATGGTCACCCTGGCGACGGTGGCGTCGGTGGCGATCTATGTTCCGGCGCGCCGGGCTACCCGCATCGATCCGCTCATCGCGCTGCGCAACGAATGACCAAGAGCGAGTAGCGGCCTCTCCGAAACCCCCAATACCCATCGGAAACTGTTTTCTAACATCGCCGAGACGGATACAAACGCAGAGTTTCGCAGCCCGGAAACTCTGCGGTAAGGTCCTTGTGTCTCGGCGCGGCCTCGTTGGCAGCGTACTTCCTCGGATCGCCGTTATACGTCCAAGTGGAGAGGAGCGCAGATCCAGAGATCCCAGAACGCCGTGATACGGCCAAGTGCCGGGCATGGCGCCTCCTCGGTCGAACGTAAACAGGAGGCGACAAGGCAGTAATTTTACGCTACCACGCCGCTCCGACTAGTTTTTGGACCTGCGCTTTACGCTTCGCCGCAAGAGCAGTAGGTTCACGGCAAGGATTCGGGGCGATTTTCTGCTGGACAAACGGCTCGAGGAAGACTAAGGATATTGAGCATCAGGGAGGATCCATGGGATCGAAGAAGAAGATTGCTCAGCCCTTGATCGCGATTTCCGCGGGGTTTTTGCTAGCG
>Ga0181523_10003747_pt1 | contig 13659 bp, 7 predicted proteins | sample PEATcosm2014_Bin_43_FD_119752 | JGI IMG/M metagenome (GOLD analysis project Ga0181523, IMG submission 119752) | Peatland microbial communities from MTU Mesocosm Facility, Houghton, MI, USA - PEATcosm2014_Bin05_30_metaG | ecosystem: Environmental > Terrestrial > Soil > Wetlands > Peat | place... | reverse complement strand
CCGGCTCGATCATCCGCCAGGGCGAAATCGGCGCGCTGGTCTATGCCACGGGTGCGAACACCTATTTTGGCAAGACGGCGTCACTCGTGCAGGAGGCGCACACCGTCAGTCATTTTCAAAAGGCGGTTTTGAAGATCGGCAATTATCTGATCATCCTCGCGGTGGCGATGGTAGCGGTGATCATTACTGTCGCGATCTTCCGTGGCGATGCGATTCTCACCACATTGCAGTTCGCCCTGGTGCTGACCGTGGCGGCGATTCCGGTGGCGATGCCGACGGTGTTGTCGGTCACGATGGCGGTCGGCGCGCGCCTGCTCGCCCGAAAAAAGGCGATTGTCAGCAAGCTGGTGGCCATCGAGGAACTGGCGGGCGTGGATGTGCTGTGCGCGGACAAGACCGGCACCCTGACCCAGAACAAGCTGACGCTGGGCGATCCGTTCAGCGTGAACAATGTCCCCGCAGATCAAGTCATCCTCAATGGCGCGCTGGCGTCGCGCGCGGACAACAACGACACCATTGATCTGGCTGTGCTGGGCGGATTGAAAGACAAGGAAGCGTTGAAGGCTTGTGAAGTAGTTCACTTCCAGCCATTCGACCCGGTGCACAAACGCACCGAGGCCACCGTCAAAACCAAGGACGGAAAGACGTTCAAGGTGACGAAGGGCGCGCCGCAGGTGATTTTGAAATTGGCCGCCAATACCGGGCAGGTGAAGCCCGCCGTCGAGAGGGCCGTCAACGAATTCGCGGCGCGCGGGTTTCGTTCGTTGGGCGTGGCGCGGGCCGAAGGCGACGGGCAATGGCAGTTTCTGGGCGTGTTGCCCCTGTTCGATCCGCCACGCGAAGATGCCAAGGCCACCATCGCGACTGCGTTGGCGATGGGCGTGAAGATCAAGATGGTGACGGGTGATGCCCTGGCCATCGCCAAGGAAACCGCCAAGAAGCTGGACATGGGCACCAACATCCTCGATGCCGCCAGCCTGGGCGACTCGAAAAAAGAGGAGTCAACAGAAGTGGCGGAGTCCATTGAAAAGGCCGATGGTTTTGCCCAGGTGTTCCCCGAACACAAATTCCACATTGTGGATGTCCTGCAAAAGCGTGGTCACATGGTCGGCATGACGGGCGACGGGGTGAATGACGCCCCCGCGTTGAAGAAAGCCGACTGCGGCATCGCCGTTTCGGGCGCGACGGACGCGGCGCGCGCGGCGGCGGCCATCGTGCTGACGACGCCCGGGCTGTCGGTCATCATTGACGCGATCAAGGAAAGCCGGAGAATTTTCCAGCGGATGAACAGCTACGCGATTTACCGCATCGCTGAGACGCTGCGCGTGCTGTTGTTTATGACGGCGGCGATCCTGATCTTCAACTTTTATCCCTTGACGGCGGTAATGATCGTGATGCTGGCGCTGCTCAACGACGGCGCCATCCTGTCCATTGCCTACGATAATGTTCATTACAAGGACGAGCCAGAGGCTTGGAACATGCGCCTGGTGCTGGGGATCGCCTCGGTACTGGGCATCGTCGGGCCCATCGCCGCGTTTGGCCTGTTCTACCTGGGCGACCGCGTTTTTCACCTCGACCATCCGCATCTCCAGCCGATGATGTATCTGATGCTGTCCGTGGCCGGACATCTGACAATCTTTCTCACCCGCACGCGCGGCCCATTCTGGTCCATCCGTCCCGCGAAGATTTTGTGGATGGCCGTGGTCGGAACGCAAATCGTGGCGACGCTGATCGCGGTCTATGGATTCCTGATGCCACCCTTGGGCTGGGGCTGGGCCGGGTTCGTATGGGGCTATGCGCTGGTATGGTTCCTTGTGAGTGACCGCGTGAAACTGCTGGCGTATCGGATTTTCGATCCCGCTAAAGCCTCATTGTTGGCCATAAAGCCGCTCGATCTTACACCACAGATCGCCAAGCGAGCCTATGAACGCTACGAGCAGCGGGGCCGCCACGATGGCCAAGCAGGTCAAGATTGGCTTGAGGCGGAGCGCGAGGTTCGGAAAGATGAAGCCCATAAATAAACAGACGCGAACCGCGCGGCGGGCATTACCTAAAGCATCCATGCAATCCATCCTGACGATCAACGGCGGCTCGTCGAGCATCAAGTTCGCGTTGTACGAGGCGGGCAAACCGTTGCAGCGAGGGCTTTATGGAAAGGTTGACCGCATCGGCTTGAGCGGGACCAATCTGACGTTTCATGACCCGGCCATGAAACAGCAGGAGAGCCGCAACCTCGCCGCCACCGATCACAAATCGGCGGCGAATTTCCTGATTGATTGGCTCGAAATGCAGAATCATTTCACTTCGGTCCGGGCGGTTGGACACCGCGTGGTCCATGGGATGAAACACATGCAGCCCGAGATTGTCACCCAGGAATTATTGGATGAACTGCATCGCATCAGGCCATACGACCCGGATCATCTGCCCCGCGAGATTGAACTGATCGAAGCGTTCCGCCAGCGTCATCCGAAACTGCCCCAAGTGGCCTGTTTTGACACGGCGTTTCACCACACCATGCCGCGCGTGGCCAAGCTGCTTCCGATTCCGCGACGCTTCGAAGCAAAGGGAATTCAACGCTACGGTTTCCACGGCCTGTCTTACGCTTATCTGATGGAAGAACTCGCGCGCCTTGGCGACGCGTCGGCAACGGCTGGCCGTGTGATCCTGGCGCACCTCGGAAACGGCGCGAGTCTGGCCGCCGTTCGCGACGGCAAAAGCGTGGACACCAGCATGGGCTTCACGCCGACGGCAGGATTGGTGATGAGCACCCGCTCGGGCGATTTGGATCCCGGCCTCGCGCCGTATCTGGCGCGAACTGAGCAGGTGACCACCAAACAATTTTACGAAATGGTCAACCACAAGTCCGGGCTGCTCGGCGTGTCGGAGACCAGCTCTGATATGCGTGACTTGCTCGACCATGAGAAGCAGGACGTGCGGGCGGCGGAAGCGGTGGCGCTTTTCTGTTATCAGGCGAAAAAGTGGATCGGCTCCTTCGCCGCTGCGCTCGGTGGATTGGACACGTTGGTTTTCTCCGCCGGCATTGGGGAAAACTGCCCGTCCATTCGCGCACGCATTTGTGAAGGGCTTGGCTTTCTTGGCATCGAACTGAATGAGTCTCGCAATGCGGAGACTGCGGCCGTGATTTCCACGGACGCCAGCCGGACCACGGTTCGCGTCATTCGCACGGACGAAGAACTGATGATTGCGCGCTCGGTGTGCCGGATTCTCGGACCCAGAGCGGTGAACGAAAAGGATTGAAACATGAAAACCAACACACTCACCTCAGATCTGCTCCAGAAGATGGATGCCTACTGGCGGGCCGCCAACTATCTGTCGGTCGGCCAGATTTATCTTTACGACAATCCGCTGCTGAAGCGGCCGCTGACGCTCGCGGATGTGAAGCACATGCTGCTGGGACACTGGGGCACGACCCCCGGGCAGAACTTCATCTACGTCCACTTGAACCGGGTCATCAAAAAATACGACCTCGACATGATTTACGTGTCCGGCCCCGGGCACGGCGGCCCGGCCGTCGTGGGCAACACGTATCTCGAGGGTACTTACAGCGAGATCTATCCCGACATCAGCCAGGACGAAGCCGGGCTGCGGAAGCTCTTTCTTCAGTTTTCGTTTCCCGGAGGAATCCCCAGCCACGCATCGCCAGAAACGCCTGGCTCAATTCATGAGGGCGGCGAGCTGGGCTATTCGCTCAGCCATTCGTTCGGAGCGGTGTTCGATAATCCCGATCTGATCGTCGCCTGCGTCGTCGGCGATGGCGAGGCGGAAACCGGACCGCTGGCCACGGCGTGGCATTCCAACAAGTTTCTCAATCCCGTCACCGACGGCGCGGTGCTGCCGATCCTGCATCTTAACGGCTACAAGATTTCCAACCCGACCGTCCTCGCCCGCATCACCCGCGAGGAATTGGAACAGATGCTCCGCGGTTACGGTTGGACGCCCATCTTCGTGGAGGGCCACGAACCGGCACTGATGCACGAGGCCATGGCCGCGACGCTCGACACGGCGGTGGAGCAGATCAAAAAAATCCAGGAGAACGCCCGGGCTCATGGCGATCTCACGCGTCCTCGCTGGCCGATGATCGTCCTCAATTCACCGAAAGGATGGACGGGGCCGAAGTTGGTGGATGGTTTGAAGGTTGAAGGCACGTTCCGGTCGCATCAGGTGCCGCTCTCCGACCCGGCCACCCATCCCGAACACCTGAAGCTTTTGGAAGACTGGCTGAAGAGTTACCGCCCAGAAGAGCTTTTTGATGAGCAGGGCCGACTGAAACCGGAACTGGCCGAACTGGCGCCCAAGGGTGAACGACGTATGGGCGCGAATCCCCACGCCAACGGCGGCATTCTGCTCCGCGACCTGCGGATGCCGGATTTCCGCGACTACGCGGTGGACGTGCCCTCGCCAGGAGTGCTCGGCATCGGCGACACGCGTGTGCTCGGACCTTTCTTGCGTGATGTGGCCAAGCTGAACCAGGAGCAGCGAAACTTTCGGGTCTTCGGCCCGGACGAGACGCTCTCCAATGGCTTGGAAGCCCTCTTTGAAGTAACCAAACGCCAATGGGACGCCGCCACCATGCCGAACGACGAATTTCTTGCGCCCACCGGGCGCGTGATGGAAATGTTGAGTGAACATCAATGCGAGGGCTGGCTCGAGGGCTACCTGCTCACCGGGCGGCATGGACTCTTCAACTGCTACGAAGCCTTCATCCACATTGTGGATTCGATGTTCAACCAGCACGCCAAGTGGCTGAAGGTCACGGCGGGCCTGGCGTGGCGGCGAAAGATCGCGTCGTTGAACTATCTGCTCGCCTCGCATGTCTGGCGCCAGGACCACAATGGTTTTACACACCAGGATCCCGGTTTTATCGACCACGTCGTGAACAAGAAGGCCGAGGTCGTGCGCGTTTACCTTCCGCCGGATGCAAACTGCCTGCTGTCGGTGATGGATCACTGCCTGCGCAGCCGCCATTACGTCAACGTCGTGATTGCGGGCAAACACCCGGCGCCGCAGTGGCTGACGATGGACGCCGCCGTCAAGCACTGCACCGAGGGCATCGGCATCTGGCAGTGGGCCAGCAACGACCAGGACGCTGCACCAGACGTGGTCATGGCTTGCTGTGGCGACGTACCCACACTGGAGACGCTCGCCGCCGTTTCCATTCTGCGCGAGCATCTGCCCGACCTGAAAATCCGAGTGGTCAACGTCGTGGACCTGATGAGGCTGCAGCCGCAAACCGAGCACCCACACGGGCTGAGCGACAGGGATTTCGACGAGCTTTTTACCAAGGATAAGCCGGTCATTTTCGCCTTCCATGCCTACCCGTGGTTGATCCACCGGTTGACCTATCGCCGCACCAACCACGACAACATCCACGTGCGCGGCTACAAGGAAGAGGGCACCATCACCACGCCTTTCGACATGACGGTGCTGAACGATCTGGATCGCTTCCACCTCGTGATGGACACCATCGACCGCCTGCCGCAGACCGGCGACAAGGGCATCTACCTGAAGCAGCAGCTCAAGGACAAGCTGATCGAGCACAAGCAATACATTGATAAAAACGGCCAAGATCTGCCGGAGATTCGGAATTGGGAGTGGGGCGCGACCAACGCAGGCAAGCCGGCGTAAACCGGGCAGGCGCCAGAGAGGATGTCCACTGTGCAAACGACTCCCAATAAATCCGAAGCCGGGCCAGCACCCTCGAAGCCGGCAGACGCCAAGCCCCCTGCCATCGCCTCCGTGCCCGTCCCTGGCGGGAAGGAGGCGCGGTATTCCGTTGAACTATTGAAGAAGGCGCGCGCCGATGCCGATACCGTCCTGAAGGAGCTTGGATCGCAACTGGGCGGCCTGAGCGAGGTGGAAGCCGGTTCTCGCTTGAAGCAGGTCGGGACGAACGAGATTGCCCGGGAGAAGCGGCAATCGGTCCTGATGCGCCTCCTGGTTAACATCAAGAATCCATTGGTCCTCCTGCTCCTGGCGCTGGGCGTGCTTTCCTATCTGACCGGTGACCTGAAGGCAACGGCGGTTATTTTCGCGATGGTGGTCCTGAGCGTGGTGTTGCGTTTCTTCCAGGAGCTGCGGGCCGACAATGCGGCTGCGAAGCTCCAGGCGATGGTCAGCAACACCGCTACATTGGTGCGCGATGGCAAGGAAGAGGAAGTGTCGCTCAAGCTGTTGGTGCCAGGCGATATCATCCGGCTGGCAGCCGGCGATATGGTGCCGGCGGACGTGCGTGTGCTTTCTGCCAAAGACCTGTTCCTGAATCAGGCGGCCCTCACCGGCGAAGCCCTGCCGGTGGAGAAGAAAGCCGCCCCGGCACCGGCCGACGTTCAAAATCCATTGGAACTTCCCAACCTCTGCTTCCTGGGTTCCAACGTGGAGAGCGGCTCCGCGACCGCCGTGGTCATCCATACCGGAAACCGGACCTACTTTGGATCGCTGGCCGCCAGTATCGTCGGGCAGCGCCAGCTCACCAGCTTCGACCTGGGCGTCAACAAGTTCACCTGGCTGATGATCCGTTTCATCGCCGTGATGGTGCCACTGGTTTTTCTGATTAACGGACTGAGCAAGCACAACTGGCTGGAAGCATTCCTGTTTGCCATGGCCGTAGCCGTCGGGCTGACCCCCGAGATGCTGCCCATGATTGTGACCGTCAACCTGTCCAAAGGCGCCTTGGTCATGGCCCGCAAGAAAGTCATCGTCAAACGCCTGAACGCCATCCAGAACTTCGGGGCGATGGACGTGCTGTGCACCGACAAGACCGGCACCCTCACCCAAGGCAAGATCGTGCTCGAAAAACATCTGGACGCGCAGGGCGATCCCAGCGAGAAGGTGCTGCAATACGGCTACCTGAACAGTTTTCACCATACCGGGTTAAAGAACCTGCTCGACGAAGCCATCCTCGACCATAAGGAGTTGCGAGAGCACCTGAAGGCGGACGAGAAGTACCACAAGATCGACGAGATCCCTTTCGACTTCGTGCGGCGCCGGATGTCGGTGGTGGTGGAAGATGATACCGGGTTGAACACACTGATCTGCAAGGGCGCGGTCGAAGAAGTGTTGAGCCTGTGTACCCGGGTGGAAGTCAAAGGGGAGGTCATCGAAGTGCTGCCCGAGCACGACGCCAAACGCCGACAGTTGGCGGACGACCTGAACGGTCAGGGCTTCCGGGTAATCGCCCTGGCTTATAAGCAAATGCCGGGCGGTTCCGATGAGCCGGTGTATTCGGTCAAGGATGAGTCGGACCTGATCCTGCTGGGTTTTCTGGCCTTCCTCGACCCGCCCAAGGACACCGCTGCAGAGGCGTTGAAGCGGCTTCACAGCCTGAACGTGGACGTCAAGGTCCTGACCGGCGACAATGAGATCATCACCGCCTACATCTGCAAGCAAGTGGGCATGCCGGTGGAGCATCTCCTGCTCGGCTCCCAAATCGAGACGATGAGCGAGACGGAACTGGCGGAAGCCGCCAACGCGACCAATGTCTTTGCCCGGCTGGCCCCGGCACACAAGGAACGCATCATCCGTGCGCTCCAGAGCAAGGGCCACGTGTTGGGATTCATGGGCGACGGCATCAACGACGCCCCGGCCTTGAAAGCCGCCGATGTGGGCATCTCGGTGGACAGCGCGGTGGACATCGCCAAGGAGTCATCCGACATCATCCTGCTGGAAAACAGCCTGCTGGTGCTGGAGCAGGGCGTGCTGGAAGGCCGGCGGGTGTTCGGCAACATTATCAAGTACATCAAGATGGCGGCCAGCTCGAACTTCGGCAACATGTTCAGCGTCGTGGGGGCCAGTGCGTTCCTGCCTTTCCTGCCCATGCTCCCGATCCAGGTCCTGACCAACAATCTCCTGTACGACTTCTCGCAGACCACCATCCCCACCGACCAAGTGGATGCTGACTGACTGATCAAGTCGCGCAAGTGGGAAATTGGCAAGATCCTGCGTTTTATTCTGTTCATCGGGCCGATCAGCTCAATCTTCGATTACCTGACGTTCTTCCTGATGCTTTACGTTTTCAACTGCTGGCACAACCCGGCCCTGTTCCACACCGGCTGGTTTGTGGAGTCGCTCTTCACCCAGACGCTCATCATCCATGTCATTCGCACGAACAAAATCCCGTTCATCCAAAGCTGGGCCAGTTGGCCGCTCATCCTCACTTCCATAATTATCGTAGCGGCCGGCGCCTGGCTGACGGTGTCGCCGCTGGCGAACACGCTCGGGTTTGTCCCGCTCCCGCCGTTGTTCTGGCTGTATCTGGCCATCATGCTGCTGGGCTATGCGCTGCTGACCCAGGTGGTGAAAGCCTGGTTCATTCGCCGGTTTGGCGAATGATGGCATGGCGGGGAGAATGCAGTTCTTGAGGAAGAAAACTCATCGAGTGCAGGCAATACATCGCGACGCATGGCGAGAACCTGCCGGGGATTTGGAATTGGAAATGGGGCCCTAAATGAAAGGGCTGTAAGCCCGACAGATGATAGCCCAGGGCAACGCCCTGGGTTAATCGTCCAACAAAAATCCAAGCCCTGCAAGGGCGGCAGAACCCTAGCCACTCAGGCAGCTTGAACAAATCGGTATCCGCTCAAACGTGGCCTCCCGTATTCAACTTCTGAGCCGGACCAGTATCATGAGGTCCATTTGGGCGCAAATGCCCGAATCAATGCCCTGGCCGCCTGGCGGGTTTTCCAGATAGCGATGTCCAGGCCGCGGTTGCACGCGACGAGCACGGCAAAGTCAATTTCGGGTGCGATGCACACGACGCTGTGCGACATTCCGTCGCTTCCGCCGTGCCAGAAACGGCGGCCGGTGTCTCCAGGCCGGGTGCCTTTTGCCCAACTGGATGTGCTGATAAACCATCCGGCACGGTAAGTCACGGCCGGTGCGGCATCACCCGTTGCCAGGCAGGTTATCCCGCGCATTACCCACCCCTTAGAATAAGGGGTGGTGGGTGCGACCGCGTGCAATTCCGCAAATGTATCCAGCTTGAGCAGCGCGGCCTGGCAATGCGGATTGGCCGGATCTCCGTGCAAATGGAGCCCGATAAATTTTGCCCAATCTGTAATTGTCATGTGTGCCAGGCCGGCGGGGCCGTAGTACAATGGGAATTGCGCGGCAGGGCTGCCCGGGTCAATCGGTTTGCCAACGATCGAGGAGTGGCCCCAGGGTTGATCGGTTTTACCGGCGGCGCCCGGCGGCCCGAATCCGCCCGTGCCGATGCCCAGTGGCTGGAACAGTCGTTCGCGCATCAGGTCTTCCCACGCACGACCGGTGAGGTGTTCCAGCACTGCCCCCGCGAGAATGTAGCCGACATTGGAATACCAGTATTTGGTGTCCGGAGGGATTCCTGGCCGGCGCGAAAGGGCCTGCCTCGCGATTTCCAGGCGTTGCTGCGGCACAGTTTCCTCGGAAGAACGCATCGACTCAGGGCCTCTGCGCAAGCTGGCGTAGGGTGCGAGGAACAGGTGGTTAAACACCCAACCTGGACCGTTCGGGTCCAAGGGCAAGCCGGAGCGGTGTGCGAGTACCTGCCGCAATGTCACTTTCTCCCACGCCGGATGCATGGGCTTCACCGTGTCGGCAAAAAGTTCGCCCAATGTGGTGGTCCAATTTAGCTTGCCTTCCTCGACGAGCATCGCGACGAGCGTCGCGGTCATGGCTTTGCCGCAGGAACCAAGGTGAAATCGATCATCGAGCGTTATGCGCTCTGCGGTCCCTCTCTTTCGAACCCCGGCGGCACCTTGGGCGATGATGCGCTCGCCCCGCAGAACGGCGGCGGCCATGCCGAAACGTTCGCTTCCCGTGCCGAGTATCGATTGCAGGATGGCATCAACATTGACCGGGGCGTTGTCCTCCTCGGATGAACCCGGAGGTCTCAATAGATCGGATTTTGACGCTTCAATCATGTTTTATCGCGGTCGGATCGGTCTCAGAACCGGGACTGCATCAATCAATCTCTTGGATTCCAGCAGGAGAAGGTGGTCAATCCACCAGCCCACAAAGTGTTCGAACCACTGGTTTCATTTTACCTGGATCAGGCTGCGAAGCAATAAGACAGTGACTTGGCACCCGGTTCCAGATGTGCTCCATCAGGCGTATACGCTGAATTGCCCCAACGGGGCAAAGGAAATTAGCCCGGGGTTGGAACGTAGTGACTACCCCGGGTAACCGTCCCACAAAATAATTCTCCCTCTCCTCGCCAAACGAGGAGAGGGCCGGGGTGAGGAGTCAAACAGAACTTGTCAACGACGTTTGCGCATTCCCAAGACCCAATTATCCAACCTCTCAACATCCGCTTTTAATTCCGCGGGAGCAGGCACGGGTTCGTTAATCGCGACCGCTTTGTCATGTTGCCGATCACCAAACACGGCAACGTCCGGCTGCGCACCGCGCTGGTGGAACTGGCCTGGCGGCTGGTCGTCTGGCAACGCGACTGTGCGCTGGTGAAGAAATGGTGGCCGGTGTTGGGCAATCCGAAGGCGACCAAGGCCGCCAAGAAGAAAGTCATCGTGGCGCTGGCGCGGCAAATGGCGGTCGATCTGTGGCGCTGGCGCACCGGACGTGTTTCACCGGAGACCTTCGGCTGGACGATGGTCGGCGCGGAGGACTGAGGTTTGCCAACCGTAAAGATCCAAGACGAATGAAGGCCGACCGAGACGATTTGAAACGGCGCGCGCCCGGAGCCGCACTGGGGTTGGCAACGACCCGCTTTGGAGATTGGGCGCGCTCGTTTCTTGGCTGTGACCGCACGCGTCAACTGGTGCCGTCCCCTTGGGGCCGAGCACGGATAGCAGAAAGAGCAACGGCTCAGACCGTTGACCGCGCCAAGATAACGTTTTGAAACTCGGCCCGCGCCGGAAAGGAAAAAAGACAAAGACTGCTTTTAAGAAAAAACAAAAACAGCCCCGCGCTACGCCGACCTTGACATTACTCATAGCAGTGCGATGACCAAAGTCTGTCACCGCCAGCTTGCGTTCGGATTACGTTCGTTCCATGCTCCCGTTCCAGAAATGGAGACATTATGACGGATACACACGACACACAGCACCGCTCGATCCTGCAAAGAATTGCCCATCGGGTGATGCTCGAAAAAGGGCTGGTTCCAGATTTTCCACCCCCGGCACTCGCTGAGCTTGACGGAATCCACGGACCCGCCACGCGAGTTGAGGGAGCAACGCGTGATCTCCGGAACCTTCTCTGGTGCTCCATCGACAACGACGATTCGCGCGATCTGGACCAGCTCACCGTTGCCGAATCCCGCCCAGGCGGGACCAACGGGGCCACCAAGATTCTGGTCGCCATTGCCGACGTTGACGCGGTCGTCAAAAAGCAATCGGCCCTGGACGATCATGCGCGGCAAAACACCACCTCGGTCTATACGGTGGCCGAGACATTTCCGATACTGCCCGAGAAACTTTCCACGGATCTTACCTCGCTCAATCTTGAATCAGATCGCCTGGCCATCGTCATTGAAATGGTTCTCGCCGGGGATGGCTCGCTTCAGAGTTCGGACCTTTATCAAGCCACGGTGCGTAATCGTGCCAAACTTGCCTACAACAGCGTTGCCGGCTGGTTGGAGGGTAACGGGCCGATGCCAGAGGGGATCGGCACGGTCAGCGGTCTGGACGAGAACCTTCGACTCCAGGACCGCGTGGCCCAGAAACTGAAGGCGCTTCGGCATCTGCGCGGTGCGCTTGATCTCGAAACCATCCAAGCCCGTCCGGTCTTTGACGGAGATGAGCTCAAGGACCTGGAAGCCGACAAAAAGAACCGGGCCAAGGACATTATCGAGGACTTCATGATCGCCGCCAACGGAGTTACCGCACGATACCTCGCGTCCAAACAGTTTCCATCGCTGCGGCGCGTGGTCCGCATACCCAAACGCTGGGACCGGATCGTCGAGCTTGCCGCAGAGCGGGGATCAACGTTGCCCAAGGAACCCGACGCCAAGGCCCTGGAGCAGTTCCTGATATCGGCGAAAGCCGCTGATCCTCTCCGCTTTCCCGATCTCTCCCTCAGCGTCATCAAACTCCTGGGTGCCGGTGAATACGTCGTCCAACTTCCGGGTGCCAGTGTCGGGGGGCACTTCGGTCTGGCGGTCAAGGACTATGCTCATTCCACCGCCCCTAATCGCCGATACCCCGACCTGATTACCCAGCGATTGCTGAAAGCATCCGTGGCGGGAGGTGCCCGGCCCTACGAGAACGACGAATTGGCAACGCTCGCCCAGCACTGCACCGAAGCGGAAGACGCAGCGAAAAAAGTTGAACGGCAGGTCACAAAATCCGCCGCCGCAATTCTGCTGGAAACAAGGATCGGAGAGCAGTTCGATGCCATCGTCACCGGCGCGTCGGACAAAGGCACGTGGGTCCGGCTTCTGCAGCCGCCCATTGAAGGAAGACTGGAGCGCGGGTTCCAGGGTCTCGACGTTGGCGAGCAGGTTCACGTCAAACTCATCCACACCGACGTCGAGCGCGGTTTCATCGACTTCGCCCGCGACTGACCGTCCATGAACTCGCGGCCCTGCCGCACCACCATCCTACGCCGGTGGAAATCTGGACGTACCCGGCGGAAGCACTGGCGGAGCGTCTTCCCTAATCTACTGTAGGGTTACACCCCATGGAACAGCGCCAGCCTTGGACGTAGGCTGGATCCAAATGAATGAGCTAAAGCACGATCACCACCGGTTTGAAAATCCAAATGGCGAAGAACTTCATCATGGCCATCGTCCTTATTGGAAACGTGCCCATCGTGATTGGCGCATCTGGTTCTGCGTGATTTTGATGCTGGCAGCCATGGCGGTCTATCTGATGACCGGTGACTTGAGGTGGCGGATTCACGGCCAGCCGCAGCAACCGATTTCCGCCCCGGCTGGTAACTAGCGCTTGGCCGCTGGTTAACGCATCGAGGAATTATCACCATGAATGCGCAAATTTTAACAGATACAGCAAGCAAGCTGGTCGCCGACGACAAGGGATTGCTGGCGATGGATGAAAGCAATCCCACTTGCCACAAACGATTTGCAAAGCTGGGCATCCCGCAAACGGTGGAGGCCCGGCGCGCGTATCGGGAGATGATTGTGACCACGCCCGGTCTCGGCGAGTACATCGGTGGCGCGATTCTCTACGACGAAACAATTCGACAGCAGAAGAGGGACGGCACTCCGTTTCTCAAAGTCCTAACCGATGCGGGAATTATTCCCGGCATCAAAGTAGATACCGGAGCCAGGGACCTGGCCGCTCATCCCGGCGAAAAAATCACCGAAGGTCTGGACGGATTACGCGACCGCCTTAAAGAGTATTTTCAAATGGGTGCGCGTTTTGCCAAGTGGCGCGCGGTGATCACCATCGGTGACGGCATTCCCAGCCGGGGTTGCATCGAGGCCAACGCTCACGCGCTGGCGCGCTATGCCGCGTTGTGCCAGGAAGCCGGACTGGTCCCCGTCGTCGAGCCGGAAGTGCTCATGGACGGCGATCATACTCTGGAGCGGTGCTGCGCGGCGACGGAGGAAGTCCTGCGAACCGTTTTCAACCAACTGAATTCTCAGCGCGTGCTGCTGGAAGGCATGATATTGAAACCCAACATGGTGCTGCCGGGATTGACCTGCCCCACGCAAGCATCCGTGGACGAGGTGGCCAACATCACGGT
>Ga0181523_10003746_pt1 | contig 13660 bp, 15 predicted proteins | sample PEATcosm2014_Bin_43_FD_119752 | JGI IMG/M metagenome (GOLD analysis project Ga0181523, IMG submission 119752) | Peatland microbial communities from MTU Mesocosm Facility, Houghton, MI, USA - PEATcosm2014_Bin05_30_metaG | ecosystem: Environmental > Terrestrial > Soil > Wetlands > Peat | place... | reverse complement strand
CTCGAAGTCAAGGACCGCGGCCCCAGCTTCGAAATCGCCACCCAATCCGGCATCGAGGAGATGAATATCAACGTCAAGGACATGATCGCCCCGTTCCTCGGCCAGCGCACCCGCAAGCGCAAAATGCGCGTCGCCGAAGCGTCTGACTACCTGGTGCAGGAAGAGGAGCAGAAGCTCATCGATATGGACCAGGTCACGCGCGTAGCCTTGGAGCGCGTCGAAACCAGCGGCATCATCTTCCTCGACGAAATCGACAAGATCGCCGGCCGCGAAACCGGCCATGGCCCGGACGTGAGCCGCGAGGGCGTGCAGCGCGATATCCTGCCCATCGTCGAAGGCACCACCGTCAATACGCGCTATGGTTTCGTGCGCACGGATCACATCCTGTTTATCGCCGCCGGCGCCTTCCACGTCTCCAAGCCCAGCGACATGATTCCGGAATTGCAGGGCCGCTTCCCCATCCGCGTCGAATTGAAATCGCTCACCGTCGAGGATTTCATACGCATCCTCAAAGAACCCAAAAACGCGCTCGCCAAGCAGTACGCCGCGCTGATGGAGACCGAAGGTATCAAGCTGTCGTTTACAGATGATGCGCTGGAAGAGGTGGCCAAATTCGCCGCGCAGGTCAACCTGAGCTCCGAGAACATCGGCGCCCGCCGCCTGCACACCATCATGGAGAAACTCCTGGAAGAAGTCTCCTTCGAAGGTCCCGATCTGAAGAAAAAGACCGTCAAAGTAGACGCCATCTACGTGCGCAAGCAACTAGCCGACATCGTGAAGGATCAAGACCTGAGCCGCTACATTTTGTAGCCGCGTGGCAAACTTCAATTCGCCGCGGAGTTTCTACATTTTGCAAAGAGTGCCTTGGTGCCACTGTTGTGCCAGAAGGTGGGGCAGGCGCTTTCGCCTGCCAACCGGCGAACTTCAGTTCGCCGTGCTTTCTTCGAACAGCGATAGAATGGATTCCAACTCCGGAGGCACCTCCATGAACCGCCGAGACCTGATCAAAACCGCCCTAGCCACCAGCGCCCTAGCCCCCCAAACCCGAGCCGCCCCCAACGATCGCATCGGCATAGGCGTGATCGGTTGTGGCGGCATGGGCCGCATGGATCTCGCCGACTTCCAGAAGCAGCCCGAAGCCGAAATCATCGCCGTATGCGATGTCTACGCACCGAACCTGCAGCAGGCCCACCAGCTCACCAGCGGCAAAGCCACCACCTATACCGATTTTAGAAAGCTGCTCGAAAACCGCTCAGTTGACGCCGTAGTCATCGCCACGCCCGATCACTGGCACCCGCTCATCACCGTAGCCGCGTGCCATGCGGGCAAGGACGTCTACGTCGAGAAGCCCGTATCCAACGTCGTGCGCGAAGGCCGCCTGATGGTGGAGGCCGCCCGCCGCCACAAGCGCATCGTGCAGGTCGGCTTGCAGCAGCGCTCCGGCTCGCACTTCCAGCGCGCCGCCAAAATCGTCGCCAGCGGCGAACTCGGAGAGATCCATTACGCGCAGGCCTGGATCCACGAAACCGACTCGCCCGAAGGCCTCGGCACGCCGCCCGATTCCGAGCCGCCCGCCGGCCTCGATTGGGATTTCTGGCTCGGCCCCGCGCCCAAGGTGGCCTTCAACCCGGAACACTTCCTGGGCAACTGGCGCTCTTTTCTCGCTTATGGCGGCGGCCGTATCACGGATTGGGGCGTCCACCTGGTGGACATTGTGCACATGGCCATGGGAGTGGATCGTCCGCTCGCGGTCACCGCATCCGGCGGCAAACTCTATTTCCATGACCGCCGCGACACGCCCGATACGCACGAAGTCACATGGGAATATCCGGGCTTCCTCGTGCATTACACCTGCCTGCATCACAATTCTTTCGGACACAATGGCGACCCCGGCAACAAGCCTTTCGGAAGCTACGGCATACAGTTCCATGGCACGCGCGGCACGCTCTTTGTGGACCGCGCGGGCTATGAAGTCACGCCGCACATGAAGACTCGCATGGAGCCCGGCGGCATCTCGTTCCGCGCCGCCTTCGACGACCTCACCGGCGTCAGCATGTACTACGAATTGGAAGGCTCCGCTGGCCGCGGCACCAGTTCCGTGCAGCACGTGCCGCACGTGCAGAATTTCCTGAAGTGCGTGAAGACCCGCGAACTGCCCGTGGCGGATATCGAGATCGGCCATCGCACCACCACCGCATGCCACCTCGGCAACATCGCGCTACGCGTGGGACAGAAGCTGAAATGGGATGGCCAAGCCGAACACTTCATCGACAACCAAGACGCAAACGCGTTACTGACCCGCCCCTACCGCGCACCCTGGAAACTGGAAGGCATGGAAGCCTAGCCGCTTGTGGGCGGGTGGGGCAGGCGCTTTCGCCTGCCGACCGAGGCAGTCCGGGCTCTCACCGGCGCCTCTACTTCCGGCGGTGGGGCAGGCGCTTTCGCCTGCCGACCGAGGCAGTCCGGCTCTCACCGGCGCCTCTACTTCCGGTGGTGGGGCAGGCGCTTTGCCTGCCAACCGCGACTATCAGCACCGCCGCGTCGACGCACTTCTACTGGCCTGGGTGCGCGGCTTCCGGCGGGGCGGTAGCCGGTTCCGTGGCGCCCCGATGACACGTGTAGCAGGTCACATGCATCTTGCCGTCCGGAAACTTGGCGTTAATCTCGTGGGACATGAGCAGCATTTCCCGCGCCGTCTGCTTGTGCGGATTATCGTCGCTCGAAAAATCGCCCTTCACATGGCAGAAGTCGCACTTCACACCGAGCGCCGTCTGGAACGCTTGCATGACGCGCATCAGATTCTCTGGGTGCAAGATTTTCAAGTTCTTGGGCGCGGGCATCTCGTGCGCGGGACCCTCGGGATGCTGTTGCGCAAGCGCAGCCGCCGAGAGCAGCACAGCCATAAACAGTAGTCTCATAGGCCACCATTATGACACGGGCAAGATGCGTCTCCGGCCCTGAAGCAGCGCCTTCACTGCGCTGCGGCCAACACCTCTCCGGGATCGGGCTTGCCGCGCTTGGCGTAGCGGATCGCACCGTCAGGCCCGATCAGGTAGACGGTGCGCTTCACGAAAAGTCCGTTGGCGCGATACAGCGCCGCGACCTTCTGCCCCGCATCCACCAGCAGCGGAAATGGGAAGCGATGTTTCTCCTGAAATTTGCGGTGACTCTCGGCGCTCGCGGGATTGACTCCGAAGACCTGCGTGTTGTGCTGGCGCGCCTGCTCCCACTGGTCGCGGAACTCGCACAATTGCTTGCGGCAAACCGGGGTGTCGTCGCCGGGGTAGAACACCAGCACCACGTTCGAGCCGCGCAGCTTCGAGAGAGTCACACTCTTAGCGCCCTGCGCCGGCAGGGTGAAATCCGGGGCTTTTGAGCCCACCGCCAAGGGGTCCGAGAAGAGCCAGTCGAGCATTAGAATCCTTCCCACACATACGCCGCAAAGTTGCGGATAGTCTCAAATCCCACGTCTTCGTACAGCTTGATAGCCTCTTCGTTCGAAGCGGTAACCGTGAGGCTCGTCTTGCGGCAACCGGCCGCCCGCAACGCGACCAGGGACTGCCGCAGTAATTCGTAACCCACGCCCGCTCCGCGCACCCCGGGAGCCACGCAGATTTGCGTGATGTGCCCACAATAGGGCATCACCAGGCTGGCCAGGCAAATGCCGCACATGCGTCCGCTGATGCGCTCAAACGCGGCCGTGGAGGCGGGCTTGAAGAACGAGCCGCATCCGGGATACTGCACGATGTTGAACAGGAAGCGCCGCGCGCCGGCAACCGAGCGGTATTGATCGTTGATCCGGCTGTCCACATGGCCCAGATAAGCGGCGGCGATCAATTGGGCGGCGGCCTCCTGGTGGTGGTCGGCCCACTTCTCGAAATAAACGCGGCCCGCCGCCGGAACCCGCCGCACCGGCCCCAGCGTATGCCGCTCCAAATCGAGCATCATGAAATTGCGCTCGAAGGTGCTCAGATACCGCGACATGGGCATGGGCCTACGGGCCGCCGGGTGCGCCATCATCAACTGCGATTCGATGCGGCTGATTTGCGGCGCCCCGATCATGGAGTCCAGAATGCACTCCAGCAGCCGGTTCTCGCTCTCCACGCTGCGGAGCGCTTCTCGCACGAAGAGATCGCCAATCAGCCCCTTGTGTTCTTCCAGCACGTAGTACGCGTAGCCGGTGGCCTCGCGCTCCTCGACCAGTGCAACACCGTTCAAGGCGCGCATGTCCACAAATCGGCGCACCAAGTCGGCCGATTTGCCGAAGTCCCAATCCAGGAGATCCCGCCAGGTGGTCACTTCCTCGTCGAGCAGCGGCTCCAGATCTTCGGCGCGCAACTGCCGCAGATCTACGAGGCTGGGGCTGTGCGCTTCAGGTGTGGGTTCAAGGCGCGCAGCCATGCGACGGCTATTGTAACACTGGCTGCGAAGGCGCGCCGACTAAGTTAAGTACACGCGTTCGGAATTACAGTTGCGCATTCGAGCACCGCTTGCTGACGCGCGCGGCTCTGATCGGAGCCACGACCGTCAGGGAGTGGTCTTCCCAGCATACGAGACCGCATTTAAGATATCTTGTGCTAAGTTAAGTTCGCGTTCGCCACGCCACGCTGCATCCGTGCGCGCCGCGTCGTACATTTCACATTGGCTGGCGTAGAAGAGCAGCCGCGACCAGATTCGCCCCAGAACCAGCAACTGCCGCACCAGCAACAACACGAGCACCGCGCCCACCGAACGCTGTGGGAACGCTTGAGTGATCCCGATAGAAGCGATCGTCACCACCAGCGCGATGCCCCACAGCACACCGGCCAGCCCGGCGATGCGGCCGAAATTGCTCCACACCAAGCGGCACGACCGCCACATGCTACGAAGTGGCTGGCGGCTGTCCTCGGCAACCAGGTGGATCGCGGTGTAATCGAAGACCAGATTCACCAGGCCGATAAGCAGCATTTCGAACGCTGTGCGAAACCAGCTCCAATGAATCAGCGGCGTCGCTTCGGAACCCTTGCCCCAGATTTTCTCGCCCACGGCCACCAGCCCGTTATGGATGCCGAAGACGGCGGCCAGCAGGATCAAGCAATAAAGCGTCAGCCGGAAGAGACGCCAAAAGTTTCTGCCGCATCCGCCAAAAAACACGGCGGCGCTGAACCACAGGCGCTTGGCAAAGATCTCGATGGCTCCGCCTAGCAGGAAGATATGTACGAGCGCGGAGATCGCAAAGACGCCGATCGCGGCCATCATCGCCGGCCGCATGGGCAAAGCGCCATATGCGGAGATCAGCTCGCCGATCCATTCGATATCCAGGCTGCGCCCCAATTGTTCCGCCCAGGCGCTATGGCCAAGCGAGTGGAAAGCAATCGTCATAAGCGCCGCCGCCGGCAAAATCGCGGCGAGCGTCAACGCGGCATAGAAGATGAACCAGAGCCTCATGGCACGATTGACTACCCGCATGCCGCGCCGCAATGCCAGCCTGATTGTCATGGCAGCACCATTTGAAACCAGCAGAGAAGATTCGCGAACCACTTGACGAATGGCAGTGGCGACGGCCGGGCTACGTAGCTGTTATCCGCGAACCTGCCGTCCAGCAGGATCTTACGTTCGGGATCGATTTCGACAGACTTCACCTTCGAAGCCTTGGTGTATTCATACTTAATCCAGCGCTCGCGGCCGTCCCACTGCTCGTGCACGATTTCGCCGTTGTCGAGCGTCATCCTCATCTCGACCGGAAACACAGATTCGCCATCGCGTACGAGCTTGACGACGATGCGGTAGAGCTGCCGCTCGCGTTTCTTCTTGGGCGCCTTCGCGATGGTGATCCGTTTACCGTTTTCGATATAGGAGCCCAGCTTCACCTCAATGGGGTCGCATTCCATGCTGCCAACTTTGTAGTTCAACCAGTTCGTGCCGAAGACGAATTGATCGAAGAACCAAGTCATGTCCCGGCCGGACATCTCGTTGACCAGCTTTTCGAAATCCACCGAATCGGGGTGATGGAATCGGTAGCGCTCGAACCAGGCGCGCATAATGCGAGCCATCAGCGGCGGGCCCAGGTAATTTTCAAGCGTGCGCAGCAGCGTCCCGGGCCGCACATAGGAATTGATCATGTACTGAAAGCCGTCATAGTATTGCCAGCCGTTGCGCACCACCGGATCGTGCTTGCCGTATTGCAGGTACCCGGCCCGGTCGATCTCGCCCCAGGTGAATCGCGGCAAGCCCAGAAATTCCGAGACGGGCACTCCCAAAAAATGCACCGGCAGGTCGCCAGGGCCGTAGACCATGTCCACGATCTTGTCCGTGGAGTACGTGTTGAAGCCCTCATCCAGCCAGGACTCTTCGAACTCGTTGGTGCCTACCATGCCATACCAATACTGGTGGCCGAATTCGTGGATGATGACGCCCTCCAGAAAATACTCGTGGCGTCCCGGCCACCAGCTTGTGCCGGCGGTGATCAGCGTGGGATATTCCATGCCGCCCGCGCCATCCGCTCCGTAGGGCGGATCGACCACTGTGATGGTCTGGTAAGGATATGCGCCATACCACAGGCCCCACCATTTCAGCGCATTTTCGATGGACTGAAAGTGGCGGTCGGCCTGCCCGCGGTGTTCCGGCTGTATCAGCAGAATCATGCGGACGGGCTTGAGCCGCAGGTCGTCAGGCTGTAGGCCGAGCAGTTGCGCGGTGGCGGCTATCTCGGCGGGCGTGACGACGCGCGCCGGATCGAACTGGCGCTCAATGCGGATGTAATGCGGCGAAGCGGTCCAGGCGAAATCGTGCACGTCTTCCTGGTAGAAGCGATGCGTTGTCTGGCGGGTCCGCTGATCTTCGACGGCGCTCTGCTCGACGCCGGTGGCGCCCACCACGTAGTTGGAAGGCGTGGTGATGGAGACGTCGTAGACTCCATAGTCGGCGAAGAACTCGGTATCAGCGTGGAACTGGTGGCAGTTCCAGCCGCCCTGCTTGGCGTAGCGGTCGCCGGCCCTCTCGTAGACGCCGATCTTCGGGAACCATTGCCCCACCATGAAGAAGTCTTCGTGATATCCGGTGCGCGCGAAGACCTTCGGCAGCTTCGACAAGAAATCGATATTGAGGGTGATCGCACGGCCCGGCAGGACGGGCTGCGGCAGGGTCACGGCGATGACCGTCTGATCGTCCGCATTGTCGTCATCGGGGTGAATGAAGCGGATCGCGCCGGTAAGGTCGCCCCCGCCGGCCTCTTGCATGCGCCTGATTTCGATGTAGCCCCAATCGTCCTTGGACATGGTGTCGCCGCGCAACTGGCCGCCGGACTCGCGTATGAAGGTGCTCTTTTCGTTTTGGAAGGCGTTGAGATACAGATGGAAGCGAAGTTCCGGAATCGTATCGGAAGACTCATTGCGCCAGGCCAATGTCTCTCGCCCGATAATGGTTTTGTTGGAAGGATCGAGCCGCGCGGCGATAGTGTATCGCACCACCTGATTGCTCATCGCGGCACTTGCGGCCGGCGCCCACAAACCGGCGAGGAGCGTAACGGCCAGAAGAAAGCGGTGCATTACGCTATAACAACAGGAGTGCGCTTCGTGGCGCAAGCTTTAGCTTGCCGCGGCGAACTTCAGTTCGCCGTGCTCAGCGCTTACCAACGATACAAACAAGCGCCCCAGGTCCAGCCGGCGCCGATGGCCGCAAACAAAAGCAGATTGCCTTCATGGATGAGTCCGCGCCGGTTTACCTGGTCTAACAGCAGCGGGACTGACGCTCCAGCGGTGTTCGCGCACGACTCCAGATTCGTTTGCATTCGGGAATAGGGAATGTTGAGTACCTCGGCGGTGCGCTTGAGGACGCGGGCGGAGGCCTGGTGCGGCATGATCATGGATACGTCTTCGAGTCCCAGCCGGTTGATGCAGAGAATCTGCCGGACACATTCGGGCAGGATGGTGGTAGCCTTCTCGTAAACCACCTTTCCGTTCATGGTGAAGTAAGGGTCCCCCGGGTAGACTGTGAAGTCATTCATGCCCTCGCCCTCGGCCATCAGAATACTCGAAAAAAGCCCATTCGCGCGAGTCTTCCTCTCCAGCACCACGGCGCCGGCGCCGTCTCCAAAAAAGGCGCAGTTGCGGTGGTTCCAGTCCGTGATCTTGGAGAATGTATCGGCGCCGATCACCAGCACATGCTCGTACGTGCCGTTCTGAATGAACTGGCCGCCGATGGTCACACCGTAAAGAAACCCCGAGCACACCGCCGCCACATCGAAGGCTGCGCAGCCGTTGTGAATGCCCATCTTGACTTGCGCAATGCAAGCCGCTGAAGGGGCCTTGCGGTCGGGAGTCGAGGTAGCCACAATAATCAGGTCAATTTCGTTGGGTTCAAGCCCGGCGGAAGCGATCGCCTCCAGACCGGCGCGGGAAGCCAGGTCCGACGTGTATTCGTCCGGTTCCGCGATGCACCGCTGCCGTATCCCCAACGTTTCCTCGATCCACTCCGGAGAAGTCGGCAAGTTTCCCACCACATCTTCGTTTCTCAGGATCTTGGCCGGAACATACGAACCGGTGGATTTGATACGAACACTGTCGAAGCGGCTGTTCTTGGTTCTCATGCCTGTTCGAATTCCGGTGTGGCGCGAGCTTCAGCTTGCAGCGGGACTTCAGTCTCGCCTTCTCAACAACTTGTTCACCGCGCGGGTTTGCCCAGTAATCGTCCTAAGTAAGGACGCATTCAACCAGGGCCAAAGACTCCAGGTCTTCTTCTATGGCGGAAATTTCTGCCTCAGTCTTTTGAGCGGCCCTGAGGATATCGCGATACTCTATCGCCGATGCGCCTCCATCCGGACGGGTCCATTCGGGAAGGCTGTAGCTGAAGTCTACGATGGCCCAACGGCTATCCTCGCCGTGCTGCCCGAATACCTCGTCGATCAGTTGTCCCTCGGCAGGTGACAGTTCGCCGCTTCCCGGATCGCCAAGCAAACGAACCTCATAATCCTCCGGGCCCGAGATGTACTTTCCCCAAGTCTTGACGGAACCCGGCGACGGCTCATTCCGGATCAGCTCGTAGATCCGGCTCACCACCGGCCCGTCGTCCATCGAGACAAAACGATCGGTGGTAATCGGCCGTCCCCAGCGAATGAGAGCTTCGCGATCCGCCAGGTAAAGAAGCTTGATGAGCTTTATGTAGCTCATCCTTCCACCGCGAAGCCTTAAGAGCTGGGCAGCGGCCTGAGTCGCTTTGACCTCATTGAATCGCAGCTTCATTTTGCCACTTTCTCGCGTGGTCGATTAAGGAGTAGTATATCCTAATCTCTCCTAATAATGTTGAAAATCGGCGCGGATCGGCTCCACTTGCCGGTGGTTCGTGCTTAAGATTACGATTCGCGGCCACGCAGCCGACAAAGGTCTGCGAGCTGGATCACTCAACGACTCTGGCTTCAAACTCGCATATCGCGTCATCCTCTACCGTGTAGCGCACCTCGATCGGATGGCAGCAAACCTCGCAGTCTTCCACATAGGCCTGGCTTTTCACCGAGGTGTCCAACACCATCGATATCTGCTCCCAGCAATAAGGGCACACGAAGAAGTACTCCATTCCGACCAGGATAAGCGATTGGCGCGGCCTGGACGAAGGCGTCGAAAGGCGCAGGGATTCGGCCTGTGTAAATCATGCACTTCTGGTGACAACTTCCGCACGAGTCCCGGGCGGTCAGGCCCTTTGTTTGCCTCAGCGTGATAGTCGGCACTACGAGTGCACTGGCAATGCTTATGCGGGAATCACAACAGATAGCTGCTGAGCACCGGGACCTTGCCGCTCACGCTCATCGTAGCGGCGCCGAGCACCACGGAAAAGAAGATCACCTGACCGGACACGAAAGCTCTCGACAATTCCAGGAGCACACTAACAAGGCCTATCTGATCGCACAAGAGGAGCACCAGAAGATGGGCCCCGAGCATGGCGCCGGCCGAATGGCTCACGAAGCCAAAGAGAGGGAGATCGCCGCCCTCGCTCATAAATTCTGGCAAGGCAGGGGCTGTCCGGAAGGATCGCCGGAAGAAGATTGGTTTCGCGCCGTAGAAGAGCTGCGATCCCGGCATTGAACCGTCAGGCACACGGCAACCTGCAGGGCTCCGTCGAGGACTGGTAAAAGGCTCGTCTGCACGAAAGCGGGCTTCACGCGCGGCGCACGAAGTGGACGATCAAGCAAATCACGGCGACAACCAGCAGAATGTGAATTAACCCACCCGCAACATGAAAGGCAAAAAAACCCATCAGCCATAGGACCAGCAGAACGGCGAACAAGATCACGAACATAGGTGAATCTCCTTTTCAATGGCTACCGCGGCGTTGGTCGCCGAGCGCCCTCAACCGATCGCAGAGATAGCATTCTGCGTGCCAATGTCGTATGAAGGTGAATATCAGAGGCGCGGAGTCCGACGCCCAGCACTTCCTGCATTTACGGACGGCAAGAATTGCTGCATGACGAACTCGCGGCGCATCCTGGGGAGTTCGCATGGGTTCTGCGCCAGCGGCCATTTCCAGCAGCAGCCGGCGCAACCACCAGCCACCAGCCACAGCGAGCTTTGCCCCTGGCACCCTAAAGCGCCCTAAACTGCGCGCAACGGCAGCGCGTCGTGGATCAGACGCTCGACCTGCTCGACCGTGATGCTCTCCAGTGATGGTGCGGCGGCCACGGCTACATGCGGGCCCCGCGGCGCCCAGACGGACGGATCCGACGGTCCGAACAGCGCGACCACGGGCGTGCCCACGGCCGCTGCCAGGTGCGTAGGGCCGGAGTCGTTGCCGACGTAGATGCGGGCGGTGGCCAGCCAGCAGGCCAGTTCGTACAAATCTTCAAAACGCACGGCGCCGGGCAGAAGGTCTTGTGGGCCGGCGCACCACTCAACCTGCATGTGCTGGGCGAGCCTGCCCGCCAGCTCACGGAAACGCTCGAGCGGCCAACGCTTCTGCGGACTTCCGGCAAATGGATGGATGACGGCGAAGTTGCCGCGCTGGGCCGGACACGCGATGCGCGGAATGCCGTCGCTGGTGCAGTCCGCGATGGAACGGGCCTGCTGAAGGTAGAAGTCGACCGCATGCCCGCCGCGGCCTTCGAGCGGGAGAGCGGGAAAGAACTGGAACGACAGTCCCAGCGCGGCGACCGACTCGCGAAACTCCGGACGCTGAGCGCCATACCAGGAAACGATTGAATCAAATCCGCGGAGGGTGGCAAGCAGATGCGGGTCCGGCCCGGTGATCTCTAGCAGGTCGAGGCCAGTCGAAGCGATGGACCGGACGCGTTGCGCGAACCGTGCCAGCGGTACGTTTTGCGCCGCCGTCCAAACTTCCAGCCAGTCGCAGCACAGACATTCCATGGCTGGAAGGGAAACGATGAAATCGCCTATGGCGCCGGGCCGTATGAGGAGTCGCCGCAAACCCCAGCATAGCGTTGTGGCGCAGGCTCTCAGCCTGCCGCGCCGACACTCCTGCCGGCGCAGGCGCGCGAAGCTCGCGCGCTATCGCAGCTCGGGGGTCAATGGCGCCAATGAAGCTTCGATCGCTACGCCCTTGCCGATGTAGCCGGCGCCGGCGTTTTCCTCCAAGGTCATGGGTTGCTCCACCCACTTGGTCAGCGGGAGATTCCGGAACATGATTCGTTCCCGCAAAACCAGAGTCTTCCGGCTCATGAAAAACAGGCTGCTCTTTCTCACGTAATACTGCTGCTCGACTTTGAGGTCGTCGAAGTATTCGTCGAAAGCCTCCCGTTTCGCTTGGGCTCTGGCGTCGCTGATCGCTCGTTCGAGCCTTTTCTTCTGGACCTTGAGAGCGGCGCGTAGCTCGACCAGCGCGCCGCGCTCCTTGGCGACGGCTTCTTCCATGGTGCAACGCATCATGTAGCAGATCAGCCATGCGGAACCAGCCGCCAGCAGAGCGAGCACGAGCACCCACAGTAGGATTGCCATTCAACCTGACCTTGTCTCGACCGATTTTATGTGCTGTAAAGGAGGCTGGGCAACGTTTACTATGGATAACAGATGCGTCACCACCGTCTGCTGTTGTGGCTTTCCATCGCCGCCAGCGCGCTCTATTTGCTGAGCCTGAGCTGGCAACCATTCGCCGGCAGCGCGATTATCGCCAGCGCCATTGTCAAGGGATGCGCGACAGCCGCGCTAGCCGTGATCGCTTGGCAGGCCCGCGGCGTCAGGCGGGATGCCGGTCTGCTGACGCTGGGCCTGGCGCTATCCGCGGCCGGCGACGTCCTGCTGGAACTCGACCCAAAGTTGTTCGTCTTCGGCCTCGGCGCATTTCTCCTGGCGCATTGCACCTACATCGGCCTGTTCATACGGAATCGGGTTCGGGGCGTCCCAGGCGGCGTGACACGCCTGGCCGCAGTTGGCGCGGTGGTGGCGTTCAGCGCCGCGCTATCGGCCTGGATCGTGCCGTCGGTGGGCGGGCTGGCTGTGCCGGTCGTGCTGTACATCTGCGCCCTGACGGCGATGGTCTCGACGGCGATCCTGGCGGCCTTCCGGCAGAGGTGGGTAGCAGTGGGCGCTCTGCTATTTCTAATCTCGGATTCCCTGCTGGCTATCAATCGATTCAAAACACCGGTGCCGTGGCGCGACTTCCTGGTGTGGAGCACGTATTACCTCGGCCAATGCGGCATCGCGCTGGGCTATCTCGAAAGTGGGGCAGGTCCTTTAGCATAAGCGCTAACTTAAGGGACTGTGGAGCCCCCGCCGCGACCGAAGCGTGGTGGGCCCAACGAGCCCAGGATCCTGTTTCGCCGGCGTTGACGGGTAGACATCCACGGTTTGGACGTTTCTTGGAAATTTGCCAGGATTCGGCCCCTTACAGTTGCTAAGCTGACTCCCGCTATCTGCTTCCGCGGCGGCGTCTGCCCCAAGGGGGAATCGGTATCGCGCGCTTGCCCACCGCCGGACTGCCGGCACCATGCGCGAGCGGAGGCTGATTGATCGCAGGATGACGGATACCTTTCCTGCACCCACCCTCAGCTATAATCTTAAGAAGGGCAAACATGGCCGAGCTAATCACAATTCCGGTGTCGGTCTTCGATACAACGATCGACTACGCGCGCCCTGCTATTCCAATTTGGTCTGAGAAACGCGCAACGATTGTTCAGACCATTTTTGAATCCCTTAATCCGTGGAATCCGAACGTGGACGATATTGAGATTCGAACGGCGGGGAAACTGTCCGAGCAGGGCATCAATTTCAAGCTTCCTCTGAAGCGTGCCTCGTTCTTTTTTGGGCCTGCGTCCTGCACATTCACCCAGGATTCAGTGAGTTGGGAAACTGCCGAGGAAACGCTGAAGATTCTCTCTGTTGCGCTCAACGCCTTGGTTGAGAGTAGCGGCATTACGCTGTCGACAAGGAGAACCGCAATATCTCTGCACATCCAGCCGCGGACCACGCGGTTCGTAGATCTCATCAAGCCGTTTGTGCCGCCACAACTCGCGGCATTGGAGAGCGAGGCCATCCTCACAATGGCATCCGTTGTGAAATGGGAGGACCGCAAGATCACGATCGATGGCTCGGGAGTCATTGCGAACGCGGTTTACCTCAAGTTCGAGCGGGATTTCGACGCAGGGATAGCGTTCGAAGAAATCGTGCATCAGTTAAAAAAAGACGAAGAGGTATTGTTCGGGATTTTAGGCGTACAGGAGGACGTTGGATGAACGCCTACG
>Ga0181523_10003745_pt1 | contig 13661 bp, 12 predicted proteins | sample PEATcosm2014_Bin_43_FD_119752 | JGI IMG/M metagenome (GOLD analysis project Ga0181523, IMG submission 119752) | Peatland microbial communities from MTU Mesocosm Facility, Houghton, MI, USA - PEATcosm2014_Bin05_30_metaG | ecosystem: Environmental > Terrestrial > Soil > Wetlands > Peat | place... | reverse complement strand
GACGCGCTCTGCATGCAGATGGTGCGCGATCCGCGCGAGTTTGACGTCATCGTCACCAATAACATGTTTGGCGACATCATCACCGATCTCGCGGCAGGCTTGCAGGGCGGGCTGGGGATGGCCTCTAGCGGCAATCTGCGCCCGGGGCATACGTCAATGTTTGAGCCTGTACATGGCTCCGCGCCGCCGATCGCGGGGAAGAACATAGCCAACCCTTTCGGCGCCATTCTGTCGGCGGCGATGATGCTGGCGCATCTCGGAATGGCCGGCGAGGCGCAGAAGATCGAAACTGCCGTGCTCGACGCGGTCCGGCAGGAAAAAACAACGGCCGACATCGGAGGAACGCTGGGGACGCGCGAGGCGGGCGAGTGGGTAGCGGAGAGAGCATCTCATCGCTGATTGTGTGGTTTGATTGCTTAGGTTGACTGCCTGGTCCGATTGTGTGGTGGCGGGCTAGGCCCCGCCGGAACGAGGCCGAGCCCCGTCACCACACGAGCGTGTCGTGGGAAGCTTGCTACGTCCGTCTACCCGCCAGCAGCGCCAATTCTTGCCGTTTCCAGTGACAATCCACGTCGACAAATCCAATCTCCCGCAGCCATCGCAACTGCGTCTCTAAATCGAGGAGCTTGTTGGAAGGGTCTTCCGTTTCAAGAGTAAATCCGATCCCGTACAGGAATTCTTGGTGCAGTCTTGGCGCGGGCGAAGCGACGTGTTCCAGATTACAGAAAACACCACCGGCATTCAGCACTCCGTGGATTTCGGAGTAGAGGGCGCGCTTACGCTCATGCACGAGAGGATGAATCGCAAAGCACGAAATGACAGCATCAAACTGGCCTAGGTAGGGAAGCGGATCGTCGAGGTTATGGGTGACTACGGTTACGGAGGAATCGCCGGCAAAGTGCTTTCCGGCGGCCTCGATCATGGCCGGGGAGAAGTCGATGGCGACGGATTTCTGTATTCGGATGCTCGCGTTTTGCCGGCGCCAGCAGTCGTCCGGCTCCGGTACCCAGATCGAGAATGCGGCCGGTGGTTTGGGGAATGAGCTCGAGCAACGACGATTCGCCTTCTGCGCGATGCGTAATGGAGTCGGCTCGTTCGAGGTAGTCGAGCGCGTGATCGGCTCTGGTCTAGAGATTGACCGCCATGGGACAGTATAAACTCGTTCTCAATGGACAATGTCAAGGCGGTTGCTCGGAAGCTCCAGGGTTGGTTTTCGGAAGTTGCTGTGCTCGTGCTGTTGCTGAGCACGTTCTGGTGGCAAGCGTCGGCTGGGGCGGTTGCGGCATCGCAAGATCAGGCGTCGCAGCCTCAGAATTCGCAAGCTCAAAGCCCTGCGCGCGAGACTACTCCACCTGCACCCGAAACCACCGTCTCGCCCAAAGAGGCGAAGGAACTCTTTCGCTCCGTGGACGAAATTCTGGAGTTTGCCAGCCAGGATACGGGCCTGCCGATCAAGCACAAAGTGAAGCGCAGGCTGGCCAAGCGCGACGAGGTGCAGTCCTACATCGAGAAGAGCTTTAAGGACGACAAGGACGCCAGGCGACTGGAGAGGTCGTCGGCGGTGCTGAAAAAGTTTGGCTTGCTGCCGCGGAACTTCGACCTTGGCATCTTTCTGGTTGCTATGCTGCGGGAGCAGGTGGCGGGATACTACGATCCCAAAACCAAAACCGTGAACTTGCTCAACTGGCTTGATGTAGAACAACAGAAGCCGGTGCTGGCGCACGAACTGACACACGCGCTCCAGGACCAGTCCTTCGGCATCGAGAAATGGATGAAGGGATCTGAGAAAGCAGCTGACAACAAAAAGGATGACCCCAGTCCCGGCGACATCGAAAACGACGAGGAAAGTTCTGCACGACAGGCGGTAATTGAAGGGCAGGCGATGGTTGTCTTGCTCGACTATTCGCTGGCCCCGACCGGCAAAACGTTGCTCGAGGCGCCCCAGATTGTCGACGCGCTCAAAGAGGGAATGCTGGTAGGCTCGGCAGATTCTCCGGCGTTTCGAGATGCTCCAATCTTTTTGAAAGAGGAGCTGACCTTCCCGTATCGCTACGGGCTCGACTTTACCGGCGCGCTGCTGCAGGCGGGCGGCAAAGAACTGGCTTATGCGGGAGCGTTCAAGGATCCGCCGAAGACGACGCGGGAAATCATGGAGCCACAAACCTACCTTGCGCACGAGAAGCTGCCCCCGATGAAGATGATCGACATGGAGAAAGACTTCAAGGGCTACGATCCCTTCGATATCGGCGCAATGGGCGAGTTTGATGTTGATGTTCTGGTTGAACAGTATGCTGGCCGAGACGAGGCTACGGCTATCTATCCGGAGTGGCGCGGCGGGTACTACTTTGCCGGGAAGCCCAAGGGAGGCAAATCGGCGCCGATTGGGGTGCTGTATGTTTCCCGGTGGTCGAGCCCGGCGAAGGCGGCAGAGTTCGCGGCGGTGTATGCGAAATCGCTGGCCAAGCGGTATGAGAAGCGGCAAGCACTGGGAACGGACGGCAAGGTGGCGGAAGACGCCCCTCCGGTCGATTCCTGGCGCACGCTTCGCGGACGGCATTCCTGGCTGACAGAAGAGGGAGTTGTGCTGATTGAAGTCCGCGACGACGAGGTACTGATCAGCGAAAGTCTGGATGACGAGACGACGAAGCGGGTGGAGACGGACTTCTGGCCGGAAAAACCGCTGGACAAGGCCGCGCCCGCGAATCCATGAGTCCTGTCTAGTATAATCACAAGTTCCGCGGGCATTTCGCTAACGTCCAGCCCAACCCAATCAGGAGCGCAATTGCAGCAGGCAGAGATCGGCATTATCGGCGGCAGCGGTCTGTACCACATGCCGGGTTTCAGCGACGCGCGCGAGGTCGAGCAGCACACTCCCTTTGGAGATCCTTCGGATGCGTACATTCTGGGGACGCTTGCGGGCCGCAAAGTAGCATTTCTCGCGCGCCACGCGCGCGGGCATAAACTGCTGCCTAGCGAACTGAATTTTCGCGCGAATATTTACGGCTTCAAGCAGTTGGGAGTGGAGCGCATTGTTTCGGTTTCGGCCGTGGGTTCGCTGAAGGAAGAGCACAAGCCGCTCGATTTCGTGATTCCGACCCAGTTTTTCGATCGCACCCGCCACCGCGTGGACACGTTCTTCGGCGACGGAATCGTGGCGCACGTCGGATTGGGCGATCCGGTGTGCGGTGAAATGACGAATGTGGTCCACGGCGCATGCACCGTTGCAGGCGTGAACGGGAAGCTGGGCGGGACTTACATCTGCATGGAGGGTCCGCAGTTTTCTACCCGGGCCGAGTCGAACGTGTATCGCAGTTGGGGCGCGGACGTGATTGGCATGACCAACTTGCAGGAAGCAAAGCTTGCCCGCGAAGCGGAGGTTTGCTACGTCACGATCGCCATGGTTACCGATTATGACTGCTGGCATCCGCATCATGCTTCTGTGACCGTGGAGCAGGTTGTTTCCGTGCTGGTAAAGAACGCGGAAAACGCCACGAAAGTCGTGAAAGCAACGGTAGCGGCGATGCCGAAGCTGCGCTCTTGCAAATGCGGGCGGGCGCTGGCGAACGCCATCCTGACCGATCCAGCCGAGATTCCTGCTGCGACGAAAGAGAAACTGCAGTTGATCCTGGGAAAGTATTTGAAATAAGTCGTTGGTCGATGGTTGTTAATCGTTAACGAACGAGTCACAAAACGGCAGAGTCCGATTGATTTTCCCCAGCGACGAACGACGAACGACCGCCCTACGGAGACTCATGAGCATTCTGGTAGTTGGTTCCGTTGCCTTTGACACGATCGTCACGCCTTCCGGCCGAGCGAACGACATTCTCGGAGGCGCTGCGACTTATTTCGCGCTGGCCGCAAGTTACTTCACTGACGTGCGGATGGTAGCAGTGGTGGGCGAAGACTTCACGCCCGAACACGAAGCCGTGCTGAAAAAACGCGGCGTCGACACGCGCGGCATCGAGCGGACCCTGGGGAAGACCTTCCGTTGGGGTGGACAATATGTCGACAACCTGAACGAGGCCAAGACCGATTTCACGGAACTGAATGTGTTTGAGAAGTTTCAGCCACGCATTCCAAAGGAATATTCGGACACGCAGTTTCTGTTTCTCGCCAACATCCATCCCACACTGCAAGCGGCGGTGCGCTTGGAAATGGATGGCGTCCGTCTGACGGGAGGCGACACCATGAATTTTTGGATCAAGGGCACGCCCAAGGAGTTGGCGGAGACGTTGAAGCTGGTGAATGTTCTCCTGATCAACGACACCGAGACTAAGATGCTGGCGGGGGAAAAGAATCTTCCGCGCGCGGCGAGGAAAGTTCTCGCCATGGGGCCGAGCGCGCTGGTGGTAAAGCACGGCGAGTACGGAGCGACCATCTTTTTCCGCGAAGGAGCCTTTGGCATCGGATCGCATCCGTTTCGCGCGCCCGCGTTACCAATTGACGAAGTGAAGGACCCAACCGGAGCCGGCGATTCGTTTGCCGGCGGGTTCATGGGCTACATCGCGTCGCAGGGTGACATTAATCGCGAGGTGCTGAAGCGCGCCTTGTTCTACGGCGGGGTAATGGGATCATTTGCCGTGGAGCGCTTCGGAACCGAGCGCCTGCAGAATCTCACCCGCGGGGAAATTGATGCACGCTTTCAGATCTTCCGCGAACTGACCCACCTGGACTAGGAGCATTGCGATCTTGAAAGCCAGTTGCGTAGGGGGCGGACGCATTCGTCCGCCCCAGGATCAACCAAGGTTCGTTTCAGGGCATGCCTTCAGGCATGCCGTAAGTGCTGCGTGATAAGAGCGCCTTCAGGCGGTGAGGTTGGAGATTGGGGTTTCGCCACGAGCGTACAGTGACCACAAAGACAGCCGTCGCTCCCGATCGCAGCGCGGCCCGCGTGGCCGGGATAGCTGCCCTGGTCTCTCTGTTTTCCTTTTTTTACTACTTTCAGCGGAGCGACCTTCTACTGTATGGCGACGCAGTCGCGCACATCAACATTGCGCGGCGCGTGTTCGATTCCGAAACCCCCGGTCTGCTGCAATTAGGAACCGTGTGGCTGCCACTGCCTCACCTGCTGATGATCCCATGCATTTGGTCAAACTCAATGTGGCAAAGCGGTGCGGGCGGTTCGATTCCTTCGATGATCGCCTACGTGTTTGGTGTCGTGGGAATATTTCGCCTGGTGCGGGAAATGCTGAAGGCCGACCTTTGCAAGAAAGCGGGCACGGAACCGGCAGCTGGCATAGGCGCGTTGGCAGCGGCCTTCGCTTATGGAGCCAATCCCAACCTGATCTACATGCAGGCCACGGCGATGACAGAGTCGCTCTATCTTGCTCTGTTTATTTGGGCCGTCGTGTACTTTGCGGAATTTATCCGGAGCCTGCAAACAATTGAAGATGCGGAGGGACCGATGACCCAGGTGGCGCGTAGTCCGCTGGCGCGCTGTGCCTGCTGTCTTGCGGCCGCCGAACTCACGCGTTACGACGGATGGTTCCTGGCGGGTGGGATGGGAGCGGCGATCGTCGTCATCGCGCTGCGACGGTGGCAGAATCGCGCCTTGCGGCGAAATGCGGCCAAATTTGCGTTGGGCATCGCGCTGGTTCCGGTCCTGTGGCTGGCGTACAACCGGGTGGTGTATGGGAATGCGCTGAATTTCGCAAACGGTCCATACTCGGCGAAGGCCATTGAGCAGCGCGTGGGTGCGCCGAATCCGGCGCTCCACAATGCCGGGGTCGCGGCCATCTATTTCTTGAAGTCGGCACAGTTGAATATGGCACGTGGCAACTGGGGCCGCTTCTGGCTGGCGGCGGCCTTCTTGGCGTTGGCAATCGGAGCACGGATGCCGCGGCGGCGGCCGCAATTGGCGCCGCTGCTGTTGCTGTGGTTCCCACTGTTGTTCTACGCGCTTTCGATTGCGTACGGCTCGGTGCCGATTCACGTTTACACATGGTGGCCTTTTGCCACCTTCAATCAGCGTTACGGACTTCAGTTGTTGCCCATGTTCGCGGTGTCGACCGGCGTGCTGGCAGCTTCTGTCTTTCTTCTGGGCACGGGCTGGCGTCAGGTCGGGAAACTGGTGCTGCTGATTACGTTGATGGTGGTCAGTTACGCGTCGGTGTGGAAGGCGGGGCCGCAATGCTTACAAGAGGCGCAAAGGAATTGGAGAATTCGGAGCCCTTTGAATTCCGCGGTGCAGCGTGTGGTTGCCCGATTGCCAAGGAACTCACGGTTCCTGATGGATCTCGGGGAGCATGTGGGCGTCATGGAGCAAGCGGGTATTCCACTGCGTCAGGTGGTGAATAACGAAAATCACCGCCCCTGGAAGCGGCCCTCGGATCCCGAGGGCCTTTGGGAGCGCGCGCTGGCCGATCCGCCGCGCTATGCCGATTTTGTAATCGCCTTCGATGGCGACCCGGTGGACCAGGGCGCGAATCGGGCCCATCTCACGGTGCTTGAGGAAATTCACGCGACCGGACAGCCGCATGCGCGCATCTTCGCAACTCGCAGTGCCCCGAATCAATCGCGTTAACCCTTCGGCGCAAGCAACACAGAAAGCGCCGGGTAGCGGTGATAGAATCCGCTCGGAGCCGGGGCTTGCTATGAACCCAATCCATCAAACGGTACAACTCCTGCGTAACGAACTGGGTCTGGTGCTGAGTTCGACGTTGGCGCGGTTGCTGCTGGCGGCGGTCCTCGGCGGCATCATCGGCCTGGAACGGCAACTGCGGCACAGGCCGGCAGGGCTGCGTACGAATATGTTCATCTGTTTCGGCGCGGCCATGTTCACGGTGCTGTCGCGGCAACTCGCGGGAGTCGAATCGGACAGCGCGCGAATCGCGGCGCAGATCATCCCGGGCATCGGCTTTATCGGCGCGGGCTCCATTTTGCACGCGAAGACTTCGGTGACGGGGCTGACGACCGCGGCAACCCTGTTTGTGGTGGCAGGGGTCGGGATGGCTGCCGGCGGTGGCCTGTATCTGACGGCGTGCTTCGCCACCGTCATCATTCTGATCGCGCTGGTTGTGCTGGGGCGCATGGAGGTCAGGTTCTCGCTGAAGATGGTTGCTACTTCCTACGAAGTCACCGGCCGCAACGTGGACGGGATGTTGCGGGAAGTGAACCGCATCCTCGACTCCGAGCAACTTACCATCCATAGCGTGCACGTCGCGAACGCTGACCCGGATTTCCGCATGGTGTTCTCGGTGGATGGCGAGCTTGAACAGCAAAGCGCCTTTTCAATCCGGCTGCATGAATCGGCGGCGTTTGCCACCGTATCGAAGCTCGGAACCACGGAACACGAATGAACGCGCTGCAGAACACGAAAATCCCTTTTACCAAAGCGTCGGCTTGCGGCAACGACTTTTTGCTGGTGGAAGGTGCACACGCTTCCGGAGACCTCGCTACGATCAGCCGCCGCTTGTGCGATCGCCATCGCGGAGTGGGCGCAGATGGCGTGGAGTGGCTCTTTCCGGATGCGGAAGCTGATGTGCCAGCTGATGTGAAAGTCCGCCTCATCAACTCCGACGGCTCGGAAGCGGAAATTTCCGGGAACGGCACGCGCTGTGTGGCCGCCGAGATTTGTTCCCGGACAGGCAAAACGGAAGTCGTGGTTCGCACCGATGCCGGACTGAAGACCTGCCGGCTCGTGACCAGGCATGGCTCCGCGTTTGAATTCGAAGCGGATATGGGCGCGCCAGAGGTCGGCGAGCAATTGTCGATTGAGACGACGCGCGGCCGAGTGGCGGGCACGAAGGTTTCGATGGGGAATCCACACTTCGTAATTTTTGTGGAAAAGTTTCCGGATGGATGGCAGCGCCAGGCGGCGCTGATCCAGACGCAGCCACAATTTCCGCAGGGCACGAATGTGGTGTATGGGGTGGTGCGCGGCAGGAATCAAATCGAAATCCGAATATTTGAACGGGGTGCGGGAGAGACCGAGTCTTCGGGTACGGGATCGTGCGCGTCAGCGGGGGCTGCGATTGCCAGCGGGCGGGCGACTTCGCCAGTGACGGTGATTGCGCCCGGAGGCCCGCAGACGGTGCGCTGGGAGAATCAAGTTTATCTGCGGGGGCCGGCGACTCTCATCTGCCGGGGAGAATTCTTCGTCTAAGATCGATCCCATGTAGGATTGTTCCCAGATAAGATCGAGTCCAGATGGTGTCTGCTCCCCAGAATTCGCGAAGCAAGCCGCGCGCGCTCCGTCCGGGCGACAAGGTGGGAATTGTTGCGCCCGCGTCAAACGTTAAGCGCGAAATGCTGGAAGCGGGATGTGATGGCCTTCGCCGCTGCGGCTATGAGCCGTTTTACTTCGAGTCGATTCTGGAGCGCGATCTCTACTTTGCGGGGACAGTGGAGCGCCGCGCGCGGGAACTGGAAGACATGTTCCTGCGTGATGATGTTCGCGCCGTCGTTTGCGCGCGAGGAGGCTACGGATCGAACTACCTGTCGCTGGCGCTTGATGCGACCAAGATCACTTCACATGCAAAAATTTTGGTGGGCTACAGCGATATTACGACCTTGTTGTGCTGCACGGCAGACTCGGCGAACTTCGTGACCTTCCACGGCCCGATGGTGGCCAAGGATTTCGCTCTTGCCGATGGCGTCGATCTAGCCTCGTGGCGAAACGCGTTGGGCGGGACCGAGCAGTGGAGCATCGCGGAAGGCTCGGGAGCGAGGCCGCTCGTGCCTGGACAAGGCGAGGGAGTCCTCTATGGCGGCTGCCTTTCGATGCTGGTGGCGTCGCTCGGCACGCAGCAGGAGATTCGAACCGCGGGCACGATCCTCTTTATCGAAGACGTCGCGGCCAAGCCTTTCCAGATCGACCGCATGCTGATGCAACTAAAACTGGCCGGCAAACTGAAAGATGTACGCGGCATTGTCTTCGGCGAAATGATGGATTGCCGGCAGAGTCCGGATCAGGATTACACGCTGGAAGAAGTCGTTCTGCGGATCGTCGAAGACTTGCGTATTCCGGTGGCGTTCGGCCTGCGATCGGGCCATGTCTCGCGCGCGAACATCACGCTGCCAATTGGAGTGCGCGCGCGACTGACCGTGGACGACTCGGTGGAACTGCAGATTCTGGAATCGGCGACGACTTGATGACCAAACCCAGGCGCATTCATCTGATCGGCATTTGCGGGACGGCGATGGCTTCGCTCGCTGGCATGCTGCAAGAGCGCGGCTTTCGCGTCACCGGCTCGGATGCGGCATCATATCCGCCGATGTCGACGTTTCTCGAATCACTTGGCATCACGGTCGCGCAGCCGTTTGCCGAAACGAACCTCGATCCTCGTCCCGATCTGGTGGTCGTGGGCAACGCGCTTTCCCGCGGCAACGTCGAACTCGAGCGCCTGCTCGATGAGCGGATTCCGTTCTGCTCACTGCCGCAGATTCTGCACGATGAATTCCTGGTCGGGAAAGAAGTTCTGGTGGTTGCCGGAACGCATGGCAAGACGACCACAACATCAATGCTCGCGTGGATCTTCGAGACAGCTGGCCTTCAGCCGTCGTTCCTCATCGGCGGCATTGCCGAGAATTTCGGCCGTAGCTTTGGGCTCGGCGATGGCAAGCACTTTATATTAGAAGGCGACGAGTACGACACGGCATTCTTCGATAAGGGTCCGAAGTTTCTCCACTACTTTCCGGATTCCGTGATTCTCACCTCGGTTGAATTCGACCACGCCGATATCTACAAAGATTTGGACGCGGTGGAAACGGCCTTCAAGCGGCTGGTGAATCTGGTTCCGCGACGCGGACAGATTGTGGGCTTTGATGCGGGTGCGAGCACGAGTTCGGGCACGGCGTCGAGCATTGACCGCTGTCTACAGAAAGCGTTCTGTCCGGTCGAACGCTACGGCAGCTCCGATCGCGCGGGCTGGAGAATCGTAAACCTGAAACTGGAAGAGGAACGAACCTGCTGGTCTGTGCTGCGCGACGACAAGCCTTGGGCTGACTTCGAGTTCCCGCTTGGCGGAGAATACAACGTCTGGAATGCCACCGCAGCGGCGGCGTTGGCGGCGAATTACGGCATTCCGAAAGATGTGATTGGCAAAGCTCTCGAGACGTTTCGCAGCGTGAAGCGGCGTCTCGAAGTCAAGGCCGAGATCAATGGGGTAACGATCATCGACGACTTTGCACATCATCCAACCGCCATCGAGCAAACGATTTTGGCGTTGCGCGCGCGCTATCCGCAATCGCGCTTGTGGGTGGTGCTCGAGCCGCGCTCGAACACTATGCGCCGCAACGTGCTGCAGGACGCGCTGGCTCGAAGCCTAGCTCTCGCCGACGAGGTTGTGGTCGCAGCCATCTTCAAGTCGGAGGCGATCCCTGAGGCGGAACGTCTCGACCTGAATCGCGTGATTGGTGAGATCCAGAAGCGCGGAAAGCAGGCGCGCATCCTCGCCGACGCCGATGCTATCGTGAATGCGATCGCTCCGGAACTGCGCCAGCGCGACGTGGTGGCGATTCTCTCCAATGGCGGATTCGGCGGAATCTATGAGAAGCTGCCGCAACAATTGCGCGGGCTCGGAGCCAGGGCATAACGGACCGCGGTCGAATTGAGATTCGTATCAGGGCACGCCTTCAGGCGTGCCGCAAGTGCAATATGACTGCGCCTTCCGGCGCTGGATTTCAAAATTCGATTTTCACCACGGACTGATAAGTGTTTCGCACCATTCTCATGCTGCTGTTTTGGGCCGCGGCGCTGCCGGTCGCGGCGCTTCTGGGGATTCCCTGGACCTATCTGACCAAAGACATCACCTTCTTATATCGCTCCAGCATGTGGGCAGCATTTACCGGAGTTCGCATCGCGGGCGTCAAGGTGCGACCGCTGGGACTGGAAAAAATCGATCCGGCGCGAACTTACATCTTCATGTCGAATCACATCTCCAATCTTGATCCGCCGACCACGCTTCCACTGATCCCGCGCCGAACTTCCGTGATGGTGAAGAAGGGACTATTCAAGGTCCCCATTCTCGGCCAGATCATGCTGATCGGATCGCTCGTGCCCGTCGACCGCGACAATCGCGATGCCGGCATCACGGCGGTGCGCGACGCGGTCAAAGCCATCGAACAGGGACTGAACATGACCATCTACGTGGAAGGGAAGCGCTCATTCGATGGCAAACTGCTGCCCTTCAAAAAAGGTCCGTTCTATCTTGCCGAGGAGTGCAAGGTTCCAATCGTTCCCATCACGATTTCAGGCACCGAGGCAGTCATGCCGAAAGCGCGGTTTGCGATTCGTCCGGGTATCGTGACGGTGGAATTTCACGATCCCATCGAACCCGCCGATTTCGGAGAGCGCGAGTGCCTGATGTCGAGAGTGCGAGCCGCAATCAATAGCGGACTTCCGACGGAGCTGCGGGAGTAGCGTGCAGCTTACTGCTTGTGTCCCCCCCCCAAAGAATCGCGCTAAAGTATTCAAGAATAAGGACGTACTTCCAAAGTATTCCGGATAAGGACTTACGCGGTCCGTTCGCTTCGCTCAGGATTTCGTGCCGCGGGCTAACGCCCGTTACTCGCCTCAACTTGGACCGCATTTCTCGGGCGGACGCCAGGTTATTTTCCCGAAATGGTGTTTCCAAAGAGCGCCGAATAGTGGGGCTGGGGCAGGTTCGAAGGCGTCTTGCTTGATCGTGACACCTTGATCGTTACGCCTCGTCGTGCCACAGGTCGATCTCTATTGGTGGCGATGGGCGAGTGCGGGTCTGTGATGGTGCTCACTGGGCGTTTGTGGTGAAAAAGAAGTCAAAGACCCCGGCCAAGCGAAGCTTGGACGGGCCACCCGCCCACGGCCGTTTCCCTCTTGGGGTTTCTTAGACTTCGGAGATGGACCCTTGTGCCCGGGATTGGTTTACCGGGCAGGGCCTTGAAGAAATCTTAGAGAGCGGTGGCGAAGGGGAGCCAAAGCTCCCTTTTTCTCTCGTCCATCTTGCGCAAAGAAAAACGGGCGGATGAACCGCCCGTGGATTACTTGCGAAGCCTGGGAAAAACTAAAACAGATGGAGGAGGCGCGCGCCGGGGACCAAGGTTCGCTCGGGATGACTATTTTATGGGGAGTAACGCTCCGACAACTTTCTTACGGCTTTGGCAATCTCCGGCAACTTGGCGTAGGCGGCGCAGCACTTTAACCACAACCGGTGGTCGACGGCGGGCGCCCCGCTGACCATGGCTCCGGGGGGAACATCGTGGGGGATGCCACTTTGCGCTATGGCTATGGCTCCGTCTCCGATCTTGACGTGGCCGGAGACGCCTACCTGTCCGGCGAGGATTACGTGGTTGCCGACATCGGTTGTGCCAGCCAGGCCGACTTGGGAGCAGAGGAGGGTGTCGTGTCCTAGGGTGCAACTGTGTCCGACTTGAACGAGGTTGTCGATCTTGGAGCCGTGTCCGATGCGGGTCTCTCCGATGCTGGCGCGGTCGATGCAGGTGTTGGCCTGGACCTCGACGTCGCTTTCTAGCACAACGTTGCCTGACTGGACGATCTTGTGCCAGTGGCCGTCGTCTTCATCCTTGGCAAAACCGAAACCGTCACAGCCTACTACTGCTCCGTTTTGCAGCAGGACGTGGTCTCCTAATTGGCAGAATTCGCGGACCACGGCATGGGCGTGCGCGAAGAAATTGTTGCCTATGGTTACACCGCGATAGATGACGACGTGGGCTAAGAGAACTGCGTTGTCTCCTATTACGACGTCTTCTTCGATTACCACGTAGGGGCCGAGGTGCGCGTTCTTGCCGAGTTTCTTCCTTGCCGTGGGATGAACTACGGCGGTGGGATGGATACCAGGGGCGTAGCTTGGCGGCTGGTAGAAGAGTTCGATGGCCTTGGCCCAGGCCAGGTACGGGTTCTTGCTGCGCAGCATTCCCGCGGAGATGGCGGGAAAATTTTCGGTGACTATAACCGCTGAGGCTTTGGTGGTCTTCGCGGCGGCGTTGTACTTCGGATTCGACACAAAGGTTAGCTGGCCGCGGACAGCCTGTTCAATACCAGCTACGGCGGAGATTTCGGTGTCGGGAGGTGCGTTTTCGAGGCGGGCGTTTAGGGCGTTGGCGATGTCGGATAGTTTCATAGCGGTATCTCGGGAATTGTAGCGGAATGTTCGCGTGGTGATGTGGCGGGTTCCAATTTCGGGCTGACGGCCGAGCTGCGCTCGGCTTGGACGGCGAGGGCGCCCGTCCCCACACAACCTCACGACTCGAACAACGTTACCTGCCTGGTATCGGGCTGGCCACCTTTGCGGCGGCGGTTGGCTGAACCTATTACTGCTAGTACGGTCACCGACGTTAACGCTTCACGGGGCACGAAGACTCGCTGCGTGTTAGAACGCAGGTCGGGAGGGTTCATGAGAAATCCTTCGGCGGGATTTTGCGTCAGGTCGTTGGGCAGGATGCCTTCAATTATTTCGCTGTCCTTAAATTTCAGGCGCACCCATAAGCCCTCGGTCCGGGGACGGGTGGTGAAGGTCTTGCGGAGCATCAAGTCGGTGTCGGAAAACTCGCGGACAAAATAAACAGCTTTGATTTCTCGCAGGTCGATGGCGACAACGTTGCCGGAAGTGTTGAGCAATTCGAGCTTGCCATCGAGCACAAAGTTGGCGGGGGCGACGTAACCGCTGATCGAGTCACGGTCGAGTTTCCGCACGATCACTTTCTTGTGGGTCGAGGGCATG
>Ga0181523_10003744_pt1 | contig 13665 bp, 12 predicted proteins | sample PEATcosm2014_Bin_43_FD_119752 | JGI IMG/M metagenome (GOLD analysis project Ga0181523, IMG submission 119752) | Peatland microbial communities from MTU Mesocosm Facility, Houghton, MI, USA - PEATcosm2014_Bin05_30_metaG | ecosystem: Environmental > Terrestrial > Soil > Wetlands > Peat | place... | reverse complement strand
CGTCCGATTTATGTGCGCAAGGAGATTGTCCACAACAGGTTTGTGGTGGAGGAGTTGCAACAGAAGGGCGCAATTTTTGTGGATAGCGTGGACGAGGTGCCGGAGGGCGAACGCGTTATCTACAGCGCGCATGGGGTTTCTCCCGAGGTACGCGAGGCCAGCAAGCTGCGGAATTTGCGGGTGATCGATGCTACGTGTCCGCTGGTCACCAAGGTGCACGTGGAGGCGGTGAAGTTCGCCAAGGAAGGCTATTCGCTGATTCTGATTGGGCATCGTGATCATGATGAGGTGATTGGCACGCTGGGCGAGGCTCCGTCGGTGACGCAGGTCGTGGGTTCGCCGGCGGAGGTGGCTTCGGTGACTTTGCCCGATCCCAACCGCGTGGCCTACTTGACGCAGACTACGCTTAGCCTGGATGAGACGCGCGACATTATTGCGGCGCTGCGCAGGCGGTTTCCGCACATTAAGGGGCCGGCGGCTCAGGATATCTGCTATGCGACGGAAAACCGGCAGGTTGCGGTTAAGCACGTGGCGTCCGATGCGGATTTGTTGCTGGTAGTGGGCTCGGACAATAGTTCGAACTCCAAGCGCCTGGTGGAAGTGGCCCGCAGTTTGGGCACCCCGGCGCATCTAATTGATGACTGCCGCGATATTCAGCCGCAGTGGTTGAATGGCGTGAAGACGGTGGCCCTGACGGCGGGAGCATCGGCTCCGGAGCATCTGGTGCAGGAAGTGGTGGAGTATCTGGCGGGACAGGGATTTGGGGACGTGCGGGAGTTGGAAATCATGCCGGAAAATGTGCGCTTTGGATTGCCGCCGGAGATCGTGGCTACGATTTCGGCGGCTCCGGCCATAGCCGTGGAGACGTAGTTTGGAGCCATTGATGGAAGAATTCTCTCCTCATAATCCGGCACAAAGTTCGGCACATGGTTCGGCACGTGGTTCTACGCAAAATTCGGCCGCCGCGCCGCAGATGCGATTTGGCAAGATTGACGACCTGGGAAGCCGGGTCGCACTGGCGGTCGATGCGGCGCGCAACTATCTTTTCTCGCAGCAGCACGAAGAGGGTTATTGGTGCGGAGAACTGGAAGCCGATACCAGCCTGGAATCGGATTACATCCTGCTGCATACGCTGCTCGGCACGGGCAGCCAGGAACGATTTGATAAGGCGGCGCGCTACATTCTGAATCATCAGAATGAAGATGGCGGCTGGAGCATTTATGCCGCGGGGCCTTCCAACATCAGCGCTTCGGTCAAAGCCTACTTTGGATTGAAGCTGGCTGGATTTACGGCGGACCATCCTGCGCTGGCGCGCGCGCGCAAGAAGATTCTCGACATGGGCGGCGTGACCGAAGTCAATACATTTACCAAGATCTATCTCTGTTTTTTTGGGCAATACGATTACGATGCGGTGCCGGCGATTCCGCCGGAGATTGTGCTGTTTCCCAATTGGTTCTGGTTCAATATTTACGAAATTTCTTCGTGGTCGCGGGCCATCCTGGTGCCGCTCTCGATCTGTTACGCCAAGAAGCCGTTCAAGAAAATTCCTGACGAAATGGGAGTGGAAGAGCTGTTTGTGGGGGGGCGCGACAAGTCGCGCATGCATCTGCACTGGGCGAAGAAGCGGATTTCGTGGCGCAATTTCTTCTTGGTGCTGGACCGGGTTACGCACTGGGCGGAGCGTGTACATATCCGTCCGCTGCGTTCGCTGGCCTTGAGGCAGGCGGAGAAGTGGATGCTGGCGCGCTTCGAGATGAGCGACGGACTGGGAGCGATCTATCCTTCGATGATGAACGCCATCATCGCGCTGCGCTGCCTGGGGTATTCGGTGGACGATCCGCAGTTTATCCGCGCGCTCGACGAGTTTGAGAAGCTGGGGATCGAAGAGGGCGACACATTCCGCATGCAGCCTTGCAAGTCTCCGGTGTGGGATACGGCTTATGCGCTGTTTGCCCTGGGAGAGGCGGGAGTTCCGGCTAGCGATGCGCGGATGGTGAAGTGTGCCGACTGGGTACTGCAGAAGCAGGTGCGCAAGCCGGGAGACTGGAAGATCAAGAATCCGAAGGGCGAGCCAGGCGGCTGGTATTTTGAGTTTAACAATGAGTTTTATCCGGACGTTGACGACACTGCCATGGTCTGCCTGGGGTTGAGCCGGGTCGAGCATCCGAACGGGCGCTATCAGAGCGAGTCGGTGCAACGGGCGATTGATTGGATTTTGTCGATGCAGTGCAAGGATGGCGGCTGGGCTTCGTTCGACAAAGATAACGATCGGATGGTGTTTCAGTACGTACCGTTTGCCGATCACAACGCCATGCTTGATCCGGCGACTGTCGACATCACGGGGCGGATTCTGGAGTGTTTTGCGACTTATGGATACGAGCAGAATCATCCGGCGGTGAGGCGGGCGATCAAGTTTATTCGCAAAGAGCAGGAGCCGGATGGAAGCTGGTTCGGACGCTGGGGCGTGAACTACATCTACGGCACGATGCAGGTCTTGCGCGGGCTGGAAGCGATGGGCGTGGATCGTAACGACCCTATGATCCAGCAGGCGGCGGAGTGGCTGCGATCGGTGCAGAATGCCGATGGCGGCTGGGGCGAGACGGTGGGGTCCTATGACGATCCCAACCTTCGCGGGCAAGGGGACAGCACGGCTTCGCAAACTGCTTGGGCAATTATGGGATTGCTGGCGGTCGGCGATACGCGCAGCGAATGTGTGGCGCGCGGCATGGCGTATCTTCTGCGCACGCAAAAGAAAGATGGGTCATGGGACGAGGCGTTTTTCACCGGAACCGGCTTCCCGCGCGTGTTCTATCTGAAGTACCACCTGTACCGCCAGTATTTCCCGCTGCTCGCGCTTACGACCTATTCGAAGGTGATGGCGGAGAAGAGTTAGCTAGTTCTCAGTTCCCAGTTCTCAGTGAGAACCCAGCGGGACCAGGCACAAACATTTCATACTGGTTCCCCTGAGAACTGAGAACCGAGAACCGAGAACTGGGTTTGAAAGCTTTCGTCACCGGCGCCACCGGATTTCTGGGCAGTCATGTTGCGCGCGTCCTGGCCGAACAGGGAGCCGAGTTACGGCTGCTGGTACGGCCGACCAGCGATCTGCGCAATCTTGACGGACTGAACTCCGAGCGCGTGGTCGGCGATCTGCGCGACTCGGCTTCGATTGAGAAGGCGATCGCTGGCTGCGACGTTGTATTTCACGTCGCGGCCGATTATCGGCTGTGGGTGCGCGATCCCGGTGAGATGTATCGTTCGAACGTCGAGGGCACGCGGTCGTTGCTGGAAGCGGCGCGGAAGCAGGGCGTACGGCGCGTGGTGTACACGTCTAGTGTGGCGACTATGGGCTTTGCGTCGAACCACGCTGCCGAGCTTCGCTCGGCTCGGACGGAAGAATGCGTCCGTCCCTACGCGAGATCGATAGCGGATGAGTCGAGCCCAGTGTCGCTGGCGGACATGATTGGGCACTACAAGCGTTCGAAGTTCATGGCGGAGCAAGTGGCGGTTGACGCCGCTAAAGCGGGAGTCGATGTGGTGATCGTGAATCCTTCGACGCCGATCGGGGAGCGCGATATTAAACCAACTCCTACGGGGCGGATTGTGGTGGATTTCCTGAAGAGGAAATTTCCCGCGTACGTGGAAACAGGATTGAATCTGGTGGATGCGACTGAGTGCGCGCGCGGTCATATTCAAGCGCTGGAGAAGGGAAGATCGGGCGAACGCTACATTCTGGGCGGAGAGAATCTTACGCTGAAGCAGATTCTGGACCGGCTGGCGGCGATTACGGGTTTGCCGTCGCCGACGGTGAAGCTGCCCTATGTGTTCGCGCTGGCCGCTGGAGTCGTGGACGAGATGGTGACGGGACGGCTTCTGGGGCGTGAACCGCGGGCGACCGTTGACGCGGTGCGCATGGGACGCAAGATGATGTTTGTGAGTTCCGCGAAGGCGGAGCGGGAACTGGGCTGGCGCACGGTTCCAGTGGACGGCGCTTTGCGCCGGTCGGTGGAGTGGTTTCGGGCGAACAGCTATGTCTAGGTCGTCATAATGAAGATCGCCATCATCGCCGCTATGGAGCGTGAGGTGGCGCCGCTCATCCGAGGCTGGAAGGTCAGGATGATCGAACACGGCGGGCGACGGTATCGCCTTTTTGAAAATGGAGAAGCGGCGCTGGTATGCGGCGGAATTGGAGCCGAATCTGCTCGCCGCGCAACCGAAGCGGTGATTCGGGAGGTGAACCCGGTGCGGGTGATCTCGGCCGGTTTTGCAGGAGCGCTGGATGCGTCTCTGCAGGTGGGAGATATTCTTGAGCCGTGCGCGGTGATCAATAGCGCTGACGGCTCCCGAACCGAAGTTGGCTTGGGTACGGGAATCCTGGTGAGTTCGGCGACCGTGGCTGGCAAGGAGCAGAAGAGTCGATTCGGCAAAGCTTATGGCGCAATTGCGGTGGACATGGAAGCGGCAGCCGTGGCGCAGGGAGCCGAGGCACGGGGCGTTGAGTTTGGGGCTTTGAAGGCGATTTCCGACGAGGCTGATTTCGATCTGCCGGCGATGGATCATTCGCTGGAACGGTTTGTGGCTAACGACGGAACGTTTCACTCCGTGAAATTTGCGTGTCATGTGGCGTTGCGACCGTGGCTGTGGAAGACGACAATTGCGCTGGCGCGAAACGGTTCTACGGCAAGCCGGGCTCTTTGCACGGCGCTTGAGAGTTACCTTGGTCGCCAGACTCTCGGCGGAGCGGCGGGCGTCTCGCCATCCAACCGTCTGGTGGCCGGGCGGGGACGCCCGGCTCTCCACTAGCAAGCCTGGAGCGACGGAACTGGATTGAGGGGAAACAGTAAGGTTGTTATGGCAATTGCTTCGACATCGACTTTAGCTATGGGACGGACCGCGGAAAGCATGAGCATTCCTTCCGCGATGCAGGCGGTTGTGTATCACGGCGTGAACGATGTGCGCCTCGAAGAAGTGCCGGTGCCGGAGATCGGAGCGGGAGAGATTCTGGTTCGAGTCCACACCTGCGGCATCTGCGGGACGGATCTCAAGAAGATTTCCAGCGGCTCGCACTCGGCTCCGCGTATTTTTGGTCACGAAACTTCGGGTGTCATTGCGAAAGTGGGCGAAGGGGTTCGCAAGTTTGTCGTTGGCGAGCGTGTGGTGGTGTTTCATCACATTCCGTGCCGGGAATGTTATTACTGCCGCCACAAAACGTTTGCGCAGTGCTCTACCTACAAGAAAGTTGGTTGCACGGCTGGGTTTGAGCCGTCGGGTGGTGGATTTGCGGAATATGTCCGGGTGATGAACTGGATTGTCGAGAAGGGAACGGTGCGCATTCCGGACGGTGTCAGTTTTGAGCAGGCATGTTTTGTCGAGCCGGTGAATACTTGCATCAAAGGTATTGAGACCCTTCGTCTGCAGGCGGGCGAGACCGTGCTGGTGATCGGCCAGGGTCCAATTGGTTTGATCCTGGCGACTCTGGCCAAGCGCGCGGGGGCTCGGGTGATTACTTCCGATTTGCATCCGGCGAGGCTTACAATAGCTAATAGCTTCGGCTTAAAACTGACAATTGACGCTTCCAAGGCTGACGCCGGGCAGGCGGTACGTGGAATGACGCAAGGGCGCGGGGCTGACGCTGTGATTTTGGCGGTCGGCGGGAGCGGCCTGATTCGCCCTGCCATGGATGCGACGCGTCCGGGAGGCCGTGTGTTGCTGTTTGCGCAAACGGTGCGAGGCGAGGCAACGATTGATCCAGCCGCAGTGTGTGTGGACGAGAAGACTTTGCTGGGATCTTACAGTGCATCTGTCGATTTGCAGGAAGAGTCGGTGCGGTTCGTTATGGACCGTGAAATGGATCTGGAACGGCTGATCAGCCACCGTTTCCCGCTGCAAAGCGGTGTGGAAGCGCTGAAACTGGCTGCGCATCCCCAACCGGACTCGATGAAGATCGTCATCCAGCCGGGCGGCGCGTGGGAAGGACATTAACAGTGAATGGCAAGATGACGGCGGCCGTCCTCTACGGCAAAGAAGACATCAAGATTGAAAAGGTGCCCATCCCGCGTGTGGGTGACGGCGAAGTTCTGGTCAAAGTGCACGTGGCGCTCACCTGCGGCACAGATTTGAAGGTGTATCAGCGTGGCTATCATGCCCGCATGATTGTGCCGCCCGCTTTGTTTGGGCATGAACTGGCGGGCACGGTCGAGGAAGTTGGCGAGGGAGTACGCGGCTTCAAGAAGGGGATGCGGGTGGTCGCGCTCAACTCGGCCCCGTGCGGCATGTGCTTTTATTGTTCGAAGCACCAGTTAAACCTCTGCGAGGACCTGCTGTTCAACAATGGCGCCTATGCCGAGTACATACGGATTCCGCGGCGGATTGTGGAAGCCAATATGCTTGTTGTGCCCTCGAATGTCAGCTTTGAGGATGCAGCGATGACCGAGCCGTTGGCCTGCGTTCTCCGCGGCCTGCATGAAACGGGAGTCGAGATAGGCGACACGGTAGCCGTCATTGGCGGCGGACCGATCGGCCTGATGTTTGTGCAGGTGGCCAAGGCCATCGGTTGCAACGTGATTGCCGTGGTCAAGCGCGATTCGCAGGTTTCGCTGGCACGCAAAAAAGGCGCGCATGAGGTGGTGCAGATTACGCAGGTGAAAGATCCGGTGGAAGCGGTGCGCGAACTAAGCCCGGAAAGGCGTGGCGCGGATGTGGCTGTTGAAGCGGTGGGGCGTCCGGAAGCGTGGGAGTGGGCGGTGCAGATGGTGCGCAAGGGCGGCACGGTAAATTTCTTCGGTGGGTGCGCTGCGGGAACCAAAGTGCAGTTGGACACCAACCGGCTGCACTACTCGGAAATCACTTTGAAGGCGACTTTCCATCACACTCCGGAGACGGTGCGCCGGGCCTTCGGATTGATTGCCGAAAAGAAGGTTCGCGCCGACGACTACATTACCGGCGAGGCCCCGCTTTCGCGTTTGCAGGATGTGCTGCGCCACATGCTGAACCGCAACGGGGATATTAAGACCGCGATTATCCCTGGTCACTAGCGTCGCGACCTGTGTGACGAGCCATTCTGGTGGAGCGAAGGGCTTCTCGCCGATCCAGTAATTTTGTGGCCGGGCGAGGACACCCGGCTCTCCACTGACATAGAGACTTGATGACAACTGCTGCCAGCCATTCCCCGATTGCGCCGCGCTCCTCTGCCTGGAGTGCGCTGCCGCCGGAGTACGCCATTCCCGACCACGCGCCTTCGGAAGCCGAGGCGCGCGAATATTGCCGGCGGCTGGCGCGCTCGCATTATGAGAATTTTTCGGTCGCGTCCTGGTTTCTTCCGCAGGAACTGCGCCAGCATTTCTTCAACGTGTACGCGTATTGCCGCATTTCGGACGATCTGGGCGACGAGGTGGGCGACAGCTCGGCGTCTCTGCAGTTGCTTGATGAGTGGGAGGCGGAGTTGGGTGCGTGCTATGCCGGTCGCGCGCGGCATCCTGTATTTGTTGCGCTGGCAGAGACTGTGCACAGGTTTCAAATTCCGAAATATGAGTTTGTGGATCTGCTGACTGCTTTCCGGCAGGACCAACGTGTCAGCCGTTACGGAACGTTCGACGATCTGCTTGACTACTGTAGATATTCGGCCAATCCGGTCGGCCACCTGGTGCTTTACCTCTGCGGATACCGCGATGATGAACGTCAGTTTCTCTCCGATTACACGTGCACGGCGCTGCAACTCGCGAATTTCTGGCAAGACGTGAGCGCGGACTTTGGCAAGGGACGAATTTATCTGCCGCTCGAAGACCTGCGCCGTTTCGGCGTTAGCGAAGAGGGAATTCGCGACGGCGAAAACACTTCGGCGTTCTGCGAGATGATGAAATTTGAAGTGGCGCGCGCGCGCGAGTGGTTCGCGCAAGGCCTGCCGCTGATTGCCAAAGTCGATCGTAAACTGGCCGTCGACATAGAACTCTTCAGCCGTGGCGGACAGGAGATACTGAACGCCATCGAAAGCCAGGATTACGCTGTGCTCGGCCGGCGTCCGGCGATTTCCAAAGGCCGGAAGCTGGCCCTGGTTGCTCGTGCTGCGATGGGGAGGGTGCTGGGGATGCCGCGGGGGAAAGTGCGATGAGCACCGCCGTAGGAAGTGCGCCTGTGCAATTTGCGCCTACCGCTTCGCAGCTCGATATGGCGTACTCGGTGTGCCGGAGCATCGCGCGCTCGGCCGCGAAGAATTTTTACTACGGGTTTGTGGTACTTCCAAGGCGCAAGCGAAATGCGTTGAGCGCGGTTTATGCGTTCATGCGGCGCTGCGACGACATCGTTGACGATCCCACCCTAAGCCGCGACGATCGTCACAATAAGCTGGCGGAGTGGCTGGACAAGGTCCACCGCGCGTTGGCGGCACAGCCGACGGATGATCCGGTGCTGCTGGCACTGACCGATGCGCAGCGCACTTACCAGATTCCGATTGGGCTTCTTGACCACCTCGCCTTCGGTACGGCTGCGGATCTGGACCAGCCCGAGCCCCCGGCCGGTGCGCCGCTGGCTGCGCGGTACCAGACCTTTGAAGAGCTGCGCCAGTATTGCTATGGCGTGGCATCGGTTGTCGGCCTGGTGTGCATCAAGATTTTCGGATATCGGGATCCTGCCGCTGAGCCGCTCGCCGAGCGCTGCGGGCTGGCCTTTCAGCTTACAAACATCATTCGCGACGTCAAAGAAGACATCGCCATGGGCCGGGTTTATTTTCCGCAAGAGGATCTGGCGCGGTGCGGTCTCTCGGTGGGGGACCTGGCCGCGGCAAATGTTGACGCTGCTCGCATCCGGCCACTACTGGCGATGGAGGCCGACCGCGCTCGCGAGTGCTACGGCGCGGGAGAAGAGTTGATCCCGCTGGTTAGTGAAGACAGTCAGCCCGCGCTGTGGGTGCTCATTACCATCTATCAACGGCTGCTCGAAAAGATTGCTTCGAACCAGTACGACGTTTTCAGTGAGCGCGTTGCGTTATCGGTTCCCGAAAAACTTACTGTCCTCGGAAAGGGAATCCTGAAGCGCCTCGTGTGATGCCTTCCTCGATTTTTCCTAATTCGACCCATCCTAATTCGATTCATCTTGATAGGGCACATTCTCCTACGGTTGCCGTAGCCGGGGGCGGCTTGGCTGGACTCGCCGCGGGTTGCGCCTTGGCCGAAGCCGGATTTCGCGTTTCGCTCTTTGAGCGCCGACCATATCTCGGCGGGCGCGCGTCTTCCTATCAACATCCGGGCACTGGTGAAATTGTCGACAACTGCCAGCACGTGTTGCTGGGATGCTGCACAAATCTGCTCGATTTCTATCGGCGTGCGGGAGTTCAGGACAAGATTCGCTGGTATGAGAAGCTAACATTCCTCGAGCCTGGCGGTCGCGCGTCGGTGATTGCACCGTCAGCCCTGCCGGCTCCGTTGCATACCGCGCTGGCATTTCTGCGGACCGACTGTCTGAACCTTGGCGACAAGCTGGCCATCAGCCGCGCCATGGCTGCGCTTGCTCCGGCGGCTCCGGCGGATCGGGGTGAGTCGTTTCTCGACTGGCTCAAACGCCATGGACAAACCGAGCGAGCCATCGAACGCTTTTGGAAGACAATCCTGGTGAGCGCGCTGAATGAAGATCTGGATCAGGTGTCCGTTCACTACGCGGCGCAGGTGGTGCGGGAATCTTTTCTTAAATCGGCGGCTGCGGGGCGCATGGGAATTCCAACCGTGCCGCTTACTGAGCTCTATAGCACCGCCGGCGACTACATACGGGCTCGCAGTGGAGAGATCCAGTTTCGTGCCGGCGTAGAGTCGTTTCGAGCAGAAACCTCTGAGGTAAGTGTGACGGCGAACGGGCAGGAACAGAAATTCGACTATCTTGTTCTCGCTGTCCCTTTCGATGTGCTGGGACGGATGCTGCCTGATACTCCGGTGGCTGCACCTTTGGCCGCCGCGCTCGGCCAGTTCTCGACGTCACCGATCACCGGCATCCATCTCTGGTTCGATCGCCAAATCAGCGAACTCGATCACGCGGTGCTGCTTGACCGCACCATTCAGTGGATGTTTCACAAGTCGCGGCTGATTGAGTCTCGCTACAACGAAAGTCGCTACAACGAAGGTCGCGAGGATGGACGCGGCAGCTATGTTGAGCTGGTGGTGAGCTGCTCCCGGAGCCTGGTGGAGAAATCGAAGGCGGAGATTGTCGAGATAGCAGTGCACGAGGCGCAAGAATTTTTTCCCGGGGTGCGCGACGCAAAACTGCTGAAATCGACTGTGATCAAGGAAGTGCACGCGACTTACTCGCCGCGCCCGGGCATCGACCAGTATCGGCCTAAGCCGGAAACAGCGTGGCCGCGAGTCTTTTTGGCTGGCGATTTTGCCGCAACCGGTTGGCCCGCTACCATGGAGGGCGCGGTACGCAGCGGCTATCTTGCGGCGGAAGCGCTGGTGCGGTTCTGCGGCGGCAAAGGGGTTGGCTTTCTCGTTCCCGATCTGGCCGCGAGTGGATTGATGCGGCTGTTTGGATGAGTCCTGCCCTAATCGTTCGGGGCTCCCGCGTTGAAGCTCATCCTCCATCCTCAGCGCCTGAAGGCGCTTTCCTGACGTAGCTTTTCGGCATGCCTGAGGGCATGCCCTGATACGAAACCTCGATCGCACCACGGGACTGCAGTTACTTCGGTTCTCACTAACAAGTTACTGCCATCGTCTCTCAAGAATCCCCCGCAAACACACGATCTAATCCACATGCCTGAGCGGACCGAGGAAGAGAACGACCGCCGCCGCAGCCCGCGATTCACGTGCGGCGGCCATGCCGAGATCAATTGCCTCCCGTCGACCGGAGTTCTTCTTCCGGGGACGATTCACGATCTGAGCCTTCACGGATGCCGCGTCGATACATCGCTGCCGATTGATTGCGGCGTGCGGGCGGAAATTGTAGTGCGCGTCAACGCTTCTTCGTTCCGGGCGGTGGGTGAGGTACGGGCGATTCGAGGGCGATCGGGCGCTGGCTTGGAGTTTGTTCATTTGAGTGCCGGCGGAAAGGATATGCTGGCGGGCCTGGTGACGGATTTAGCGAGATTGCAGGCGGTCATGAATAAGCTCAAATCTGCGCGCCGCGAGATGGATGCGGAGACATTCAGAAAAGAGTTGGAGGGCGGAAAACGTCGGGCAGCGATGTTGAGCGAGCAGTTTCCTTTCCTGAGGATGATTCCGGCGGCGGATGCGGTGGAAGCTTTGGAACGGGCGGAAGGAGACGGCGGCAAAAGTAGGATGGCAAAAACGCAGCCGCTGGTGATTGCTGTCGATTTGTTCGGTTAGCGCAGATCAAACCGCCATCAGGATGACGCCACCCGCTACCAGTAGTGCTGCAACCCAACGTTGCCGTCCCACGCGTTCGTGCAGGAATATGCGCGCGGCGACGGCGTTGGCCACAAACGTGAGCGAGGCCGAAGCGGGCACGACCAGACTGAGGTTTCCCCAGGACAGTCCGAAGAGCAGGCTGTAGAACGCAACCGCCATCGCGATCAATCCGAGGGCAAATGTGGGCGTCGTGAGTACGCGTCCGATAACTGCCACGAACCCGCGCCGCTTCCAGAGTTCGGCCACATCGCCCACGCGTTTCATGGAGTACGAAAGCAGCACGTCCCCGGTGGTGGAGGCCAAGACGACGAGGCCAATTGCCGCCCATGCGTAGAGCTCTTTCACAAGTTTACCTCCTGGGAACCCTGTCTGGCGGGGCGTCACGCATGGCGTCTTGCGTGGCGTTCAGCGTGGCGTTTAGCGTACTACGGCGCGGGCGGTTGGGTGTAAGCGATGGGCCGGCGGCGACGTAGCCCACGCCGGCGGCGATCAGCGCGATGCCAAGCCAGCGCGTGGGTGAGATTTCTTCATGCAGGCGGAAGTGGCCAATCAAAGCGACCAGCACGTAGGCGAGCGACGTGGCCGGCAGCACATAGGTGAGATCAGCCCACGAAAGCGCAGAGATGTAACAAGAGAAAAACGCCAGCAGCAGAAGGATTCCGGCAGTTACCCAGGGATTGAGGATGGCCAGGAGCAGACTGGAAAGATTGTGCAGCGAGACATTTACATTGCCGAGGTCTTTCATGCCGCGAGCCAGCAGGGAATCTCCGGCGGTGCTGAATACGGTGATGCCTGCGAGGACGAGGTATTTGCGAAATGTCACTTAGTCTCCATCTGTCACTTTACCCAACAGTATCTCCGCATATCGCTGGGGTTGCTCAAGATCAGGGAAATGGCCGCCGTCCTCAAACCGAATGAGTTCGGCATTCGGTGCAAATTCCAGAAGGCTCGTTGGGTCGGTGTACTTGTGGGAATGATCTTTTGTTCCCCAGATTATGGTACACGCCAGGGTTATCCCCTTTAAGGTATCGACCGGTTCACGAGCCAGCCCCTGTGCTACGCCAGCCAAACAAAAACATCCACCCTGATCCAGCGCGCCCAGTGCAGTTTTCTCGTAGAAACTTCCGTCAGTATTCCTGGGCAGCGCGACATGGTACCAATCGCGGGCGAGCTTACGCCGGAAAATCCAGGTTCCAATCTGTCCGGCCACAGGTACCAGCACCGGCCAAGGAACGGCCCGTCGGGCCCAGGCGCGAATTGCGCGTAAAGAAGACGTTTGCGAGAGCACGAGTTGCGAGATTCGTTCGGGCGTAATCTGGGCCGCGCGCAAGGCGAAATAGCCATTTACACAGCTGAAGGCCAGTGTTGCCTTCCTGATTTCCAGGACATCCAATACTCCGACGATCACACCCGCACCCTGGTTTAGAGAGTGCGCATAGGCCTTTTGCGGCAGGGAATAGCCAAAGCCTGGCATTTCAAAGCATACGACACGCACATGTGGAAAAAGCAGCGGAATCAGGTCTACATAATGTTCGATCACATTCGGCCCGTCTGGCGTGATCAGAACACAGGGGAGCTTTGTGCCGAGGTTCACGCCTGAGTCGTAAAGACGGACTGGACCCATGGGCGTGTTAACGAATCGCGTCGACAAAACGAAGTTTGTAGAGGAACGGCATCGATTGGCCGAGTAACAAGTCAGAAGGGCGTCGGTAAGTGAACCGAGACGGTTGAGCAAGGGATTGAGGGTGCGTCGCACTCCGGCCGTCCAAATTCCAGATTCAATTCCGGCCTAGGCTTTGGCCGGTTCCGGGGCTGGTGCTTCTTCTTTACGGTTTTCCTTGACCCACTTGTGGCGCTGTGCGCGGAGTTTGAGGAAAGTCCGCGCCTCTTTGTACAAGCGTTTGCGTTCGGAGTTGTCGAACATCGCTTTCCGCAAAATGCGGTACGCGGCCTTGGGACGGAAATAATACTCGTCGTAAAAGTGGTGGACTGCTTCGAGGAGTTCGGCGGCGGGCAGGCCGGGATACTCGATCTGCACCATCTGGTGGCCGCCGTCGTCCACCATTTTTGTGTCGCTGGTCATGAAGCCATTCTTGATCGCGAATTCGTGCAACTCGGTTCCAGGATAAGCGTGCGCCACCGAAACCTGGATCGTCTCCACGTCGAGTTCCTTAGCAAACTTGATCGTGTTCTTGATGGTCTCGCGGCTTTCTCCAGGCAGGCCAATGATGAAATCGCCGTGCACCACGAGGCCCAGTTTGTGACAATCCTTGGTGAACTGGCGGGCGCGCTCGATGGTCGCGCCTTTCTTTATGTTTTT
>Ga0181523_10003743_pt1 | contig 13674 bp, 11 predicted proteins | sample PEATcosm2014_Bin_43_FD_119752 | JGI IMG/M metagenome (GOLD analysis project Ga0181523, IMG submission 119752) | Peatland microbial communities from MTU Mesocosm Facility, Houghton, MI, USA - PEATcosm2014_Bin05_30_metaG | ecosystem: Environmental > Terrestrial > Soil > Wetlands > Peat | place... | reverse complement strand
CTGCTGAGTGATGCCGCGGCGCAAATCGTGCAACTGCCGGTCGAGCTGGCGAACCTGTTGCTCGTTGTCGATTCCCTGCAATGCGGCCGCGGTGACGGCGCGGTAGAGCGTGCCGGCTCCGTCGAGAATGCTCGCAATCTTATAACGCAAGCCGACCCGCGCGTGCACGGGCCAGAGTAACGCGCCTACGCCGAAAGCGACCACTGCTCCCAAAATTGTGTAGAGCACGCGCAGCCACGCCATGTGCCAGGGCTCGCCTTGGCCGCCGAAAACCAGGATGAGCGCGGCGGTGAACCCCGCAGCGGTGAACGCCGGGTGCAGGGCAGCGAGGTAGCTGAATAAAGTTGCCAGCAGAAACAGCACCGCGCCCACGCCAACCTGTCCGTTACCGAGCATGGGCATTAGCAGCGCCGCGGCCAGGGCTCCGCAGGTCGACCCGATGGTCCGATAAAGCGCCGCCTTCCACGACGCGCCCAAGTTGGCCTGGGTCACGACCAGCGCGGCAAAGACTGCCCAATATCCCTGCGGCAGATGAAATCCTGCATAGATGGCATAGGTGATCGTGCCTGCGAGCCCAGTCTTGATTCCCTGCTTGATCGGGCCGGATTGGCGCGTCCAGAACGACGGTGGCGCGGATGCTGGGATTTGAGGAAGCGGCAGTGAAGGATTTGCAGATGCCATGCGGTGGATTATATTCGGGCAGGATAATCCCGCCGCTTACTTGATCAGGGATTTTCGGACAATGCCTGCCGGATATCCACTGCGATCTCCAAAAGCTTCGGACTCTCCGTATTGTCGAGCAAGACAATCAATTCTCTATGTTGAACAATTCTCTCAATCACCGACTGAAATCCGAAAATGGCGCCTCCATGCATTGGGATGGACTCTCCGGCGTAGGGCGAACCAGCCTTGGGCACGAGCAACCCCCAACCGTAGCCGTAACTTTCCAGGTTGGGTTTGAAGAGCAGATCGCGCAAGCTTGCAGGCAGCAAACGCTCGCCGTATAACGCCTGATCCCAGAGAAACAGATCTTCCACCGTCGAATACAACGCGCCTGCTGCATAGGGAATCGACATATCGTAGTAGCGCGCGTTTCGCAGGCCGGACGAAGTGCGCTCATATCCAGCGGCGCGATGGTCGATGATCGCATCGGAGTGCGCATAACCAGAGTCTTTCATTCCAAGAGGTTGAAAGATGCGCTCCTGCAACAAAGTCTCATAGGATTTGCCGGAAATCTGTTCGAGAATGGCTCCCAACAGAAAATAGCCCGAATTACTGTATTCGAACTTACTTCCCGGTGAGAAGCGCAGCTCTCCACTGCAGTACTTTTGAACAAATTCCTGGACGCCGTAGTGCGTCCGGCTCGCCGGACCATCCAGAAACCCGGGCGCGTTAATAAAATTCGGGATGCCGGAAGTATGGGAAAGCAGTTCGCTGATGGTGATACGTTGGCCGGTGTCCGGGCGGTAGTAAGGCAAGTATTCCGAAACGCGACCGTCGAGCCGAAGTTTCCCCTCATTCACAAATTGCAGAACCAGCATTGCCGTAAACTGCTTGGTCATCGACCCGATTTCAAATTTCGTCCGCAAATCGTTAGCGATATTCCACTCGCGGTTTGCCGGCCCAAATGCGCGCTCGTACACGATTTTGCCTCGTCGCGCCACCAGGACCGCTCCGTTGAAGTCTTCACTACCGTGGCGGGCTTGCATAATCTTGTCGATGCGCAAAGCCAACGCCGCGGGATTCGTTTCCTGGGTAAAAGACAGTTGGGGAAGAATCAGGCACGCAACCAATAAACAGACCCTGAGCAGTCTCATAGTGGTCATCGCGAGCGGACTGAAATCAAGTAGGACGATGGAAAGCAGCACCTGTCCGCCGCGCTACGCGATCCAGCCTCCGCCAACCACGATATCGCCATCGTAGAAGACTGCAGCCTGCCCCGGTGTAATGGCACGCTGCGGCTCGTCAAAAGTGGCGAGGATTTCGTCGTCGCCCACCCGCTCGATTAGGGCCGCTGCCGGCTCGTGGCGATGACGAATCTTCACGGCCACGCGCATCGGCTCGCGCAGGTCGTCCACTGCAATCAAATTCACGCGCTTGGCGCGGAGCCTGCGGGAATACAGATGCTCTTCCCCGCCCACGATCACCTGCTTCGACGCCCCGCTGATCTGGATCACGTAGAGCGGCGATCCGGTGGCCACGCCGAGTCCCTTGCGCTGTCCGACGGTGAAATTGTGAATCCCGCCGTGTTCGCCGAGAACTTCGCCGTTCGTCGTCACCAGATCTCCGGCAGTGTCGGGCAAGGCCTCGCCCTGCTCGGCAAGATAGGCGTCGATGAAACGCTTGTAGTCGCCGCCGGGGACGAAGCAAATTTCCTGCGAGTCCGGCTTCTCCGCCAGCGCGAGTCCGTGCTGGTGCGCCAGCTTGCGAACTTCCGGCTTGGTCATGTCGCCGAGCGGGAAGATCGTGCGGCTCAGCTGATCCTGCGTCAAGCCAAACAGAAAATAAGTCTGGTCCTTGCTCGCGTCGGCAGGACGCTTCAGCAGCCAGCGGCCGCGCGCCTCGTCAAAGGCCACGCGGGCGTAGTGTCCGGTAGCCACGCGGGAAGCGCCAATCTGTTGCGCCACAATCAGTAACTGATCAAACTTCAAGTGATTGTTGCACAGACTGCAAGGGATCGGCGTGCGCCCTGAAACATACTCTTCGACAAAAGGCCGAATCACGTCGCGCTCGAAACGCTCCTCGTGATTGACCACGTAATACGGGATGCCGATCTGCTGGGCGACGCGGCGAGCATCATAAACATCGTCGAGCGAGCAGCAGCGTCCCTGCACCGACTCGGGCATGCCCTCGCGCCCGGCCAACCGGCGCTGATTCCAAAGCTGCATGGTCAGGCCGATGACGTTGTGTCCCTCGGCGCGGAGCATGGCCGCGACGGTGGAAGAGTCCACACCGCCCGACATGGCTACGGCAATAGTTTCGGTACTCAGCTTCTAGCTCCCCGTCTAACAGTGCTTGTCATTCTGAGCGGAGCGAAGAACCTATGCAACTTGCCAGCTCCGGCACAAGTGCATGGGTCCTTCGCGGCAAAACACGCCGCTCAGGATGACACTGTAACTTCACATCACCACGTAACTTCACTCACTTCTCAGTGCTGACGGCCTGCCTCTTGTACGTCGGCGACAGTTCCCGCAGCCGCGCCACCGTCTCCGGGACAAGAGCGAGCGCAATGTCGATGTCTTCCGCGACCGTCTGCTTGCCCAGGCTGAAGCGAATGCTGGCTCGCGCCTGATCTGCCCGCAGGCCCATCGCCATCAGCACGTGCGACGGCTCAATCGCGCCCGAAGAGCAAGCCGCGCCGGTCGATACGGCAACGCCCTTCAGATCGAGCGCTATCACCATTGCCTCGCCATCGATGTGATCGAAGTGAATGTTGCATGTGTTGGGCACGCGCGCGGCACCCTCGCCATTCACCCCGGCGTCCTCGACCTGCGCCAGGATTCCCTGCTGTAAGCGGTCGCGCATGGCGGCCATTTTCTGGTCGTCGCCACGATCCAGCGCTTCCTTAGCTATCTCTGCGGCCTTGCCCAGACCCACAATTCCCGGAACATTTTCCGTGCCCGCGCGGCGCGAGCGCTCGTGCCGGCCTCCATAAAACAGCGGCTGCAGGCGCAGTCCCTTGCGGACGCACAGCGCTCCCACACCCTGGGGCGCGTGAATTTTGTGTCCAGAAATCGAGAGCGCATCACAACCAATGCGTCGCACATCAATCTCAACTTTGCCGGCAGCCTGCACCGCGTCGGTATGAAAACAAACTCCAGCCTCGGCCGCAATCCGGCCAATTTCCTCCACCGGCTGCAGCACCCCGGTTTCATTGTTAGCCATCATCACCGAGATCAGCTTGGTGTTGGGGCGCAGCGCGCGGCGCACGTCGTCCGAATCGACCAGGCAGCGGCCGTTCACGGGCAGCACTGTCACTTCCGCGCCAATCTCTTCCATGTGCTTGCACGCCTGCAGCACCGCGTGGTGCTCAATGCTCGATGTGATAACGTGGTCGCCCGCTCCCACCAAGCCGGCGACGGCCAGGTTGTCAGCCTCCGTGCCGCCGCTGGTGAAAACAATCTCCGAGGCGCGACAGCCCAGTAACGCGGCCACCGCTTCGCGCGCATCCTCCACCGCAGCCCGGGTCTGCTGCCCGTGATGGTGAATGGACGACGCATTCCCAAACTGCTCGCCAAAATACGGCCGCATGGCCTCAAAAACTTCGGGCAACACGGGCGTGGTGGCGTTATTGTCCAGGTAAATGCGCTGCATACAGAACCCGCTTCTATTCTACCTTGCGAGTCGTAAAGACGTAGCTTGCTACGTCTTGCCGGCGCTATTACGGATCGTGGTGAGAGACAAGTTCCCAGCAACGTCTCTAGAACAAACGCTACCGTTGGTCGATGGCGACGTAGGGGTTGGGGTAATCCGGGCCCAGGTACTCGGCTCGCGGGCGGATCAGGCGGTTGTCGTCGAGTTGTTCCATCACATGCGCGGCCCAGCCGCTCACGCGCGATACCGCGAAGATGGGTGTGAATAGATCCACATCGATGCCCAGCGTGTGATACGTGGAAGCCGAGTAAAAATCCACATTGGCGTTCAGTTTTTTGTCGGCCTTCACGAATTCTTCAATCTTGCGCGAAATCTCGAACCACTTGGCCTGCCCGCTGGAATTACCCAGGTCGCGCGACATGGCGCGCAGATGCGTCGCGCGCGGATCTTCAGTGTGATAGACACGATGGCCAAAGCCGGGAATTTTTTTCTTTTGCGCCAGCATGCCCTGGACGTACTCGATCGGATCCGCGCCGGAGGCGTCAATCGCCTCGAGAATCAGGAACACCGCTTCGTTGGCCCCCCCGTGTAGCGGTCCTTTCAGGGCGCCGATGGCCGACGTGATTGCGGAATGCATATCCGACAAAGTTGCAGCCGTGACTCGCGCGGCGAACGTCGAGGCATTGAGTTCATGGTCCGCATGCAGGATCAGCGCGATGTCGAGCGCGCGCTCGGCCGTGGGCGACGGCTGCTTGCCATTCAGCATGAGCAGAAAATTCGCCGCGTGCGTGAGCGAGCGGTCGGGCTCGACCACGGGATGTCCCTTGCGGATGCGGTCATACGCCGCAACGATCATGGCGATTTGCGACGTGATGCGAATCGCCTTGTCCAGATTGGCTTGGCTGTCGTTGTTTTTTTCCTGCGGATCGTAGAACGACAGCGCCGAGACCGCGGTGCGCAGCACATCCATGGGCAGGGCGTGGCGCGGAGCACTGCGCAACAGCGTAATGATGGACGCATCCAGCTTGCGCTCCTCCGCCAGGCGATCGTGCAACTCGCGCAGTTCCCGGCGAGTGGGCAGCTTTCCGAACCACAACAGGTAGCAGGTCTCTTCAAAATTCGACTGGTGGGCGAGTTCGTGAATGTCGATGCCGCGATAGGCCAAGACGCCGCGATCTCCGTCGATGTAGCAGATCTTGGAAGTCGTGGCAACAACGCCCTCAAGTCCTTTAGGGGCATGAGTATTGGTCACGCTGGACATGGTCTCTCGCTTCGATTCGTAGGATTTTGCGTTGCCGAACCGCGCGAGGGAACGCGGAGAATGCAACCCCTTTTTATACCTGAAACGCTCTCCACTTTCCAACTTCATGGTTTGGCGCGTCAGTCTGAAAGGCATTAACCACGAAGGACACGAAGTAGCACGAAGGAAACACATTTCAAAGTCAAGACCTTCGTGATACTTCGTGTCCTTCGTGGATGATGCTTTCTGTCGTTCAGCGTCCCACCGCCGGCCAAATCGACAGCGCAGTCTTGCTCAGGATTTGCTGCTGGACGGTCTCGCTGAGCGGAAGCGCCCGGAATTCGTCGAGATTTTTCTTGATGTCGGGCACGCCCGGCCCGGGCCAGTCGGTGCCGAACAGAGTCTTGTGCGCGATTTCCTCGATGCGTGGAAAATATTTCAGCAGCGTCTGGGGGGGGATGCCACTGATGTCAAGATAAACGTTAGGATGCCGCCGCACCAGAAAGAATGCGGTCTGCATCCACAGCGGCCGTCCGCCATGCGCCAGCAGAATCTTTAGCTTGGGGAAATCCACCGCAACATCGTCGACGTAAATCGGATCGCCATACTTGTTGCGCGCACCCGGAAAAATCGACGTCCCGGTGTGAAACATCACTGGCACGCCATTGGCTTCCGCAGCCCGGTAGATGATCTCCAGTTCCTTGGCGCCGCTCAGGTAATCATTGGGAAACAGCAACTGGTGCGGAGGATGAATCTTGATCATCTGCAGTCCCAGCCGCAGAATCTGCTCCACATCCGCCAGCACATTCGTCGTGTGCCTGGGATGCAGGCTGCCGCACGACAGCAAGCGCCGAGGATTCTCCTTCACATAGTCGGCGACAAATTGATTCACTCCGCTGGTAAAACCAATCACTTCCGGGGCGACGTAATTAATGAGCATGGCGCGGTCGAGGCCGCTGGCGTCAAGGAACTTGAGAAAGGCTTTGGGCGAACGGCAGAACTCCACAATCTGCTCGAAGTTCGGACGCTTCGTCTTCATCAGCTCCAGCGCCTGGGGCTTTAGCATTTCCATCGGCTGGATGTGAATGTGGCAGTCGGTAATCATCGGAGGCTAGTGGCGAATCTTTGGTGACTTATACCCATCTCGCACGATCGCCGCCAGCAGAATATCAGAGGACTCAGTTCCCTGCTGCAGCCAGCACTGCTCGCTTGGTAAAGACGCGAATCATCTCGCGGCGGTATTCCGGCGTGAGCGCGGAAGTGGTCAGCGGCTTCGCAGTTTGTGCGGCCAAATCTCCGACAGCTTCAGCCAATGCGTCGTCCACTTCCCTGCCCACCAGCAACTCGGACGCGCCTTTCACCAGCAGAGGAGCGGGATTCACGGCGGTTATCCCGATCTGCGCATCGGCGACGTGGCCGTTCGATCGTTTCATCACAACCGCAACCCCGGCCAGCGGATAATCGATCGATCCCCGCACTCGCAGCTTTCGGTAAACCCCACGATATCCTGCCGCCGACGCCGGCAGGAAAACGCGCGTGACCAGTTCATTCTGCTGTAGCTTACGATAGTCGTCGCCAAGCCCGCTGTAAAAATCGCGCAACGCAACCCGGCGCATCCCGAGAGCACTGGCGATTTCGATTTCCGCGTTCAGGCAGAGCAGGGCCGGGGGCGTGTCTCCGGAAAATACCGCCCAGCATTTGCTGCCGCCGGGGGCCACGTGGCAAAGGTCGCCGTCTTTCTTGATGCAGAAGCCGCAGCCTTTGCGCCACGTGAGCGACTGGTTGTACCACAGGCAGCGCGTGTCGAGGCAGATGTTCCCGCCAATCGTGCCCATGTTCCGCAGCACCGGCGAGGCAACCGTGGCCGCGGCCTCGGTCAGCACCGGATAATACTGTCGCAGGAAATCAGATCGCTCAATCGCACGCAGCGCGGTCAACGCGCCGATCTCCACTCCGCCGTCTGGTTGCGGCTTGATCCCTCGCAATGCTGCAATTCCACGAAGATCGAGAACGTATTCCGGTTCGAAAAGCTTTTGCCGCATGGAAGGAATCAGATCGGTGCCGCCAGCGATAATCCGAATCGGTGTGGGGACCTGCGCGGGCGAGTCGCCCGCGCCCACACGATTCGCCAGAAACTCTACGGCCTCTTCCAACGACCTGGGACGCAGAAGTTTGAATTGCGGCAGACTCAATCTGCGCCTCCCGCTGCGGTCGGACTCTCTCGCCGCGACGGATCGAGCGCGTGCCGTTCCGGTCCTTTGCCCTTGAAGCAGAGCGAGCCGCCATGTTCGCGAAAGCGGACCGGCGAAGTCGGGTCAACTCCTTCCGTCAGGTTCAGTGCCTTGGCATTGTTCTTCGCGCGCAGCGCCGCCAGAACTCTCTCCGGAGTAAACGGCGATTCATGCAAGCGCACCCCGACCGCGTCGTAAATTGCATTGGCAATCGCCGGAATCGTCGCGGCCAGCGACCCTTCGCTGCACTCCTTCGCGCCAAACGGCCCTTCCGGATCGACGCTCTCCACGATAATGGGCTCGATTTCAGGCGACTCCACCGACGACGGGCTGCGATATTCGAGCAATCCGGGATTCATCAGCATGCCGTCTTTCCAGACCATTTCTTCGGTGAGCGCCTGTCCCATGCCCATCCACACCGAGCCGATGATCTGCCCTTCCACGGCAACCGGATTCAGCGCGCGCCCGCAATCGTGCGCCGCCCACACTTTGTGCACCGTGACTGCCCCAGTTTCTTCGTCGACGCTGACCTCGGCGACCTGCGCGGAGTACGAGTACGCCGGCGATGGCCCAACTCCCGCACCCTTGTGTTTGCCGCCACGAGCTTCTTGCGGAGGAGCATAGGATCCGGTTCCGGTGAGCGCCCCGTGGAAGTCAATGGCCGCGACCACCGCTTCCTCAAACGTCATCCAGTCTTTCGGGCCTTCTTCCTTACGCTTCTGCTGCAGCGATCCCCGCAGAATCTGCCCTTCCACCCGCCCGCTGACTGAGGCCTGCTCCGCACTGTGGGATGACAACTGCTCATGTGGGAACGGGCGCCCTCGCGAGCCTGCCCTGAGCGAAGGCGAAGGGTTCGGTCCGCGCGGTTCTTGCGTGGACTCGTGTTGCGCGGGCGAGTCGCCCGCGCCCACACCATCCTTCTTGACAATTGCATCATCCCGGAACACTAACTCCTCCGACAGACATCCCATCTTCTTGGCCGCCGCGGCGGCGATCAGCTTCTTCACTTCCGCCGCGGCCCGCAACGTCGCATTTCCCGCCATGAACGTAACGCGGCTGGAGTACGACCCGATATCAATTGGCGTCAAATCCGTGTCGGCGGCAATCACTCGCACCCGCGGCAGCGAACATCCCAACACTTCGGCCGCGACCTGCGCGGTCATCGTGTCCGATCCCTGGCCGATTTCCGATGCGCCGGTATACGCCACGACACCGCCATCGCGGTCAATCTTGATGTTGACCGTCGAGTGCGGCATGTCCGAACGAATAATCGAATTCGCCGCGCCGCTCACATAATGGCTGCAGGCGATCCCCAGCCCGCGTCCCTTGGGCAGCTTGCCCTTGCGTTTTTTCCAGCCAGAGCGCTCAACAGTTTTCTCGATGCATTCTGGCAGTCCATAACTCTGCACGCGCAGCCCGTTGACCGTGATGCAGGGCGGTTGCAGCAGATTGCGCTGCCGAATCTGGGCCGGATCCATTCCAATTTTCGCCGCCAGTTCGTCAAGCTGCGATTCGAAAGCGAAGCGCACATTCACGGTACCGTGTCCGCGCATGGCGCCACACGCCGGCTTGTTGGTGAGCACGCGATATCCGTCGTATTGGATGTTGGGGATATCGTAGAGCGCGCCCAGCAACGCGCCGGAGTAAAGAATCGTGACCACGCCGTAGGAACAGTAGGCGCCGCCGTCCTGCACCACGCGCGCTTTGACGGCCGTGATGCGGCCATCGCTCTTCACTCCCGTCTTCAGATCAATGATGGTGCGCGGACGTCCACGATGCGCCCAGAACACTTCCTCGCGGGTATAGGTAATTTTCACCGGAGCCTGGGCCTTGCGCGCCGCCACCGCGGCGATGATTTCGAGCGGAATCACTTCGCTCTTGCCGCCGAATCCCCCGCCCACCAGCGGCTTGATCACGCGGATTTGCGCCATCGGCATTTCGAGCACCAGCGACAGTTTGTGTTGCAGGTAGTAAGGAACCTGCGTTGACGACCACACAGTCAGCCGTCCTGGCTTGCCGGTATGCGGATCGATTTCGAACGAAGCCAGCGTCGAGTGTGGCTCCATCGCCGCGTGCGTCACTTCGTTGGCAATGAAGCGAGCCTCCGCCACGTGATCGGCTTCGGCAAAACCCTGATCAGGGTCGCCAAACACGTGGTGATAATCCTTCTCCAGATTGCCCGGCTTCGAGTCGTGAATTAAATCCGTCTTCGCCTTCATCGACTCTTCCGGATCGAAATACGCGGGCAGAACCTCGTACTCGACGTCGATCAATTCGAGCGCCCTCTCGGCAATCGCTTCTGAAACCGCAACCACACATGCCACGTTGTCGCCCACATAGCGCACCTTGTCGAGCGCCAGAGGATACTCGTCGTGCCCGACCGGAAGAATCCCGTACGGGTTCGGTGCGTCCTTGCCGACCGCAACGGCAACCACGCCTTCGCATTTCTCGGCGCGGCTGGTGTCGATGCTCTTGATGCGCGCGTGCGGGAACGGCGAGTGCAGAATCTTTCCGATCAGCATGCCGGGCACGCTCAGGTCGTCGGTATATTTGCCCGCGCCCGTGGTCTTCTCGGCCGCGTCGATCATCGCGGTGGGCTTGCCGATAATGGAGAAATCAGTCATCTTGTCATTCCGAGCAACGCGAGGAATCTGCTCTTGGCGCGCGGAACGGTGTCACTTGGCAGCGGCCAAACCTCTGCGCTCGGCCTCAATCGCCGCCCGAATTGCTTCGTACATCTGGCTATAGCCCGTGCAGCGGCACAGATTACTGCTGAGCGCCGCGCGGACCTCGGCGTCGGAAGGATCCGGATTCTCCGCCAGCAGCGCCTTCACCGTCATGATGAATCCCGGAGTACAGTAGCCGCATTGCGCTCCGCCACAGTCGCCGTAAGCCTTCTGGATCGCCGCCAGGCTTCCGTGCTCGCTCACTCCTTCGACGGTGGTGATTTCCTGCCCTTCGCAACTCGCCGCCAGCAGCGTGCACGACATCATGGCAACGCCATCCACCAGCACCGTGCATGCTCCGCAGGACGAATCATCGCAACCCCGTTTCGACCCCGTGAGCTGCAGTTCCTGCCGCAGCACATCGAGCAGAAGAGCGCTCGGCTCGATGGCCAGTTCGTGCGATCGGCCGTTGACGCGCAGTTCGATGAGTTCTTTTTTCATAAGCAGCTTGGAGCTTCGAGCTACGACCTACGAGCCGTGATTTAAACAACAACTGGTTGCTTGTAGCTCGCGGCTCGCCGCTAGTACATCGCCACTTTCCCATTCACGCGCCGCGACCACGCATCGATGCCGCCGCGCATCGACTGCGCCTTCTCGAATCCCTGCTGCCGCAGCCACACGGTCACATTCATCGAGCGCACGCCATGATGGCAAACCACCACCACGTGATCGTCAGGGTCGAGTTCCTGATGCGCCCGCGACGGCACATCGCCCATGGGCATCAACTTCGCTCCATCGATGCGGGCAGCGTCAAACTCCCAGGGCTCGCGAACATCGAGCAGCGTGAACGGCTCCCCCGCATCCAGTTTGCTCTTTACTTCCTCGGGAGTGATTTCGTAGTCCATCGTCGGATGCTGTCGCGTTAATTCCCAGTCCAATTCGGCTCGCGCTTCTCCATAAAAGCGCGGACGCCCTCGTGCGCGTCGGCAGTCTTCATCAGTTCGTCGAAGTAGATCCGCTCGGTGCGGGCCAGCCCCTTATCGAAGTGCATCGAGTCCCAGGCATACGACGCTTTCTTGGCCAACGCCAAGGCCGCCGGACTGAGCTTGCGCAAACGTTCGATCGCTTCATCGACTGCGGCGGCCAGCTCACTCTCGGCCACTGCACGATTGGCCAGGCCGATCTCGGCCGCCTCTATTCCGCTAATCGAGTATCCCGTAAGAATCAGTTCCGCCGCGCGCTTCTGTCCCACCACAGCGGCTAGCACCGTGCACGCCACCGGCGGATAGCAACCCAGCTTGATCTCCGGAAATCCCCACTGCGCTGATGCCGTGGTGTATACGATGTCGCACACCATTGCCAATTCCGCGCCGCCGCCGAGACAGTGCCCATGCACCGCAGCGATCGTCACTTTCTTCGTCGCGACCAGCGCACGGATCACCGCATGGAACTTGGTCAACATCTCCTCGACTTTGTCCGGAGTGTGCGCGGCCACGTCGACGCCCGCCGAGAACACCTTGCCTCCTCCGCTGAGCACAATCACCGATAAGTCCGGTCGCGCCTCGATCTCCGCCAGCGACTGCGCCAGCTCCGTCATCATCGGGATATCGATAACGTTCAACGGCGGGTGCTGCAACGCGATGCGCGCCACCGGCGACACAATCTCAACCATGAGCCGTCTGAGGCCGGATGCCGCGGATGTGGATCCCATATTCCCTCTGCGTCCTCAGTGTCCTCTGTGTCCTCTGTGGTGCAAAACACTTTCTTTACAGATTGATCGCCGACTTCCGCACTTCGCCGATGGTCGACAGCGGATCGCGCGCCCCAGTCTTTTCGGCGATCCACTTTTTCTCGTTGCTGATGATGTCGAGCAACAACTTCTTGTCGGCCGCCGACGGCATGTAGTCTTTTATGTGCTCTTCGTAGACCCGATCCTCCAGCAATTCGCCGGTCTGCGCGTGGAATCGATGTCCCGCCCATTTCCCAATCGCGCGATTGAACCGGATATGTGGGGCGTACAGCTTGGGCTCGCCCGGCCTCAACGCGCTGTTGAAGCGCTCAATCAGGCCCGCCACTTCGTCGCGATACAGGTTGCGGTTGTAATCGTTCAGATCATCGAGATCCGGCGCCTTGTCGTTCTTGGGCTCGTCGTAGCGACCCTTAACGCCCCAGACATACGCCCAGTGCGCCGAAGAGGAATGATCGGTGCCGAATAAATCATAAGAACTCGAAATCCACTTGTTCAGATACTTCTGGATCAGCCACGCTGGGATCACACCCGCCTCCACGATGCGCCGCAGCCCGTCGTTGCCCGTCCCCATGTGGAACGCCTCTTCGCGCAGCATGTACGACATCGACCGTCCCAGCGGAGCGAACCCGGAGTATTTCAGCATCTGCAGCTGAAATTTTCCATCGCGGTCGACGAAGTCAGTGTAGGTGAAGAAGTCCATCCAGTTGTCGACGTCGACATTGAAGGCCCCCAGCAACCGCTTGTTCTCGAACGCGCGTCGCTCCAGCATCTTCTGCGCCTCGACTTTGCCGGAGTAGCCAAAGTGATCGACCAGCAGAGCGCACATTTGCCAACCATGACGCATTTCTTCAATCATGACGCGGGTAATCGCGCGGCGATCCCACTCCGTGGGCGCGTTTTCCAGCAGGTTGCGTTGCTGTTCGACGCTGGCGAACTCGGTATCGCCCTGGTAGACGATCATGTTCATCAGCGCGTCGCGCATTTGCTGCGTAGGAATCTGCCGGAGGTTCTCCCACTTGCGCCGGCCCTTGTACGAGCCGAACTCGATTTCTTCAGTGTCGATGGCGCCATACAGCGTGTCGAAGTGGAAGGCGTCGATGTCGGCGGTGTTCACGCCAATATCTTTGCGCCAGTCGTTGAACAGGCCGATCCAGTCACTGAAAGTCCCAATCTTCGCTACTTTTCCCGGCATCGTCTTGAGTCCTCTTCATCCCGATTCTTCATCACGGGCCGAGCTGCGCTCGGCGGACGGGCGAATGCGCCCGTCCCTACACGAGCTGCTACTTCGCCTTGAACACCGCCGGACGCTTCTCCACGTACGCCGCCAGGCCTTCCTTCGCGTCTTCACTCTGGAACAGCAACTGCTGGTTCTCGCGTTCGACGGCCAGCGCCGACTCCATCGGAATTTCCCAGCCCGTCTGTACCGCGCGCTTGATGCGTCCCACCGCTTTCGACGCCTTGTTGGGCGGGCAG
>Ga0181523_10003740_pt1 | contig 13683 bp, 11 predicted proteins | sample PEATcosm2014_Bin_43_FD_119752 | JGI IMG/M metagenome (GOLD analysis project Ga0181523, IMG submission 119752) | Peatland microbial communities from MTU Mesocosm Facility, Houghton, MI, USA - PEATcosm2014_Bin05_30_metaG | ecosystem: Environmental > Terrestrial > Soil > Wetlands > Peat | place... | reverse complement strand
CGATCTACAAAACAGGCTCATGGAGTTCGCACTCCCGGCCTCGGGGCCGCTCGGCCTCCCTGCCAGAGAAACTCGCCTCTTCAGCAAGTTTCTCCCGGAGCCAAGATACAAGGGACCGCCTTCCGAGGCGGTCCGCAAACTAAACCCAAACACATCACAATCGTTTGGTTCGCACTCTGTCCTGTGCCTCGCGTCCGGAAACGTCAACCCTGCACCCTCACAAACCAAAGGGTGCGGCACCCAGTCATAAACCTGCTGGCAACAAAGGGCCGTGCGCGAATGATATACTCGCCTCGTGGCCCATGAATCGAGAATCGGAAGAATTCTCTGCCCCACCCGCCTGTGAGTGACGTTAGGGAGAGATAATGAAAACAGCGCTAAGGCTAATAGCTGCGGTTGGGTTTAGCTGCTGTCTTTCTACGTTGTGGGCGTATACCGCCCCGCACTTGCTGGCCATTTTACTGGCTGCGATGTCGTTCATTGCTCTTGCGTCACTTTTGATCGCGTGTTCGATAATTGGCTGGGTCCGGTGGAGGCATGAATCCCCCTATTGGGCTACGCCTGCACTTGCTTGTTTCATTAGCTTGCTGATCGCTTGGTTTACGCCTGCAATTGGACCGCCCCTTGCTGATCGTCTATTCGTCCGTAGGCTTCCGGAGTATCAGCGGGCCGTCGAGGAGGTAAGGAACAATCAGAGCGCGATTGCGCCGGAAGGCGATCTTGTAGTTGTAACAGTAAATGCAATGCCGCGAGGCGTTAGATCCGTCAGGACCGCGCAGTGTCAGGACGGGACCATTGTTGTCGAGTTCCTACTCGATACGCGCGTTATCCTCCTCCACGATGGATATGTTTACCAAACTCATTCGGAAAACGAGCCCTGCCTTAATGAAGCCGGAAAGGGCCACGCTTCTTGGCCCTATCTTCGTCACGTTAAAGACCACTGGTATCATTTTTCTGATCAACCCGGTCTCTGACAGTCGACAATTGGGGCCGGTGGCCCGGATTCTCAACTCTTTTTCTTGAAGCACTCCCCGCAGAACGCCCCCCATGTTCCCGTTTCCTCCAACCGAAAAACCACGGAAGTGCCCCAGGTTCGGTTTGGGAACCTGGGTCTTGGGTTCCTCATTTCTTTTCCGAAAACTCACAATTCAAAACTGAATACGGCGAACCCTCCACACGCTGGCGCGCGCGTTAAATGCGAAGTAAACTCCCGGTACCCCTTACGGAGCATCGCATGAAACGAAAAGCAAAACCCCTGCTGTGTCTGCTGCTACTGCTGATTACAACAGCCTCCTCGCCGCTTCCCTCGCGCGCGCAATCCCCCGCCCCATCCTCAAATATCCTGCTGCTGTCCCGCGCGGACTATCTGGATCGCGTCCAAGCCATCTGGACTGCCCAGATGATCGCGCAGTTAACAGGACTCCGTTTCGAGCATCAGCAAGCCTCCGCTCTCCCGGAAACTCCCCTGAGCCACATGCCGGGCTACGCGCCCGTGGATGATGACTACTACTACGAAATGGTCGCGATCCGCGCATTCGAGAAATACGGCATCGGCCTCACCGTCGAGCAGCTCGGGCAACAGTGGCTCGCCAACAACGCGGGCTCCTGGGGATCAAGCGAACAAGCCCTTCTCCTGCTGAAGCGCGGAATCAAGCCGCCGGATACGGGTCACCCGCGTTACAACAAACTCTGGTGGACCATCGGGCCGCAGTTCAGCAGCGATGTCTATGGCACCCTGTCTCCCGGCATGCCCAACGTGGCGGCGAAGATGGCGCGGAATCTCGGCCATATCAACGGTTACGCCGAAGGAACAGATGGAGCCGTATTCGTCTCTGGAATGATCAGCCTGGCGTTTGTGGAAACGGATACCCACGCGATCGTTCGCAAAGCTGCCAGTTTGATCCACCCGGATTCGCCGTATCGCCAGTGCTTGGACAGGATCATCACCATGGCAGACGCGGGGCGTACACCGGAGCAGATTTTCCGCGCCGTGGACCAGCGCTGGGGAATCGAATATCCCGCCACGAATAACGCGGTCGTTAACGGTGGTTTTGTGGCTATCAGCGTGTGGTTTGGCGAGGGTGATTTCCAGAAGACCCTGCAACTCGCGGTGCACGCCGCCGACTTCGCCGATGCGGACTGCAACGCGGCCAACTCCTCGTCGGTTGTTGCCGCCATGCACGGGATGAAAGCGCTGCCTCCCGAACAAATCGCCGAGCTCCATGACCGCATCCTGGGCAAGACCATGGGCCCGCTTCATCTCACGCCGCCTGTGGACGAAAGCATTTCGCAGTTGGCGCAACGCACGGCGCGAATCGGTGAAGCCATCCTTATCGCCAACGGCGCGACTTCCGACGCAAACTCCATTCGCATTCCGGTTCAGGATCCCGTTACGCAGCCCGCCGAGCTATTCAAACTGGCGGACCTCATGGCGTATTGGAATCCAGACTGGACTTTGGAACGTGCAGGCTTCGGAGGAGCCGGCGGCGGGATGCCGGGAATCCGCGGTATCACTTTTCTGGACGGACCCGTGCTCGCCACCTATCCTCGCGATGAAATTCGCGGAACCGTCCTAAGGCGCACAATCCATCTCGGGCCTGCTCCGTCATTGCAATTCAAGGCCGGAGTTGATCCGGGCCGCGCCTGGCAGCTCCAGGTTTTTGTGAATGATCAAATCGTGCTCGATAAGCTTATCGTTGGAAACGTCGCTTCGGTCCAATCCGGTTCCCGCCATTGGCAAGACATCCGTGTCGATTTGTCGCACTACAAGGACCAGACGGTGGTCCTGCGCCTCTACCAGCGCGTCCTAATTCCCCATCACGAAGCCGGCAACGCCTATTGGCGCGACCTGTCTGTTCACTGATCCCCATCTTCTCATCGCATAACATTGGCCGTGTGCCCCAGGTTCGATTTTCTACCTGGGTCTTGGGTCTCTCTTTCTTCTCTGAAAACTTACAACTGAAAACTTATAACTGATAACTGTCCACTCTCTCACGCCTGCGCCGATTTCTTCGCTTCCGCCGAATCGTAGCTCTCCCCATAAATCGCCGGAACCTTGCTCCCCATCGGCCGCAAATACGTGGAAAGCTGCCCGCGATGATGCACCGTATGCTTCACCGTGAATTCCAAGTACATCACCGCTGGCAATTGGAACACGCCACGGAAATCCAGCACCTTCACCAGCTGTTCCCCCTTCAACCCGCTCAGCCGCTCGAAATTCCTGGCGAACGAATCGCCAAACCATTGCGCCAATTCCGCCGAGTTCCTCACCGTCTCTGGCCTGTGAATCGGCGTGAAGTCAAACGCGCCCGCCGCGATCCCTCCAAAAATTCGCTGCTCGGTTGCCGCAATGTGCCAGGCGAGCTCCAGCGCGCTCTTCGCCAGCGGCTCCGGGCGGTAATCGCCCTTATCCAGCGGAATCGCTTCGATCACCCGGCGCGTCGTCTTATGTTCGTTCTTCAACACCGGCAGCGCCAGTTGCAGCAGCAGCGTGCCTTGTTCCGGTTGCAGGTTTTGCATAATGCGTTGACCTCGCTTGCATTGATCTGTAGCGCAGCCAAAGTTTCGCGCTACTAAAGCGTTCGATGCCGGGGAAAATATGTGGTTAGGAAGAATCAGGAGGGCGCTGGAAAAGAAGAGGGGCGTAGAAAAGGCGAAAAAATCCATTGACTTTCGCTTTTTGTTCGCCTATAGTCTTCCCCGGTAGAGGAAACGGGAACGGGTGGTCGCAGCTCCATTGCCTTCGGGCTCTCCCGAGCCGTTGGCCACCCGTTGAAATCTAGCGCAACTTCCCCTTCCCTGCCAGGAGCCGTCATGGACGCTTGTGTCGTAAACGCCGCCCCCCCAATCCTCCATCCCGCACCTGTAGCGCAGGGAGAGTCCGCGCGCTTCACCAGCCCGCCGCTTTCTGGCGGGAGCCCTGCGGCTGTTTCCCCCGCGCCCGCCGCCACAAACGAGAAGCATTCCTGGTTCCCCACCCGCTGGCTCGGCTTGGGCAAAACGCGCGCCGCAGAAAAATCCCCGCACATTGTCCATGTGGATGTGGACGCCTTTTTCGCTTCCGTCGAGCAGGTGCTGAACCCCAAGCTGCGCGGCAAGCCCGTGCTGGTGGGCCGCGGCGTGGTAGCTTCCGCCAGCTACGAAGCCAAATTCCGTGGCGTGAAAACCGCCATGAGCTTTCGCGATGCGCTTCGCCTCTGCCCCAAAGCCATCGTCGTCCCCGGCCAGTACGAGCACTACGCCGATTTTGCCGAACGCGTTCGCCGCATCCTGGAAACCTACACGCCCGCCGTGGAAATCGCCGCGCTCGATGACTTCTATCTCGATTTCGCCGGCACCGAACGCCTCTATCCCGATTACGAAGCCACGCTGCACCGCCTGCAAGCGGAAATCCTCGGCAAAACCGGCCTGAGCGTTTCCGTGGGCGCCGCCCGCACCAAGGCGGTCGCCTCGATCGCTTCCCGCCTCGAGCGGCCCCGCGGCTTCCGCATCGTGAATCCCGGCGAAGAAGAACTCTTCCTCGCTCCTCTCCCCGTGGAAAAACTCCACGGCATCGGCCATACCCACGCCGCGGTCCTGGCCGAACGCGGCGTCACCACCATCGGCCAATTGCGTCTGATTCCCAAGCCCGTGCTGATCGCCGCGTTTGGCGAAGCCGTGGGCCAGCAGATCTGGGAGCGCGCCCGCGGCCTCGATGGCCGCGAGGTGTTGCTGCCCTCCACTCCAAAATCCGTTTCCCGCGAAACCACCATCGAAGGCGGCACCATTGACACCGAATTCCTCGGCGGCTTGCTGGAATATCTCAGCGAGCGCATCGGCGGAACCCTCCGCGAATACGGCAAGCAGGCGCACACACTGGGCGTGCGTTTGCGTTATGTGGACCATTTCTCCGCGCACCAGACCCTGCGTCTGGAGCGCCCCACGAATGACGAGCGCGAACTGCTCCTCGCCGCCCGCGACCTTTTCACGAAGCTCTTCACGCGCCGCGTGGCCATTCGCCACGTCGGCCTCAGCGTCACGAATCTCGAAGCCGACCGCCGCCAGAACGAATTGTTCGATACCGACGCCAACCGTCGCTGGTATCTCAACCGCGAAGTGGACCGCGTCCGCGGCCGCTATGGCTGGAACGCCGTCTACTACGGCAAAGGCCTCGAACTCCGCGAGCACTACGCCACCAAACCAACCGGCCTCGTCCTCTCCACCCCCTGTTTGTCTCGGTAACGAGAAGCCATCCCATAAATATTCTCCGGGAGAGCCTCGGTCGGTTTTTGTAGCGGCCGCCTTCTGAGGCGGGCGCCTTAGACTTATTCCACCGATAGGCCGCACAGCATGCGGCGCTGTCTTCGGCACATTTTCTTGGGGCTGTAGGGTCCGCCTTCTGCTTGCCCGCCGCAGGAGGGAGGCGGACCGCCAACACAACAACATGCATAACCGTCCTGTCTTGACATTGTCGGGCAAAAAAGGATAGCCTTGAAAACGAAGGAGTGGCCATGCCATCCCGTTCTCTCCGCACAGAAAAACTGGACCTCCGGCTGACACGCAAGGCCAAAACAGCATTACGAGCGGCGGCGGCAGCCTCCAATCGTTCCGTAAGCGAGTTCGTTCTGGAGAGCGCATTGGCACGCGCCGATGAAGCCCTGGCGGATCGCCGTACTTTTGGGCTGAATACAGCGCAATGGAAAGCCTTCCTGGCGGCGCTGGATGCTCCTCCACGTCCCCTGCCCCGCTTGGAACGTCTCTTGAAGGAGCCGGGATTCTTTGACGCAGGCACTCAGCAGTGAGCGAAATTCGGCGCGTCGAAAAACTGCGACGTGACCATCCGGTCGAAGAATTCGATTGTGGCCGCGAAGAACTGAACCGATATCTTTTGCGCTATGCCTGGCAGAACCAGCAGGCAGGCGCCGCCCAAACCTACGTGGGGATCGTGGGTGAAGTCATTGTCGGCTATCACACGTTGGCCGTGGGCCAGGTGACATTGGAGGAGGCTCCCGAGCGCTTGAAGAAGGGTCTGGCAAAGCATCCCGTGCCCATCATGCTGCTCGCGCGGCTTGCCATTGATCGTCGCTGGCAGGGTCAAGGAGTTGGCAAGGCACTGCTGCGAGACGCAATGCAGCGCACATTGCAGGCAGCGGATATAGCCGGCATACGCGCCTTTGCTGTGCACGCAAAGGATGAAGAAGCGAGGCGCTTCTACGAACATTTTGACTTCATTCCCTCGCCTACTGACTCCTTGCACCTCTTCGTCATGCTTAAGGATGTGCGGCGCATTGTCTCCGATTTTGGTGTAGTCCCTTAGATTTTTCTCTTCCTGCCCCCCTACCACGGAAAACCGCAAGACCACAGGTCGCCCCATGTTCGTGCATTTGCAGTGTCACAGCCATTATTCGTTCCTGCGGGGAGTGAATCCTCCGGAGGAAATCATTGCCGCCGCTGTCGAGCAGAAGATGCCCGCCGTGGCGCTGACGGATACGAACGGCATGTACGCGGCAATCCCGTTCTATCAAGCGGCGCGCGAAGCAAAGGTAAAGCCGATTCTTGGGGTTGTGCTGGACGTGGAATGGCGAAACGCGAAAAGCGAAACGCGAAAAACGAAATTCGAAACTCAAAACTCGCCCGTCATCCCGCTGGTGCTCCTAGCAATGGATATGGATGGCTACAGCAACCTTTGCCAGTTAACAACGCTGCGGCACCTCGGCACCTTGCGCCCCGGCCAGGAAACTTTCGCCGATGATGCCAGCCGCGCCGTCACCCTGGACGAGTTGGCAACCCACAGCGCCGGCGTTCTTGCACTTTGCACTTCTTCCCCATCATTCACTCCCTCGTCACGCAATTCCCCGTCCCCCACTCCCCCGTCATTCCGAGCGGAGTCCGCGCAGCGAGGAATCCCTCTCCCCTCTTCGCTCACCGCCACCCTGCTCACACAGCTCAATGCAATCTTCCCCGACCGCCTCTACTTCGCCGTCCATCACCTCTCTCCCGGTGATGGCCGCATCCTCCGCGAAGCGGAGCAGCTTGGCCGTTCGTTGAACATCCCCCTCGTCGCCACCAACAACGTCCACTTCCTGCGCCCCGAAGAGCATCTCCACCACCGCGCCGTCAACGCCATACGCACAGGCAGCCTGCTGACCACCGTAGCCCCGCCCGAGATCACCACCGGCGAAGCCTGGTTCAAGCCCACCGCCGAAATGCAGCGCCTGTTTCCCGATCACCCGCAACTCCTGCGCGCCACGTTGGAAATTGCCGACCGCTGCAACCTGCAACTCGAACTCGGCAAGCTCATCTTCCCGGAATTCCCCGTGCCCCCGGGCGAATCACCCTTCTCTTATTTGTGGAAACTCAGCTTTGAAGGCGCCCGCAAACGCTACCGCCCGTTGCGCCCCGAAGTGCTCTCGCGTCTCACGCACGAACTCGAAGTCATCGACAAACTCAAACTCGCGCCGTATTTCCTGCTCGTCTGGGACATCGTCGAAGAAGCCAATCGCCGCGGCATTCCCGCGGTGGCGCGCGGTTCGGCGGCCAGTTCCATGGTCACCTACTGCCTGGGCATTTCCTGCGTCTGCCCGCTGCGCTGGGGCCTTTATTTCGAGCGTTTCTTGAACGAGCAGCGCGGCGATTGCCCGGACATTGATATTGATATCTGCGGTGCGCGCCGCGATGAACTCCTCGACTACGTCTACGCCCGCTGGGGCGCGGAGCACGTCGCAATGATCGGCAGCTTCATCACCATGCACGCGCGTCTCGCCGTCCGCGAAATCGCCAAGGTCTTCGGCGTGCCTCCCGGCGAAGTGAATCACTTCACCAAGCGCCTGCCGCACCGCCCCGTTCGCGAAATCCTCGACGCCATCAAAAATCTGCCGGAGTGCCGCACCCTGCCCATCAACGACGAGCCCTGGAAAACGATTTTGCAAGTAGCCCTGCGGCTGGACGATGCCCCGCGGCATCTGGGCATCCATCCCTGCGGCACGGTGATTTCCGCGCGCCCGCTGACGCACCTCGTGCCTCTGGAACGCGCCACGAAAGGCATCGTCGTCACGCAATACGATATGAACGCCATCGAAGCCCTCGGCCTCATCAAAATGGATCTCCTCGGCCAGCGCGGCCTCACCACCATGTCCCTCGCGCTCGACAACATTGAAAAAGAGGTTAAGGAAGTAAAGGAAATAAAGGAGAAGAACGGCGAGCCGCCGTCGCAGTCACAGCCACCTTCTGTCATCCCGAGCGGAGAGCCGGCTGCTGTTGCCGGCTCGCAGCCGAGGGATCCCTCCTCGATCTACAATCCCACCACCGCTTCCTCTACTTCCTCTACCTCCTCGCTCGCCCCCGACGGCGTAACCCCTTGCCCCAAAGCTCGCACCATCGATTTCACCGCCATCCCCGAAAACGATCCCGCCACCTGCGCGGTCATCGCCGAAGGCCGCACCATGGGCGTCTTCCAAATTGAATCCCCCGGCATGCGCGGCCTGTTGCGCACCATGAAAGCGCGCACGCTCGAGGAAATGGCCGCGGCCCTGGCGCTGATTCGTCCCGGCGCTTCCGAATACGGCTCGAAAGAACTTTTCCTGAAGCGCCTGCGCGGGAAAGAGCCGGTGCTCTACGCGCACGAATCGCTGAAAAGCATTCTGGGCGACACGCTGGGCGTCTGCATCTATCAGGAACAAGTGATGCAAATCGCGCAAGCCGTCGGCAGCATGTCTCTATTGGAAGCGGACCTGGTGCGGCGTTCGGCGGCGAAATTCTCCGGTCAGCGTGAACGCGAACGCCTCCGCGCCAAATTCCTGAAAGCCGCGGAGCAGATGGGCTTGCAGGGAGCCGAACGCGAAGAAACCTGGATGATGGTTGAAAAATTCGCGGGCTTCGGCTTCTGCAAAGCCCACGCGGCCACCTATGCGGATATTTCCTACCGCATGACCTATTTGAAAACGCACCACACCGCCGAATTTCTCGCCGCCATGTGCAGCGCCGGTGCCGGCTTCTATCACGTTTCCGCCTACGTCGAGGAGGCCAAACGCTGGGGCATCCCCGTCCTCCTCCCCTCCGTGAACCATTCGCGCATGGAATATACCGCGGAGTGGACCGCGGACGGCGCGCCCTCCACTCTTCATGACAAACGCGCGCTCCGCGTCGGCCTGATGCAGGTCAGGGGCCTGCGCGTGGAGACGATCCTCGCCATCCTGCGTTCCCGTGAAAAGCACGGCGCGTTCCGTTCGCTCGAGGATTTTCTGGCACGCATCCCGGCGGAATGCGATGAAATCGTTGCGCTCATCAAATGCGGCGCGTTCGACGGCGTCTGCACCATGACGCGTCCGGCCATGCTGTGGCAATGGAATCTTCTTCAAGCCAAAAGCCTGCACACCCACGCCCACAAGATCCTTCCTCATAATGAAAAGCTTACGGATTTGCCCGATCACAACTCTGCTGCGGCTTTCAGCGCTTCACCCGTGCTTTTTGCGGAGATGGAGCACGACGACTCCATCGCCATGTCCTTGCGTGAAATCCATACCGACGATTACACGCCGGAGCAGAAGTTGCGCTACGAACGGGAAATCCTGGAAGTCTGTGCCAGCGGCCACCCGCTCGATTTTCTTCCTCGCAACGGTGAAACCTGGAGCGATGAACTGCCGCAACACACCGGAAAACGCGTCACTCTGTGCGGATGGGTGGTCACTTTCCGCCACGTGGGCACGAAAAACTACCGCAACATGATGTTTGTCACGCTGGAAGATCAGCGCGGCCTCTACGAAGTGATTCTCTTCCCGGAAGCCTATGACAAGTACGGCGGTCTGGTCTACGAAACCCGTGCCATGCGCGTAACCGGCCGCGTCGAGGAAGGCGGCCAAATCAATGCGGACTCCTTGGAAAAACTGTAGCTCACCCCTTCAGGGGTGAGGATTTCCCCAACCCATGCGACCAAATCCGCAAATAAGGAGACGCAACGCATCCCTACAAAGGCCCCAAAAAACAAACCCATGATTACACCAGCAAACACCTCGCCGTCCTCACCCGAGCCCACCACCGGCCGCTCCGTCGAATCCGCCGAATCCTGGCTCGGCCGCAACCGCACCAGCAAGCGCCGCCTCTGGGAGCGTCTGAATCCCCGCCATCGCAAGGATCTGCGCATGCTCGCCCAAGCGTTGGCACTCCAGCAAAATCACGCTCGCCTCCCCGATCCGGTGCGTGCCCGCCTCGATTCCGCGCTCGCCGAACTGGACCGTCTGCTCCGCCGCATCGCCGCCATCCTCGCGGAGGTAACACGCCGGACACCTCCGCCCGGCTAACTGTTGCGGCTCCCATTCGCCCGCCGCATACTTTCCCCATGAGCACTTCCAGCCAATTCCGGGCCCTTGCAGCGCTGCTAGCGCTATTCACCTTCAGCCTCCTCGCCGCGCCCGGCCGCGCCGACGAAATCCGCATGAAAGATGGCAGAAAATTCTACGGCGTGATCGTGGCCCTCGACGACAACATGTTCAAAGTCAAAACCGACTTCGGTTTCGTCCTCGTCGAAAAAGATATGATCGCGGACATTATAATCACCACGCCCGCCGATCCCGCTGCCTCCAAGAAGCCTGCTGCAAAGCCCGCTGCCGACGCTTCGCCGAAAGCCGAGCCCGCCGTGACCAAAAGTACCGAACCGGCCCCCAGCGTCACTAACGCCAACGCAAAGTCCGCCACCCCCATCATCAACAGTCTGGCCGTGCGCCCCGAACTTCCGGTCGCCTCAAACAAATCCGATGCCGCGCCCCCCGCGATCAAAACTCCGGTCGCCGCGCCGAAGGCCGTATTGGCGGCCACGACCGCGCCCCCGCCGCCGCCCAAGGAAGAGCCGCCGCCCCTGCGCGAGGAAATTCAGGGCAATCAATACATCAACCACGAATTTGGCTTTCGCATTTTCAAGGCGCCCAGTTGGCAGATTATCGATGGCGCCGGGCAAACGCTGCCGAACGCGATTGTGGCCATGGGCACTTCCAACGAATCCACGCTGCTCGTCGTGGCCCGCGAAAAAACCAAAACGCCTCTCGAGACTTCCGCGAAAACCGTGGAAGAACGCCTTCACGATGTGTATGAGAATTACCGGCTCATTTCAGAGCGCAAGACGGTCGTGGGCGGCCTGCCCGCCATCGAATACCGCTATCGCGGCATGGCCGATGGACACGACTGGTCCGGCACGCTGGTGATCATCGCGCGAACCGGCGAGACATTCACGGTCCTCGGCATGACCTTCGCGGACACTGATCTCATCCAGATTCAGGAAAACGTAATCACGCGCGCCATCGCCAGCCTCGATTTCACCGCGAAGTAATTAATTCTCGGGAGGGCACGACTTTAGTCGTGCCGCATTGAGCGCCCCAGCAACCCGGCTTTAGCCGCTGCGGGCCGCTTTCCCCACTTCTCGCGCGGAATCATTAACCCACCGTCACATCAACCGCGTGATACCCCGTCGCCCCATCAGGCCATTCGCCGCGTTCAAACGAAGTCTGCACTTTCCCACGCCCATCCGTCGCGCGCACCTTCAGCGTGTGCTTCCCTTTCGACGGGTTCTTCCACACATATTTCCATAAGGCCCAGACCTGTGCCGGTTGCGGGTTACTGAAAATCTCCACTTCTTCCCAGTGGCCGCCACCGTCCGTCGAAATCTCCACTTTAGAAACGCCGGACACATCCGCCAGCGCGTACCCCGTCACAACAAATGTCTCTCCGCTGATTTTGCCCCCATCGCGCGGATCGTCCACAACTGCGCGCGTTTGCCGGTCTCCAATATTCGACCAGCCCTGCCATTCCCAGAATCCCAGGTATTCCTTGTTCACGAATTCAATGCGCGTCAGCCATTTCGGCATCTTCATCCCGTAGCGCCCGGGCATCAGCACGCGCAACGGGAATCCATGCTGCCGCGTCAGCGGCTCGCCGTTCATCTCGTACGCCAGAAAATTCGTGGGATCGGCAAATCGTTCGACGGGATGCCCGGTCGTGTATCCCTCCGCCGCATAAAACACCGCGTACTTCGCCTCCGGAAGAATCCCCGCGCGCTCCACCAGCGGTTTCAGCAGCGTGCCTTTCCAATTGACATTCCCGATCAAGCGCCCGCCGATTTCGTTCGAGATGCATTCCAGCGTGAGCGTCGTTTCATACGCAGGCAGCGCGCGAATCTCGTCGTAACTGAACTTCAGTGGATTCTTCACCAATCCGTCAATCGCAAACGACCACGCTTTTATGTCCACAGCCGGCTCGCCACGCGAAGACATCACGTACAGATCTTCCGTCGGCGTAATCGCGCGCAAAGCTGCCTGCGGTCCATCATTCAAATACGCGCGAATGTTGGCGTCCCCGGCGTTCACCCCGCGCATCATGTAGCGATACGCCAGCCCCGGAATCAGCAGGCCAAGGCCAAGCCCACCCGCAATCGAAATGAAGTGGCGGCGTTCCATGCTCAGTTAGATGTCGCGAAAGGCGAAAGGTATCAAGAGCCGGGGCGCGTCCCAGCGAAATCCCTTCCGTCCTGCTCTGGAGTGCGGCGGCTCGCCGCCGCTTTTACGGTCAACAGTCCAAGCACGGGCTATATTTCATAGCCAGCGCAAGGCCCTGGGAAAAATCAGCCTTAGGTTTGGCTATCGCCGGGCTTGCGGTTTTCGCGGATCATCCCGATCAGCGCCTGCACTGCCCGAGGCAAGCTGCGGTCACGCCGGTAGACGAGCGCAAGTTCACGGTACAGGTCAAAGCCTTCCACATTCAGCAATTTCACTTCCCCGCTCTTCACCTGATCGCGCGCAAAACTCTCGCTGATGATCGAAATGCCAACGTCTGCCGCCACAAACGTCTTGATCATGCCGATGCTGGGCAATTCCATGCTGATGCGCAGCCGCGAGCGATACGGCCGGAAAAGCTTATCCAATACCTGCCGGGTGAATCCCGTCTTCGGGAAAATTAGTGGCGCGGAGGCAATCTCTTCCAGCGTTACATGGCTGCGTTGCGCCATCGGATTTTTCGCGCTGACCATAAACCGCAGCCGGTCGCGGTTGATCGTATGCATTTTCAGGTTCGGCGATTTCAGCGGCAGCGTCACGATCCCCAGGTCCAGCGACCCTTCCTCAAGCCTCTGCAGAATCTTGTGGCTGAAGTTGCGATAGATGCTGATCTGTACCAGCGGGTAGCGCCGCTGAAACTCCGCCAGAATGTCCGGCAAAAGGTAGAGACAGGTCGCTTCGTTCGCTCCAAACGCCACGGGCCCTTGCACAACATTGCCGCGATCCGCCACCACCTGCATGGATTCATCGCGCAGTCGCAGCAAACGCTCGGCAAATTCGAACAAGACTTCACCCGCCGGCGTCAGCTCCACCGATTTTGCGGAGCGGTCCAGCAACTTGGCGTGATACGACTGCTCCAATTGGCGAATCTGCGCGCTGACGGCGGACTGCGAGCGAAACACTTTTTGCCCCGCCTTTGAAAAGCTCTTTAGCTTAGCTACCTGAACGAACGTTGTAAGTTGGTCGAAGTCCATAGTTGGAATCTCACGTAGGAGTATAACGAATTATTTGTAAGTTTAAGGTAAAGATTCCCGGGGACTCAAGCATATTGCGGCGCGGCGCTGGATTGCGCCCCGAAATAGTTGGCCGCGGGCGCGGGCACCCAATCGCCAACTTGCAGTGAAGCGGCCTTCCATGCCCCTTCCACGGTTCCCTGGAAATAAATCGG
>Ga0181523_10003739_pt1 | contig 13688 bp, 8 predicted proteins | sample PEATcosm2014_Bin_43_FD_119752 | JGI IMG/M metagenome (GOLD analysis project Ga0181523, IMG submission 119752) | Peatland microbial communities from MTU Mesocosm Facility, Houghton, MI, USA - PEATcosm2014_Bin05_30_metaG | ecosystem: Environmental > Terrestrial > Soil > Wetlands > Peat | place... | reverse complement strand
GCGCGGTTTTCTTCGGCCTGGACAATTACCGCGCAGGACTGGAGGCCGGAGACCTTCTGGGTGCGTATGCGAAGAAATACTGGGGCGGCGAAGTGGATCTCGTGATTGGCCTGGAGTTGACGAAAGCGGGCACGCTGGTGCAGAGCCGCATCACGGGGGCATTTGAAGGCATCCGTTCGCGCATCAGCACTCTCCAGAACGATCAACTGGTGCGCGTGGACGGGGCGGGACTCGAAGAGGAAAGCAACAAGGCTATGCATGCGCTGCTGATGAAATACCGCAATGCCAAGCACATCCTGGTCGCACCAAGCAATGACACCAGCGCGCTGGGCGCCTTACAGGCCGCGAGAGATTTGCGGAGGGAGCAGCAACTGGCCATCCTGAGCCATGACTGCATTCCGGCCGCGCTGGAAGAGATGAAACGCAAGAATTCGCCGCTGATCGGATCCGTGTCACATGAAGTGGCCACCTACGGGCCCCGCCTCATTCATCTGGGCCTGTCCCTGCTGAAGGGTGAGAGTGTGCCGCCCTACAATTACGTGGAACACAAATTGGTTAGCCGGTATAGCAATCTGATAGCCGGCCGCGAGAGGTGAAGATGGGGGCTGCCACGAAGAGAGACACTCGGGGCGGGCAGGGTGGCGGAAAAAGAAGAGGTGGTAGAGCAAAATATTTTGCAATTGAAATTATTTCAGATTAGAGTGGGGTGAGGTCGGGACAGGAGAATTCGTCATGCCGCATAACTCAAATCTTGTTTTGGCAGCGTTGGATACATTTCGCATCGAAGTGCCTTCCTGGGGATTCGCCGATACCGGTACACGTTTCGGAAAATTCCTGCAGGATAGCGCCGCCTCCACGCTGGAAGAAAAGTTCGCAGACGCCGGCCAGGTCCATCACTATACGGGAATATGCCCCACCGTGGCGCTGCACGTGTTGTGGGATATTCCGGCAGGGACGGACTTGCGCGAGCTGGCCAAGTTGAGCGACAAGTTCGGTGTTCGCGCCGGCTCCATCAATCCCAATGTGTTTCAGGACCAGGAGTACAAGCACGGATCGCTTGGCAATGAGCGACCGGAGGTTCGCCAGCGCGCGCTGGACCACATCCTGGAGTCGGTTTCCTATGCCAAGCAGCTAGGTTGCCGCGACCTGGCCCCGTGGCTCGCCGACGGTTCGAATTACCCCGGCACGGCGAACATTCGCCACCGCAAGCAGTGGATTGCCGATGCCTTTCGCAAAGTGCACGAAGCGCTGGGGCCGAAGCAACGCCTCCTTGTGGAGTACAAACCCTTTGAGCCTGCCTTCTACCATTCGGACATCGGCGACTGGGGAATGGCGCTGCTGCTTGCACGTGCCGCGGGTCCCAAGGCTTTCGTGCTGGTGGATACGGGCCATCATTACCAGGCGCAGAATATCGAGCAGATTGTGGCGTGGCTGCTGAGCGAAAACATGCTAGGTGGATTCCATTTCAATGACCGCCGGTACGCGGATGACGACTTGACTCTGGGCTCCATTGATCCGTACCAGATATTCCGTGTGTTCGCGGAAATCCGGCACTGGGAATGGGAATCGCGGCAACTGGCGGACATTGCGTACATGGTGGACCAGAGCCACAACCTGAAGAACAAAGTCGAGGCCATGATCCAGACGGTGATGACGGCGCAATTGCTTTATGCCAAGGCCGCCCTGATTGATCACGATGCCTTGCAAAAGGCCCGCACGGAGCAGCGGTTGATTGATGCGGAGAACTGCTACAAGGACGCTTACGAAACGGATTGCCGTCCGATGCTGCGTGAATGGCGCAAGAGCCATGGGCTTGCGGAGGATCCGTTGCAAGCTTTCCGGGCCAGCGGATACACGGAACGCGCTTCGCGCGAGCGTGGTGTTCGGAAAAAAGGCGCTTCCAGCTACGCCTGATCGGCTCTACTTCCCTGATGAACGAATCCTCTAACCACGGCACAAAATCTCGCCGCGTAATTGCGGTGGATTTGGGCGCGGAAAGTTGCCGCGTCTCTCTGCTGAACTGGCAGCCAAAAGGCGCAACGTTGCGCACCGTCCACCGGATTCGCAATGGCCCGCAGGAGCGCGATGGGCATCTCTATTGGGACCTTTCCCGTCTGCGTGAAGGCATCGTTGAAGGCTTGCGCCTTGCCGCGCGCGAAGCCTCCGGCCCGATCGATTCCATCGGAGTGGATGGCTGGGGCGTAGATTATGTGCGGCTCGATGCGGACTTAAAACCGCTGCACGATCCATTCTGCTACCGCGACACGCGCACGGAGAAAGTTCCGGGAGAGTTTTGGAAGGTATTTCCCGCCCAGCGTCTTTACGCCCTCACAGGCATTCAATTATTGCGCTTCAACACGCTGTATCAGTTGATTGCTGATCGCCAGGCTGGCCTTCCCGAAGGCACCTGCTGGCTGAATTTGCCCGAATACATACTGTGCAGCCTGGGTGCGCGACCCGTTTCGGAGTTCACTCTGGCTACTCACACGCAACTTCTGAGCGCTACACGCCGCGCCTGGGCCCCGGAAATATTCCAAGCAGCGGGACTCGATATACGCAAGGCTCCTGAGCTTGTGCCTCCCGGTTCGAGCATCGGCAAACTCAAGGGAGAGCTTGCGGAACTCGAAGAATTCCACGATACCAAACTAATTGCACCGGCCACGCATGACACGGGCTCCGCCGTTGCGGGGATTCCGTACTCGGGTGACGATTCCGCGTTCATCAGCTCCGGAACCTGGTCGCTGGTGGGTACGGTGTTGGAGCGCCCATGCCTCAGCGAACAGGCGTTTCAGCAAAATGTCAGCAACGAAGGCGGGCTGGAAGGCACTTCGCGCTTCCTGAAAAACGTTAACGGAATGTGGCTGATCGAGGAATCGATGCGGCATTGGCACTCGGTGGGCAAAGATTGGAGTATCACGGAGCTCATCGAGGCTTGCCGCGCGCTCCCCGCGCCAACGGAATTGCTTGATGTGGAACATTCGGAACTGCTCCTGAGCGGGCACATGCCACAGCGCATTAATTCGGTTCTGAAGCTTGCGGGCCATGCACCGCTGCCCGAAGAGCCGGAGGCCGCGCCGCAATATGCCAACTTGATTTTCCATAGCTTGGCGAAGCGTTACACCGAGGTATTTCGAATGCTGACGGAAGTCACCGGCAAGAAGTTCCGGCGTGTTTACATTGTCGGCGGCGGGAACCGGAATACATTCCTCAACCAACTTTTGCAGGAACGCTCCGGGCTGGAGGTTATCCGCGGGCCGGTCGAGTGTTCCACGATTGGGAACGCCGCGATCCAGCTCGCCGCGCTCGAGGGGAGAAGCGATTCGAGCTTCGGCGTTTCGCGCGCGGCCGTTGCCGAATGGAGCCGGCGATTGGCTGCGCTTGAGTCCTGACGCCGCTGCGAGGAGTTTGGCGGATCCCGGCGCTCCCTGCCGCTCTGCACTATACTTGCCGAAATGTCTGCCCGGAGGCATCAATCCATGTCTTTTTCGTTACGAACTCTCACGCCTCGCTTGGTAATTGTTTTCTGCGTATTGCTTGGAGCAAGCGCGTCCCTTACGGCGCAAGTCGTCCCCAACGAGCGCAAGGAATGGCATGCAAGCTGGATTGCGCATCCGACGGCGCCGTTGCGCGAGCCCGGGGTGTACCACTTCCGGAAGATCATTCACCTGGACGCCAAGCCGGAACATTTTGTGGTTCTGGTCAGTGCCGACAATCGTTTTCAACTTTATGTGAACAGCGAGCGCGTTGGAGAGGGGCCTGCACGCGGCGATCTGGCGCACTGGCGTTACGAGACGTTTGACCTTGCGCCTTTCCTGCGCGCCGGTGACAATCTGATCGCGGCAACGGTCTGGCAATTCGGTTTTCGCGCACCGCTGGCGCAGATTTCTGCCCGGCTGGCATTTCTGGTTGAGGGCGATACGAAGGCGGAATCCATCGTGAACACTGACCTTACCTGGCAGGTTGAAGAGGTGAAGGGGCACACGGTGCACCGGCCCGTGCCTCCGGGATTATGGAACTACTACATTGCCGGGCCGGGCGAGCAGATTGATTTCAACGGCTACAACACGGAGTGGAACATTCCCGGATCGACTGCGGGCAACTGGGTTGCGGCAGGGCCGGCGATGCGCGAATCCATCTACCCGCAAGGGAGCATTCCGAAGCCTCCAAGCACCGGTGACGGCTTGAATTGGGAGCTGTATCCAGACCCGCTGCCGCAAATGGAATACAAGGAAGTCTCACAACCACACGTAGCCCGCAGCAATCTGCCCGCGGCGAAACGTTTCCCGCAATCGCCAGTGGTGATTCCAGCCAACGCGCAGGCGGAAGTTCTGCTGGACCAAGGCGAAATTGTTTCGGCGTATCCACAGATCATCGTCAGCAGAGGGAGAGGGTCGCGCATCGAGCTTGTGTACGCGGAATCGCTTTATGACAAGGACCAGAAACGCGTCCAGCGGGACGCGGTCGGCGACCTGGTTGCCCTGGGCTTGACGGACGTGATTCTCCCCGATGGCGGCGCGGCGCGGTCCTTTATGCCGCTGTGGTGGCGCACGTGGCGTTTCCTTGCTCTGAAAATTCAAACTGGCTCGGAACCTTTGCAACTGGATTCCGCGCGTACATTTTTTACGGGATTCCCATTCGTGGATCGTGGCAGTTTCCAATCCAGCGACCCGGAGCTTGCGCGGATTCGCGAAATTTCCTGGCGTACCGCGCGCGTGGATGCTCACGAAACGTACATGGACACGGCCTATTGGGAGCAATTGCAATATACGGGGGACACGCGAGTCCAGGCTTTGATTTCTTATACCGTTGCCGGAGATGATCGGCTGGCGCGGCAGGCGCTCCAAGCGACGAATGATTCCCTGATTGCGGAGGGCTTGACGCAGAGTCGCTACCCATCTTCCTTGGTACAACTCATTCCGACGTTTTCGCTGATTTACGTAGATATGTTGCATGACTACTGGATGTATCGCACCGATCCGGCGTTCGTGAAGGGCCTGCTTCCCGGGACTCGATCGGTGCTGGCGTGGTTCTTGCGGCATCAGCGCGACGATGGATTCCTTGACCCGATTCCCTACTGGAATTTTGAGGACTGGACCTGCGAAGGCGAGAAATTCCCGCCGAAGGACAAGGAAGGACGGTCCGCCAACGTGACCTTGCAGTTGATCGGATCGCTGCGGGATGCCGCCGAGATGGAAGATGCCGTGGGAGATGCCACGCTTGCGGCTGCGTATCGCAAGAAGGCGCAACTTGCCGCGGACACTGTTTACCGCGAGTGCTGGAACTCCAAGCTGGGCCTGCTTGCGGACACTGCGGAGAAAAACCACTACAGCCAACAAGCCAACGCGTTTGCAGTGATCTACGACGTGATCCCGGCGAAAGATCAGCCTGGAGTTATGCAGCGATTGCTGGGATTGGAAGCGCTGCCCGATGGGAGCAAGCCTGAACTCACCCAGTCGTCCTACTATTTTCAGTTTTATATTTCGCGCGCGCTGGATCATGCCGGGCTAGGGGAGCTCTACCTGGACACTTTGAAGCCCTGGCGAGAAATGCTGGCTAAAGGCTTCACCACCACGCCGGAAACGCCGGATCCCTCGCGATCCGATACGCATGCCTGGAGCGGGCATCCCGCTTACGATTTCAATACGATCGTTGCTGGAGTGCGTCCCGGCGCGCCCGGCTTTGCCACTGTGCGGATTCAGCCCGCGCTTGGCAAATTGGAGTGGGTGGAAGCGACAACGCCGCACCCCGACGGCCTGATTCGCACGTCTTACAAACGCAACGGCGACAAGGTTGAGGCCACCATCCAACTTCCCGGCAAGCTTGGCGGCGTGCTGGTCTGGAAGGGCAAGGAATACCCGTTGCATCCCGGAGAACAGAAATTTGATTTGAAGTGAAGCTTTGATTTTTTTGAGGGCGACACGGCGGCAGGGAAGAAGGAGTGCCCCAATGATGAGGAGATTTATATTGGTAGGCGCGGCTTTGCTGGCGGCAGGTTCGTTCGCCAATGCGCAGATTAGCGGCGCGGATTTATTGAAGAAGATGGGTTACCCCGCCGACAGCAAGCTGCTGATTCTGCATGCGGACGATCTGGGCATGTCGCACTCCGCGAATCTTGCTTCGTTCGAGGCGCTCGAAAAGGGATGGGTAAGTTCGGCCAGCGTCATGGTTCCCTGCCCGTGGTTCTATGAAGTCGCCGAATTTGCCAAAGCACATCCTGAGGCGGACCTCGGATTGCATTTGACGCTGACCAGCGAATGGAAGAACTACCGCTGGGGCCCGGTGAATCGTGAACACTTCAAGTCGTTGCTGGACGCGGAGGGATATTTCCCCGGGGTGAGTGGACCCGTGGGCAAGAATGCCACAATCGAAGATGCCAGTGCTGAACTCGCCGCGCAGTTGGCCAAAGCCCATGCCTCCGGCATCCATTTTTCGCATCTCGACAATCACATGGGTTCGCTCGCCCAGAATGCCGATCTCTTTCGACTCTTCTTGCAAACTGGGCGCAACGCTGGAGTGCCGATCTCCATCAGTAGCGCTGAAATCAATGCCTATCCTCAGGCTTTCGTGGGATTCGAGAATCTTCCTGTGCCAGTGTATATCGGGCCGGCAGAAGGGATGAGCCCGCTGGAAGGTTTCCGAAAGACGTTTACCGCGCTGAAGCCGGGGGTCTATATCACGATCGTGCATCTTGGTCTGGATGATGTGGAGCTGCGGGCGATCATGTTGGACCGCGCCGGCGGCGCGATCGCGCGGCAACACGACTTCGACCTCGTCGAGAGCCCGGAATTTCAGGGGCTGCTGAAGGAAAATGGCATCAAGCTGATTGGGTGGAAGGACGTGGCTAAGGCGTTGGATGCGCCGACCAGTTTTCCAATTCACTGAATTTCGCGGGCCCCAGGACAGCTCCTTATGCGGATCCAGCCGTTTCTGGAGATTTGTTTTAGAAAGGCATATACATGTCAATGATTCGTCTTTCCTGCTTCGCTCCGCTGCTGTTCGGCATTCTGATTCCCTTCTCGTCCAATCTTTCTGCTCAAGAGAAGAAGACGCCACCGCCGCCGGTGATTCTGCTGTGGCCTTCGGGTGCGCCGCTGGCACTGGGCACGGCACCGGAAGATCAGCCGCGCATCACCGTTTTTTTGCCGAAAGAGCGCAAAACGCAGACGGCCGTAGTGGTTTGCCCCGGCGGCGGTTACGGCATGCTGGCCGTGGATCACGAAGGCAAACAGATCGCACAGTGGCTGAATAATCTTGGCATCGCGGCGTTCATGCTGGAGTACCGCCTGGGGCCGAAATACCATCACCCGTCGCAACTGCTCGATGCGCAGCGCGCGCTTCGCTACGTCCGTTCGCACGCGGACGAGTACCATCTGGATGCGCACCACATCGGAATCTGGGGATTCTCCGCGGGAGGGCATCTTGCCGCGATGGCGGGCACCATGTTCGACGTGGGCGACTCCGCGGCAAAGGACCCGATTGATCGCGTCAGCAGCAGGCCCGACTTCCTGATTCTCGACTACGCGTTGACGGATCGCCTCGGCAGCGCTTCCAATTATAGTTATGAAAATCTCTTGGGGAAGAATCCCGACCCCAAGCGCGTCGCGGAGGTTACGCCGGTGTTGCACGTCACGCATGAAACGCCGACGACATTCCTGGTGCACTCTGATGATGACGAAGTTGTGTCGCCGCAGAACAGTATCAATTTTTATTTGGCGCTGAAAAAGGCAGGTGTTCCGGCGGAACTGCACATTTACCGCTACGGCGGCCACGGCTATGGCCTCGCGCCCTTCGACCCCGTTCTATCTTCCTATGCGTTGCGCCTTGCGGACTGGCTGCGCGGCATTGGCGTGCTGTAGTTCCGGGCTGATGTTGTCCTTTGCCTCTTCGTGTGGGCGGCAGCGGGGCGCTTCTGCTTGCTGCCAGCCAATAATTTGACCCACCTGGCCAATGGACTTCTGCTTTTATAACAATCATCTGATCAGTGTTCTGTTGAAAATCTTTCTTGGTGTGCGCTTATTCCCCGCTACAATCTCCTTACCATGCGAAACTCACGTTTGAACCGGCTTGTTGCTGCTCTGTTGCTTTGTTTGGTTGCTCCAATTTCGGCGCACGCTTGGCCCACTCCGCCACAGAACTCAGGTTCATTGACACTTTCGCGGCCCATTCGCACCTGGGAATTTCTGCCGGTCATCGGATCGCGCGCCGCGCTTCTTGGCAACGAAGCCGGCCACATGGAGGCATGGGCATTCCCTCTGAAACTGGTGCGCGATTTTCATCTGGTCTTTCACGTGGACGGACAGGCGGTGCCCGCCGAGGATTTCGCGCGTACACTCACCGTCCACCCCGAATCCTGCACGATTCTGTATTCCGGCGATAACTTTCAGGTTCGCGAAACGATGTTTATCCCCGTGGATCAGCCCGGCGCCATTTTGCAATTTGAAATAGAGAGCGAGCAGCCGATTGAAATCGAGGCGGTTTTCCAGAGCGATCTGCAACTAGAGTGGCCAGCGGCGATTGGCGGTACTTCTAGTTCGTGGTCGCCGGAAGTTCATGGATTCGTTCTGGGAGAAGAGCTGAACAAGTTTTCGGGGATCATCGGCTCTCCAACAGGGATTGCAGGCCAGTCTGAGTACGAAACCAACTACTCCTCGTCGGCTGCAAACTCAATTCGACTGGGGGTTACGCCGAAGGGCACCGACAGCAAACTTATCGTCCTCGCGGGTTCGCTCGATGGGGAGAGTGCCGCGATAAAGACGTATCAGATGCTGGTCGCTTCACACGCGCAACTCTTGCGCGACGCCGCCGCGTTTTATCAATCGTACCTGAATCGCACGGTCAGTTTGGAACTGCCCGACTCGACATTGCAGCAGGCGTATGACTGGGCGCGTGTGAGCGTCATTCAAGGCCTTTCTCGCAACCCTGATCTGGGCGCGGGCCTCGTTGCGGGATTCCGCACTTCGCTGGAGGGACAGCGACCGGGATTCGCGTGGTTTTTTGGGCGCGATTCGTTGTGGACTTCTCTTGCGCTGAATTCCGAAGGTGATTTCGCAACCACGCGGCTGGCATTGGATTTTCTGAGCCGGTTCCAGCGCGAAGACGGGAAGATACCGCACGAAATCTCGCAGAGCGCGCACTACGTCAACTGGTTCAAGGATTATCCGTACGCCTACGCTTCAGCGGATGCGACGCCGCTGTACCTGATTGCGATGAACGACTACGTCAAACGAAGCGGCGACATCGCATTTGCACGGGAAAAGTGGGATTCGTTGTGGAAGACCTACACGTACTTGCGCACGACATACGACGCACAGAACTTTCCGCAGAATAATATGTATGGCCATGGCTGGGTCGAGGGCGGTCCACTCCTGCCGGTCAAGACGGAGTTTTATCAGAGCGGCCTTGGCGCGGAGTCGCTGCGCAGCCTCGCCAATCTCGCAAGCCTCGTCGGCAAGGCCGACATTGCGCGCGAACTGCGGGAAGAGTTCACGGCACAACGTGCGAAGCTCAACGATGTATTTTGGAGCGCGGACAAAAACTACTTCGCCTTTGCACTGGACAAGGACAATCATCGCATCGAGGAACTCAGCGTACTCACGACCGTCCCCATGTGGTTCGGCCTGGTGGACGATTCGCGTTCCAATACCACCATCACGCAACTCGCGGATCTCGATCATCAGACCGACTGGGGCATGCGCATCCTCTCGAATCACTCGCCGATTTACAGCGCGCAGGGCTACCACTTCGGCTCAGTGTGGCCGCTTTTCACGGGATGGGCTTCCGTGGGCGAATACCGGTATCACCGCCCGCAGCCCGGTTACGCGAACCTCCGCGCCAATTCCCTTCTCGCACTGGATGGCTCGCTGGGCCACGTCACGGAAGTTCTTTCCGGTTCGTATTATCAGGGCCTTTCCACAAGCTCGCCTGATCAGATCTGGTCCGCGGCGATGATTGTGAGTCCCTTTCTGCGTGGAATGTTTGGGCTGGATGCTGACGTTCCGGGCAACACGCTTGCGTTTGCGCCGCACGGGCCTGCCGACTGGACAGCGTATGCGGTGAAGAATGTGCCGCTCGGCACTTCCAGCTTTGATCTACACGTCAGCAAGACGGCGAATGAACTCACGCTGCAGGTGAAGAAATCCGGCAGCGCCACCCCGACATTCAATTTTGAGCCTGCAGTCAGTCTTCGCGCCAAGATTTTGGGAGTCGAATGCAATGGGCGGCCGCTGGCATTCCATGTGGTGGCCAGTTCCGCTGACCAACATGTGATCACACAGGTAACGCTCGCCGCGGAGACGAACACGATTCGCATCCGGCTTCAAGATGATTTTGGCTTCACATATGCCCCTAATTTGCCGCCATTGGGAAGCGAAAGCCAAGGGCTGCGCATTCTTTCGGAGGCATGGTCCGCTTCTCACGATCTGTTGACCTTGAACATTTCTGGAGTTGTGGGAAGCAGTTACGATCTCACTTTGTGGAATCCTGCGCAGATTGCGTCGGTAGAAGGCGCGGAGTTGATGCGGGAAGGAAACAGCGGCTTCCTGCGGGTTCGTCTTGCGGCTGGAAGCACAACGTCGCCAATTCATCAAGAGATCAAGATTCGGTTCGCCGAACACAAGGGCTCCGGCACATCCAAGGGCCAATGACAATCGAAGCCGAATACACAATTGTCGTATGGTCATAGGTTCCTCGCTCCAGCTTAATTTCTGCACTTCATCGGGAGACACTGCACATGCTCACACCCTGGTTCGGAGAATTCATGGGCACTCTTGTACTGGTTCTGCTTGGCGACGGCGTCGTTGCCAGCGTGCAACTTCGCAAAACTAAATCCGAGAACGCGGGATGGCTGGTCATTACCACCGGATGGGCTTTGGCGGTCATGTGCGGGGTATTCACGGCTATCGCTTGCGGCAGTCCCGGGGCACACATCAATCCAGCGATAACTCTTGGATTCGCCCTCAGAACCCACGATTTTTCGCTGGTTCTGCCATTCTTTGCCGCACAACTTTGCGGCGCGTTCCTTGGCGCAACGATAGTATGGTTGCACTTCTTCCCGCACTGGCGGGAAACACCCGACGCTCCTACAAAGCTTGCTGTATTCTCCACGACTCCCGCGATTCGCAATGCGCCTGCGAACTTTTTGAGTGAAGCCATCGGCACATTCGTACTGGTGTTTATTGTCAGCGCCATCTTCTCGAAAAATGTGGCTGCCGCTGGACCCGCCGCGGGGCTCGGACCGTACCTTGTCGGTAGCCTCGTGTGGGGCATCGGGCTTTCTCTGGGCAGCACCACAGGCTACGCCATCAATCCCGCGCGCGACCTTGGCCCGCGCATCGCACATACAGTATTGCCAATTGCGGGGAAAGGCGCGTCAGACTGGAGTTACGCGCCCATCCCCGTTTTCGGCCCGCTTGTTGGAGGCGCGCTGGCTGGCTTGCTGGTACGTTTTCTGGCCATGTAGCACAATGTAGAACCGCTTGCCGTCACGCCAAAGCAAGTTAGCTTTGTTTTTGTCGGGAATTAGGGAGTGTCCATGCCGTCTTATCTAGGCGCAATCGATCAGGGCACCACCAGCACGCGGTTTATTGTGTTTGACCAAGGCGGGCGCATCGTCGCGCAAGCCCAGGAGGAGCACGAGCAAATTTATCCCGCGGCGGGCTGGGTGGAGCACGATCCCGAGGAAATCTGGCGACGTACGAAGAGTGTGATTCGCCTGGCGATGGAGCAGAAACTCCTGGCGCCGAGCGACCTGGCAGCCATCGGCATCACCAACCAGCGCGAGACCACCATCGTTTGGCAGAAAAAAACAGGGCAGCCGGTGTACAACGCGATTGTGTGGCAAGACACGCGGGTGGATGGCATGGTTGCTGAATTCGCCAAGACCGGTGGCACCGACCGGTTCCGCGCGAAGACGGGGCTGCCACTTTCCACTTATTTCAGCGGGCTGAAAATACGGTGGATTCTGGAAAATGTCCGCGATGCGCGCGCGCAAGCCGAAGCAGGCGAACTCCTCTGCGGTACGGTTGACACTTATCTTCTGTGGCGCTTGACCGGTGGACCCGAAGGCGGCGTTCACCTTACGGACGTGACCAACGCCAGCCGCACGCAGCTTATGAATCTCGCCACGCTCGATTGGGATCCAGAAATCCTTAACGTCTATGGAATTCCCCGAACTCTTTTGCCGCGCATCTTTTCCAGCAGTGAAGTTTATGGAGAAGCGACGCTCGACGCCATCGCGGGCGTCAAGATTGCAGGAGTTCTTGGCGATCAGCAGGCCGCTCTCTTCGGCCAGACCTGCTTTCAACCCGGCGAGGCCAAGAATACTTACGGCACGGGTTGCTTTCTGTTGATGAATACCGGCGAACGGGCCGTGCCATCCACGTGCGGATTGCTAACCACGCTCGCCTACAAGCTCGGGAAACAGTCTGCCGTGTATGCCCTGGAAGGCAGTGTGGCCATCACCGGCGCGCTGGTTCAGTGGCTGCGCGACAACCTCGGCCTGATCGACAAAAGCGCCGATATCGAGAGCCTCGCGCGCTCCGTTCGCGACAACGGCGGCGTCTACTTCGTTCCCGCCTTTTCTGGCCTCTACGCGCCCTATTGGCGCAGCGATGCGCGCGGCGTGATTGCCGGGCTGACGCGTTTCGCCAACAAGGGCCATATTGCGCGCGCCGCCTTGGAAGCCACGGCCTATCAGACGCGCGAAGTCCTTGAGGCTATGGAGAAAGACTCCGCCATTCATCTTTTTTCTTTGCGTACCGATGGTGGAATGGTTGGCAACGAATTGCTCATGCAATTCCAGGCCGATATCCTCAACATCCCTGTTCTGCGACCTGTTGTCCGCGAAACCACGGCCCTCGGCGCCGCTTACGCTGCCGGACTGGCCGTGGGTTTCTACGCCAACCTGGATGATCTGCGCCAGAATTGGTCCGTGGATCAAACCTGGGAACCGCGAATGGACGCCGATGAGCGCGAAACGCTATTTGGCCAGTGGAAAAAGGCCGTCACGCGTGCTTTCGCATGGCTCGACTGAAGTACAGCTAATTACAACGTTACATCGTTATCCGCCCTGTTTGGCCTCTTCGCTCGTTTTGTGATAATCAGAGAGGAACGGGTCATGCCATCCAAAGTCAAATGGGGAGTTCTTGGCGCAGCGTCCATCGCCACGCGTAAGGTGATCCCCGCGATGCAGCGGTGCGAATGGGCTGAAATCACTGCGATCGCATCCCGTTCCATCGAAAAAGCAAAGAGCGTGGCCGCGCAGTTTTCCATTCCAAAGGCTTACGGCTCGTACGAAGAACTCCTCGCCGATCGCGAAATCGAGGCCATTTACAATCCGCTCCCCAATCACCTGCACGTCGAGTGGTCCATCCGCGCTGCCAGCCAGAACAAACATGTGCTTTGCGAAAAGCCCATCGGCTTGAATGTCGCGGAGGTTCGGCGGCTGCTCAAGGCGCGCGACGAATATGGCGTGAAGATTGGCGAAGCGTTCATGGTGCGCACGCACCCGCAGTGGCTGCGAACGCGCGAACTGATTCGCTCCGGCCGCATCGGGAAGTTCCGTTCGGCTTGCGGGTTTTTCAGTTATTTCAACACGGACCCGGCGGACACGCGCAACATTGCCGATTATGGCGGCGGGGCGCTGATGGACATCGGCTGCTACCCGGTGAAAACCTCGCGATTCGTTTTCG
>Ga0181523_10003738_pt1 | contig 13688 bp, 6 predicted proteins | sample PEATcosm2014_Bin_43_FD_119752 | JGI IMG/M metagenome (GOLD analysis project Ga0181523, IMG submission 119752) | Peatland microbial communities from MTU Mesocosm Facility, Houghton, MI, USA - PEATcosm2014_Bin05_30_metaG | ecosystem: Environmental > Terrestrial > Soil > Wetlands > Peat | place... | reverse complement strand
GTACACGCCGTTTCCCTCGAAGTCACCGAGACGTGTTGCCTCCAGCCGGCGATAGGCGGCGCCCGTCGCCGCGATGACGGCCCGCCCTGCCACGTCGTTCCCGTCGCTGAATCCGACCACCAGATGCCCGGCCTGGTTGCGGAGGGACTCAGCCGTACACGGGACCGTGAGACTCGCTCCGAATTTCTCTGCCTGGATCACGGCTCGCTGGGTGAGTTCGGAGCCGGAGACGCCCATGGGAAAACCGAGATAGTTCTCGATCCGTGAGCTGGCCCCCGCCTGCCCGCCCGGCGCGGTCATCTCCACTGCGAGGGTGTGCAACCCTTCGGAGGCGCCGTACACCGCTGCGGCGAGGCCGGCTGGTCCGCCGCCCACGACGACCAGGTCGAAGCACCGCTCGGGCAGGCTCTCGATGGTCAGTCCGAGATAGCTCGCCAGCTCCCCGGGGGTCGGTCGCCGCAACACGGACCCGGTGGCAATGACCACGGGCAATTCGTTCGCCGATATTCCGAATCCGCGCAGAAGGTCTTCCACCTGCGAGTCACGATCCGGGTCCAGCCACTCGTAGGGCACGCGGGTCCGCGCCAAGAACTCGCGTACCCGAAGGGACTCCGGCGAAAACTGGGACCCGATGACCCGGATGGACGACGCGGCCCCCGTCAAGAGCAGGGTGCGGCGAGCAACGAAGGCGGCCAGGATGGTGTCACCCAGCTGCGGCTTCGTTGCCATCAACTGTCGCAGCCGCTCTCGGGGCACCACGACGACCTCGCCCGCTTTGACGACTCGGGCAGACACAAAAACCCGCAGCCCGGTCAGCATGTTGAGCTCGCCGAGAAACCGACCGGGTCCGTGTTGCGCGATGACGCTCTCACCGCCGTCTGCCGTCACGACGATGTCGACCTCGGCGCCTACGAGGAGGAAGAAGTCATACGTGACGTCGCCCTCCCGATACAGGTACTCCCCCTCGCGCACCTGACGTCGAACGCCCAGCCCAGCGACGAGCGCAACATCCGCGGCGTCCAGGGTCGGGGTGGCCTCTGCCTCGATTGCCATGATGCGGCCCTCCTTGCCCAAGACGCTGATCGGGGCGCCAGCGCTGCGAGAATTTCTTACCAAAGCGTGGGCGGCCGAGTCCCAGAGGGTGCCGGCGCTCGACATCATCCCCGACCCGGCCATTCCGCCACTTGTGTCAGCTGCTGGGCAACCCCCATTTCGATAGAGGTTTGACCCCCTCCGATTCTGACCATATGACAGAGGGGTCGGACATGCGACCGACGTCGCCTCCCCGATTTCCACTTCCACGCACGAATCGGTCTCCCGCCGGCAAGCGGGTAGCCAGAAGACAAGGAGTCGCACGCAGTGTCGCCAACAACTTCCCACGCGGCCTCTTCTTCGAGTAGGCGCCAGGTGAACAACGAACAGTTCGAGAAGATGAAGCTGGGGCGAGGCTTCATCGCCGCCTTGGACCAAAGCGGTGGAAGTACGCCCAAGGCCCTCAAGCTCTACGGCATCGACGAGGACAGATATTCGGACGACGATGAGATGTTTGCCTTGATGCACGCCATGCGCAGTCGGATCATCGAGAGTCCCAGCTTCGACGGCGACGACATCATCGGGGCCATCTTGTTCGAAGACACCATGGATCGTGAGATCGGAGGCCGGGACTCGGTGTCGTATCTATGGGACGAAAAGCGCGTTGTCCCGTTCTTGAAGGTCGACAAGGGCCTGATGGACGAGCAGGACGGCGTCCAGGTCATGAGGCCCATCCCCGGCCTCGGTTCCTTGCTTTCACGTGCAAGAGATCAGGGAGTGTTCGGAACCAAGATGCGCTCATTCATACAACGGGCCAACCAGGTCGGCATCAAGGCGGTCGTCGACCAGCAATTCGAGGTCGCGAAGAAGATCATGGCCACCGAGTTGGTACCCATCATCGAGACCGAAGTCGACATCCACAGCCCCGAGAAGGGTGAGGCGGAGGTGCTGCTGAGGGCGAACATTGCGGAACAGCTCACCCAGTTGAGATCTCAGGAACACGTCATGGTGAAGGTGTCGCTCCCCGACGTCGACGACTTCTATGCCGATCTGGTACACCACCCGAACGTATTGCGAGTGGTGGCGCTGTCAGGCGGCTACAGCCGCGAGGAGGCAGACGCCCGCCTCGCGGCCAACCACGGTGTGATCGCCAGTTTCTCGCGCGCTCTGACCGAGGGGTTGTCCGAGCACCAGAGCAAAGACGAATTCGATGCCACTCTGAAGCTCTCGATCGAGAGCATTCGTCATGCGTCCCTCACGTAACCTTCCTGGTCGATCAGACCTTCAGGTTCGGTACGCTCGGTATCGTGCCTGAACGACCACGGCGTGCCGCTGAGCTCCTCGTCCAGTGTCTCGAGCACGAGGGTGTCACATGCGTGTTCGGCATTCCCGGGGAGGAGAACATCTACTTCACCGACGCGCTGTCCCGGTCCTCCATCCGCTACGTGCTCGTCCGCCACGAGCAGGCGGCCTCGTTCATGGCCGAGATTCACGGCCGACTCACAGGCAGGGCCGGAGTCTGCTCGGCCACCCTCGGGCCTGGCGCCATCAACCTCCTCCTGGGAACCGCCGACGCCTATACCAACAGCACACCGGTGCTGGCTCTCTCGGCCCAGGTGGGACTCAACCGGATCTACAAGGAATCGCACCAGAGCGTCGACCTGGTCTCCATGTTCTCGCCGGTGACGAAGTGGGCGGATCTGATCCTGACCCCCGGGGCGATTCCCGAAATGGTCCGCAAGGCGTTCAAGCTCGCCCAGACCGAGCGGCCGGGATCGGTGTATCTCGGCGTGCCAGAGGACGTCGAGGCTGCCTTCGTCCCCGATCAGCTGGTGCCGCTCCACGTCAACACACCCCGAACCGATGAGCCATCGCCCTCGCAGATTGCGCGGGCGGCCACCGTGCTCGACGCGAGCCGGCGACCCATCATCCTGGCCGGGCACGGAGCCGCCAGATCGGGAGCGGCCGACGCACTGCTCCGCTTCTCCGAACTTCTGAGCGTCCCGGTGGCCACCACGTTCCACGGAAAGGGCGTGTTCCCCGACGATCATCCGTTCTCCCTCGGTGCCGTCGGGTTCATGAGTCACGACTACGTCAACTTCGGGTTCGACGACGCGGACGTGATCGTCAGCGTCGGGTACGAACTGCAGGAGTTCGACCCGGTCCGGATCAACCCCGACGGGGACAAACAGATCATCCATTTGAGCCGAGTCCCTGCAGAAGTGGACGCCCGTTACGACGTCGAAGTGGGAATCCAGGCCGACATCGGGAGCACGCTGGCCGCCCTTGGTGAGGCGACCACTCGCCGCTTCGAGCAGGGAACGAGAGGAGAGAAGATCCGCCGGCTCCTGGCTGACGAGTTGGCCCAGGGGGCAGCCGACGACAGCTTCCCGCTGAAACCTCAGCGAGTGGTTGCGGACACCCGGGCCGCCCTGGGCCGCTCCGACATCGTCCTCGCCGACACCGGAGCCGTCAAGATGTGGATGGCCCGCCTCTACCCCACGTACGAGCCCAACACCTGCCTGATCTCCAATGGGCTCTCGACAATGGCATTTGCCCTGCCCGGCGCCATCGGTGCCAAGCTGGCAGCGCCTGACCGCAAGGTGCTCGCCGCAGTCGGAGACGGGGCGTTTCTCATGAACTCCCAGGAGCTCGAGACGGCTCTCCGGGAGCACGTCCCGGTGGCCGTCCTGATCTGGGAGGACCACGCCTATGGCCTGATCGGCTGGAAGATGGACCTCGAGCTTGGTCATCACGTCGAAGTCGGCTTCTCCAACCCCGACTTCGTGGCCTACGCCGAGAGCTTCGGAGTCCGGGGCTACCGGGTGGGTGCCGCGAGTGACCTGCGCCCGATGCTCCAAGAGGCCCTGGCCGCCGACACGGTGTCGGTGATCGACTGCCCGGTCGACTACACGGAGAACCTCCGCCTCACCGAGGCCCTGGGCGAGCTCTCGGGACCCTTCTGACGATCTTCACATCTGTTCGACCGCGAACAAGTCATCGTGGTCCGCCATGGCGGTGCCGAGCCGCAGCAACAGTGCGGTCGTGATCTGCGGGGCCACCTTCAAGGTGATGGCCGAGAGAGAAGCCGACGTTCTCGAATCTCCGAGGTGCGTCTCTCGCGGGGGCAGCGATCCATCGTAGAGTTGAAGACGGGTGTGAGGGATACCGCTCACGCGAGGGCAGCATTGGAGGTACCCACAGTGTTGCGAAGAGGACTCGTTGAACTGCGCAGAACGGCACTGCCGATCACCATTGCCACCGTCGTGCTTGCCGGTACGTATGTCCCACTCGCATCGACTCCCTCCGCAGCGGCCACCTCGGCCAGCCGCGCGGTCACCTCGAGCGTTGCCGCCAACGGTGAGTGGCCCGGAGTGGGCAAGATCTGCGAACCCGGTCCCGGTGGTGCCTCTTCGGTGCGGGGCGTGGGCGCCAAGACCATTCACATCGCCGTGTTCAACGACGCCGCCAACACCGTCGAGCCCGGACTCGAAGAGGAGCTCGTTCAGCAGGCCATGGCTTTCGCAGACTGGTGCAACGCTTCAGGGGGCATCAACGGGCGCCACATCGTGATCGACAGCCGCGATGCGGCGCTGTTCAACGCGGCCCAGGTGACCGTGCAGGCCTGCCAGAGCGACTTCATGGCGGTCGGCGGCGGCATGGCGCTCGACCAGCCGTCCGTCCCGATTCGAGAGCAGTGCGGACTGGGCCAGATCAGCGGCTACCTGGCCTCCGACGCCTCGGAGGTCGCCTCCGATCAGGTCGATCCAGGCGGTGGCAACACCGACACGTGGCCTTCGGGATGGTTCCGAGAGCTGGCCAAGGCGTACCCGCAGGCCGTCAAGAAGGCCGGTATGGGTGGGGCGAACACTCCCTCCGTCCTCGAGCCAGAGCACAAATACGAGTTCGGCGCGGAGGCGCAGGGGTGGAAGGTCGTCGACTTCCAGGAGCCGCCCATAGCTGTGACCGACTGGGCGCCCTACGTCGAAGAGGCGCAAAGCAACGGGGTCGAAGCCCTGTGGCCCTCCCTGGACGACAACATCGTCCCCTACTTCCAGGCGATGACGACGGCCGGCTACCACCCCGCCTTCGTCATCCTCGGGGTCCAGTTCTACAACTCCACGACCAGTGGCGGCGTGGCCGCCAACCCCGGCCTCCCGCCGGTCTACCTCGAGACATCATGGTGGCCGCTCGAGATGGCCTCGCAGAACCCCTCGACCGAGCAGCTCGTCAACGTCATGCACACATACGCCAAGGGCGACGCCGTCGACTTCGACGACGAGGAGGGCGCGGAGTCCTGGCTCTTGTGGGCCAAGTCCGCCTCCGCGTGTGGTACCGACCTGACGGTGTCGTGTGTGCTGAGCCACGCAGCCGCCACAAAGAACTGGGACGCTGGAGGCATTCAGGCCCCGATAGCGAGCTTGACCATGTCCAACCTGGACCCTCAGCCATCACCGTGCTTTGCACTGCTCAGGGTCGAGCCCAACAAGTTCGTCTACGACAAGGCGCTCACCCAGCCGACCCAGTCCATCTGGAACTGCAACCCGGAGAACGTCGTGCATCTGACGCCGCAGGAGCTGCAGCAACTGGCGTCCCTGTGAGGTGGACTCCTGGATGAGCGCTGGCGAGACAGAGGTCAGCTCAGGTCGAAGGCCAGAGTCACGAGCTCGAAGGGTCGGAGCTCGAGCTCGACTGCCCCGTCGTGGCCGACGAGCGGGGACAACGAGCGCTCGAGCAGATCGGTGCGGGCCACCGACACAAAGGGGCGGTGCAGCGTGACGCGCACGGGACCTCGGGAGCCCCACACCTCGCAGAGGCGGACTACCACTGCATCGGAACGGTCGGCCCACTTGACCGCCTCCACACTGACCCCCGGCCGATCCACGGAGACCACCCGACCCTCACCCTGACCGGCGCGCAGCGACAGGGGGAGGTTGAAGTGCTCGGCCTCGGCGATGATTCCGGCCTCCCGCAGGTCACCCTCGTGGGGGACCAGCGCGTAGGCGAAGTGATGAGAGCCCTGGTCCGCCTCGGGGTCCGGAAATCCGGGGGCGCGGAGGAGCGAGAGGCGGATGGTGTGCCCACGGATGTCGTAGCCGTATTTGCAGTCGTTGAGGAGGGCCACCCCGTAGCCGGGCTCACTCAAATCCGCCCATCGGTGGCCGCACACCTCGAAGCGCGCCTCGTCCCAGCTTGTGTTGGCCACGGTCGGCCGTTCGAGATGGCCATGTTGGATCTCGTAGGTGGCGCGCGTGGAGCGGACCGCGACGGGGAAACCCACCTTCAGGAATTGGTGTCGTTCGTGCCATTCCACGTCTGTGTGGAACTCGAGCCGCCGCTTCCCAGCGGATAGGCGCATGGTCTGGGTAATGCTCGAGGACCCGAAGGATCGGGTGAACCGGACCCCGCTCCGAAGAGGATGGCGCTCCACCACCTCGATCGAGTCCACGGCTACCAGGTCGGTGACGTGGTCGAGATAGCTGCGGTCGACATCCCAGGCGTCGAAGGCCATTGGATGGTCGTCGTGGAGCTGGAACAGGTTGCCGCGCTCGTCGTCGGCCAGCACCTGACGGTCGGCGACGAGGTCCCGCACCGAGGTCAGCAGGCCGTCACCATCCCAGTCCACCCGAAGGAGCCCGTTGTCCAGCCAGCCCTCGCCGATGGCCACCTGCTCTAGGCCGACCGACCGGTCGGGCGGCACCATGGACCAGCCGCACGCCGGTGCCGACACCAGGGCGAGCGAACCATCGGGCATTTCGACCACCTCGGTCCGGTCGGTGGACGACGGGTTGAACGCCACCATGCCCCCGGCTCCGTCTCTCCCGGCTACGACGGACTGAGCCTCGTCGATGACCGAGGCAGCGATGGCGAGCACCTCGGCCTGCTCACGCGCCGTGTCTTCGTAGACCCAGTGGATGCTGGAGCCGGGGAGGATGTCGTGGAACTGATGGAGCAGGAGTATCTTCCACGCCCGGTCGAGGTCGGGACGCCTGTCGAGTGAGGCCGCCACCGACCACAGCTCGGCGGAACGGAGGCCTTCCTCGGCGCGGCGGTTGGCCAGCTTGACCTCGGCGTGCGTGGTCAGCGTGGCCCGGTGCGCTTCGAGGTAGAGCTCACCGACCCAGACGGGGAGGTCGTCGGCCTCGTGTCGCAACTGATCGAGGAAACGTCCGACGCTGCCGATCTCCGCTTTGGGCAGGCCATCGAGATCGGTCATGCGCCGGAAGCGCTCGACCATGGTGCGGTTCGGGCCACCTCCCCCGTCGCCGTAGCCGAAAGGGTAAAGGTTGAGTGCGGTGCCATCAGGCCCCACACCCCGGTCCTCACCAGCGGCAACCTCACCAGCGGAGAAGTCGCCGTTGTATGTGTTGGCCGGTGGGAAGTGGGCCAGCAGGCGGCTGCCGTCCTGGCCCTCCCACCAGAAGGAGGTGTGCGGAAAGCGGTTGGTGTCGTTCCAGGACATCTTCTGGGTGATGAATGAGGTGACGCCGGCACCACGAGCGATCTGTGGCAGGGCTGCGGAGTAACCGAAGACGTCCGGAATCCACAGTTCATGCGTCTCGACTCCGAACTCCTCGGCGAAGAATCGCTTTCCGTGGACCAACTGGCGCACCAGGGATTCGCCAGATGGGACATTGGTGTCCGGCTCGACCCACATGCCTCCGACCGGCTCCCACCTTTCCAATCGGACCTGTTCCGCGATCTGCTCGAACAGGTCGGGGTATTCGTCTTTCATCCACTTGTACTGCACGGCCTGGCTGCACACGAAGTGGTGCTCGGGGTAGCGCTCGAGCAAGCGCAGCTGGTTGGAGAATGTCCTGGCGCATTTGCGCCTCGTCTCGCGTAGCGGCCACAGCCAGGCGCAGTCGATGTGGGCATGACCCACCGCCACGACGATGTTGGCCGAGGAAGTGGGCCGGTCGAGAAGCGGGGCCAGCACGTCCCGGGCCGGGACCACCGAGGCTGAGACGTTCTCGGGGTCGATGATGGCCCGTGTCTTGTCCAGCGCCAGATTGATCTCCTCGGATCGGTCGGGGCGCAGTTCGGCCAGTCCGACCAGGATCTGCATGTCGAGCAGGAGTCCCTCGACGGAGCGGTCGGCCACGGCCAACTCGGCCGCCTCGAGGGTATAGAGCGGTGTGCCCCCGTACTCGGGCATGAGCAGGGGCCAGTCGGCCAAGTGCCACGGCGGGATCGGATTCGCCGCGGCCTCGACGAAGAACTCCACCGGCTCACCCCCGCGAGCCTCGGGGGTGAGCACGAACTCGCGGTGCCGGTGGTGGAGTCCCTGGACGGGTCGGAGCCCGGTGTCCCAGATCTGGCCCTCGGCCGTGAAGCCGACCATCTGGTCGCCGCCAAGGTGGATGAGGGCCACGACTTCAGCCCCGGCCCACGAGTCCGGGATCGATCCCCGGAGCCGGAACCACGTGGTATCCCACATCCCTCCCCAGGCGTCGCCCACTTCGAACGGAGTGAACGGTCGCCCAACGGCATCCGTGGCCGGAATTGGCTCGCCGTGCAGGTGGTGGGCCGACACCTCCAGTGGGGCACGCCACCCGTAGATCGCCGGGCGCACGACTGTCTTCAAGAACTGCCGAAGCGAGGCGGGATCGTCGGCCATCGGCCCCAGTCTGGCAGCCGTGTCGCGTCCCGGGCACGCCAAGTGGGCATGCCCGGCCGAGGCACGGCTATGCCCGTGGGAACGGGACCAAGGGTGATGTGCTCAGCCACGAAGGGTCGACGGTGTACGCCTCGACCAACCACCGCGCGCCGCGTCGGGGCGCAGCTGCCCGTGCCGGCGGGTACAACGTGATCGTCTCGGAGTCGTGTGGCCCCAGCTCAGCGAGGCCCCGCTCCGAGGGCGCCCAGAATCCCTCGTAGTTCTGACTGGTCGCCGTGTTCACGAGGAAGTGAGGCTCGAGTCTATCGGGCGTCCGGTTGACTACCGAGACCGTCACCGCATCCAGCTCTGTTCCGGCGTGGGACGTGATGATGCTGCGCACCGACAGCTGCAGGGGCGGCCCGATGAAGGCCATGGAGGACGCGATGACGACGCCGACGAACGAGACGGCAACCACCAGCACCGACGGGCGCGCAAGCAGATGATCTCTCCACGCGGTGCGATCCTCGGACGGATCCGGGGGCACGCCGTCCACAGAGAGTGCTGCGACGAGAGCAACCGGAATGAGGTCGACGAGGTAGCTCGACAGACTGCGCGGCGAAAAGAAGAATGGGATCGTCAGGAGCAAGGGCCAGATCCGCTTCAACTGCGGGTACCAAGCGACGAGAGACGCGACGACGCCGACCATGGCCAGAGCTCCTGCCAGGCTGAGGAACTCCAGATCCACGCCACCCGTCAGACCGTGGGTAGCCAGCGTGACGAGCCCCTGGCCATCGGCGACCAGCCCCCCGGTCAAGGGAATGACCGTGCCGTGCAACCATGCCCCCGGATGCCATGCGAGAAAAGGGAGATTCACGCCAACGAACACGGCGAAAACCGTCAGCAGGTAGCGCACACTCAAACGAATTGGAGCCGCCCCCCGCCGACGCGCTTCGAGGAAGATAGCGGTGACCAACATGGGGACCGCGAACCAGGGGGTCTGCTTGATGGCGCATGCGACTCCCAGCGAAATTGGTCCGATCCATCGCGCCAGTCCTGGCTCGCTGGTGCGGCCGTACCTGTCCCAACGCCAGACGGCCACCACAAGGAACGGCAGGAACATCGCATCGGTGCCTCCCGATGAGAACGAACCCAAGAAGAACGGCGTCAAGCCGAGCAACGCAACGAGCCACCGCAGTGATGCGGGGACAAGCGCGAACAAAAGCACGATCGTGGCAAGCCAGGCCACGAAGTCCGTCCAGTCGACGGCCATATGCACGCCCAACGCCGTGGCCGGGAGGCTCAGCAGGAACGACCCCGCGGGGTAAGAGAATTGGGTGACGTGACCACCATCGACGGTGTACGTCCAAAATCGGGACGGAACGCTCAGCAAATGAGCGACGCTGGACATGGATGCCACATACGGGTCGGCGCCATGCGCCAGTGCACGTGCTGCCACCTGGTCGAATGCCGCGGCGTCCGTGCTATAAAACGAGCGCGAGCTGATCTTGATCGACTGGGGAAACAGCGCCGACACGATCACTGCTCCGAGAGTGATTCCCTGGAAGAGGCGTGAGCGAGGGTTTCCGACCAGCCAGCACGACGCAATACCGACGAGGCCGCCCGCGATCATCAACGGAGCGAGGGCGATGACCGCGGGTGACCACCACCAGAAGCCCCAGAGGTTGACACCGCCGGTGACGACAGCCAACCACACGAGACTCCACGCTCCTCTCTCGGCGAGGAGCGTGCGGCCGTAGAGCCGCGACGCGGGTCGTGCAAGTTCCGGATCGACGCGAGAAGCCTCGGCCGGGCCGGCGCCGGGAGCGGTCAGCACTCGTCAAGTATGGCCAGGCAGGGGAGGTCGAGCCAGGCGCGTTGGGTAGCGTTGGGGTCGTGCTCCATGACCGCGATCTGCCAGAAGGGCAGCTCAGCTCTTCATTTCGGTGAACGTCACCGGAACGAGGGCCGCTTTGGCCACGCGCCTTCCGGGTCTCGATGGCCACGGCCCTTCCTCAGCGGATGGCCCGGTCCGCGGGCACCGTGGATCTCGTCTGGTCGTTCTGGCGACTGTCGTAGGCGGCTACCTCGTCCTGGTGGCGATCTTCTATGTGTCGGCGCGCCACGCGTTCGCCGGAGACTCGGACGGGGCCACCGTCGTGCTGCAGGGACAGGCCATGGGTGCCGGCAATCTGACACTCCACGGCTGGGCGCTCTCGCTCGACTCCTTTTGGACGGTGGATGCCGTCGTGTACACGCTGGTGGAGCTGGTGACGGGCGTGCGCGGCAGTCTGCTGTTCCTGGTCCCTTCGATGATCGCCGCAGGTGTCGTGGTCCTGGGCGCACTGTTGGCGCGCGAGGGTCGTAGAGGGATCGCTGCCCTGGCATCGGTGGCAACGGTCGTGATCGTCCTGGGGCTCCCGAGCCACACGCTGGCCAACGTCTTCCTCCGTGGGCCTCTGCACGTTGGTACGGCGTTGCTGTGCCTCGGCGCATTTGCGGGGCTTCGTTCGGGTCGCTTCGGATGGGGTTGGATCGCTGCGGTTCTTTGCCTGGCGGCCGGCGTCCTCGGTGATTTCCAGACGGCGGTGCTAGGCATCGGTTCGGTGTGTGCAGCCGGCTTCGTTGCCATGCTGCGAACACGCGACTGGCGTTCGGGCGCACCCGAGGTGACTGGAGCCGTGGGTGGTTTGATCCTTGCCGCAGTGGTTCGAATGGTGTTGGACCTGGTGGGTACGTTCTCTGTGAACACCGGCCATCCACGGGCCTCTGGGTCGCAGATGATCACCAACCTCCACTACCTCCCGTCGTGGGGCGCCAACATGCTCGGCGTCGGAGGTGGACAGCTCGGCAACGGCGGCGTGCCCGTGGCGCTCGAGGCAGCCCACCTCATCGGCCTATTTGCTGTGGCCGGCGGAATCATCGCGGGCGCCGTGGCAATGGTCGGCGGGGCAATTCGTGGGCCGGTGTCGCCGGTGGAGTCGAGCGCGGCATGGAGGCTCGAGGACCTCCTCGTCCTGGCCGTGATCGCCGACCTGGTCGTCTTCATTGTGCTCACGACCTCGGACGATCCCGGCTTCCTGCGCTATCTGACCGCAGCGGTCATCTTCGGAGCTGTCCTCGCGGGTCGCTGGGTGGGTCGCCTCGCGGCGTCGGTCCCGTCGGCGCCGCTCGTGAGGAGGAGTGCAGCAGCCGTCTGCCTTGTCGTCGTCGCCGCCGTCGCCGCGGCCTTCGGGTTCACCCTCAGCGGTCCGATGCCCACGCAATCATTCGCCCAGCTCGACAAGTTCCTCGAAGCTCGCCAACTCGATGTGGGGATTGGCGATTACTGGAGTGCCTCCATCACGACGGTCGCGAGCGGCGGTGTCGTGACCGTGCGTCCCGTCATCAGCACACCTGACGGGCGCGTGGTGCGCTACCAGCGACAGTCCGCTGCGACCTGGTACACGAATCAACCGTTCGAATTTCTCGTCTACAACACCGCGAGGCCGTGGGGGGGTATCGACGCCATCACGGCTTCGTCGACGTTCGGCCAAGTAGGCAGGACCTACGTGGTCGGCCCATACCGGGTGCTGGTCTGGCGGCATCCGCTCTACGTGCCGGGCACGCGAAGATCCACCTAGGACGTGGCGATTGCGGACACCGGGGCGACCAGGTGACTCGCGCCGGGTGCGCCGAGGAAGGTCGCGTCGCCGTATGAGTACACGGCGCCGTTCGCTCCGGCCAGCCAGTACCCCGAACCCGTCGGCGTCGATGCAATGGCGACGACCGGTGGTTGCCCGGTGATGCCCTGACCCGGCACGGAGCCGAAGTAGGAGGCGTCGCCATAGGTGAACACACCGCCGTCGGAGCCCCCCAGCCAGTAGCCCTGGCCGTCGGGCGTCGCCGCCATGCTCGTCACCGGGGCGTTGAGCCGGGTCCCGCCGGCGGAGCCGTAGAAGGACGCACCCCCAAAGCTGAAGACGCCACCGTCGGAGGCGGCGAGCCAGTAGCCGCCGTGGTCAGTGGCAGCCATGGCAACGACGGGGGCGTTGAGATGCGTGCCGCCCATGGAGCCGTGGAAGCCGGCGTCGCCGAACGCGAAGACCCCGCCATCGGCGGCAACCAGCCAGTAGCCGCGACCGTTGCGGGTCGGGGCAATGCCAACGATCGGCGCGTCGAGGTGCTGGCCTCCCATGGAGCCCTCGAAGGGCGCGTCGCCGAAGGCGAAGACCCCGCCGTCACTGGCGACCAGCCAGTAGCCCCCCTGCCCGGCAGGCAAGGTGGCGACGCCGACGATCGGAGCATTGAGGTGCTGGCCTCCCATGGAGCCCTCGAAGGGCGCGGTGCCGTAGACGAACACGCCGCCGTCCCGTGCCGCGAGCACGGTGCCCTGGCTTGACGCCGGAGGGAAGGTCAACTGTGCGACGAAGGAACGCAGCCCGGGGTCACCGTTGCCGTTGGGATCGGTCAAGGAGCTGCCGTCAGCCAGGCAACCGACGCTCGGTACGCAGCTGACGGAATTGAAAAAGCTGAGGGCAGTCACCGTGGGGCTGGGTTGCACCGACCAGGACGACCCGTTCCAGAAGTCCACCACGCTCTGCAGCTGTGTGCCCGAGCCGCCGTTGTTGAACGATCCCGTGGAACCGACGGCCCAGCACTGCACCGCGCTGACGCAGGAGATGCCGGCCAGCAAGCCCGGCGCCGTGGAGCCCGGTACCGACGCCGACACATCGGTCCACGTGCCACCGTCCCAGTGCTCCATGAGGATTCCCGAGGCGTTCCCGGTGTCGTCGGTCGTCGCGCCCGAGGCCCAGCAGTCGGCGTCACCGACGCATTGAAGGCCGCTCAGGTAGCCGCCGTTGGGCAGTGGCTCGGTCGCGCTCGGCACGATCGACCAGGCCGATCCGTCCCAGTGCTCGATGAGGCCCTGATCGCCGACGGCGCCAGGGAAGACCGGTAGGAAGCCCGACATCTGTGACATGGGACCGGCGTTGCCGACGGCCCAGCAGTTGCCGGCCGAGAGGCACTGCACGCTGAGCAGTTGGTCGAAGGCCTGACCGGTGGCCGCACCGGG